>TARA_R100001463_G_scaffold43080_2_pt1 | contig 51923 bp, 56 predicted proteins | sample TARA_R100001463 | Tara Oceans TARA_R100001463 (sample SAMEA2622242) | marine metagenome | biome: marine biome (ENVO:00000447); feature: deep chlorophyll maximum layer (ENVO:xxxxxxxx); material: "saline water (ENVO:00002010), including plankton (ENVO:xxxxxxxx)" | depth 40 m
TATGGTAATTGGTATTGATGTTAATAGAAATACTTATGTTTTAGAATATGAAAGACATAGGTCAATCCCTACTCTTGGAAGTAAATACGAAAACGCTGCTGAGATAAAAAAGATGGGTGTAGTAGACTACATAATTAACCTATATGAGAAATATCATTGTACATCTGCTACTGTTGAGGATGTTGCTATGAACCGAAGTGTGTTTCAAGCACTAAATGAAGAAAGAAAAAGGTTAAATAAGTTCGATATTGCAGTGATTCCACAAAAACCGGGAGGGCATCAGAAGAGAAACAGGATTTATTCAGGCTTAAACGGAAGATTTTCAATGGGATTGGTTCATTTAAGGGATAATATGTTTGATTTAAGTAATGAAATTGTTACATTCGGTGCAAAGATGGCTCACGATGATACAATAGAAGCGTTGTATTATGCCTGTTTACATTCCTTTCCTCCAGATTTTAAACAAAATGTTAAAGAGCGTAAGTGGTATAAACAGAAGCGTAAGCCTAAATCATGGATTGTTTCATAGAATAGGAGTAAAAAATGCCTTATGGGAAAGGAACTTATGGAAAAAAAGTCGGAAGACCATCCAAAAAAAGAAAAGCAAAGCCAAAGCCAAAAAGTCGAAAAAAGAGAAAATGACTGTTGGCATAGTGGGACACTAGTCCCAATTCTTCGCTATGTAAATAATAAAGATAATACCACAATTTCGTGGGAAAGGATAAATTTCTATGCCTAGACCACCTTACAGATTTGGAAGAAAAAGTAGAGAGCGTCTTAAAGGCGTTGACTCAAGACTTGTAAATGTTTTAAATGAATTAGTTAAAATAATGGATGTAACTATAATCGAAGGTCTTCGTTCAGCAGATAGACAAGCAGAATTACTAGAAAAAGGTGCTACTAAAGTAAAATATAGTAAGCACATGGATGGTAAAGCAGTCGACCTCGCACCATATCCAATAGACTGGAAGAACCGAGATGGTTTTCACTATATGGGTGGTATGATTAGAGGCATCGCTAAACAACTTAATGTTCCAGTTCGCTGGGGCGGAGACTGGGATAGCGATGGTGATGTAAAAGACAATGGATTCGATGACCTAGTTCACATCGAGATTAAGGGAAAATAATGAAAAAGTTAAAATCAAATATTGAGCCTGCTCGACCAAGTGCTTCGTCACTCTCATCTCGTGCTACGATTGGAGTGCCTCATGGCGACGGGAAGAATAAAAGTGTTTGGCAATCAATGGTCGATAACGCAGGTTTTGCAAAGCGACATCCTGACATTGTTCTAAATAAAAAAAGGAAGAAAAGATAATGCCAAAAGTAAGTAATAAGAAAAAAGCCGAAATTGTCTATCAGTTGTTCCAAAGAGCAAGAGGGACATGGCGTTCCAAGTGGGAGGCGCAGGCTCAAAAATGTTTTGACTTTTATCATAACGACCAATTAACTGCTGAAGAAACAAGAGTACTAGAAGAATCAGGTATGCCAACATTTACTATTAATAGGATTACTCCTGTAATAGAGATGATGAAATATTTTACTACATCTAAAACACCAAGATGGCAGGCAATTGCCTCTGAGGGAACTGATACTGATGTAGCGGCAGTCCATTCAGATGTTGCCGAATATTGTTGGCATTTATCAAATGGAGATTCTCTTTATTCTCATATAATACAAGATGCCTTAATAAAAGGTGTTGGATATTTTCAAATAGATGTAAACCCTGATGCCGATAGAGGTATGGGTGAAGTTGAATATAAAAGAATTGAACCTACTGATGTTTATGTAGACCCTATGGCTAGAGACTTTTTATTTAGAGATGCTTCTTACATAATTATTAAAAAGAACTTACCTAGACATCAATTAATAAATTTATTTCCTGAGTTTAAGGCAAAGATTAATAAGGCATCTACTAGTGAAAATCAGAGTGGTGGATTTTGGCAATCTCAAAGAGATGCAATAGAATCCGATAGTATACAACCTGAAGATATTGGTATGGATGCTTACGACCCTGAAACTTCAGAAGATGATGGTGTATTGGATTATTATGAATGTTATACAAAAGAAAGATACCCTTTATATAATGTATTTTTAAAGATTCCAGCAGGTGCTAAAGATATTCAAGCAATGAAAAAACAAGCAGATGCTCAGATTAAAGCCAAAGAAGAAGAAATGTCAGTTGCTTTAAAAGAAAAAGGAATTGAATTACAAGAGTTAGTTGCTCAAGGTGAAATCATATATGAAAGAGCCGAGATAGAACTTAAAAATGCTAGAAAAGAAATGGAGAATGAAATAGAACAATTCAAAGTCTCCTTAATGAATGAAATACAAGAATCTGCTAGTGAGATAGAACAACAGATTATGACCGAAGATGAATTTGAAGTAGTTCAATCAGACCCTATTATGAAAGCAACGATTGTTGAAGCAGTTAAGTTTTATGATACTAGGATAAAATTATCAGTATCTCTTGGAAGTTCAACAATGTTGTACGAAACAATAATGGCAGTAAATGATTATCCGATAGTTCCAATTCCATATATGTGGACTGGGACTCCTTATCCGATGTCAGCAGTTCTACCTTTAATTGGTAAACAACAAGAAATTAATAAGTCTCATCAATTGATGATTCATAATGCAAATTTAGCCTCTAATCTTAGATGGATTTATGAGGAAGGTTCTGTTCCTGAAGCCGAGTGGGAAGCATACTCATCTGCTCCGGGTGCATTACTAAAGTATAGAAGTGGTTTTTCACCACCTACTCCAGTTCAACCATTACCTATAAACAATGCTTTCTTTACTACGGTTCAGCAAGGTAAAACTGATATGGAATATATTTCAGGTATTTACTCTTCTATGCAGGGGGACACTGGTGCCCAGCACGAAACTTATAGAGGACTGCTCGCACAAGATGAGCATGGAACAAGAAGAATAAAAGCGTGGATGCAAACCATTGTCGAACCTGCATTAGAACATTTAGGTAAAGTCTTTCAACAAGTTGCTCAAAATACTTATCAAGCACATAAAGTATTTAGAATTGTACAACCTAGTGGAATACAAGAAGACCGACAAGTTGAAATCAATGTACCTATGTATAATGATTTAGGAAAAGCAATTGAAAAATATAATGACTACTCATCTGCTAGATTTGATGTCAAAGTCGTAGCAGGTTCTACATTACCTGTTAATAGATGGGCATTACTAGAAGAATATTTCAGATGGTATCAAAGTGGTCTAATAGACGACATCGCAATGCTCGGAGAAACTGATGTTAGAAATAAAGAACAGATTCTCAAGCGTAAGTCAGTCTACTCACAATTAAAGTCTCAAGTCGATTCGATGGAACAAGCATTAAAAGAGTCTCAAGGGGAGAATGAAACTCTTAAGCGACAAATTGTTCAATCAGAAATAAGAGATAGTGCAGGTAAAGTAGAAAGTCAAATGAATGACGAACTTCTACAATCTAAAGCACAACAAAAACTCCTTCGTCAAAGGATGATGGATAAGGAGCAACAGCAACAAAAATAATTGTTGCATAATTAAAATGAATAGGAGTAATATACTATGGCACAAACAGACAACCTGCAAAGCAGCCCTGATGTCACAGAAGCCGTAACGGGCACAGAGGATAGTTCAGTTAATGACCCCGGAGAGTTTTTTGCCGAATTGGACAAAAGCGTCAACGGACTAGTCACCGAAAGCGGAGCGATACCTTCTACACCACAACAGACAACCTCGGAAGAACCGAGTCCTGTTGAAGAAGTCAGTAATCCTGACGAACTCAAAACTCTAGAAAAAAGATACGCAGATTCTTCCCGTGAAGCAAAACGACTTAACACTCGGCTGAAGGAATTAGAAGCATATGCACCTCTTTTAGATAGAATGAGAGAAGACCCAAATTTAATTTCTACGGTTAGGAATTATATAGAGGGTGGAAGCAATCAAGGTATTAAAGAGCGTTTAGGCATGGGTGAAGATTTCGTCTTTGACCCTGATGAAGCAATATCAGACCCCAAGTCAGACTCTGCCAAAGTTTTTGATTCAGTAGTGAACCAAAAAGTAAATGCGATTGTTAATGGAAAACTCGGACAACAACAACAACAACAAAAGTTGCAACAAGACGCTACCGACTTTAAATCAAAGCACGGTATGGATGATTCGCAATTTGAGGAGTTTATGCAGTTTGCCAGTAGTCGACCTTTAAATTATGATGATATTTACTATTTGATGAATCGTGAAAATCGTGATTCTAATATCGCTAGTGAAACTAGGAAAGAAGTTGCAAATCAAATGCAAAATGTAAGGCAAAAGCCTCAATCATTAGCAGGTGCAGGAGCAACAACTGACCAATCAGAAGCCAAAGTGGAAGACGCAATATTTGATACGATGCTCAAAGAGGGTCTAGACAACATATTCAAATAAACTAGGAGTAAACAATGGCAAGTACACCATTACAATTAAGTAATTGGAATTTGGCTGATGTGGATTCTCCGAGTAGTGCAGGTTCGAGCCTCAATACTGGTGTTCTTCGTAGAAAGTATAACTTCGGTGATAGGGTTAGTGAACTCGCAATATCTCAAACTCCTTTCTTTAGATTTGTTTCTAAAGTAGGAAAGAATCCAACTGACGACCCAAGTTTCAAATTCACGGAAAGACGACCATCTTTCCATAAACGCTATTCATATGTAGTAGGATACATCGTAAACGGTGGCTCTGATTCTTTTGGAGATGCAACTATTAAGAATTTTAATGATTCTTCAAGTGCAGATGCAATCGCAGTCGGTGACACATTAAAACTATATATGGCAGGCGATTATAAATCTGGCGGAAATATTCAGAATGTATACGGTCAAACCAATGGAGAAATCAAAATTGGTGCGGCAGGTACGGCTCCTGAATTTTTCTTGCAAAAACAAGTAATCAAGATACCTCTTTCAGGTACTGCTGGAGGCGGTGCGCCTTCAAAGTATATCTTGGCTAAGGTAAGTGCAGACCCATTAGCAGCCGCTAACAAAACTTACACACCTGATGGTGGTGCGAGTGGTGCTAGAAGCGTAGTGCTAGTGGAATGTAAAGTTATCAAGGCTGAGTCAGGAGAACTTGCTTCATATAACGGCAATAAACCACATGAAGACGCTGCTTCAAAGTCCATTTCAGAGGCTTTAGAAGGTTATCGTACTTATGTTGTTGGTAACGCTTATGAAGAAGGTTCAGGACTTCTTGGTAAAACTTGGAATGACCAACCTTTCTCCACAGGTTATGGGCAAACTCAAATATGGCGTACCGAATTTGGTATGACAAATACTGCTCGTGCTACTGTTTTGAAGTACGAAGCGAATGAGTGGGCAAGAATCTGGAGAGATAAGTTGATTGAGCATAAATGGGATATGGAACATTCATTACTATTCGGTAGTCAATATACTGATGGTGATGGTGTTTGTTATACTCAAGGTGCAGTAGACTATGTATTACAAAATGGTAACATTTTTGGAATGGATTTATCTACTAAGTCTCAAGACGATTTTCTTGATGACCTAAGTAACTTGGTAGACCCTCGCTACAATGATTCTCAAGCAACTGTCTTCTTTTGCAATACAGCAGTATACAATTGGCTTCATAAACTAAGTGGATACTTTTCTAACAATGTTGGAATGGTTGACCCATCAGCGGCATACGGTTCTCGTGTACCTGCTGCGGCTTCACTTGGTAGAGCAGATTTTGCTATGGCTGGTAAAAGCAAGGCTTTCGGAGTTGATATTTCAAAAATCAGCACACTATATGGTGATATGAATGTGGCTCGTCACATCATGCTAGATGGTACTGACATCAAAATGATTGGTGTTAATATGAAGCATGTTAAGTATCGTCCATTAGTTGGTAACGGTGTGAATCGTGACACATCTGTCTATGTCGGTGTTCAATCTTTAGAGAACACAGGTACAGATAAGAGAGTCGATATGATTCTTACTGAGGCTGGTATGGAATTTCAGATGCCTGAAGCACACGCAGTCTGGAAGTAATTCAGATAAACAATAAATAGGGAGTCCCTGACTCTCACACTCCCTATTTTTTTGAAAGGAGTGTAAATGGCAACTACCAACATTGCAACAGAGATTCAATCTCTTGCTAAAGTAACCACTGCTAATTCTACCTTTTTAGAATCGGCTCAAAAATGGGTTGTAAGTAGCATACCGAAGAATTATATGTGGGCATTTGTGTCCAAAACTTCAGACGCTACTGCCAATCCTATTTCTCTGCCTAGCACCGTAGTTACTGATAGTATTATGGGATTAGTTAGAAATAAGTACAATTGTGCTGAAATAGAACAAAAATATAGAGGAATGGTAGAGGCTGATGATACTAATAGTCTTTACTTCCCTACTAAACGACATCCTAAATACATAAAGAATGTAGGAGGAGAGTATTCAATCTATCCTGCTCCATCAGGTTCTGAAAAGGCTTATGTTTTATATGTCGATTATTTAAAAATAGATGATGATAGCGATTTAAGAAACGCAATTGTCTTTTATTGTGTATCAAAAGAAATGAGCATGAAAGGTCAAACTAAATATATTGACTGGACAGAAATAGCATTACCTCAAGTAGTAGACGCTCCTGATTTTGGAGATGATTTGCAAATAAGTGTAGCACCTCCGGTTGTACCCGTTATAGATAAAACGATTTTAGATACTTCAGAGTGGGTTGCACCTCTCTATGTTTCACCTAGTTTGCAATTAGCGGATTTTCCGAGTCTTACTTGGAATTTCCCAACTTCTCCTGTTGCTCCCTCTATTGCATCTAATAGTGTAGCAGATTGGGATAGTGCAACCCCTACTTTTACTCCACCTAGTTTTCCTACTTTGGATTTCACAGGTATGGATAGTGAAATAACTGCTGAAGACCCTGAAATGCTTCAGGCTAGAAATAGTAAAATGCAAATGCAATTGTCAGAGTATGGTCAAAAAATGGCTACTCAACAAGCCAAGTTCAATGAAGAACAAGCCATATTCCAAGCGACTGTACAAACATTTACTCAAGAAGCATCAATGTTGGAAGCACACGAGCAAAGAAAACTTTCTAAGTTTGGAAGTGAGTTGCAAAAATACCAAGCCGATTTAAATTCAATCATTACTGAAAACCAAGCATTAATAACTGCGTGGTCAAATGAAGCATCTACAAGAGTTCAGAACTTTCAAGCACAAAATTCAAGTGCTTTAAATGATTTCAATGCTAAAAATGTTGAGTTTCAATCTAAAGTAAATAAGGCTACTCAAAATGCTCAGTATGAAGAAAAAGAACAACAAATGAATCTTCAAAAGTACCAAGCAGAATTAGGTAAGTATCAACAAGATGTAAACAGAGAAGTGACAAAATTCACACAAAATCTCGGTAAGAAGGTACAGGAATATTCACAAAAACTTAGTAGATTCAATGCTGAACTAACTAGACAACAAGCAATTGTTGGACAGAAAAGAGAAGAAGCAAATATAAACTTGCAACAGTTTGATAGATATGATAAAGAATCGCAAAAGTATTACACTTGGGCGACTGGCGAAATCCAAAAGTTTATATCAAATAATGAAAGAACGACCTCTAGAGCATTAACTCAACAGGCGTTAAACCAAAAGTAAGGATAAATTATGGCAGATACATTTTATGTAAATTTTTCAGCGTCAGCCACTCCTATTGAAGAAATGGAAGCAACCGATACTTCTCAAAAAGCAAGAGTAGTTCATAGTTCTATTGATAAAACAATTGGTGGTGGGAAAGAGATAACGGCAGGTACAACATCAACTGATGTAGGACAAAAAGAATATCCTACTACTACAAGTGATGCTCATATGAATACAATATCAGGTGCTACATTAACTAATATAGATTTTATGATGGTAAAAATTAAAGAATCAGTTGATTCAGATGGAGATTGTGATGCAATAATTACAATTGGAAGTCAAGTGGTTTCTAAGTTAGTTAAAGTAGGTGATGTAGTTTTACTTAGACCTAGTGGCGAGAATGGAAGTAATATAAAAATTAAGTCTACGGCAGGTAAACTATCTAAGGTAGATATTTTATGGTCTAAGGAAGTATAGTGACCATTCAAGAGATAATGGAAAGAACAGGAACTAATGAGACAGGTCTTGTAATCGCTTGGGTAAAAGATGCTATGCACCTTATACAATCTACTTATAATGAAAATATAGGTACTTGGCAAACTAATATCACAGATGGAGTAAGAGATTATCCAATCCCTGCTAACTTAATTAAAGTTATGTCAATATCAGTTTTAGATACGCAAAAAGATAAATACCTACGCATTAGAAGACTACCTCATCAACCATTAATGATAAAGGATAATTCACCAGAATGAGTAAGAATGTAGACAAAACTTGGGCGTATTATATTAGTGGTAGAAATATTCAATTATATCAATTGTCTTATGATACTGGGGATGAAGATGCCACATATCAAATAAGAATACCTGAGTTTGAAGACCAAACTAGATTAGTATATCCTGACGAAACAATTGCTTCAGGATTAATGTTTGAAGGAACTGCTTTTATAGAGCCTTTTGTTGATAAAGACCCTAATGAATTGCAAGGTGGAAATCAACCTACTTTAACAGAGGTTACTGCACCTGAAGAATCTAGCCATTTAAATTGTAATCGTATGTTAAGTTTAGCGTGTGTTGATTATGTGAAGGCTATGTTAGAAGATAGAAAAGGTGATGTTGCTAAAAAAGAATACTATATGAAAGAATTTTTTGGCAAATTAGCAGATAGTGAAAGTAATAAAAGAAGGAATATAATGACATTTCCTGTTAACCCATATTCATTGAGATAGTTATGGCTGATTTAAACGGACTAACATTACAAGAACGAATGAATACAATAAATGGTGATTCATTAAATTCTCATACTTTTTGTGAAGCCTTAAATAAAAGATTAAAGGCAATGGGAACACATAATAGTGTTGATTATAGTGGGATTTCTTTAAAAGAATACTCGATTGAAGAAGTATTAAATATAATTTATAAAAATGAAGACATAAGGAGTATGACTTGTAGAGAGGTTCTTAATTTAATGGTAGCGGGAAATAGCGATAAAGCCAAGTATAGTGAACAAGAGGCTTTAAATGAAATAGAAAATTTAAGTGGTTTTAACAACGGGATTCCATCGTGAGTGGATATGTAGTAACAGGTGGTACAGTACCGAATGATTTACCTCAAGGTACTACACACGCTGATGTAGGTCACGATACTACTCCTGCTTTTGTTGTTGCAACAGGAACTGATATGGATGGTACAATTGAAAGTACTCCACCTCCATTCACTTTCATTACACCAATTGAAGAAGTAGAACAAGAATTTGGAGTTCAATCATTATTCGTAACTGATACATCCTTTATAGCATATTGGGATTTATTAACGAATACTGAAATTTGGGAATCACAAACTAAAGCATGGGAGAATATGTAATGGCAAGTTTAACGGGAAGACAAATAAATACTTCTTATAAAGATTTAATCACCGTAGCAGGTTCGACTAATGGTGAGGGACTAGAAACAAGTTTAAAACAATTATTTGATGGTGCAGGTGAAGGCAGTGCATTATCATTATCATCGTCTGATATTGGAGTTAGAGGTTCTTTTTTAACTGACTCCGTAACAGATTTTGTCTTCAAAGAAAGCGGTGGTTCATCAGTATTTACAATTAAGAATACTGGTGTCATCGGATTAAAAGAACAATCCTCAACCCCTACCGCCTTAGAGGGTGGTCTATATTATAAGGACAACATCCTTTATTTGGGGATAGGGGAATAACTCGTATAGGAGAATAAAATGGCAACATGGAAAAAGATAATAACCGAAGCCGATAATTCTAACTATAAGAATAGTTCGTTGACTCTCACACAACTAGATACAGCCTTAGATGGTGAATCTGGTTACGGTGCCAATAAAATCTTAAAGGTCAATTCGTCAGCAAATGCCATAGAATGGGCAGATGATACTGGGGGGATTGCTCTCACAGATTTAAGTGTTGGAGCAGAGGCAACGGCAAGTGGAGATGGAGCAGTGGCTTACAATAGTAGCACAGGTGTGTTTACTTACACTCCTCCAGATTTACATTCTATTAGTGGATATGTCGCAAATGAGCATATTGATTGGACTGCAAGTAGTGCAGGCACAGTACACTCAAGTAACTACACCAATACAACTTATAGTGAAGCAACTGGTTCAGCGGCAGGTTTAATGTCGATTGCCCATCACGACAAGTTGGATGATATTGAACCAGATGCTGATGTAACTGATACTACTAATGTCTTATCTGCTTTGAACGCTGATTGGGGTGGAAGTAAAACATTTGGTACTCAATCAGATGATACTGCTACCTTTAGTGGTAACTTAACGGTCTCAGGAAACTTGAATGTTTCAGGTGCAACAGTTACTACATTAGCCGAAACCGTTAATGTTGAAGATAACAGAATGTTGATGAACTCAAATAGAACTGGTTATCCTAATTCTGACAACGGAAGTACAACTTCAGCAGGTATTGAAATTGAGCGTGGTTCTGCTAGTAACGCTTACTTAGTGTGGAAAGAACTAGGAAGTAATAGTTCTACTGCAAATAAAGGTAAGTGGTTCTTGCTGAGTCCACAAGATGCTCACTCAGGTTCTGCGAACTCTCAGAATCATGCAACTGCTGCTCAGATTCAAGCATTACAAACTGGTACCTCCGCTCCCGGTGCTACTTACAAGGGAATGTGGAAGGGTGCATTATATATGGATACAAACAACTCAAATTTGTATGTTTGTACTAACCATATTGTTGATGAATCCGGTGGTGGCGGTGGTTAATGCCAATCACTAAAGTAAAAAAAGGTTCTGTATTCTCTGACGAAGAGCAAGATAAAAAAATCGAGTTCTCCGTTAGAGATACAGACTTTTTAATTAAAATGATTATGCGTTCTACATTTGAGGGGAGCGAACTTAAGGTGGCGTATAATGTACTTGAAAAACTAACAGAACTTCACAGGAGAAACCTTGAAAAATGAGACTAACATCAACCGAGATTGCTATTGTTAAAGCAGCAGTAGAAAATCTCCAAATACAAGGCAAGAACGCTCACGAAGTGTCAGCCTTATTAAAAAAAATAGATAACGAATTTAAAAAAGTCGTTGAAAAAGAAAATAAAGATAAGGCTACATAATGGCTACATGGAAAAAACTATTATCAACATCAGACGACACAAACTATAAAAATAGTAATGTAACAGTTTCTGATTTAGGTGGAGGTAGTGGTAGTACATTCCTTAGAAAAGATGGCACTTGGGCGACTCCTACGGATACCGATACAAACACTACCTATTCAACGGCAACAACAAGTACTTTAGGCTTAGTTAAATTATATACTGATACTGAACAAACAACTATTCCTAATAACTTAACGACAACTGCAAGTAGAACTTATGCAATCCAAATGGATAGCAATGATAAGTTACTAGTTAATGTTCCGTGGGTTAATACAAATACAACTTATTCTACGGCTACAAGTAGTTCATTAGGCTTAGTTAAGATTGGCTACACAGAGAGTGGAAAGAATTACCCTGTTGAACTATCAAGTGGTAAAATGTTTGTTACTGTCCCGTGGTCAGACACTAACGACAACACTACTTATTCAGCAGGGGATGGCTTAGGATTATCAGGTACTACATTTAGTATAAGTAATAATTCGATTGGACCAGATGAATTAAACAATACCAATTCTCCTACTAGTGGTCAATATTTACAATATGCACCATCAGGAACTGGACTTCATTGGGGAACTCCTACGAATACAACTTATAGCGCAGGCACAGGAATAACATTAAGTGGTACTTCATTTAGTTTATCAAGTGGAGCGGCTTTATCAAATCTTGGTGGTGGCTCAGGAACAACTACATATTTAAGGAAAGATGGTACATGGGCAAATCCTGATACTGATACCGATACGACTTATACTGCTGGAACAGGAATGTCGTTAAGTGGAACTACCTTTAATTGTACGGTAGTTAATACCGATACAAATACGACTTATAGTGCAGGTGATGGAATAAGTTTATCAGGAACTACTTTTAGCGTAGCGGCTGGAACGGGTTTAACTCAAGATTCAAGTGGGTTGTCAATTACAAATAAATCAATAACTGCTTCTCAATTAGCAGTAACGGGCAATGGTACTACTTCACAATATTTAAGGTCTGATTCTGATGGAACATTTACTTGGGCAACGCCTCCTGATAGTAATACTACATATTCTACTGCTACATCGAGTACTTTAGGTTTAATTAAAATTGGATATACTCAAAGTGGTAAGAATTATCCCGTAGAGTTATCTTCATCAAAAGCATATGTTACAGTTCCGTGGACTGATAACAATACGACTTATAGTAATAGTAGTTGGACAATTACATCACTTGGTGGATTTAATGGTTCTACATCTAACTATCTTCGAGGAGATGGAAGTTTTGTAACTCCACCTAATGATAATACTACTTATAGTGCTAGTACAGGATTGTATTTAGGAAGTGGTGCATTTTCACTTAAACATTTAGGAATAGAGAATTTAAGTGACCCTAATGCTGATAGAGTTATGATGTGGGATGATAGTGCATCAGCAATGAAGTGGATGAGTTTTACAGGTACTGGAGTAAACATATCAGGTACTACTGCGACTTTTACAAATACTGACACTAATACAACATATTCAGGAAGTTCAGGCATAACGCTAACTGGTACAACATTTACAATTGAAGATGGAGATATTGATGGTGGTCATTTAGATGATGATTCCGTTAGTGAATCAAAACTAGCCACAAGCAACGCAGGTTCAACAGGACAATACTTAGCGAAAAGTCCTACTACTGAAGGTCTTACTTGGCAAACAGTAGCAGCAGATACAAATACTACATATACTGCGAGTTCTTCATCAGGTTATGGACATGGTTCTATAACTTTAACACCTTCTAGTGGTAGTGCTACAAGCGTAACTCTTGATTATGCAAATGGTGTAACATGGTCTTCTCCATCTGCGAATGTATTAGCGGCAACCATAACAGGAAATGATATTGATTGGGGTACTGACTTAGCAATAGCAAATGGTGGAACTGGTGGAAGTGACGCGGCTACGGCTAGAAGTAATCTTGGTGTAGGTGCAATAGGAACAAAAGAAACTCTCAAATTTATTTTATTTCAAAAAACTGCAAGAATGTATTTGAAGTACGGAAACTATTATGTTCCTTCAACAACATACGGACCGACTTCTGCTCAATGGTCAACAACCTTTAGTTCTTCAAGTCCGACTACCAGTTGGTTAGCAAGTTATCATCCGATGATATATGTACCTTTTAACTGTACAATAGAACAAGTTTATATGGTTGGAAGAATAAGTAATTCTGAAACCGTGCAAATGTCCTTAATGAAAGGCACTCCTAGTTGGAATAGTAATAGTACTACAACATTGACTGCTCATTCATGTGTTAATACTGCGTTTACAGCAGGGCAAATAACTAGAAGAGGAGCGAGTAATTTAAATCTTTCTTGTGTTAAAGGAGATATACTAGTACCTACTTGGAGAAAATCCACAAATACCTTTTCAAGTACTACAAGGTACTTTTATGGTAACATAGTTATAACCGCAAAGAAAGACTTTTAAGGAGTTAAAATGGCTAGACCTACAAAATTTTCAGCAATAAAGAAATCATCTATTACCGAAATAGCAGATACCGATATAGAAACTAAGATTACTGAGTTTGAAGAACATAGAAGTAATCACGATGACGACTATGTTATTTCTTTAATACATAAGTTAATGACAAAAGCAGATGAGATTGTAGACGATGTGGATACCATTTCATTGACACCTGGACCAAAAGGAGACAAGGGAGATACAGGCTCAAAAGGAAACACAGGTAGTGCAGGAAGTAATGGCACAAATGGTAGTGATGGTGCTAAAGGAGATAAAGGCGACACTGGTGATACTGGTCCAGCAGGAGCAAAAGGCGATAAAGGGGACAAAGGCGATACAGGTTCTGCAGGAAGCAATGGAAAAGACGGAACTAATGGTTCAAAAGGAGATACTGGAGCGCAGGGAATACAAGGACCAGCGGGAGCAAAGGGTGACAAAGGTGATACCGGAGATACTGGAGCCGCGGGTAGTAATGGTAGTAATGGTAGCGATGGAGCAGACGGAGCCAAAGGTGATAAGGGCGATAAGGGTGACACTGGTAACGCAGGTTCTAATGGCTCAAATGGAACTAATGGTTCTGACGGAGCAGATGGCTCAGACGGAGCGAAAGGAGACAAAGGAGACAAGGGGGACACAGGAAGCGCAGGTGCGAAAGGAGACACAGGTGCAACTGGACCTCAAGGAGCGAAAGGGGATAAAGGTGATACTGGAGATGCAGGTGCTGATGGAACTAATGGGACTAATGGAACTAACGGAACCGATGGGTCTGATGGAGCAAAGGGAGATAAGGGAGATAAAGGAGATACGGGTGCTAAGGGAGATACTGGAGCAGCCGGAAGTAACGGAACTAATGGAGCGAAGGGTGATACTGGGGCAACTGGTCCACAAGGTATTCAAGGAGCAACTGGTCCGACTGGAGCAACGGGTGCAGCAGGGGCAGATGGTGCTGATGGAGCGGATGGAGCGGCTGATAGTACTCATACTAATGCGTACACAGGAAAAATAACCGTTGTAACCTCAGTAGATTTTAAGACTAAAACAACCACCACATCAGAATTAACATACAACAAAGGAACATTAACAGGCGTTAAATAAAACAGGAGTCAGATAATGGCATCATATAAAAAGAAAACAGGACAAACGGGGGATGATAAACCAAGTGATTGGAAAGACCTTGTTGTCGAAGAAACTAAAACCGTTAACGAAGAGAAAATTATTCCTCTAACTTATAAAGCATTGGAAACTGAACTTGCCCAACAAAAAGTTTGGGAAAAGGAAGTTACTGATAAGATAGCCGAATTAGAGTCTCAAATGGCTAAAGTCAAAGGTATCGCTGATAAGTAATGGATAGTAAAAAAAAAGATATAATTAAAATATTAGTTATTTTAGGATTACTATTCTTCTTATTAGTCCCTGTTGGGTGTAATACTAGTGGAGTAGCAATTCTAGGATACCAATTAAATCCCTCCGATTCAGTTTCATATTTTGTTACAATAATAGACCAAGATAGTATTAAACATCAGTTTAAATCGCCTATTATGGAAAATAGTGACAATTGGTGTTACGAACATACTATGTGGGAAGATGTGAGGAAAGGTGAGTAGTGAGAAACCAAAAACAGCGAGGTCGTATCGTGGCACTGTTGTGGATGATAATGCCGTTATTAGTATTAACATTAAGTGGCTTATGCAGTCTGTTGTGGTTATCGGTGGACTTGTCTATTCGTACTATGCAGTTATCCAACGAATTACTGACCTTGAGCGAAGAGTTGGAGAGGCTAACGAACAGATTACAGAACTTGTATCCAAGCATATAGTGGAAGAGGAAAAACGCTTTGTACAGATGGAAAAAGAGTTACAATGGTATCAAAAGGAGTTAAATTTAAACCCACTATCATGGAAAAAGAAAAAGAAGTAAACAGTTATGGAAGAATTTTTAGCAGTATATTCAGAAGCAGGGATGATAGGCGTGGTTGGTGCGATGTTTATGTTTATGGTATATTCAATGAACAAACGAGGCAACGAGCAGGCTGAAGCCATTCAACAATTAAAAGTAGAGAATAAAGGTCAATCTGAGACATTGGAAAATATGGAAGGAATGATTATAAAACTAATTAACAGATGGAATAAAAGTGATGACAAGTTAGATAGAAAATTCGATGCTATTACAAAGGAAATTAATGATTTAGATAATCAAGTATCCGAAATTAAAGGCTCTATGAGTCGCATCAATGGTAAACACTAATGGATAAATCAGACATAAGAAATAAAGACATTCATGCTCAAATCGTAAAATTAGATGAGAGACAAAAAACTATATTTAATACTCTTGTTAGAGTTGAAAAACATTTGGAGAGAATGAATGGGCAAGTCTCTCAACACTCGAATAGCATTACTCAAATTAAAACTGTTGGGTCTATTGGTGTATTGATAATGCCTATAATAGTAACATTAATCATGAGGTTAATATAATGGATATAAAGTCAATGCTAGTAGAACTAGCAAAACAACAGGCTGAAAAGATGGAAGCAGAAGTAATGGGTCATGTTGATTCAGAAGAATTTGCTGAAGTACTTGCTCAGAAGTTAAATGATAAAATAGACATACCCTTTGTTAAAGAAGAAAAAGAAGGAAAATTCTTTCTTGCGTTAGTTAGCGTAGTACAATCTTTAATAGGTGGGATGCTTAAAGCGAAAAAGTAATGCCGAAAACTTTTGCAAATTATAGTCGATTTGAACAAGGTTTAAACTTCAGAAGTGATGATGAAGACATTGACCAAGCGTCAGTCGCAGAAGCAAAAGGTTGGGACATCAATGTTCCGGGTGAAATAAGTACAATAGGAAAAACTTCCCTTTCAACGAGTCATAAATACACATTAGATTATTCAGGTGGAGATGGAATCGATGGAAAATCAGGGGGTTCTTCCTTTGTACTTGGGCGTTCAGATTTTGACTTTGCTAGTGGCTCTTATCCCGTTTCTGCTGCTGAAGCAAGTGGTGGTAATACATTAGGTTTCTATAATTCGGTACGATATGTAGGAATTTTAAGTGACTTAGAAGGATTTAGTGGTGGCTATGCAACTGCCGTTAAGAGACATCCTTTAGGGAGTGGAAGGTCAATAGATATGGGTGCTGATGGATTCCCTGTATGTTTTTGGCACGAAGGTGAATTAAGAGTATCTGATAGAACACACAATGCAGGTACTACATTAAAATGGCTTGGAGTATTAAATAGAACTAGATTTTCTGCTACCGATGCTTGGAATACACTAAGTAGTAAATGGGTAACTGAAAATTTAAACTTGTTAGCACCTAAATTACCTGCTCAAAGTGGCAATGGTAATGGAGTTGTTTACTTTGATGAAACTACTTCAACAGGTAAGTTACCTAATACGGCAGCAGATATGCCTAATTTAATATGTACTCAAACTACTAATGCTGAAGATGGTACTTGGGAATCTACTGAATATGAATTTGGAATGACTTATGTCTATAAAGGCAACCAAGAAAGTTCAGTAACTCCTATGAGTATGAAGAAGAAGAATACTGACACTAATGCTTATGACGCAGTAGATAGTTATAAAGTAGAAACAAGACAATATTTTTCAGGTGTAAGTCTTTCTATAAAAAATGCAGATGGTACTGACTTTGCTAATAGAATGACAGGTTGTAGAATCTATGTTAAAAAAGCGGGTGGTGGTAAAAGATGGAGATTATTTCTAGATGTAGACTTTGTTAAAGGTGCTAGAAGAAATACTTTTGATAGATATGAAACAGGTTGGAGTAGGAATACAGCAGGTGTTTATTATACAACGACTCAAATAATGTTAAAAAACCCCTCAGTAGAGACATATGAAGCGTTAACAGGCGTTTTAAATGATGAGACTTCAGTTGGTTTTGCATCTAAAGAATCAAATTTAAATTCAAATAGTTGGGGAATAGCAAAAGCAGTACAAAGAAGAATATTTTATGCTAGATGTAAATACTTCACAGAAGATGATACTAGTGTAAAGAAGTTATATGACAGAATCTTTTATAGCGTAGGTGGAAAACCTGATGTAGTTCCAACTACTAATTGGATAGACTTAGGAATAAATGATGGCGATGAATTTATCACAATGGAAACTTATGCTGGGCGACTAGTTCTTTTTAAAAGAAATAAGATTTATATATTAAATGTAGCAAATCCAAATCCTATGGGATGGGGAGTGGAATTACAAATAGATAATAATGGTGTTCCTAATCCTGCTAATGTCCAATTAACTAGATATGGTATTGCATGGGCAAATAATTTTGGTTGTTTTCTATACTCAGGTCAGCAACCTACTGAATTATCTCAAAGGATAGGTGGCGTTGAATGGAGAAGTTGGTTAAATAATGAGTATGAAGCAATGCCTATTGGTATGCACGATAAAACAAATCAATTATTTATTACCGAGTCAGGTGGAACAAGTGATTCTACTGCTGCTAATGCTTGGGTGTATAATTTTGCTACACAAGGATGGTCTAGAAGAGAAGATGAATTTCAGGCTAAGAACAATGGATTTTGGAATGACCAAAGTGGTAATTTAATATTTGTAAGGAATAAAACATCTGCTGATATTCATTATGGGACAATTGTTAATGTTACTCCAATGACCGAAGACGATGGAATTTCTACTAAAGAATTAATACTAAGAGAAGATAATTTTGGTTCTCCGGGTATAACTAAAAGATTTTACAATGTTAAAGTAGAAGTAATGAATCAAGCAAATGCTAAACTTAAAGTGTCTATCAAAACAGGTGGTACATGGACTTCTTTAGGAGAGAAAACTTTAAGTGCAAATACAGACTATGTAACTAAAATATACAATATAGACCCTGTCAAAGAAGACGATAAATGTCAAATAAAAATTGAATCAACACATACAGGTGGAGTTACTATTGGTAATGTAATATTGGAGTATAGACCTAAAAGGTTGAGAGTATCAGAAGAGGGTAACTAATGCCATTACCTCCTGAAGATAATACAGTAATAGTTGAAAAGATACCAAGAAATTTAGGTGAAGGGGAAACTGCTTTAGTTGATGTTGATGGAACTTTAGAGCAACAAGTAAATCATAATGGAGTTACATATAGAACTACATTAACTAGTAATCCTACCGCAACAGACACATTAAATAATTTTCAATTTACTGATACTAGTATTGGTGGTGGAAATTTTAATATAGATTTAGGTGAAAATGCAATTATAGTAAGAGATTTTCAACAAAATCAAAGAGGTATATTTGGGCAAATAACTTCTACGGGTTATGGATTACAAGTAAAAGACCAATCAGGAAGTGAACTTGTTGGTTTATATGGTACAACTAATAAAATATCAGGTTGGACTGTCACTCCTAGTGCATTTACAAATACAAGTGCAGATGGAAGTAAACATATTTCTTTATTATCAGGGTTAAGTGATAACTTACCTAGATTGGAAGTAAAAGATGGTTCTACTGCAATAGTAGAAGTAGGAACTATTAGTGCTAATCTTGGTGGAATAAAGATAAACAATTCTGCAGGTACTAATGTTGTTCAGATAGATAGTAGTGGAACAACACAAATAGCAGGTTGGGAATTTACAAATCAAAAGTTTCAATCAGGTAGCACAGGTTCAACTAGAATAGAATTAGACGCTACTAAATCAAGAGTTTCAGTTATAGATAGTAGTGATGTTACTAAAACTGCTATGGGTTACTTAGATGGATTACAAAAGAATAATTCAATAGGGCATTTAATATCATCTCCGACAGATAACGCAGGTGGTGCAGTTGTAACGGTAGCGGCTATCACAGATGCTGAACACGAAAATGCTTTTCCTGATAATAATGGATTAGCAGGATTGCTTTATTGGGTAGCAAAAACTAATGCTGGTGCGGGAATTAGTCAGCAAACGGCAGGTATACCAATTGTTCAAAATACATACAATACAATTACATTAGCAGCAGGTAGTTCAAGTTCTTATGCAAATGGTTATACTAGTTCTTATCAATTCGTAACTGCCGCTTACAATGCCGCCAATGGAATACAACAAAGTCGTTATTTTAAACTAGTCTTTGGTGCTGATGATTATGGATTTTGGGCAATTCAAGGTGATAAGATGAGAATAGATGGAGATGTTACCTATGAATCAGGAGATTGGTTAATTGAATCAGATGGAGCAGTAAAATTCTTTAGTGGTGAAGGTAAAGAAATAATGAGACTTGGAACTTTTAATGGAGAAAAAGGATTGTTTATAGGCTCTGATGTAGCATCAGTAACTCCACTAGCACAATACACAGGTAGTAAAATATTGATTGGCGATGAAAGTGGTCAGCATATGAAGTACACTACGGCAGATGGTCTTGAAATTACAGGAGAGATAACTGTTGAAGGCGATACTTCTAATAATTTCTATTCAAACTTTCAATATGGAGATGTGGGTAGCGTGTCTTTACCTACTGAAAACTTTAAGGTAATAGCAGGTTCTGGTGGAATAAATCAATATCAAGGTTCTATGGGTATGCAATTTTATGATACTAATACAAATCCTACATATAACCACGGTACTTCTAGTTGGTCTGGCGATGCTTGGGATTGTGGATGGTTTACTAAAAAGACTTTTAAAAGAGCAGATATACCAACAATGACTTGGGATGTAAAACTTCTAAAATCAGCGTCAGGTAGTACCGATGGTAATGCAGTAGATAGTTCTGCCGATAATAGATTTGAAATGATAGGATGGAATGACCAAGATAGTAGTGCAAATTATTATAGCAATCTTCAATATGGAGTTTATTTTAGTAGAGATGATTGTTATTGGTACGCAGAAAATGAAACTAAAGGTGCTATTTTTGAAAATGACACTACTAAAGCAGGTAATACATATAGAATAATGATGTCCCTTACTTCAACAGGATGCGTTGGTAGAGTATTTGAGAATGGTGATTTTACTACGCCTATTGCTTCAAAAACATTTACAAATAATTCAAGTACGACTACTTGGTATGCTTCAGCGTTACAAAGAAATGGAGTTAGTGCTAAATTAGAACATCAACAATTATCAATAGGTAATGTTGCTCCTAGTGTGCCTACTAGAATAAGTGGTGGATTAATTACAACAGGTAAAATACAATCTACTGACAACAAAACATTCTTTGATTTAGATAATGATGATTTAAGAGTTAATGATGGAAATAATGATAGAATAGTTGTAGGGAAACTTGCTAATAATAATTATGGAATGAGGGTTTCTTACGCAGGTTCAGCAGCATCAGGAAGTCCAAATAATGATGATTTAATGTTTTCTACTGAATTTGCATTACCTAAATATCAAATATTGTATATGGATGGTAGAGAAAAAAGAGGATTAAATACAGGAAATGACATTCCTTTTCCTACAACTCCTGTGGACAATTCTCAAAATAATAATGACTATTTTTATTTAAGACCTCATCATTCTGATGACAACCCTGAAAACTCAGGTTATTCAGGTAAAGGATTTATTAGACCTTTTAATGGGTGGGCAGGGTCAGATACCAATAGACTAAGTATTGAAATTGGAGAAAACAAAATAAACTTTCCTTACCTACATGATAAATCTTTAAAGTATGCGAGATTATCTTGTGTAGCGGCAGCAGGTACGGGAGTAATGATGTCAATTAATACTTTTGCTAATGCAAGTTCTTATTATACAGTCTTTTGCCTTCCTGATAATGTTGGAGAATCTGGTGGGAATTATTCATGGGGTAATAATGTTACAACTGTTTTTGGATTTACTCCAAAAGCAAGTGGAGGTAGTAGTTCTGATAATTTTGACACACAATTTAATTCTTTCGTAACGGGTTCAAGTGGTGATTTTGATTATACTTATAACGGAACCTATGGTGATTGGCAATCTTTTACCCTTATTGCTGATGTATCAGGCTTAACTCATGGAAAATTTTACACAATAAGTATTCATGTTGGTGGATTCAAGACTGATAGTAATACTAATGTAGCGTTTAAGAGTGGTGATGAGGGATTTATTCTACAACCAATAGTAACAGGACATGGATACGAATTTACAACAAGTACAGGTAATATAGATTTTTAATATGTATATAAGAAATAAAATTCATAAATTCAAGTTAAAACTTACAGGGGAGCATTATGCCTAAGCAGGAAAAAGAAGTTAAAAAAGATTTATTAACAAAGTCTAAGGAAAGTTTAGAATTGTTAAAACAACAACAAGCAGATGCTAAAGCAACTTGGGAGAGATGTCAAGGTGCTATCGAAGTATTAGAAAAACTGATAAGTGAGGAATAACAATGAGCAAGAAAGCAAGATGGAAAATTTCTAGAGATGCTCGTAAAGAGGAAACCGCTCTAGGAAATGTGACGGCTCAAGCAAGTAAACATTTAGAGTCAGAAAAGAAATGGTCAAAGAATATGGGGATGCTTGGTGCATTACTCGTACCTATGGCAGTCGCTACTACTGTTTTTACTGGTGGAGCCGCTATGCCTTTATGGGCAGGTATGTTAGCCGCGGGAGGAGGTGCATTAGTAGGTGCTAAAATGGGTGAAGAAATTGCTGAAGCAAAAACTGAGGGTAAGATAGTATGGGGTGAAGACAAATACTCAAGTAGAGGCAAGAAAGGTAGAGACTTTAGAAAGACTTTAACTAAAGGAAAGTTCACTAAAAGCGCAGGTGTTGATTTAGGTACATCTCTTGTAACGGCAGGCGACCAATTAGATTCAGGTATGTTAAAAGACGCAGGTGTTGCCGCGGCAATGGCAGGACTTAAAGGTCTTGGTGGTGCTAAAGGAATTAAAGAAGGATTAAGTAAGGGTGGAAAACTAACAACATCAGCAGGTAGAAAGATGGCTTTTGGCTTAACAAACGAAGCAGGTGAAAAGACAGGTTTAAAGTGGGCGGCTCAACAATGGAAAGACGCTCCTAATCCAATGGGTGTAAAAGGTGCGTGGAAAGGACTAACGCATCTTGGAAAAGGAATCACTAAAGGCAACACAGAGTTTTTAACACCTGATATGCAAAAGAGTGGTGATTGGGTAGGTGGAGGAGGAAGCCTAGACACCTTACAAGGAATGGCTGATAAAGGATTAAGCCTAGATAATTCTGCAACTTTAACTGGTTCTTTTCGTAGACCTCCAACATTAGTTTCAAATCCTACTGCTAGTATGAGTATGAACGCTAGTGGAGAAATTGTAGGAAATAAGGCTATGGGATTATCTAATGTCACAGAAGGAATGAATCTTGGTGACGCTTTTAATAGTGGAACTCAAGGTAATAATCCCGCATCTAATTGGTTGAGTAGTGCTAAAAATACAATAGCGGCATCCAAACAGGCTCCTTCTATAAATCCAGCAGACTTAAAGTTAAATATGAATTTTGCTCAAGGTATTCAAAATATGGAACAAGCAGGAGCATTTACAACAATTGGAAAAACTAAAAACATGGTTAGTAATATTGGTAATATGATGGGCAATGTGATTGGTGGAGTTTACAATACTGTTACCAAACCGGGACAAAGCCTATCAAATTTTGGACACGCAATGAAAGGAACAATGACAGACCAAGAGTGGGAGGATTACAATGCTTCTTAATCCACTTAAAAGACTAATAGACCTTATAACACCTAAAGTTCATTATGTTTATGACAAAGGAACTAGTAGGTCAACTGGAGGTGGTGGAACATCATCATCAGGAGGTGGACACCCAAGTTCTAGTAACTCAGGATTTGGCTCATCAGATTGGGAACCAGATTCAAACACTCTAGTTACCTTAACTGGTGACCAAATTGCAGAAGGTTATGGATTAGACCCTAGTGAATTTGGAAGTTACTTTGAAAGTTTTGATGGATGGAAAGGTAATTTTGCTCAAGACCAATTTGAAGTAGACCAAGCAAGTTTAGAGGCTAAAAAAGACTACGATATTGCAGAACTACAAAGTCAAAGTGATGTATTAGGATTAGAACAACAAGAAACAGAAACAAAATTAAGTGACACTCTTTCTCAAAATATAATGGCATCTTCTGATGCTTATTCTGATACTATGGCTCAAATGATAGATTCACAAGCAAGTGGTTTAATGGGTGGTGCAAGTTCAAGAGCCGCCAGAACTATGGGACAAAGAAGTCAAGAAAGAACTGATGTAACTGCTTCAGGTGCTACAAAAGATTATGGTGCAACAACTGGGCGTATTAATCAAGCCTTAGAAGATATAACTAGAAAAACTGATTTTGTAACTGACCAATTTACTCGTGATGAAGACTCTTTAGAATTAGATAGAGACTATACAATTAGACAAGAAACTGAACAATTTAAAGATTCTATATACGACACACTTGATGCTTTAGGTAGTCAAGGCGTATTTGATATGGAAGGTGCTAGTGATACCGATTGGATAAATAAAATTACAGGTGCTGATAGTCATTGGGAAGCAAGTGATTTTGATGATAGTAGATATAATCAGGAATTTCTTGAGTGGTTTTTTAATAATCAAGGAAGTGTCGATAGAGATATGATGAGCAGTAGTAAAACTGAAGTAAGCCTTGCTTATGATGATTGGAGTGATGGTAAAGCGGCAGGTAGTAGTTCAGGTAAAGGAACTTGGTGTTGCACTGCTGCTACTGAGACAGGACATATGAGCCAGTATAAAACTGCTAGACTAGGAGTATGGCATAGACAACAAAGTAAAATATGGCAAGAAGGCTATCATGTATGGGGAAAGATTATTGCAGACCATTTAATATCTAGGTATGATTGGGCAGGTAGATGGACTGAGGCTTTCTATCAAATTAAAGTACGCAAGAAGCGTTCTAAACAGGGCATAGGAGCGATATTATTTATTGCACCAATGTCGTACTTAATTGGAACTTTTAAAGCGATATTCAAAGGATTTAAAAAATGAGCCAAAAATATGGAAATATGATAAGACAACAACAATCAGGAGTCAATCTTAGTGATTTACTTATGAAGACAGTTGTAAACGAATTTGTAAAAGATTTATTTGACACTAGTGATGATAAGACAGACCCTGATACTGGTTTAACTGCCGCTCAAACAATAAATGTTCAAAAGCATAATCAAAGTCAAGATTTAGCAGGTGTTGATACTTATGTAAGGGACTTAGCATCGTATGAAAGAAATTATAAAGATGATATAGCCGCTTTAAAAAATACTATTACTTATGATATAGATAAATATACAGACCCAAAGACTGGTAAAGTCAATTATAACCAAATGAATGTGGATTTAAATACTAAAACAAAGGCTTATAAAGACGATATAATAAAGTCTTTTGCTAATGATGATGGAAAATTTGGTTGGTATACTTATACTGATTTAGATGGAGAGCATACTAAGTATGATAAACGAGCAGATAATATGGCTAATAAAGTTGTAAAGAATGTTGGCAATATGATAGACCAAATGGTAATAGCAGAGGAATCAAAAAACAATTTACAATCATCTTATCAAGATTTAACATTTAAATTAGAGAAAATTAGTGACGAAGGTCTTGATTATAAATCACAAGTAGGTGGTGGTGCAGGTAGTGTTTTAAATTTATTTGATAAAGTAAAAAATAGTCTAAGTCAAAGTCAAGCAGCGGGTCTTGCTACTCCACCTGCTATGACTAGGAGTTTAAAAGAAATAGAATCGTATAGAGATGCTCTTTATCAAGCAAGTCAATATGATACTTCAGAGGATTTAGGATTACAATTAGGCGATAAACTTGGAAACCTTCCATATATGTTTGATGAATCAGAAGTAGCAAAGATGACTGATGAGCAAAAAGAAGACTATAATGATATAAAAGGAAGACTTCAAGTTGGTAATAAAGCAGTTCCATTAAAAGAAGTAGCAAACGAAATAGACAGATTACTTAAGAGTGGTGGTGCATCTCAAATTAGGCAAGCAGAGTTCTTAATGAATAAATTGCTTCCGGGTGAGACTATTAAAACCAATAGTATCAAATTAAAAAATACTGAATTAGAAGACTTACAAAAAGAAGTAATCGGTAAAATAAACTCAAGTAGGAAATCACAAAATAGTTCTTATGACTTATTAGTTTCAGATTTCACTGCAATAAGTGATGAAAGTGCTATGTATACTGATAGAGGACTTATCTTTACCAAGAAAGTAACTGTTAGTGATGCACAAAAAAAGAAAGGTGCAGTAGATGTAAATGATTCAGGTAATCTACAAATAAGAGGTCTTGCTAAAGATTTAGTAATGAGTCTTAAGCCTTTAGATAAAAGAAATCAAACTGATTTAGACTTTAGTACCTACGATGAAGAAATGCCACTACTAGATGATGCTAGTCAACAGATGGCTAAGGCTATGTTAATTGGTAAAAGTACAGATGGTCGTGCTGATAGAATGTTTTTAACTAGTGCTGATGGAAAAATAAAGTATGGATTTAATTATAGTGGTGAACAAAAAGGTGTAATAGATATAACAACTCTTGATGCACAAGGTAAAAGAGACTTTACAAAATTTATGATGGAAGAAGTTAAAACAACAGGTGGAATAGGTTTACTTAATACTGCTAACAATGATGGATTTTGGAAAGTACAAGCATTTGGAAAAGGTGGTGCTAAAACTGCTTGGGATGGTGAAGGCAATGAACATCTTCAAGGTAGAGAAGCAGAAGTGTTTGGACATATTAATAACTTAATGGCTTTAAAGTATAACAATGCAAATATGCTAAGAGATAATTATACTAAAGCAACTAATATAAAAGAACAAATAAATAAATTGGAGGGAGTAGATGACGATGACAATAAAGCAGAGACTAAGCCTGTATCTAAAGGTAATAAAAATGCTAAAGGAAAGAAAGACCCAAAAACCCCTAGCAACCGAAACATCCTAGATAAAGATTTTGATTTAGATTTAGGTCTTGAAGCACAAGATGAAGAGAATCTACTTACAACAGGAAGGGAATTAAATACCTTGCTTGTTGCAATAGATGATTTAAAAGACGAGAATCCTAACTTAACAAAAATCTTAGAGTCAATCGATAGATTAGATGGTTTAGATAAAGATGTCTTAAAAGATAAAGGTTATCACGATGATGGATTAACAGAGGCATTAGGTATGACTGCTTCAATAGGTCTTGATAGACTTAAGAAAGGTTATGAGAAAGAAGAAAAATATGCACATCAAATCTTTGATGCCGCTAAAGAAATGGGAATGAAGGTTCCGTGGAATGTAGGTAACAGAGCCGATGGTGGTGTAGATATTTATAATGATTTATTAGAAAAAGGTGAAGAGTCTAAATACTACAATTCTCAATTAATGACTATGGCTCAACATATGAAAGGCATACGAACAGAAAATGATGAATATGCTTTACCTATAAGAGAATATATGAAGAGAAGAGATACTGTTAATCCTCAAACAATGTCAGGTGATTACTTTAGACCAAAAGTATTAGGTGGAACTTATGGGAAAGGTTTTGGATTAGGTGCAGTTAAGAGTAGAATGAAGGAAGATAGAGGCGTAGGTAATCCGAATCAAGCATTACAAGAATTTATGACAGGTAAAGATAGGCTTCAATCAGATAAACTAGCGTTACAAAACTCTCTCAATAGACTATTAGTAGACCCTAAAAATAATGCTAAACAAATTAAACAGACTTTCGCTAAATTAAACCAAGAAGCAGAAGCAAAACAAAGACAATTTGATTGGCAAGTATCTGATTTGAAATTAACTGAAGATGTTGCCTTGCAAGTTTTAAAAGATATTGCCTTTGAAAGTGCTTTAGCCAGTTCAGAATAATCACCAAATAGGTTCTAATGATTAAATGAAGTATTCAATAGATGAATTTGCTCAATTTATAAGAGACGATTACGGTGAAGACTTAAGTGATTATGACAACCTTCAATTAGTACAAGATTATTTTGATAACAACCCTGAACATCCTCAATTAAAATATTTAGATTACGAACCTGACCTTCTTTTTCCTACGGCAGTAGAAGAAGAAATTAAGCAACGAGAACAAGAACTTGTTGCACCTCAACAAACAGAACAAGCACCTGAGCAAACATTCGCATCTCAGAGTTACCTACAAGCACAAGAACAATATGAACAATTAGGTTCTGACGCTGCTCCAGGCTTTTTTAAACAACTATTCCATAATTTAGAAAGTCACGCAGTTCAAGTACCGGGTGCTGTATATGGTATGGTTGGATGGGGAGCAAATAAATTAGGTCTTGATGATGATAGTAGTATGGTCGATACCTCTGAAAGTCTTCGCCAATGGGGAAAAGACTTTATGCAAGAGAAGATTGAAGATGATTTAGAACTACAAGCATTACAAATATGGCAACAAGATGAACCTGTAAGTTTTGGACTAGGTGACCAACCTGCTAACTTCTATGAATGGGATATGTTAAATAGAGGTATGGCTAGTGCATTACCTTCTATGATTGAAATGGCAGGTACTAGTTTGGCTACTAAGGGGATAGCGGCATTAGGATATGTAGCAAAAGGTTACAAGGCTGGTAAGACTGCTTTACAGGCTTATAAATTGGCAAAGAACGCAGGTAAGTTGCAAACTGCATCTAAGATAGGAGGAGTTGGTGCAGGTGTTGTAATGGAAGGTAGTGAGACTTACAATACTGCTATGGAGTATGGATTAGAACAGGGTATGACTGCCGAAGAAGCAAATAATATGGCAGGTGTCGCCACTATGATAGCCGCTCCAATTAAAGGTGGATTAGAATACTTAGGTTTTAGTCGTATGGCTAGTTCTATGGGATTAGATAAAGTAGGTAAAAGAGAATTAAATAGAATTATAACTGGTAGAGTCTTTGAAAATGCCTTAGCAAGAGGTGGAGCAGGAGCATTAAAAAACTCATTAACTGAAGGTATGACTGAGTGGGGTCAGTTTATGACTGATGCTATGGTTCAAAAAGGTTATAAAGAAGGCTTTGGCGATAATATGGAAGACTGGTTTAGCAATGCTAGGCAAGTAGTTCTTGATGAGGGTTGGAGTCCTGAAGCAAGAGAAAGTATATATGGTGGTATGCTTATGGGTAAAGCAACAGGCTTTATTGGTGATGCCACTAAAGGATTTGGTACTAAGACTCCTGAGCGTTATGCAAAGCAAATGAAAATGATTGATGAAGCATACGAAGAAGCAATTAAAGGTAAAGATAAAGATGAAATAGCATTTCTTAATAATGTTAAAGCGACAGGCTATCATAAGAATATGCAAGCGGCAGTACAGGGTTTAGATGAAGATGGTATAAAACTATTTTTTGATAAGGCTCATAAAATATACGAACCTAAAGGCTTTGATGAGCAAGGTAGGGATGCTGATTCTGTTGTAGAAACTGATACAAAGATAGACGAAAAAGAAACTATTGCAGATGCAAGTCAAGAAGTAGTTGAGGATATGACTTTAGATAGTTATGCGAAGGGTATATTACTTGCAGAGAATAGAAAGCCAATAGGGGATACATCTAAATTTAGTAAAGAAGACAAAAAGATTTTTGACAAATTAGAGAAGGTAGAAAATATGCCTTTTCAATTTAGAGCCTTAGCATTTGTATCAGAAGGTAAGACTAGAGCATTAAAAGTTATAGATAGTATGAGCGTTGATGAGAAAAATGCTTTTATCATAGCGACTATTAAAGGAATAAAAGAGTCAGGTGGGTTATCAACAAATTTTGATATTGAGAAAACAAATCCACTTCAACGAGAACTAATAGTAAGGTCTTTTGCTAAAGAAGGTAAATATAATCCTACTGAAACATCTGAAGTTGGAGGAGAACAAGTAGAAGCAGGTGCGACATTTGATTCAATATTAGACCCTCAAGAACTAGAAAGAGTCTACGCAGGTCAAGACACTACTGATGAAACTATTGTTAAGAAATTAACAAAAGAAAATATTCAGAATATAGAAGACATTACTAAAACTGACCAAGATTTAGAAAAGGCATTGGCTGATAGTCCTTACGCAGTTGGTAATCAGCAAGTAGAAGATAGTAGTGAACAGCAAAATGAAGAAACAAAGGCTGTTAGTGAAGTAGACTTAAGTACATTAACTAAAGAACAAGGAGGGTTAACTCCTGAACAAATAGCCGAAGCAGAGAAACTCGCAGCAGAGAAGGCTGCTGAAACTACTACTGAAGAAACTAAAGAAGAAATTCCAATTGTCAATGATGAAAATTTAGAAGTTGCACCTGAAGTTGAGACAAGTAAAACGGGTGTTAAGAAAATTAAAGGTGAGCCTAAGAAGGGCATTGAGCAATTAAAAGAAGAAGTTAATCAAGTTTTAAATGATAGTGAAGGTGTCACTTGGAAGAGTGGACACAAATCTGTTTGGTTTGGAGATAGTGATTATTCATATAAAGGAGCATCTCATAAAGCAAAGAAAATGCCTGCTCTTATTCAGAAATTGCAATCAAAAGTTGAGAAGACTTTAGGTAAACCTGAAGGATATTACAATTCCGTTTTAATGAATACTCTACCTGCAGGCGTAGGTATTAAACCACATACTGACGCAGAAGGTGTCTTCTTAGACGAAAAGGGAGAAATAGGTTCAGTAGGTGTATTGTCTTTTGGTGGCACTACTATCATAGATATAATAGATAAAAAATCAGGTAGGGTAGTTGAGCAAATAGAAGTAGCAGATGGTGATATATATGAAATGCCTGCTGGTAAATTCCAAAATGCTTACTTACATGGAGTAGGTGCATCTGATAAAGACAGAGTTAGTTTGACATTTAGAAAGGTTGCAAGTCCTAAGACTTCTACTAAAGAGGAAAAAATATCAGACGAAGATGCTAAGAAACAAGCACAAGAATTATTATTTGGTGATGCTAGTAAAGTAAAACTAGGTAAAGAGACACCAAAAGAAGACCCTAAAGTAGAAGTAAAAAAAGAAACTGACCAAGAAAAATTAGATAAACAATTAAGTGACCCTGAGTTTGGCTTTGCTAGTGATAGTGAAGTTGAAGTTAAGGGTCCAGTAGTATCAAGCGATTCGCTTCCGGATGGGACGACCCCTTCAACTACCCAAAGTGCAGACCTCCAAGCAACGACTCATCCGGGAGCAGTCCCTGTTATAAGGGACAAAGGTAATACAAAAATAACATTAGAGAATGGTCAAGAAATTCAATTTAATAATGACCAACAATCAGGATTTAATAAATTAAAAGATTGGGCATTTAAACTCAAAGGGCATTTTGGGTTAACGGGTTATGCGGGGACAGGTAAGTCTACATTGCTCAATACGGTATTGGCTGAAATCAAGAAGGCTAGACCAAGTGCTAAAATAGGTACTCTTGCTCCAACTCATAAGGCAAAGAATGTTTTAAAAGATATGGGAGTAGAAGGAGTAGATACTATTGCATCTGCTATGGGATTTAAGAAACAAGAAGATGGTTCTTTTGCACCTAAATATGATAAGAATAATAAAATTAAAGTCCCTGCTAAAACAGAAGCGTTGAGAGGTGGATTCTTAGTTATAGATGAGGCTTCTATGATTGACGATAGTACACTTAAGTCTATGCTTGAGATATTACAGGAACTTGATATAAGAGCAATCCTTGTAGGCGACCCTAAACAATTACCACCAGTAGGGCAAAATCATTCTAGTGCATTTAAACAATCTTATTTTGACAAATTAGGTATTGATTATGGTATGCACGAATTAACTATGGTTGAAAGACAAGCACAAGATAATCCATTATTTAATATCTTTACAGAATTAAGACAAAGAATTGGTGCATTAGTAAGTAGTCAAGGTATTGCTTTTACAATGGATGGTCTTACAGGTCAAGGCAATTGGTTCTTTAATATGAATAGCAGGAATGAAGGATTAGCGGCAACATCAATAGAAAACGCATTTGTACAAAAAGCATTAGAGTATTTTACTAGTGCTGACTACAAAGCAAATCCTAACACTACTGTTATAACATCTGCTACTAAGAAAAGAACTGCATTTTTTAATGATGTTATTAGAAAAGGTATACTTGGAGCAGAAAAAGCATTAGCACAATTCAATGAAGGTGAGGTATTTAGTCCAAATAAATCAACAGGGTTTAATGATGACTTAGAAAATTCAGTACCTTTTGAAGTTATATCTAAAACGCTTACAACAAAGTCAGTACATGGTGAAACAATTAATGGATATGATACCCTTGTAAGAGATGGAGTTAATCCAGATGGCACAAATAAAGGTGAAAGAACAATATTTATCGTTGCTAATGAAGGAAAGAGACAGAGAAAGAAAACAATAGATTATAAAACACAAAAAGTAGTTGAAGATAAAGATACAAACCTTTATTGGATAAATAGTAATGAGTCCTATTTAAAAGTTAGAAAAATGCTAGAGCAAAAAGTTAGAGAAGCACCTTTTTCATTTAAAGAAGATGCTATGAAAGAACTAGATGCTTTTATGGATACATATATTTATCAAGGCTTAGTTGAATATCAAGGTCAGACTAGAGGAGGGCAACAATTTATTGCACATAAAGAGGCTGATATAGATTTTGCTTATGCAATTAATATTCATAAGGTACAGGGTTCTACTTATGAAAATGTATTTTATGATGAAATGGGAACTGGAAATTTCTTTTATGCCGCTATGCAAGATTCTAATTTAAGAAAATATAATAATGAAAACTTTGGTGGAAGAGAAGTTACAGAACACGATAGAAGAGTTGTATGGAATGTTCGTGATAGAATGGCATATACAGCAGTTACAAGACCTACTAAAAGATTATTCGTATTCAGACCTAGCAGAGTTGGTAGTATACAAGGTAAACCTTTAACTCAAAAACCTTTAGAAGATAATGCACCTATACCATTTGAATATCAAAGCAATAGTAATGTTCCATTAATATCTAAAGAACCTCAGTTATTTGATGACATAGTAGAAAGACTTCAAAAGCATTTCCCTGAAGTTACATTAGAGTCTTTAGATAGGATTATGGCTACTGATGGAAGGGAAGTATTGGGACAGGCTATGGGAATGTTGGCGCAGTGGTCTAAGAGCAAGGCTACCTTAGATACTGTACCTCACGAGTATGCTCATATTTACCTCAATATGTATGCAAATCAGCCGATTGTCAAGCAAGGCTTATCCAAGTTCGGTAATGAAGAATTAGCCGAATATATTGGATTGTATTATCAAGATAGATTGGGAGGCTCTTTAAAGAAAAGAGTCGGTATGTGGTTAAAACAATTTTGGTTAAAGATTAAAAAATTAGTAGGTGCAAAATTTACTGACCAAGATGTAAAAGATTATTTAGCAGGTAGTTTCTTTAGTGGCAAGAGATTAGGTAAGGCTTCTAAGTATGAGAATGGTCAATGGGATTGGAATACAGATAATGAAATAAATGAACCTGAATATCAAGATGTCCCTGAATTAGATAAAGGTTTCAACCCTGCTGATAGAGCAACTCTTTCTTTCTTTAGTAATGAAATGAAGGTAAGAATAAGTAAAGCAGACTATGGATTAATGAATGAACTTGCTAGGAATAGTGATACATATGAATCATTCTATGAGCAGTTTAAAGATTATATGCAAAGCAACTATGATACTAAGGCTTTTGAATTTAGAGGTATGCAAAAGAAAAAGTTTGAAAGGATGCTTAAACAATTATGGCATAAGTCGGCTAGTAAAGTACCTAGATGGGATGGTGAAAAAGGATTATTATATCTTGAGGCTATAAAAAATAGCAATTCAGATGAAAAACATATCTTACCAGCAGGTCAAAGACATATGGATAAGAGTGAGACTCAAGATGAAAAAACATTATCAGGTGGAAAGAATTTACCTGATTATTATGCCTCTTCTTTTACTGATAGAGATGGTGTAAAAACTATCTATATGAGAATGGGTGATATGGTAAAGGAAGTAGATGTCACTCAATGGAAGCCAGATAGTAATATATTTTGGCTACCTGATGATTTTGTCTTATTTACGGCAGCAGATAGTGATACTAATTGGAGTATAGGAGACTTTGGAAGACATGGATATGTTTACACAGGTTCTAAAGGTGGTGACCATTCAGCATTAGCATTTACAACAGTTCCTGACCAATATAAAGGAATTGACGAACAAGGTTTTCAAGAGTATATGCAAAAAGAAATAGCCGATAAGAATATAACTAAAGAATTAGGAATGGATATGGCAATATCCCTTATTAAAAATAAGATACCTTTAGACCACGCTATCGCTAGACACGAATGGTGGAAATCTGTTAAGTATCCTGAGTATTTAATAGGTACACACTTAGGCTCAGTAGCAGAGAAAGGAATGGGGGTACAAGACCATTATGATAGATTAAAAATAGATATGAATGATGGTTGGAAAGTCAGAGGCTTAGGTAGTAGTAGTATTATGACTGTTAACGCTGAAGATACATATTTTGAATATCCTGATGGAACTAAAATACCTTATACAGACCACGATGGTACACTTTGGTCTTCAGGTAAATGGTTTAAGAAATTATCTCAATCATTAGGTGAAGAAAATTTAACATCTATAAAGGGTATGGTAAGAAGTAGAATAGACACAGGAATTAATAAAGTTGATTACATAGGTATTAAAAGTATTCAATTACGACCTTACAATGGGATGAAACTAGTAGCAGAAGATGGTAGTTTGATTGCTGAGTATGTAGGAAGAAGTACTGAAGGAACTTGGGTAGATAAAGATGGTAGAGAGTTTGACCACTTATCTAGTACAGATACAAGTAAAATGACTAATGGTCGCTTTTCAAATTTTAATACAATTCAACCTCTAGACCCGGGTTATCAAAGTATTATTTTAAATCCAAGTGAAGAAAAGAATGGAGCATATCCAGTTACTCAAGGTGAGTTAGCAATGGATATTCAATTACTATCCACTCCAGTAGGAAGAAAATTTTATGACGCATTACAAAAACATTATAAAACCGTAGGTGATTCTTATATAGATGACCTGTTTAATTTTATTAAAGAACCTAGCAGATTGGCAAAGGAACTTACTAAGTATGTAGATGAGAATGACATTATGCCTGAGTTACAGAAGTTTGTAGAGATAGTTGGAGATGAAGGTCTGGGTTTAATGCACCCTGCTATATATCCATTATGGAAAGATTCTATTACAAATAAATTTATTAAGAATGGTTTATTTAAGATGCGACCTAGAGAAAAATATAAAGGTGGTAACTATTTTTATAAACCTTTCTATGCACCTGCTATGGGAAGCACCTTTGGTGAATTAAGAGAAGGTGACTTTGTTATAAGTGCTGAAAGTAAATCAATGGTTAAATTAGTTCAGCAAAAGTATCAAGAAGCAACAGGTGAAGTCCTACAAGAACCTAGAAATATCTTTGAGGGACATAGTACTTATTGGAAAAAACTTAATAGTTGGCTGACAGAAACAGACGATAGTGGAAACTACATCAATAATGTACCTGTATTATTATCTAGACAACCTGTTGCTAAGTTAACGGGTGTTGTAATGAGAAATGTTAGAGGTCTTGCTATGGGTGGACATGGTAAAACTATGATGTTATCTAAAGATGATGTTGGAAAAGTATTTGATGGAGATTGGGATGGAGATAAAGGCATTATACAAGTTATTGATGACCAAGAAGTAATAGATGCTTATATGAATTTTCAACAAAGTCCTCAATTTAAAAAATTAGATAGAGCAGTAAACTTAGATTACTTTGGTAAGAGACTTCGTAATACAAGTCTTGCTAATGAAGACCAAGTTGTTGATACAATTAATAATATTAATGCAGGTATGAAGCAAATAGGTATGATGACCAATGGTAGAAATACTATGTTTTCAATGCACTTAAAAGGTATGGAAATCAAATTTCCTCGTAATGAACATGGCATATTTAAGCCAACAGATGAAGTAGTTATGGAATATGTCAATATGAGATTACCTGAAGACCCTACTAAATTAGAAGAAATGTATCAAGAGATATATGAAAGAAATGGTGATAGCATAACCTTTAGAAATAAAAGTAAGGGTGAATTAACAGATGTTAATAGCCTTGTTGAATTAAGAGATGCAATGCTAGACCCTAGTAATGTGTTTCATTTAAAAACAACAAAGCAGAATGAGATGGCAATTGTTCTTCAGATGGCAGTTGATGATTCTAAATATGGATTGTTAGGTAGTTTTAGAAAAGACTTTCATTTAGAAGATACTGAAGTGCAACCTAATAAAATGCCATTTGGTAATGATTTTGTAACTGGATTAATGTTCAAAGATTACTATACTCCTTCGCAGGGTAAAAAATATCAACAAGAATATCTTATTCAAGTAAAAAAGATGTTTAACTTTAGTAAGTTCAGGCAGGGATATGACGACAATCAACAACAGATGAAACTAGAAGAGTTGATGGGTATATCTAAAAGACTTCAGTCTTACAATAGAGACAATGCTAATGAATTACTTCATAATCATATTCTCGAAAAAGTGCTTATGAAAAATCGTATAGCATTAGATAATAGTGGTAATCCAATTATCGAAAACCCTTCAGACAAAAAGAAGTTTAATCAGATTATGGAGGCTCTAGGAGGAGAATGGAAGGTTGATAATCCTCAAATAGTTTTTGATTTTAGTCAAACAACCCCACAAGAAGATTTAATGATGCGATTAGGTGATGAGTTTGATAGCCTAAAAACACCTCACGAAGATATTAGTTATCAAAAGAATAACCCATTGCAATACAATCCTAAAGATATGAGTTGGGCAGCAGATAGAGTAAGATTTACAATTTCTAAACGAGTAAAGGATAAATTAGAATCTACATTTGAAGGTGAAGAGACACTTAAAGACAGAAAAACTGGAGTTGCGTTTGCAGAAGCGTTTTCTCAAGAGTTCTATGGACTCTTTGAAGATAGAGAAAAACTTTCTATTGATTTCTCTGAAGAAATCGAAGACTTATTAGATAAATGGATACCTAAATGGAATGATTTAACACCTAGACAACAAACAATGTCTACTATAAAGATGTTACAGGGTACTACTGATAGTTTTAAAGGGAAAGCAGAACAACGACAAGCGAATAGAATGAAATTCTTTCCATTAGATGTAGTGCATCACGAAACTTTAAAGTTGTTTTTAAGAGATTTTCATAATATGTTAAATAGTCCTGAATTAAAAGACTTTAGTATGCCTCAATTCAGAGAGTTTCAATCAATGCAAAACAAGGAAGGTTATCAATTAAGTATGAATGTAAGTAACCTCACAACAGAGATAACGGAGATGAAGTGTGGCTGACGCTAGTTGTACAAGAGAAATAAAAGCAGTAGATAAAGATTATAGTATCCACAAACTTCAATATGAAATGGGTATTGATGATGCTCTGTATAATCTTATAGGTAATCCAATCAAGGGACAAAAGAATTATAAAGAACATAAGCAGTTATATGATGGGTTAAGAGACTATTTTATGGAAAGTGGCAATCTTACTGACTTTACACATGACCCGTGGCTTATGAAAGAACAATGGGCAGACCATTGGGACACAAAGTATATTGATTACTTTAGTAATGTAAGTGTACCTCAGTTATCAAAACAAAGATTAAAGTCTATGTTCACAGATTTTAAAAAAATTAAAGTAAAAAGGGCAAAAGCCTTTAAAAAAGCACAGGATAAAGACGGAATGTCTAATATTTCAAGGGCATTACTACCTCCTAGTATATTAGCAATGAAATATGATAGGTATGGTTTCGTATCTAAAATAGTAAAGGCTACAAAGAATTTATCTGATAAGGTTAAACAATCTTGGAACACATTTGATACTCGTATTGCTGATTCATTAGAAGATTATAGATTAATAATGGAAGACCAATTCGGTAAAGTAGATGATACCAAAATAATGGATGGTATTCACGAATTAGTTGATGACAAAGGTGAGATGTATAGTATCCTAGAAGTAAGGAAGGTTGGTAACAGAAGGCAATTCAAGATAGAATATAAAAAGAAGCAAAAAGAAGAATGGACTACTGTTGAGTGGGAAAAACAAAATATGAGTGAACAAAAGTGGAAAGAAACTTTTATTCGTAAATATAGAGATGATTTTATTAATGACATTCTTCATGGTCAAACAAGAAAATTAGAATGGATGTCTAGGGATGATTTAAAAAAGAATCCTGAACACAGAGCAATAGTCGAACAAGAGATGCTTAAAAGACAGAATAGAGAAAAACACGCAGATATTGCTCAGAAAGATGAAAGACTTGATAATCAGTTTATAACTGTTGAAAATACTAATGGTGAAATTATTTGGGAAGGTGAGGCTCAGTTTATACAAGTAAAGAATAAAGAAGGTAGTGCAGATGCTAGAGCGAATGGAGAAAGTTATTCAACATACTTTATTGGATTTATGGGTACTGATGGCAATTTTGTTTCAAGTGGAACAGAGTACAATAGAGCCTTAGCCGCTTTAAAATTAAAGAATGGATATTATAAAGCAGATACTACTTATGAGTATAAACATTATCAAAGAACATTAGACCAAAAAGAATTAAAGGCTTTAGGTCTTGTTGATAAAAAAGGTTATATAGATAATAAGAAGTATGAGGCTTGGGCAGATAAACAAAATGAATTAGGTTACTATTATAAGGTAGCACCTCATCAAGCGTGGACAGGTTTTAAATTTATAGATAATCAACCTGATGAAACAATGGTCAGTACAAGAACAGGTGGACACGACATTCATCAAGTTATAGCAGATTATAGAGATGTATATAAAGATGTAAGAATCGATATAGAAAAGTTTGTAGATAGAAATGAAAAAAGAAGGCAAAATATAGAAAAGACTATGATGTCTAATTTAATGGCTAAGGGACTATCTGAAGATGAGGCTCAATTATTTATGCAAGAAAATATATTTAATTGGGCAAACTTACAAACTATGGCTAAGAAAAATGCCGCTGGTGAGATTAGAACTCCTGATGGTTACTTTGTTGGTAGAGAACAAAACTATGCTCCATTAATGTGGAGTGGTGAAAATTATAATAATATGTTAGCAAGTGCTTTAAGAAACATTCAAGAAAGAATTGTTGAAGCAGAAGCAAACGAAGAACCAAGTGAAGAATTACATAAACAAAAAGATGACTTCTTAAAATTACTATCTATGGATATGAACCAACCTCAAGATAGTGGTATGATGGATAGTGCTAATTCAGTTCACTTAGAAACTAGAAAAACTTGGACAGATTGGGACAAAAGAAGAAGGAATAGCCATGTCCATTTAGATTACTTAGATAAGACTTATAGAAACTTACATAGAAATGACCTCCTTATAGATATGATGGAACAGATGAATAATATGCTTAAAACAGAGAAGGGAATACCGAAGGGAAGTATGGATTATATGGTCAACAGAGTAAAGTTATCTTTCGGTAGAGATGATGTAAATACGAATTTAGGTTTTATGCAAACTAATAACCAAGAAATTGCAGATGCAATTAATAAACTTCCAAGTTGGATGAGATTAGGAAGAACTTGGGATGCTAGTACTGCTGAAAAAATGTGGTTAACTACCAATGGTATTTTAACTATGAAGTTTTTAGGTGCGACAGGTGCGATGGCTAATAGAACTCAATCAGTAAATAATATAATTCATTATGGTTTTTCTAATTGGCTTCATGCTAGGAAAGTAATGAATCAAGAATCTGAGAAGTGGGATAGAGTTATTGCTAATACAGGTGTTGAAAACTTACTATCTATGTTTAATGATATAATGTTACAAGGTGGTCAGGTAGAATGGGGAGACGCAGGTTTCTTTCCTTATAGTGATGTCGCAATAAAAGGTATGACAGGGTTTGACATTCCTTATCCTAAGCAAATCTTTAGAGATTGGTTAAGAATAAGAAAATCAGGTAAACAAAAATTTATACAAAACACAGATAACAACAATGTGTACAATAGAGATATTGATGCAGTTATGTTGCGTTTGATGAATAGAAACTTAACAATAGATGCACAACGAGATGTAGACTTTGCTAGAACATTGCAAACAGTATTGACGGAGTTTAAGCGAAGTGGAAAGATAGATTATAGTCAATTATCTGAAGAGCAGTTAGTTGAACTAAAAGAAAAAAGAAGTGTGTATTGGGATATAATGGAATTGGGTAAGGATGAGAATGTTGAGGCTATCTTAGAAAAAAAATTAGAGAAACTTTTAGGTAGCGTAGATGATAACCTTTTGAAAAAAATGGTAACATTCAAATTACAATATTGGAAGGAAGGTTTAGGAGAGGAAGTATTTACTTTTACTGAAGGTGAAAAAGCAATGAGGAGAGAAACTGTTGTTCAAGCATTACTTGTTGCTGACCAAAAAGGTTTACTAGGTAATGGTGAAGATAGATTCATGTCCCCTGTTGCAGTAAAGATTTCTCGTGACGCAGTATACCAAATGATGTTCGGTATGTCTCCTGTTTATCTTGGTGAAGCATTTTCAGGATTAGGTCGTGGAGTAATGCAATATAAAAGTTATCCTTTATTTCAATATATAAAAGATAAAAATACTGTTGAGAATTGGTGGAATGGTGGTGATGTTGCTGAGAACTTAGGAAGATTGTTCCAAGCAGGTAAAATAATGGCTACTACACCTGACGCTAGAATTAACGATTCAGAATTAGACCAAGATGCTATTGCTATGCTTAGAACTATAATGACTAGATTTATGGCTACTGGAGTTGCTACTGCCGCTCACGCTATTGCACCAGTATCTTACTTATTAAGAAAAACACCATTTGGAGACTTACTAAGGTCGGCTGAAAATCCAATGTTAGCACTTGCTTCTAGGACTGTATTGTGGGGAACTATGATGGCTATGGGAGCAGGATGGGAAGAAGAAGAGAAGGCAGGGGAAGAGGCTCGTAATAAATGGATATTTATGTTTACACCTACTTTATTAGGTTACCTTGCTAGGACTGGATATGATGGTCTTACATCACTTAATGATGCTGAAGGTATTTGGAGCGTATTCGATTAGGGAGATAAAAGGCTGAGTTTTATATGCAGAACCACAGGTACCAGTGTTCGCTAAACTCCCAAATCATTATTCTTTTCTTAACAATCTATTTACATAAGTTATAATTGCATTTAACATTTGCTTAAGGCTTTCTAATTCATCCCTTATTTCTTTTATTTCATCTTTGTCAGCCATTAGTAATGCCTCGATAAGACTATACCTATTGAACGCTTAAACATCCCTATTTCAAATTGTATGTTTCTCGCTTCTGCCCAAGTGATGTGGAAAAAGAAAGGGAAGAAAAATATTTGTATGTTTCTTTGTTGTAATTCATTTGAGTCTGTTATTTTTACATGATTATATCCTACTAAGTTATCACCTAATTTTCTTACAGTCATTACTGAGTACTTTGCTGGTTCATTCTTCATCTTCACTCCTTAATTGGTAATATGCTATTAAAAGAGCATCAGCATTTTTCAATGTCGCCTTATAAGGTAATCCATTTCTATCAAGTATATTCTGAGCCAATGCTTTTAAATGATTTTTTCTTTCTTGTTTAACTTTAGGCATCTCACCATAGAAGGACATCCACTTATGTGGGACAACCTTACTATATGTAATCTTATGAGCAGCGAGAATACCTTCCCAACATCCTGCGTTATGTCCAAACTTGAAGGCACTACTTCTGCCATCCGAAGGAAATGCGTGAACATTTTCTATTAATGCGTGAACATCGCCATATTGCTTTAGTTGTTCTACTATTTGAGCAGAGTGTTCTATACTTTTCCAAGCATTAATAGTATTCATTACTAATCCAATACTATGTTCAGCAAGTGCTACTATACCTCCACTTTTACCGGGGTCTATCCCCACTCTTATTTTCATCATTATCGACCTCTCTCTTGTATTCTTTTCTTAAAGCATTAATCAATTTTCGTAATTGACTAATAGTGCAATCTTCTAGGCTTTTATCCCAACCTATAATTTGCCTTTTAATATCAAGAGTACGCTCCCACCCAATGCCTACTTCATCGAAGTGAGCCTGAGCAAGAGCATACTTTTGTATCCAATAATATGGACTATCCTTTGTAGGCTTCCTCGACATTCTCGTAAAACTTACATCTATCGCCATTGAAACCCATAGCGTATCTACCGACTTGTCCATATCGTGATTTAGCAGCGATTATCTCGCTCTCATACCTATCGTAGGCTGAATCATCAAAGTTATATCCATACCAAACAAATAATGCTGACTCAGCAGTTTGTTCAATAACACCTGATTCTGAGTAATCACTCATTCTAGGTAATGGGTCTGCTCTCATCTCTATTGCTCTATTTAACTGACTTAACAGAAAAGCAGAACAATTGTTACGCTTACACGCCCATTTATATTCTTGCATGATTGTTTCTATTTCAAAACGCCTACCTTCATTCTTATTACTGTCTACTGATATTAATTGTATATAATCATCGAATACTACATCAGGCTTCACTTTGTTTACTTCTCTTATTGACTCACTCAAGGTTCTAATATCATCATACATTATAAGATTCTTATACTTTTCTTTAACTGCCTCAGCAGATACCTTAATCTTTTCAGAACTACCATTCATTTGTTCCTTACTAAGTCTCAAATCATGGTATTTAAGGGTATCAGATTCCATAACAATAATCTTCTTCATCATTTCTACATTAGACATCTCACGATTAAATAAACATACTTTATGACCATTTTCTATTAAACATCTAACTGCATTAATCATAAGAGTAGTTTTACCGTGTCCCGGTCTACCACCTAATACAGTAATTTCTTTTCGAGTCATTCCACCTGCTGGTTCATCTAGTTGCTTTAATCCAAATCTAATTACATTAGTGCCTTCTTCTATTGCTTGTAATGTTTCTTCTACTATGTCTTCTACTTCTCGTTTCTTAGTTGGTGCTAATAGTTGCAATTCTGATATTAATTGAGTGTGTTTATCTAATTGTACATTTACTTTTTCATATTCATCATAAGACATTTTATAAACATTGTAAGCAGACTTAGCAATATTTCTTTGTATATACTTCTCCCATACCATTCGTGCATAATGTTCTACATTAGCAGTAGTAGGTACACCTTCTGCAAGTCCTGAGATGTAATACGATTCACTTTTATTATCTTCTGACATATCTTTATGTTGTTCGATTACTGTTATCATATCTATTGGTTTATGACTTCTATATAGTTCAACACAGGCATCCCATATCTCTTGATGAAGATTAGAATAAAAAGCATCTGTCTTGCGTATCCATCCATGTACTCTTTCGATTACAGGCTGACCTTCGGCAATAATACTACCTAGTACTGCTTTTTCTGCTTCATCTGAATGTGGCTGAACTTTAAGAGTCTCTTTTTGTATTATTTCCTTCATTAGAATAAAGTCCCTTGTTGAGTTGGTTGATAATTCGTTATAACTAGTTCATTATATACTTTACTAGGGTCAAAATGTCTCCCCCCATATTTTGTCTGAACCTTGCAAGTCTCAAATTCTTCTAAGAGTTTTGAAACCTCATTTCTATCGTCATACGAAACCATAAACTTACCACCATTATCATTGATAATCCTTAAGACTTCTAACATATCGTAGTGGTCTTTCTTGGTAAAACTATGGAAATAGTAATCGTGACGCTCAGTAGCAGCGATATAAGGAGGGTCTAAGTACCAACAATCCCCTTCTTTCGGAGGATATTTAGTTATTAATTCCCTATAATCAAGGTTTTCAATCATTACATCGTCAAAATAAGTCCTTGAATAGTTTATATCGTGTATAAATTCTCTAGTCCATTCCTGATATTTACTTATTGGTTGCATAAAATTGTTATTAAAAGCGTTCTTAATGATATAAAAATACTCTGCTGCCCGTTTAGGATTAGGTATGTCTATTTCTTTACTGCCTTTAATAATTGCTTTTTGTTTATTATATATTTCTCTACTTTTTACTAACCATTCTACATTCCATTTAAAATCATCATATTCTGTTCTTATAGATTCATACAGGTTCACTATGTCAGAGTCCTTATCATTTATAATGTTTACTTTAGACTTTTTCTTTCTAAAGAACATTGATAATCCACCTGCAAAAACTTCTATGTATCTCTCATGGGGAGGTAGCATACTAACTAGTTGCCTAGATAGTTTAACTTTTCCTCCCCAATAAGGTATTATGACAGGACAATCTGTCTGAATTGCCACTATGCTTTAGCCATCTTCCTAATAAGAGGAAATACTTCTTTCTCTAACTTATTTGTAGATTGATGTCTTCTATTGAGTGCGTGTGATGTCACCCAAGTAAACGCATTTAACAAGTCCCAATAATTTTTCATATCGTGACCTTTTATGTATCTAACAAATGGCTCTACTGCTTGTTGTGGTAATCGCTTTATTACTCTAGCGGTATCCCTTTTAGACAACTTAGTATTGATAAGTTTACTAAACTCATCCACAAATACTTCTTCACACTTAGCAACAGTATCAGTAACCATATCACCAATCTTTAACAAATCAGTATTATAGATAGAGTGTCTATTCCTTTTAGCGTCTAGTATTGTGCCAATTGTCAATCCATTAGAACATAATATTCTAAAAGCACCTGCTAAGAAAGATAATTCCCAACTACCATCGTAACTATTTTGAACAGTTATTTCAGGATTAAGAATATCGTCTTTCCCAACTTCAACAGAAATATTAGGATAATACCAAGTCCATTTAGTCCTAGCATTATTTTCTCCAAACATTTGTGCTTCTTTGAACACTGCTTTTGATGATTTCATTACAGGTTCTATTTGATTCATTACTTCTTTATTACTTACTAATTGATAGTTTTCTGTCATACAACTTACTATTTTATTAGTGTCGTCATTGACTATGAACTTATAACCAGTATCACTAGTTAGTTCAAATTCACCATCACTACCTTGAACATTCATACCAACTGCTGATATTTCCCTTACAGGATATAGAGTGTCACTTAAGGACACGCTTTTTCGGTGGTTTGCCATGCAAACTCCTTTCGTTTTTTAGTTGTTTATTATAATTACTTTTTCTATTTCGTATGATTCCTCCAAGAAACTTAAATCCTTTGCCTTCTTTATGATGATTCCCTTTACGAAATACTCTTATTCCAAACCTAATGTGTTCTTCTTCTGTATTCTGAATACCATATAAGAAATAATAATAAGACTCAGGCGACTTATCGCTAGGGACATTATTATATATTTCTCTCATTACTTGTTTTAGTGCTACTGTTGTTTGCTTTGAATAAGATGCTACCATCTTCATTATTTTAGCATTTATATTAGCAGGCTTTGTAAAGTCGTAACCACAACAAGGGCATTTTACCTTAACGCCCATGCCTTTATTCATCTTTCTTTAAAGCCTCTTCTGCTACATCTTCAATCATTCCATAGTTGTCTCTAAGCATTGCTAGTTCTTTAACTGTGTGTAATGCTTTTTTATAATCATCTCTTTGGTAACAAACACCTTTTAAGTCTTTTATTAACTCATCGTGCTTATCTTTCAATTCAAAGTATTTATTTTCAATGTCTTTAATTGCTTCTAATGGATTCTTTTCACCTTCTAAGTATGCTACTTCTTTATTATCGTTTTCATCACCGGGGTCATGTACCATAAATATCTCCTTATTATATTCATCTGCTGTTGTTGGTTCAATACAATTGTCACAAATGCCATGAGTATTCATTGTGTACCCATCGCACTCGTGACACATAAATGGAGTTGGCATTAATTTGCTCTCCCTACATCCTTTATCATATCTTTGATTTCAACTACTGCTTTTTTACTATTCAACTTACCTTGTGCCTCATCTTGTTTATACTTTTTAATGCTTTCATCAGTTATTTCATTTAACACAGAGTATTCTTTCTTCTCTCTGTTTTCTCTCATTTGCTTATGTGCATCCATGAACTGCTCAGCAATTGTGTAATTGCCAACCTCTTCAACTAAGTCTTTCATATTCTCAGTTTCACACAAGTAATGTATATAACCCATTGCACTCATCTTTTCACTCCTACTATAAAATCCTTAATTAAACTGATTAATAAACTAAACATAAATAATGCTAACGCCCATATGACCGCAGCACATCCAAGTATGAATATATTAATCACCCATTCCCATAATTGTAATATTATCATTTGTCTCCCTCGTCTACTATTTCTGAAATTATTTCATATTGATTTCGTTCTATTCTTTTTAATCTAGCGATTACACTCCACCATAATCCAAGCATACATATCCATAAAAACTCGTAGAATGGAAAGTGATGTTGTTCAATGAATGTTTCAATCCAATGTATCATCATTAGTTTCTCCTTCAGGTAGTTTACCTAGTTTTACTATTGAAACTTCTGTTGCCCACGCCCAAACAGTTTTACCAAGTAAAGACTTAGCATACTCTTTATCCATACCCTCACGAGTACTGAATATTTGGACGGAGGCATTAGTTTCATTATTTATTAGTATTCCTGTACAACTATTTGTATTGAATACCGTACCAATAGGCAAAGAACCTAAAAAGTATTTACCTTTCTGCGCAGAATATCCAACTCTCTTAGTCGCAGTTCTCGCAGTTTTCTTTAGGTAATCCTTCATAGTTGACTTCACAATTTTCATCATTAGTCTCCTTTGCTTTGTGGTTTTCTCGTATTTTTCTTAAATCACGACTAAGTTCTCTTAACTTTTCAACTTGTCGCATTATGAATGGTGTTCCCCAACCTTTATCAGCCGTTGTCTCCATTCTTACTGCTACTTCCTCAACACAATCAACAATTGCATTAAGTTCGCCCTTACTTATAGCAAGACCTATTTTTTCTTTATTATCTACTAGTTTCATTTTCTCCATTCTCCTGTGGGATTTAATTCATCTAGAATATTGGAATTAACAGTCTTATCACGCAACTTGTATTTTGCGTATTTAGTGCCATATCTATTCTGTATCAATTCTTTTTCAATCGGCATACCATCATCGTGCTTTAAGTCGTGTATAACTGCCGCCAATCTAAAACATCCGTATCTTTCTAAAGCATCCATAGGTGTAATTGGTAATCCATCTTCTAAATGTTTTTTAACTTTACTTCTTTGAGTTTCTCTTTTCATTTCTTTCCTCTATTAATTCAAGTATTGTTGCAGACAAATAAACACACATATCAAGTGCTTCTTCTAGTGACTCTTTTAAATTATCACGACCACCCTCACCTTTTATAGGGATACTTCCCTTGTATTTCTTTTGTCCTATTTCCATTCTTTCATTGATTAATCTTAATACCTTTACATTGGTATCTAATAAATCTATCATAGTGTTCTCCTTAGTTGTCCTTTTGTCCTTTTGGTTAAACAAAAGCCTAGCAAACGGAGTATAGACGATGCGGAGTCCATATTCCTTATGGCTAACACACGACAAGGAATGTTTACTAGGCTATTTGTTTGTGACCATGCTCAATCAAGAGCAAAAGTAGAAGGGGTCGTTAGAAAGGCACATCCTCTCCAATTTCATCTTGTGAAAGTTTCTGACCATTATTCCACGGGTAAGTAGTGAAAACACGCATTGTAGTCTTCTTCTCACCTTCCTTATTAGTAAACTCTTGTTCACCAACTTTAGCAAGGCAAGGAAAACCAAGTACATCGTCTTCTTCAACTTCTCCTAATTGGACATTTCCATTCTTATCAGTAGGAAAATTCACGCCTAAGTTCTCAAAGAACTCTTTATATTTGCGATTCTTCCAACCTTCTCCCTCTTTAGGACTAGGTGTTAACCATACTCCTGCAGAACGAACTTCTTTTCCAATTAGATGAGTACCCTTACGAGTAACTGCATCGCCCTTTTCATCAAGTGTTGGCTTATAAGAGCCATCAATGTTTTGATAAACAGGAACTTCCATTTCACCAACTTTATCAGCAATCTTAAAAGTCATATTGAAAACAACACTATCGTTGATTTCTCTAGACTCAAAAGAGATAATATGTGCAGGATATGTACCTGCAACAATTGGCTGAAAAGCATCGGTGCTTTCATTAAAAGTAGTATTCTCAAGTGATTTCATCTTGTTACTTCTCCTTATTTACTGTTATTACGAATTGTAGCGTATTTTTCAAGTAGATTATTGAAATCATTTCTGAAATCATTCATCTTCTTTGAATACTCAGCACCATTCACACCCTGAAAATAGAGTTGAGGTGATACCCATTGACCATCTTTGGTCTTCATGTACCTTTTGGTACTACGCCTTCCTTTACTGACAAGTCCTTCTTCTTGCATTTGTTCGACAGTTTTACTATCCAACAATCCATCTTTTACTAACTTCTCAGCATCGGCTACTGTTAGTTTACCCATTACGAGTTCTCCTTTGCTATTTGACTATTAATATCTCTTATACTAATAGTTTTATTCGGTTCTAAGTCTTCAGGTGTCGGAAATTGACCTTGTTCTTCAATCGTAAACGAGTGATAACTAGGGTTTACCGATACTTGAGACTTGTTTTCTGTTTCAAAACACATCATTGGCTTTCCATTAAAGAGTTTAGTACCCTTATATACGACACGCTTAAACATTGTGCCATCATTTATTCCAATTGTGTATTCTATTCCTTCTGTTAATAGACCTTCATCTATGCTTCCAAATGATTTCATTCTTTTGCCTCATTCATTCGCATCAATTTCGCATATGACGCTTTGTAATTAAGATTATTTAACTTACCACTAGTGATAAGAGTATCAATCTTTCTTGCTTCATCATCGCTGATGTCACCTGCAAGTTTGATAATCTTCTCAATTTGTTCATCGCTCAATTCAGGGTCTTCATACTGATTTCTATATACATCATCTGCTACATTCATATACATATTAAGTGCTTTCTTCATACAATCAGTATTGGCTGACTTTATATCATTACCAACATCTACAAATTCAGTAGTGCTACCCTTCTTAGTTTGAATCCTGTGTGCTGCTACCATATCACCAGTACGCATTACACCATTATCATACCATTCAAGGCGACCATGAACAACATATGCTGCTGAACCTAGTGCTTCTGATTTGATTATTTTCCAAGACCAACCGGGGAACTCCTTGTCGGCAATTGCCTTCATATAGCCTATTTCTACATAGTCTAAACCCATCTTTTTCTTAATATAGGCTTTAGGTGTATCCATATCGCTAATCTTGGTATGCTGACTTGTTAAATCAGACAACGCTTTTTTTACTTTATCGACTTCATCGATTGCTACTAATTGTGACATTTAAACTCCTTTACAATATTTAGTGTATCCACAATATCTACATTCCCAATCCATCATTGGTACTCCAAAATCTATTCCGGGTATTAAATCATCAGGATTCTCTACATTTATAATAGACTCCCAACAATCATCCCAGTATTGAAGTGCTTCTGATGTCCACTTAAGAGCATCAATCTCTTGTACTCTCATAGCAGATGTATCTTTGTTATACCATAGTAAACTTAATGTTACATCATCAACATCGTATTTCGCTTGAACTCCTAAGCCATATGTACCTATTTGCATTTCATAATTGAAACTAGGGTTGGCTTCTTTCTTTCTTCCAAACTTCATACGCCATTTGTATGATGCGCAGGTTTTAACATCGAATATATCTGCTTGTATTACTTGTTCACCATTCTTATGTATAATCGCAGCGTCAAGATGTCCTACCACCTTTAAATCAGGTAATACAATCTCTTGCTCTGTTGCAATAACTACATCGTTATTATTTTCTTGGTAATCAATTAATGCTTTTTCAATATCAGCATGAACAATAGTCCCAAGCCTTAATAATCTTAAGACTCTATCATCTAGTTCATTCTGTTCAAACTCTTCCTCCCGTAAGGAGAACCACTGTTTCTTAAAACAAGAACCTGCTGATGAGGCTCTCAAATATTCTTTATGTTCAGGTTTCTTTCCAAACTTCTTTTTACGCAGAAAGTCCCCATAAATCTTTTCTATTTTATTCATTAGTGCATCCTAAATTTAATAATATCAACATTTAAAGGCAACAGGTAAATGGTTAATCTACCTGCTGCCAACTTGTTTAGCAAATCTCGAAGCCACCAGAATTGCGAGAAAACTCTGCAAATTCTTTCAAGTATTCAACATTGAAAGGATAAGAGTCTCCCCAACTTCTTGTACCATACAACTGATTCCACTCCTCTTTATAAGGTGGTGGATAATCGCTTGGAACAATATTATTCTTTTTGGTTTCTTTCTTCACTCTTTCTTTCAATTCATCAATCTTCGCATCAATCTTATCGTTATGTGCTTTCGCTTTTACCGATTCCTTCTCATATCTCTCTTGCATCCTTTGAGCAGTACCATCTTTGATTTTGCTCATAATACGAGTATATAGTTTCTTTGCCTTTGCTTTATTAATGAAATGACCATCATTATATGACCCTCGTTCTAAATCTTCCTCATTTAGAATATCATCACAATGATATGCCACGAAATTCCAGATAGGTCGCCAACACCACACATTAGCACGAAAATAATCACCGGGAACTGCTTTTTCATATACTTCAAGTTCTTTGAAATACACTTCTTTCTGCTCCTCGGTAACATTCTCGCTCCAATTCAAGTATGGTTTTGGCAAACCTGTCGGATTTTCAGGATTTTTTCCGTACAAATCAAATCCCATTGCTACCTCCTTTAAAATAACCTAATCTGATTAGGGTTTTTGTAGTTGTAGATGTCTTCAATCATGCGAAAGTAATCCCTCTTATTCTCTTGCTTGACGAATCTAGCAGGAACAAGATTTACTTTATGCACGAAAACATCGTGATTAAAGTCTGGATGTGTCAAAACATCAATATAAGACAAGATAAAAGTCCTATGACGATAAATCTTATCGCTAAAGTCCTTAAACTCCTTAATTGAGTCCAACAGTTTCTCAACTGAGTCTAAACTCTGACCGATTTTAAACTCTCCCTTCCTGTATTCACTCAACACTCTCTTGGAATGTTCACCAGTGAGTAGAATAATCAGGGTTGATAAGGGATATGGGTGACGAGTACGAAAGCCTGCTAAGACTTTATAATCGTGAACACCCTCGACACAATAATGGTGGAGAACATTCTCCATATTCCATGTCTTTCTAGAAGAATTAAATCTTCCGATATGTGTCTTGGTCATTTTAGTGTACATATAATACACAGGGATTTCCAAGCGTACACAAGCCTGAAAGGTATGTTGCCCTTCAATAATCTCGTGACTCCTATTCACTTTAACAGGATTTTCTTTCCTGAAGTCATTAGCCTGAATTTCAGCCATAACTTCTTTGACATGATGCTCTTCAATTGGTCTATTAGACGCAATATACTTGAACATATCATAGTTACTAGTTTTATACAATGTAAGTTTCACTGCTTGTTTTTTTTGCATTTGTTGTTACCTCATGGTTACTGGTTTGTTTAATTTCGTATCCAAATTTCCAACCACAATCCTCATCGTAGATGTGAAATTCCTCTAAGTAAATCTGTTCTTCAACTTCATTAACATATAAGACATCTTGTAAATCAAGTGGTTTCCAATATCCATATCTTAAATGGCGTGTATTCGTACCACCTGTTGTTCTAAAATGAATATCGGAAGTTTTATAGCCTCTAATTGTCAATAAAAGTTTAATCTTATCTTCAATAGGCTCGGTATGTGGATACATTTCTTCATATGTTGACATATGTGTACCTCTCTTGTTATTAAATTAATGCTCTGTTCTCTTTAGTTCGCCAACCAAGTATCAAAAATACAATCATGTTTTTCCCATTCCCTCACTAAGTACTAAACGCACTCAGGTCTTTGTTCGCGGGTCTTGTCATTCTCTTTTTTCAATTTAGAACAGAGCATATTTAGGCTCTCATCAAGTATGTTGCAGAACCTTTTAAATTTTAAGGGCGACTACAATCTTCGGTGTCTCCCATCGTATTAGACACATTACTGCGCAGTTGGGAACGAACTTGTTATCATCGCCCTATTAGTATAAAATTTCAGCGTGGAGTGAGATTACCTCCATCGCATGAGTGGTCTTTGAAGACATTATGTGTTCTTCTTTTTATCCACTACCGTTGCCAGTAGTATCCACTCGGTCACAATGTGTTAGACACATCACTTCTTACATATTGGGTTATCTTTGCAATTAATAAGTACAGTTTCGAGACGCTAATCCCTTTCAAAGTGGTAATTAACC
>TARA_R100001463_G_scaffold19673_5_pt1 | contig 45273 bp, 67 predicted proteins | sample TARA_R100001463 | Tara Oceans TARA_R100001463 (sample SAMEA2622242) | marine metagenome | biome: marine biome (ENVO:00000447); feature: deep chlorophyll maximum layer (ENVO:xxxxxxxx); material: "saline water (ENVO:00002010), including plankton (ENVO:xxxxxxxx)" | depth 40 m
TGGAGCTGACAACTATGTTCTACTTCAAAGTACAAAAACACCAACTAAAGATGATTTTGTACCATGGTCAGAAGGTACTGGATCAAAAGATGTATATAAAGCAACTCCAACACAAATTTGTTCTGCAGGGTTTAGTTTAACTTTATCTGGTGATAGTGGAGCAAATCAAACTCTTGCAAATGGTAATGCTATTAATGTATTAGGAACTACCAATAATATATCAACTGTAACCGGTGCTACTGATAAGGTAACTATTGATTTAGTTGACACAGCAGTAACAGCAGGTGCTTACACCAATGCAAATATTACCGTTGATGCAAAAGGTAGAATAACTGCAGCAGCTAGTGGTTCAGCATTTGGTACAACCTTTAATGTTGATGGAGATAGTGGACCTACTCAAGTAATAGGAAATAATGATACCCTTAAAATTAAAGGTACTGCACCAATAAGTACAACAGCTAGCAACACAGATATAATAACAATAACACATGATGCATCCGGTGTGTCTTCTGGTGCTTATGCATATCCTGCCTCAGTATCATTGAGTGCAGAAGGTCACGTAACAGCTATAACAGCAGGATCTCAACCAGCAACAGGTGTTAGTTTGCTTTTAGGAACAAGTGCAGGGACACCGGTAAGTGCAAGTATATCTGGTGGAACTTTAAACTTTACATCAAATGTATTTGCTGGAGGAACTAATGTAGGACATGTACCATCATTTGGTTCTGATCCAGGTAACCAAAAGTTCTTCTTAGATGCAACAGGAAACTGGAGTCAGCCGGGTGGTTCAGGAGCAAGTTATACTGCAGGATGTGGTATTGATTCAACTGAGTTATCAAACAATAATAAAGTTGAAGTAGAATATAATGGAAATACAAACGTTGTTAAGTGTGCTGCTACTGCACCAGGTTCTACACCAAATATAGATGATGATACATTAATCTTTAATAATAATGAAGGTAATCAAGTTTATGAGGTTACTTTTGAAAAAATGTTTGAAAGGTATATTCAACGTGCAACCGTTGCTATGCCTGCAGCTTTCTGTTCATTAACTACTGGATCATCTACTTTGAATAACCCAGGTAGATCAAAGATGGGAACATTAGTTGCATCAGCAACTGGAACTGGATCAACAACATTAACTTGGCCTAATGCTATGAGTAGTACTAACTATATGGTAGTGGTAACTTCTGAGGATGTAACTAGAGAGTATCATTGTTATACTAGAGGAAAAACAACAACTAGTGTTATTGTAGGAACTAAACTATTAACTTCAGGTGGTACAGGAGCTGATGTTAATGCACCAGTTAATATAGTGATCTATGATGCAAATATTAATACAATCTAAAAAAATATAAAATGAGTGTTTATATACAAGAGGTCTTAGGCCTATTAAGAAGAAACAAAAAGAAGATTAAGCTAGACAAAATGAGAGATCATTTTGAGTTTGGTAAGCTTTATAATACTAGTAAATTAAATACTGGTGCATCTTATAACCCTACAATGGAACCTTTTGTAGTAAAATGGGGAGACTTAGTTTGTCAAGCTACAGAAAACCTAACAAGAACTCAACCTGGATCAGGTAAGAAAGGTAAGATTCCTGTTTATACTGACCCAGAAGGAACATGTTCATGGGATACTTTAATGGATTCTATAATGACTCAAAACATTATAGGAGATACAATCTCAATTGCAGGTAATCTTTATGTTGATGGTACTATCACAAGTACAGCCTTAACTGATAACCGTGTAGTAATAGTAGGACCGGGTGGTATACTAGAAGATGATGCTAACTTAACTATGGATGGTGTTACATTTACAGCAAATGTAGATGTTGTTCATGGTACAGATGTTCCAGCAGGTACTCCAGCTCAGACAACAACTATAAACTCTAATCTTAAACTAGAAGGTCCTGTTTATGATTCACTTGGTAATATAGGTGGACTAAACAAAGTACTTGTTGGTTTAGCAGATGGTAGAGTAAAGTGGCAAGATGATGATGTGGTTGAAGCATTAACATATGGCTCACTATGGCAAGGGGACCCTACTAACTATAAAGTAGAATTACCTATTGGTACTGTAGATCAGATTCTTATTTCTGATGGTACTACTTTTGCATGGCAAGATAACCCTGCAGCAATTGTAGGTGAGACTTGTGCTGTATATAGAATTCCTTTATGGACTCCTGACTCAAATACATTAGGTTGTTCATTACTTATTCAAGATGGAAATGATGGCACTCCCGCTACTAAGATTACTAATGATGGTCAGTTAGTACAAACAAAAGAATTATTTTTAGATACTGTGGCTAATGATGATACTCTTACTCAAGTACTTGTAAGAGATCCTGCTGCAGCTAATGTAGTTAAATGGAGAAGTGCTTTAAGCATTGTTCCTGAATTAGGATGGGATGATGTCCCTGTAGCTGGTGGAGTTGCTAACTGGGATGTAGTTAAATATAATGGCTACATGGAAGTTAATAGTGCACCTCCTGCCTTTAGAGCTATAAGACCTAATAATATAGTTACTGGTGATGAAGGTTATTTTGTATTTGTATGTGAAAGACCAGATGTACCAGAAGACTTTTTAAAATTTACAGGTGTAAATGGTGGAACAGCAACCCGTGTAAGAACTACATGGTCAGGAGATCAAGTAAATGGTAATCCATATATTCCATCTACAGCTTCCGGTGGCTTTTGGCAACAAGGAACAGCTGTAAAATTTCACTATATTTTACGTATAGATAGTGGAGGCAATCAAATTATATGGTGGGATGCATGTTGTGAAATTAAATCATTAAACATATGTCCTGTTGCAACTGACACAAACTTTACTACACAAGAAGACACGGCAATTTCTGGTCTTCAGTTACCATCTACAGATGATGGTACAGGTACTCTTACATGGAGCATAGTTACACCACCACCGGCTGGTGATGGAACAGTAACTTTAGATCCTGCAACCGGTCAGTATTCATTTACACCAGCTGCTAACTTCTTTGGTACAGGTACATTTACTTGGAAAACTAATGATACTTTCTGTGATAGTAATATTGCAACCGTTACTTATAATGTAACTTCTGTATGTGATGTACCAAGCTTTAGAACTTATGCTGATCCATGTGGTCCTGTTTCTGTAGCACCTGTATATAGTGGTGTTGTTGGTGGAACATACTTATATGAAGGTCATTACTGTGATCCAGATAATAACTATACAGATGTAACACTTACAGCAGAGTATTCTACAGATGGACAAGCAACATGGAATGCTGGACTACCGGCTAACTTTACACTTGTTAAAGATCAAATTGGTGGAGCTCCTGCTCCATGGAGATTTACATTTGCTTCTTCTAGTGTACCAGCAGGTATCTTAGCATTTAGACTCACATTAAAAGATACTGATGTAACATGTAAAACAGAATATATATTTAATGTAACAGCAGCACTTGATATATTAAATAAATTTGAACTACAAGTAGATAGTATTGCAACTACAACTGCTTCCAATTCACGTATACCATATGCAACTAATGATAATATAGGTACAAATGGTGCAACGGGTGGTACTTGGCAGAGTCCTGCTTTACCAAACGCAACTTCATGGTTAGGTAGTGGAACAGTAGGTGGAGGTACAGGTGCTTTTGTACCAGTAGGAAGAATGTTAAGTAATATGACTACTGAACCAACTAATGCTGCTTCAACAGGTGTAGCAAGTAATACTTCTGTTTTAAATATATCACCAAGTGGTGGTACATATGGAGGTATAGCAGGAGGTGCTACATTCCAACTTTATTTTGTAAATAAAGGTGGTGTAGCCCTAGTATATGCTTTTGCAGATAATATACCAAATGATAATAATTGTGAAGTAGGACAAACAATCATATTTAGTGCAGCTACATTAAATGCTGCATTCAGTCCTAGTACAAACTTTACAGGTGATTTAATATATACTATAGCACCAGAAGATAAAAACTTTGCACCTTTAGCTACTAGTGCTATACCACTTGCAACAGGAGTTAATTCAGGTCACGGTTGTAATCAAGGTGCTTTTAAAATATTTGCATCAATAACAAATTCAGCAGGTGCCGTTGAAACTTATTTAGTTCAAAGAGCATCTACAAGTAATTCACCAACAAACGGAATACATTACTTTAATAACCGTTATTCACTTGATACTGTTATTCCAACTCAAGCTTATATTAATTTTCCAAATGGAGATTCTTGGACTAGAGTAAGCAATAACAGTTCTATAGGATCAAATGGTGCTCCTGGTATTCTTCATGGAGACGATATAGATATGTCTTTCAGAGGTTTTACTAGAAGTATGGCTAATACTATATGGAATTATGCACATGCATATAATCCAAGTTCAACACAAGGTGGTGTAAGTTCTAACTATTCAACTACAGGTGTTATTAGATTAAATCAAACGTTATTAAATAACATTGCAGCTAACACTGCTGATGGATTAGTAACATTTAAGTTAGTAGGAGATGCTTGGGTACAAGCTACATCAACTACTGATGCTATAGCAACTGTAACTTCTGTTGATGGTACTGGTGCAATTACAGGTATAAACTTAATAAGTGGTGGTAATAGTTATAACTCTTATCAAGGGAGTACAAGTGCTAACTGGAATATTGCTGGAGGTGCTGGAAGTGGTGCACAAGTAAGAGTTACTATGAGTAGTACTGGAAATGCAAATGTTGTAAGTATAAACTCAATTAATGCTGGAGGTAAAAACTATTCAGTAGGTGATAATGTAACACTTAGTGCAGCTAATACTTGGGTAGCACAAACACACGGTGATGCATCTTCATTCAGAATGTTTAAAGAAAATGCAGCAGGTACTAATCAAGTTGAAATATTTAACGGAGCACCTTGGAATACAGGTGGTACGGGAACTAATACAGCTTTTAGAGCCGGTGATGGTACAGCAGTACAAGTAGACATCTTTAATGATACAGTAACAATTATTTAATAAATTAAAAATAAAAAAATGGGAGTAAATTATAATACATTTGAATCATCTAGCATTAATGCAGAGTATCCTAAAGATATGAGTATGCCAAACCAATATGGTTTTGGAGGATTAAGCGTTCATAAATTCATTTCAGCAGCAACAACTAATAACACTTTTATTAAAAAAGGTGGAGGTAGTGTATATGGTTTTACATTTTATAACCAGAGTGGTTCACCTCTTTGGGTTAGATTGTTTGATAAAGCCAGTGCTCCGGTTGATGCAGATATATCTATAATGTCATTTGTTATTCCAGCAGCAGCTAACGGTGGTACAATAACCATATCTTTACCTGTAGGTATTTCTTTTAAGTCAGGAATTGGCTTTAATGTAACTACTGGAGGTAATGATGGTAACGCTGGAGCTACAGCAGCCAATGAAGCATTTGGAAGTATATTCTGGAAGTAATAAATGACAAAAAAAACTTATAGACCTCTGCCAGAGTATCTATCTATAGGTCCTTCTGACATACATGGTGCGGGTATCTTTGCTAAAGAAGATATTCCTGCAGGTATTGAAATTGGTATTACCCATGTTTACGATCCAGACTTTGAAGATGATCACATTAGGACACCACTGGGTGGATTCATCAACCACAGTGATAGACCTAATTGTGAAATAAAAGGGGATGAGACAGATATAACCAGAAAACTTTTTACTCTACATAAAATAGAACAAGGTAAAGAACTAACAGCTAAGTACAATTGGTATGATCCTATTAGTTAAGCTCTTCACTTTGATGAATTCCTAATAAGGATATTTCTGTTACTAAACCATCTTGTCTTCCATATCTTTTTGCTTGTGATGTGTTATCAGCCATAACAATCATCCATTTTATATGTGAAGAAGGATCAGGTCCCATTAGTTTATCCCAAGGTATATACCAGATATTATACTTTTTCATCTCTTATATAGGCTGATTCAGTTCCACTTATAATATCTATAGAAGTTATATGATCTTTTATATCACGATTTCTATTGTATTGTTCAATATATACATCAGCTGCTTCTAGTTCTTTTTCTAGACACGCAAGGGCACGCCAAGCAACTTTTGCAGTATGACGAATTCCATCATCATCCATAGTTCCAGCATCTATTAGATGTCTAGCTAATGCATCAAAGTCATCTGTTGACTTTTCACGATCCCAGTGCAACGGTTTATCTGGGTGGTGTTGTTTATTTCCGGCTAGAGATACTCTAGCAATTTCCATTAGTGCTTTTGGAAAGTATTTTATAACGCCAGTAAAGACGGGTCTTGCTTTTCTTTCTTCTTTGTTCATGTGTTACTCTTTTTTAGAGGGAGGGAATTCATAATTTTTTTTATTCAGTTTGTAATCTATAACAAATCCTATCCCTACAATAACATGCAGGCCTATACTACTTAATATTTCATACAGGTCCTGGTAGTTATGTATTGATAAATGGATATGCCCAACTATCCAAAAAGGAATTGCTAGCTGTTGACTAATCCATACAATTGTAAATGTTATAAACTTCTTCATATTAAAGGAAGGGAGCCAGTGCCAGAGAATGCAAAAACTCTGACACCGGTTGGTTTATTCTCCCAGTTATTTACCTATATCTGCTTTACTACAAAGATAGAAACATAAAACGGCTACTACAAAATATAAAATTATGTTTGTCATCTGCCCATGTAAACATCTTGTACTAATCTAGCATGTGTTACATCTTCATCAATCTCAATTGCAAAATCTGTATCAGACATAGAGATACCTAACTCAGTGTTATCAGTGTTTAATTCAAAAGAATTTGGATCTAATGAATTAGCATTGACACATTCCACCATCATAAAATCATGGAAGTTCTGTTGGTCCTGCAGCCAATCTCTAGGATGTGCTTTCTTTAATGCATGCGTAACATGATTATAAAAGGCCCACGCAGACTTATCTGAATCTACACTGTAATCATATGAAGGCTTATTAAGTTCTGCCTTAACACATGTCATTTGCTGTGAGTCAAGCATATCTTCTTCTACAAACAATCTTCCAATTAACTCAGCTTGACTGCATAATGATAAGTCAGTCTGTCTAAGCATCTCTTTATCATCTAAGATACGCTTATAATACTTTTCACCATTCTTAATTTGATCCGCCATATGTACTTTAACATCATAGTCAGCTGATCCTGTATGCTTTCTTTTAAAATTCATCATGTCCCCGGCTACCATGCCGTTGTAACATACCATAACATATGCACCAATAGCACATTGAAATCTTGTGCTTTTGTCATATGAGTTTGTCCAGGCAAACATCATCCCTAACTCTGTCTCATTCTTGATTTGTTCATCATTAGTTTGACTTGGGTAGATATGATATATGCCTTGTGCTACATTGGCATTCATGTTTGCTCTATATATTTCTTTTTGAATTGTAAATCCACTACTAGCTAATAGCTGTAATGTATTGTCTATCACAGACTTGTGTGATACTACTGTATAACTCTTACCGTGATTAGGTAAGGGTACATTTTCTAAATAGGACCTTGTGGTCTCTTTTGGTTTTGTATATCCCATATTTGTAAACTTTTAAAGTGTAAAGATAGTAAATTAATTTGACTCAGCAAATTAAAATATATATCTAATTGTATTTAACGGAAAATATATAGAGTATATCTCCTTGAATTCTCTTAATAAACGTGTCTTATGTATGAGTGGATACCTCATCACACCAGATTTGTTCTTTAATTCATAGGACCGTCTCATTAGCTCTTGTGCTTTTGGAGAAGCTTTAGCCATTTGATTCCTATGATTGGTTAATGCTATTACCTCACACTTATTTATGCCTGCATATGCATTTACTTCAGAGAATAAATCATTATACTCTTCTTTCCAACCCGGATAGAATACTAAAGGACTATAGTTGAGATGAACTTCCCATCCTAACTTCTTAAGCCTATTAACATCTAGTATACGGCTCTCTATAGCCTGCATCTTGGGTTCTAATATATTAGAATACTTCTGAGGCATAAGACTTACACGCACCCGTGGTGGTTTATTAAAGTGATTTACATCTAACTTCAATAAGCCCGGATACTTTGTAGCCATAGTACTGTTTAACTGTGGATGATCATCATATCTCTTAAGATAATCTATCAAAGGTTCTGGCATATGTTTTTGCATAAGAACTAAATCTGAGTTACATGCAACATCTACCATAGTATATATAGGGTCCTGCTGATCTGGTTCCTTATTAAAGGATTTTTCCCATTCAACAACAGACTGAAAAATTTCATCAACGTTTTGATTAACAAAAACCCTTTTACCATTATACCTAGCCATATAACAATAGGTGTTTACACAGCCACCAAAGCATCCGTAGATTATATTGGGAGCTATGCAATTAGCACTATTGTTATTGGGTTTGGTAATTAAAGTCTTTGTCTTTTGTTTTTTAATCATATTAACTAGGCCATATTACAACAAGCATCAGAATAATTTTAACTGGTTAGATGATACTGCAAGTATAGAATTAATCTCTGACTCAATTGCATTCATATAATATATTTTATTTATGTTATAGTTTTCCCATTTAGGTTCAACTTCCATTTTATTATATACAGTCTGCAACCAGCGGCCAGATTCTAATTGTATCTCTCTGTTATCATTTTTATTTACCTTAATGATCTTTACTCCTTCTTTAGAGATATAATATCTATTAATTTTCTGTAGCTCAACTTCACTTAGCTCACCACTCTCTATACTTCTAGCAACCTGCTTCCAATTACCTTTAGATTTACCACCTATACAGTAATCAAGAATGTTCTTGTTCTGATCTAGATAGTCTTCAGGTAGTATATCATTAACAAAGTATTGATATATTGCTTTAGGTATCACTAACTTGGATTTATTCTTATGTAGCTGCAGATCATGAAAGTCAAAACGTCCTTTTAATTTAACAGGAGCAAAGCTAAACTTATCATTCTCTACCTTGAATAGGTAATGAGGCTGACTCTTCTTAACTTCTCTAAACTTTGTGATGTCTACATTAATAAATTCATTAACACCAATATAATTATTGACATCCGCTAGCACAAGCTTTTGATATGTATCATGTTCTAAATTAAGATTAGTCTTTTCTTCCCACTCTTTACAGATTTGCATATAAGTATCCATATACTCCCTAGGGATTATAGTTTCTACACCATCTGTATTCTGTAATAGTGCTACAGCACCGGGGATTCTTTCCATTATCTGTTCATACAACATCATCAACGTTAGCTGACCATTAATTGTAATACGCATACATAACTCAGGATCATAAAAGAAACTCTTTTCATCATTGCTTAGGCCAAAGGTACTGTTAAGTATAATCTTATAAACATAGTTCATAGGATTACTCTTTGGTATCTTCTTTCTTTCATCAAAGAACCATTCATATTGATTGCAGAATTCTTCTTTTGGAAAGTGACCTGGAGACCACTGGTTCTTTATAGCAAGATTAGGATAAAAACTAGTAACATCTGATGACATTATAACCATATCATCTGTGCTTTCATAAACTCCTTTGCTAGCAGCACCGTGTACACCACCTAAACCAAAGTGTGTCTTTACACCCTTATAACTAAGGTTGTACTTAAAACTACCCTTAAGATTAGCAGCATTAACTTCAAGTGATTTAAATCTTTCATGCAGCATCTTAAACTCTGGAGATGTGAAAGATACATAAGGTAATATAATATCCTTTATCTTAATTATATCTCTATAAGTTCTCATACTTCTAAGATCTCTTTTAGGAATGTTTAATTTCTGCATCAAGTAATAACCAAATAGTTCTTTGCTTATTCTTGGTTCAGATGCACTAAACAAATTTATCCCATATGTTTTAGTAAGAGTTTTTCTTAGGCCAATCTGTGACTTAGATCTGTTCATTATCTCTTTAGTAGACTTAACATCATTGATACAATATTCTATAATAGTATCTATTTCTTCTTGAGTTTTGATGTTAGTGTCATGATGAATAGGCATATCAAGAATGTTCTGCCAATCCATACTATATTGAATCCACTTGAGACTAGAACGTTTAGCAGGATTATCCCAATGATGCAACTTAAATAAATCAATCTGCATTATCTGCATCTTCCACGGTGCATACTCTGCAAACTGTTTATTGTTTGATGCTTCAATAGTTTTCTGTGCATACTGGTAAATGATTTCTGCAACTTCACAGCCTCCTAGGTCTGACCACATAAAGTGATTATCTAATATATAGTGAGTGACTTGTGAATCAAAAGCTAATCCATTATAGGATATATGCCACTCTTTGTTTTGTATGTTATCTTCTAGGAACTGTACAAGCTTCTCTAAATCATTTTGTAAATCATGTATAACAAAAACTTTGTCTTCTTGACTTTTGTAATGTTCAAACACGCCTACAAAACAATTAGATAAGGTCTCATAATCCATTACCCAATGCCTCATTTCTTATTGTTTTTTAAATATGTATATAAAGTTCTACTTGTGATACCTAGGGCCTTAGCAGCCTCCTCTATTGTCTTGAATCTTTTTAAAGCAATATTAATATGCTTTTCTCTCATTTCTTTTATTGTCATATATTTTTTATTAGAGCCAAAAAAAGCCTAAATCAATAGGCTTTTCTTTTTAAATCAGCAAGTAAACATTTAATATTAAATGGATGTCTCTTACACACCCTTTTAGATTAGACTTACTGACCAGGTAATATAATTTTAGAAGGTTCAGTCTTCTTAAGATCAACAAAGAATTCCTCAACATTAAAGTTATCTGCATTAATTGCAAACATATGAATAAATGTTTCTATGTCAGACCTATCACTAAGATAAAACTCAGAGAAAGTGTCAACTAATCTTCTTTCTTCTTTAACAGTTTTACCAGTCTGCATATTAGGTTTCTTTAATCTCATTGGTTGCCCTTCATCATCTAACTTAGGGACCATGTGATAAGATTGTTTCATCACTTTACTGATGACAGCTAAGATGCCTGATGTTGGATCAAACATAGCTTCTACATATGGTGAGTCATTGCTCACAGGAATTAAAGTAAATGATTTAGCATTTCTAAAACTAGAATTTACTAACATCATGTTTTGTCCTATTTGGTTTGCCATAATTTTTATTTTATTTTGTCAAATGTATGGAATCTTTTTTTAATAATTGATATAATAATGCATTATTATCAACTAAAGTTTCCTTTTTTATATCAGGAGTTGAGCACAACTCACCAATTCCTTCTAGTACTTCTTTACTTACTTGAAAGAATTCAGCATACTCTTCAAAGCTTCCATCAGGTGTAAGAAAAGCATGGATATATTCTCCAGCTTTGTCTGTATCACCAAAGAAATCTGTTATGAGTATTTTGGCATTTAAACTTAACTGAGAATATTTCCCTTTCATGAATCTTTTATGATCAGGTTTATACCCATTAGATAAATCAAATATGTATGCAACTTTAGTATCTGAAAGTTCTACAAAATCATAGTACATAGGGTGTCTATCTAAATGCTTTCCTGCAAACTCTCTGAAACTTTTTGTGTTTTTAGTTTTATATTCTAGAATTAACTTACAATCTTCTGGAGCATATACGCCCTCCCAGCAAACATAAGTTTGCATTGGGACGTACTTAGCCTTCCTTCCTATCCCTAATAAAGGATATAGGAAAACCTTACTCTTTTGAAAATAGTCAGTATACACCAAACCCATACTATAAGGTAACTTTATTTACCAAAAAGTCCATAGGAAGTGAGTAGTTTCTACTATTATAATGAAATTTTGCAGTGTTTATTACACCTTCTAGACCATTTGTCCATGCATTTATACTTTCATTACTTACATTAAACACATATACCTGGTTGTATTTATCTATTACAATAAACTTAAACTCTAGGGTATATTCATCAGCTTTATCTCCTAAGAAATCATATACAAGCTTCATATAAATAGCTGCTTGTAACCAATAATTATAGAAGTCAACAGTTTCTCTAAAGTCAGCAACTGTTTTACCTGTAGTTTTTAAATCACAGATAGTAGCTACTTTCTTATCATTATCTATCTTTAAATAATCTACATAACCATGTAAACCAAAATCTACATCTTTAAGTTCTGATTTAAGATATTTCTCACAGTGTATCTCAATAGGATCAAGATCAAAGTCAGTAGTCTCATCAGAAAATAATGACATAACCTCTTCATTATTCTTTAAGTAATTAATACTTTCTGTTACTCTTTGATTTGTATCCTGATCTATTACATCAACACTAGGATTTTGTAAGAACTTCCAATAAGTTTCAGCTTCTTCTGTTCTTACCTTAGATAGTCTTGAGTCATCAGCTTTAAGAGATTGGTATAGGTTTAAATTCTTAAGTGAATCTAAAATTACAAAATCCTCACAGCTGTCTAAGGTTTCAGCATCTGTATGAAGAGACATGTCTTTTAATACCTTTCTTATATTATCACTAGGTAACTTACCCGGTACAATATTAAACTTGGTAGTAAATTGTTCTGGCTCAAACATTAAACAATGTAGAGCTTTCCCTTCAATTAAATGCTTGTCTGTTCTGATCTCACGATCCTTCAGTATATAGTCCTTGTAAAACAAGGATGGTGAAAATAAAAGTTTATTTAAAGAGGAGTAACTAAAGCAGAAATCTTTGTCTGCATAGAATTCCTCCTCTTTATCTTTATTGTTTTTTATCATTCAGTTTATCTAATTTTTGTTGTAGCTTCTGTATCTGTTTTTTCATATCACGTGTCTGTGTTTTTGTTTTATAAAACAGTATAGTGTCTATCAACATTTGTCTATCATCTTTTTTACTCATTGTTAATGTTATTAGTTAGGTCTTCTCTTAAGTAGAGGTCCTCTATATTCACATTAAAATAAGCTTGATCATTATCTGTACCTACGCTAGAAGAGAGAATGTTTTTATAGAGTCTTTCTCTTGTGTAATCTATAGCAAACTTAGTTAATTTATCAACAGAAATCAAGTTTTTTATATAATTATTATAAGCATAGATGGAGTTATCTGAACCACCATTTTGAAATATAGACATCTTGCTTCTTAGAGCTTTAACATTAACTGTATTCCAATTATTGGTATCCTTCAGCCAGTCATAGTACCAGTAATAAATGATACTAACAACATCATAAGATTTATTTACATTACAATTTGATAATAGTTCTAGAGCTAATGATCTATTATCTCTATCACTACTACTAATCATAGCAATCATATTATCTAACTCACTATTATCAATAACAGCTAAGTCTTCATCAATGATATTAGCAACATCAACATCAAATACTAAGTCTGATGAAGTATTAATTATTTTATGATATGTATCAATCTTATCTTGTCCTGTAATTACAACTTGTCTACCTCCATCAGTATCCCTATCAGCGTTATCATCAAGAAATTTTTGAATTAATCTAACTGTGTCAGCTTTAGGATCAGAGTTATCATAATGATAATAAGCTCTCTCAATCTGTATTCTAGACTCTTGAGGTATACCGTCTAACATATCTCTACAACGGCCTAAGCTATCTGCTGTTAACATGTCAGCCTTTTTAAGATAGGCAAGGAATTTATAAAACTGTGAGTATGTTAATGAAGCATACCATTGGGTCTCCATTAATTTTCTCATACCATTTATAGAAATAATTTCAACATCAGCTCTATCTGCTATTCTGGTAACTTTACAGTTAAATTTATCCTTTAATAAATCTACCTTTTGTCTTGGTAAATCTAGATTTGGCCATCTATACAACTTTTTATCTTGTATATTTATTTCTTCTGGCATAGGAGGTAAAACAGAACGTATAAGTTTACTGTCTATTTCCCAACCTGAAGTACGGCCTATATATAAACCATATTCTTGTAGTTGAAATGCATTAGAAAGTAGTTTGTTAGTGGGTTTATTACCACCAACAATACTTTCTGCATTAGTTACAGTAGTTTGGTCTTCTATTTTTATATTTAATTTGAAATACTTAATCATAATTTTATTTTAAATATTGTTGATACTCTTTTTTAACAGCTACTCTAAAGGTATAAAGATCTCTGTTCTGTATACTGATTTCTGATCTAACTATAGGCTCTAAATATCTAAAGGTTGTCTTACATAATAAATCACGTTCTTCTAACCATTGTATCATGTCTTGTGCAGACTTCCTATAAAATGTAGTAAAGTTAGATTCTTTAAGCCAGTACTGTAGATCCTTATCTCTATTGTCAGCATACTCAAGATTACTACAGTCTTGTGCTAGCTGCCATAATAAATGATAGTTCTTAGTATAATCTATATTAGGAACAATCTTTATAGCTAAAGCTTTATCATCATTGTAAGAATTCAATTGAGTTTTAAGATCAGACAGAAGCTGTTCATCTAAAAGTAACTTTGTTGCTGATGCATGTAATACTGTCTCAGTATCAATAACACTTACATCTGTTGTATCAATAATATGAGCAAGATTTACTGCCATACCTGTTAGCATCCATACATCTAATAGGTTGTCATTCATATCTACATCATAATATCTTACACGTTCTGTGATCTGAGGTGTTACTATACACTCTACGCCTGAATCACCTATAGCTTTAAGCACACCTATAGAATCACTATCTCCAAGAGTTGTCTCATAGTTCCATAATTTATTCATCATTATGGTAGATGGGATCTTCTCAGCATTATTTAATTTATATGTGCTTATATCATCATGACCAATAATTAAATCTGCTAATTCATAGTCATTAGTAACAGTTATACCATGCTCCTTAAGAGCTGCTTTCATTCTATCTTGTGATACATTACACTTTGGTAATATGAAAGCTTTCTTTTTGGTTCTAAAAGTTTGTCCGTCTTCTGTAGGGACAGTTAATATACTGTGTATCTTGTTATATGTGGTTTCATCTTGACTGATTAATACTTTATCAATACCCATAGAGCTAGAAACCAACCCGTATAAAGGGTCAGTTTCTAGTCCAAAGTATTTCAGTGCATCATTATCAAAGTCTTGATATACTGATTTTGTTGCCATTTTATTTCATTGTCATTTTAATGATGTCTGGATTCATCATCATCTTATTAAACTTCTTTTTATTACCGTTAAAGATTGTTCTTACAATTAAATACTTCAGATCATTAGTAAAATAATCTTTTGTACATAGTGCAATCAATCTATCTGTTTGCTTTTGTCCAATAGTATTCTCTTTAGAATATACTACAGAGAAGTTACCAAGTCTAGTTGCTAACGTTGCAGCAATATCTGCACGGTAATTATCATCTTTACCAATACAAGATCTAAGCTCACCAAGAATATACGCCTCATTATCATGAGTCAATAAGTCTTTAGGTGTTACCAGCTTATCAAGCTTGTTATTAATAAAGGTTGTAAACATAGAAGCAAATGCATCACCAACACTACCCTCTCCAATCATTTGGATCATAGATAGGTTGTCTTCAAAGTTATCAAAGCTAGATATAGCATTGAAGAACGTTGTTATAGATCTTGCATTTGTTTCTTGAGTTACTAACTCTGGATGGAGCAACAGGAAGTTAATACATCTAGTGTCAATTCCTGCACCCTCAGCCCATTGTGCCCATACATTAACATCAAACTTCAAGTTAGCGGTTACATATCTAGTCTTCTGTGCTGAATCAACACTGTTAACCATATAATCTCCGTTGTCTGGGTTTGCTGTCAAAATTATGTGCCAGTCTTTTGGTAATGTCCATGAGATGTAAGATTGTCTATCAATCAATTCCATAACTGCTTGAATGAATCTTGTATCTGCACGGTTCCAGTCATCTAATAATAGTATACCACCTGACTTTGCATCAGCAATCCATTCTGGTGCACAGTAAGACATTCTGTTCTTACCAGTCATTTTGTAACCATTCTTTAAGTACTCTTGTACTGCTAATTCATCCACCCACATACCAACTTTTTTAGTAATGCTTGTGTTAAGATTAGCAAGACTTGCACCAGCTGCTCTTTGAGTTGCTGTAACCATACTCACATCTTTATTAGGTACGTTTACTTTCTTTTCCTTATACATTTGAAACTGACGTACAGGGAAACCAACTAAGTCACCTAACTCTTCTATCTGAGCTAGATTTAGTTTAACAAATTTCAGATTATTATCTTGTGCAAGCTCTACAATTGTAGAAGTCTTACCAATACCTGATTCACCTACAACTTCTACTGATACAGAATTTTTACCTTCTTCTTGCAGATACCTATTGTTAGTGATTATGTGATTTACAAATCCTTTTAGTTCCGTTACATTTAAATTTACTTGTGCCATTTTCTTTTATTAATTTAATTTGATTACTTGTCCTGGTAATTCATCATTCATATCAGAGATACTACTAAGTACCCATAAGGTATTATTAGGACAGTTCTCTGGAGAATATGCTTCACCATCTGTTAAATATATTAAGGCAGTATATTGCCCTTTCTTTTCATTGAAATGATCTACTACTGGTTGGAAGCTTGTTCCACCACGACCATGTATTTCCCAATCCACTTTAGGATTAAACTCTTTCACGCTGTTCAAGCGGGTATCACATTGTGCTACTGTAATCTTATGACCTGTCTTATGCATATGTGTAAGCTCACTAAAGAATTCTGTTAGCTCTTCATTATTTACAGATCCACTTGTGTCAACACCAACAAGAATATGATTCTTAAATTTAATCTTGAGTCCTGGATTAGCTGAGTACCTTTTATTGTACTTACGTCTTAGCTTCTTAGTATATACTACACTAGAGTTACCAACAAATCTTCTTAGATAACCTTTCCAATCAAACTTTGGTGGTTCAATATGCATTAGTCTACGTATAAGATCTGCTAACTCTCCTGGTATATTACCCTGCTTCTTAACTGTTTGCTCAGCAGATTCTTTTAACTGATGCTCTATTTGTTTTTGCATTAGTTTTTTATCTGCTTCAGGTAAATCATCAAACTCTTCCCATGTACCATGACAAAAAGGTGAGTTACCATCCATCTGATTCATAAGACTATCTAATGAAGGAGATGTGCCATCCTGTTTAGCCTGTTGCAAAAGATCATAATATTCTTTTGTACCTGCTTTTTTAGGAAGATTTAATTCAGGAAAACTACTCAATAACAATCCACCTTCAGGCAAATTGCTTTCCAGTATGTACTGGTTTATCTCTAAGTCTGCAGCTATATTAAATAACTTTTTATCTGCATAGAGATCTCTCACAATAAGATGTCCAAAAGCAATATGTAATAACTCATGCTTTATTAATCCAAATCTATGAGGCTCACTAAGTTCATTAAAGAACTCAGGATTTATAGTCAATTGTATACCAATGTTGTGTTTACTTACACCTGCAGTAGGCAGTTGCATGCTATACTTCTTATTGATACCAATTAAAAAGAGCCCGTAAAAGGGCTCAGTAAAAATTAAACTTTTGGTTGTTCTTGCAACCTGTTCTTGTACATTAATCATCCATTAATTTATCTAAGATTTGTTTATATATATCATTAGCTTGTTCTAATGATAGGAATGTATATAGGGTTTTGCCAGTCTTACTAACAAGATTCATTTGGACAGCTTCAGCAAAATACTTTCTATCTTTAAACAATAACGCCTTTAGCATCAGTTCATTTAAGATATGTTTATCTTGATATTGGGTATTATATAGCTCTAGTGCCAAATCTTTATCTTCTTCAGATCCACTAAACATTTCTTTTATTCTAAAAAATTCTTCAATTGATATTATCTTCATCTAATATTAGTTCAATCCATACACCGGGGTTCTTTTTATCATAACTATATTCTTTGAAAGCAGGTATTATAAATTCTGCATTGTCATCTTCTATCCATCCATATTTGACCATATCATCTTGTACAGTTTGTGCAGGATTGATATAATCAAACTTATGTCTGGTGCCTCTAACAAATTCAAAACTTATTCTAACAGGAAGCTCTAGATCTTTTATTGCATCTTTAAAATCTTCTGTTAGTTCTGTGTATCTATCTTTAGTAGCTTTTCTGTAATTCATTACAGCCTTGCTAGCAATAAAATATTTACCAGTCCACCTTCTTCCATTCTTACTACTAGGAACATTACCGGGTATAAACCATCTTCTTTTAACCATAACTATTTATTTAAGGTTTGTTTTAATAATGGTTGTATTGCTTTATGAAACTCTTTAAATCCAACTTGCTTCATAGCATCAGATACATCTTTAGCTATAGGGCAAATTATTCCATCCAGTTTATAAAGGTTATTATATTTATTTACTGCAGTCTTACCTGCTTCATCATTATCAAAAAGTGTTATTACTTTTTTATACTTTCTCTTTAAGTGTTCTATAACATGGGGTTTAATCATAGTATTCTCACTGTCTGGTGCTAATACTTCTATGTTATAACCCATACCTTTTAAACACATTGCATCTTTAAGAGATGAGCATATAATTAAATAAGGTTGGTCAAACTTCAATTGATCAAAGCCCTGTAAATAAGGCTTAACTTTATGAAACTTATGCTTCTTGCTATGAGGTTGGTATATTTTATATACTTCATTATTCTTATCAAAGTATCCATACATATGCTTACTACCAATTCTCAATTTTTTAACTTCATTTGACTCTTCTTTGATTAGGTTATAATAATCTATAGGTTTTACATTATATGACTCTAGCATTGTTTTACCAATCCTAAAGGATAACCAATAATCTCTGTCTTCCACGGTCCATTGTCTTTCTTTAATGAAATCAACTTCCCATTTAGACTGAGGCTCAAACTTCTGTTCAATATATTCTGATGAACTCACGTACTTGTTGTAATCCCTTACCATTCTCTGCATTGCAGTAGGAAAATCTAAGCTAAATAATTCTTTAACTAAATCAACCTTATTGCCGCTCTTACCAGTTGAGAAATCCTTAAACTTATATTGCATAACTGTCTTATCAACATATATGCAAAAGCTTGGTGTTCTCTCAGTACTATTAAAGATAGAAACAATCTTTAAGTCTTGACCTGTAAGTCTTTCTGGTAGATCTAAATAGTATTGAAAAACCCATGTACTTGGTATATCAGATCCTTCTAGTACAAAGTTTTTAGTATTAAACATATAACAAAAATAATAAAAAGATATGGGCCCAGCATTACACTGAGCCCACTCTTTTTAAATTACTAACTACAAATCAAAGTCATCACCTGTTGATCCTGCTGGCTCAAAGCTAGTTGTTGTAGCAACTTCCTTTTTAACCATAGGTCTAAAGTGATTAGTGTCATTCTTGTCAAAGGTAAGTAAGTTAGAATTTTCTGTTTCTAAAGCTTCTAACGGTACACCGTTTCTACTTCTCTTAGGTAAGAACAAATCATTATTTACATAACCTTCTTTGTTTTCCCACTCACGTGCACCTAAGCATGCATTAATATAACCAGTACCTGAACATACTTTTGCAGCCTTAACCATAAAGTCTTCAATAGTATTTGCTTCAATAGCATCAAGTTCATCTCTTTTATTTACAACCTCTGATAAAAATACCATAGCTTTCAATACTTCTGTATCTCTACTAATCTCATTACCATTAGCTAAAGTTGCATCCTTAAATGGATACGGAGAGAATCTAACTCTGCCTACTTGACCTTCATAACGTGGTCCATTAGGGTTGTTCATATCTTTTAAGAAGCCGTTGAACTCTCCTGTTACTGGTTCACCTTCTATATGTAGTGTAATATTATATGCATCTGCATCATATGGTGTTTGATCAAAGGTAATAGAGTTGATTTTAACTTTGTGATTACCTGTTCCAATTACTGGTTTAATTCCACCTGATCCGGCAGACATGTCTTTAGTACTTAACATAATTTACTTTTTTTATTAATTATTAATTTTACTTATTGTATTCTTCAATACAATTCTTTACTAATTGTAAGTCATTTGGAATAAATGATTCCTCAAACATACCCATTGGTGATTTACATGTGTTCTCTCCATTGTTTTGAGTTTCAAAACCATATTCAAGTTCACCATCATCATTTTTATTTACTCTTCCAAAGAGCACAATAGAGAATAGACCTTCTAAAGTTAGAGTATTGTCAATCATTTTACCAATAGTCTTTGCTTTAACTTTTCTATTTCCATTTATATCAGTTGAATCTTCTGAGTGAGTCAAAAAGATTATAGTTAGATCATCTCTCAAATCTTTAGGAAGCTTAGCAACCATTGCTAAGTTAGCTGCAATTTGAGTAAACTTATCATAACCTTTCTCATTAGCTCTATCAAAGTATTCAAAAGAACTCATATACTGCCAGTCATCTACAACAATTGTTTTGATTTCTGTCATTTTATCATTAACATGCTTCATTGCCTTAATAATACCAGGAGCTGATGCTGCTGATGTTAGATTACCTTTAGGGTTTTCTTTACTAATCTGAGTATACTTACTCTTATAGCCCTTAAAAGGTAAAGGTTTATTTGCAATGTTAATAATGAAAGTCTCTTTGGGGTCTAATGTTCTAATTGAGGTAGACTTTCCTGTACCTGAATCAGCAATTACTAATACGCTCTGTGCCATGTTTAACTACTTAATTTATTCATAATATTTCTAATTGATTTGAGTGTTTCATTTAATTCATGTAACGCTTCTGCTACCGGGTTCTCAATCTTGTCATCAGGATTAGGTAAACTTGGATTAGCAAAGTCTATTACTTTTTGCTCATTATCTATAATGTTTAATCCACCTCCTCTGCTAGTGACATCATTAATTACTTTAAGTTCACTAGCTGGTATCAAGTGTCTTTGAAACCCTGAGTTACTAGTTATTAGCTCATACTCATCTTTCCAATGAGGGTTGTATTTATGTAAATACAAAGTTCTCTTTGGATCTTCTGAGTCATAATCTATACTAACAAACTCTGTGTATATATCTTTTTCTTTCTCCATTTCACTTGGAAAGAAACTGACATGTAGGTCATCCTTACCAGATGGTCTATAAGCCATCTTAGGAATATATAATGCATTAATGATACCTTCTGTTTGAAAGTAATCTTCATGCTCCTCTCTAAGTTTTGCAACTTTTTTTTTACGTTCTGCTGGTGTTAATCCCATAATTTCTCTATTTATATTTTTTGTATTTATCATCTCCTTTCTTGTTGACCTGGGGTAGGCATTTCTTCTATCTGCATTTGCTCAAACTTTGCTCTAAAGAATGACATTCTTGCATCACCATTTCTAGCTTTTAAGAAATGAAGAACCAATGTCCTATCATTTTCTATTATATATCTATCAGGTCCATAGAATCTAATCTTTTGCTTAGCTGGTCTGTTGATACCTACTAACATATCTGCATGCTGTAGCATTGCATCTGAGCCAAATATGTCTGACTCAAGTATATAGTTACCATACTTACCATCTATAGCCCTATCCGGGTTATCTATATTTCTATTAAGTTGTGATAAAGCAATAAACAAACATGGATAATCTCTCTTACACTGTGTAAAGAACTCACCCAACTCAAATAACATATCTAATGTGCTATTCTGATAAGGTGCTCTCTTAACTAACATAGTGTGGTCAAGTGTTATCATTGTATTTACTCCTTTATGTATATTCATATAAGCATCTATCTGTTCACGCATTTGGTTTACAGTCATAGGTGTACTAATTATATCTACTGGATGTTTAACTCTTTCTTTAGCATACTGATGACATGTGTTTAATGTATCTGTACTTAAAGTAGATCCGGCACTACATAATTCTTTATAGGTTTTACCGGTTATAGAACTAAACTCTCTAATAGCTGAGGTTCTACCTACCATCTCAAACTGAAACTCTAATACCCTGAACTTATCATTTGGATTTAAAGCAAATGATTCTCTTATGATTTGGTCCTTAATAAGTGTTTTACCTGAACCAGGTCTACCACCAATTACAGTTAATGTATTCCACTCTATACCATCAGTAGCAGCGTCATTAAACTTAGGCCAAGGTGTATATATAGATTTCTCCTCTCCAGTTGATCTCTTAAACATATATTTAAGAGCTTCATTGAAAGCTGCATATTGCCCAACCCATGCTTCTGATGTTTTTTTCATACTACGTTTTCTTTAAAGTGTTCTTCTTCAGTTTCTATTCCATCAATAATCATATCACAATAGTCTGCCAGAGTTGAATGTTTAACTCTATGCTTATCTTGTTTAGATATAAAGTACTGACTGGTTTGCATATACAGGTATTCTTTATCTCTGTACTCATTAACATACATTTTAGTTGCTTTGATTATCTCATCCCAGCTATAGTCATATGTTTCAAAGAACCATCTAAAGTTTTCACCTAATGCTTTGATATTATTTCTTGCAGGCTTACCGCTTGGTAATTTTTTAGCAGGAAATATTTCCCTATAGGTATGAATCTTATCATTGAAGTTCTTACCCATAAGTTGTATATCTGTTTTCTTTTTGGCTTTTATAAAATAATTATCAAGCCTAACACAAAAAGCTTTTGCTTCTGGTGTCATTGTATAAAGGCCATCTGCTTTTACAAGCATGCCTAATTTTACTAAATCTTCTTTATCTTCAGCTTTAATCTTGGGCAATGAAATTCCTTGCTTGATCCCAAATAGGATCAGACATTGGTTTGGAGTCATCTTTCTCTTCAAGATTTGCTGGAACAGTTCCCACATATTCTATTAGTTTTGACATTAATTTATCAAATGTTTCTATAATCTCTCTGTCCTTTGCAAAGAAAGCATTTTCCATCATTCTACATGAGTTAATCACTGTTGCGTGATTCTTTCCTATGGATCTAGCTATGCTTGTTTTAGTATGACCATCTTGCCATGCTATATAACACATAGTCTGTACCCACTTTACATAGTCTCTCTTTCTAAGTCTTGTACCTGAAATCTTTTCTATGTATTTGAACTCTGGGTTGTTCTCATGTATAACTGCTAAAGTAACTTTATGATACTCATCTAAAGGTATCCTGTATCTTTCTTCTGAGGGAGTAAAAACATAGAGTGTTACACCATGTCTTTTTCTAAAAGCTTTTTTAAATGCTTCTATCTCTTTTCTCTGTTTAACTTGTTGATTTTGAGACATTTATATTTTGGTTTTATAGGTTATAAATATAAGTAAATTTACCAGTTTATGCAATCTTTTCCTTGCTTTTTTAGCTCTTCATTTGCTTGGTTAAATACATCTTTACAATCCCATTCTCCACCTCTATATGCAGCTGATGCTGGGTGAGGACATTTAAGGATTATACAGTCTGGTAACAAAGTTTGCCATTCTTCTGCTTTCTTTCCCATTAGAATAACAATAGTCTTTTTTTTATGTCTATTTATATTATCAAATAGGTATTGAGTAAATGGTTTCCATATGTGATAATGTGAGCCTATCTTATTGATCTCTACAGTAAACGCTGTATTAAGTAACAGCACACCCTGGTTAGACCAACGTCTTAAGTCACATTCTTCTGGTGTATATATAACTCTACCTGTGTCAGTATAATCACCTATAGTTTGTTTTAGTATGTATTGCAGGGATTTTTCTGCTTTACCTTTTCTACTACAACTAAATGCAATACCATCTGCAACTCCAAGCTGCGGGTATGGATCTTGTCCAACTATAATAACTTTAACATCATCATAAGGACACTCATAAAATGCTGTGAATATATCTTTAAATCTTGGTGTAAATCTTTTACCTGAATTAACTAGTTGAACTAACTTGTTAACTACTACGTCAAAGTCTAGACCATTTATATAAGGAGATAACATCTTGTGCCATCCACTGTCTATTAGTTTCTGATTAAGGGTTTCTCTGAGTTTTATTATGTTTATTTCAATATTTTCCATATCTTTGCTTTATTAAAAATTTTATTATGGCTGAAAAAGAACAAGAAAAAAGATCTGTCTGGGAATATGATAATGCTGTGATTGATAATCTCAGTATTCATACATCATACATTGCTGCATTACAACGTGTAACTAGCAGGTTTATTCTTGCTTCATCTGACGAAGATCAATTAAGATTACCAGAGACTATAAACCAGTTTAATAAACTAGTAGTACATAACATAGAAAAAGATGGTGATCCAGGAATCAAATTTGATGAATGGCAATCTAATTTATATGTATTGTTTTCTTTAGTTCAGCTATTAAAGTTCAATGCTCAAGAACAAGGTCTTGCTAAAGAAGTTGAAGTAGAGTATGATGACTCTGACATTCAGGAATTAGCTAGCCAAGTAGCTCAAGGTAAAGTTGACCCTGATCTTCAAAAGAAAGTAGAAGCTATTGCTGATAAACTAAAGATAGTAAGATAACTATCTAAGTTGCATACCCGCAAAGTCTCCTATTTCTATAGCAGCCTGTATAGCTAGGTTAAGTTCTTCTTTATCACACTTAGCAAATGATTTACAATGTTCAACATTGTTCTTCATAAAACATAAGCCTGATTTTCTTTTTACTTGTAATTTTACTTCTTCAAATGTATAACCAAGTTCATTGGCTATCTCTCTTATCATAGCATGTACTCTAGCTAGCTGAGGGTTACTACCCTTACCATCTTGTACACCTATAAATAATTCTACACGAACACCATCTGGTAGTTCTTTCAGAAACTTATTATATTTAGTTTCAAATGCTTTTATAGGGAAGTGTAACTTACCTTCCTTGATTGTGGCTTGTACAAACAGTTGATCTTTCATGATATAAGTCCTATGGCTTTACATATCATACATATTATAAAAATTACAAATGCAGAGAGTATTGTCATCTCTACCATTCTATAATTGCTTTCTATTTGTCTTGGAGATCTACCTTGTGATTTTCTGTAGTCCCATTTTTTGAGGATTTGTTTACCCTCATTTATCCAATGCTTCATCTTTTATATATTTTTCAATTAACAGTATAGCCACATCCAGGCTTCTTTGGGAAGTACCCGGATGTGTCTCTACCTTGTCTAACAAACTAATTACATCAACTAAAACATGCATCACCTTCTATTTTGTAAATCCCAATCCCAGCAATAATCTGGATCATGTGGATCTAATTCAACTTTGGATGAGTCAATAACCCATCTTCCATTGGTAAATATATAGGTTTTTCCGTTAACTATTCTGGTTTCTTTATTATGATTCTTCATGATAGTCTATTATTTCTTGTTCAACATCATCTGTATCTATATCATATAAGTGCTCTAATAAAGGCCATATATCTACTTTTATCCTAACATCATTCACGTCAGATAAAACTAGCATAGCTTTATATAAATTTACTTCAGGACCTGATCCTGGATGACCTGGGTCACCATTAGGTAAAGTCCATACTTCTGGTTCTCCTGGTTCATAACTATAATGGAATTCTATAAGTAGATTATCTCCATATTCATAATCCCAAACCATTATGCAAATCTTTTTTGTCCATCTACATATACATACTCAATACCACAAGCCTCACATACAGCTGAGTCTTCATTGCGTACTATAACAGGTGTGTCACAGTTACCACAGTGTTCATCTTCCATATGTACAAACTCTTCACAAGATTGTCTTGCCATGTCTTGAATATATGCATCATGGTCCCCGTTGTATTCACGTTCAACCATTTCCATAAATATTTCTTTCATCTTCCCCATGACTCATATCTTTTTGTAGATTTACCATCCCACTTAGCGTGATAGTATTCTGGGTTCTTAAGTACTCTCATGATACCATATAGGTTCATCATTCTAATTAATTTAATCATCTTTTTGAATTTAATTTTGCTTGGCTCCAAAATAGGAGCATAAGCAATGAAGTTATTAATAATGTTTTCATCTATTTAAAGGGTTATAACGTTTAATTTTATTCTGATCAAAGCCACTAGTAGCAGCCTCAACCCATTTAACATCTTGCGTCCCTTTGTAACACAATATGTGACAAGTTGCTGTCTCAGTAGGATTAAGTCTTAACAATCTACCAATTCTCTGTGCTGTCTTCTTTTCATTACCATATGCATGCATTATAATACCCTGTTTTAAGTTAGGAATTGTAACACCTTCTGATAATTGTAACACGCATGATAACTGGTTGATCCTACCATCAGAGAACAGTTCTAGGTTCTCTTCTGATTTAGGATTACCAGAATGATAACTATGTTTACATATTCTGTCTGCTTGCTTCTGAGTATTAGCAAAGACAATACATTGACTGTCTATGTTTTTTAATATACTCTTCACATAGCTCTCTTTACTTGTATAATCCATCAAAGCTCTCATCCTCATTATTCTTGCAAACTGTATTTGCTTTTGAGTTTGAGCATCTGCTAATCTAGATGTTACATAGTTATAATCCTTTTCCTCTGATGTCCACCAGTGTCCTCCATTCTTGTTCTTCTTTTTTAAAGAAGGTAACTTGGAGAGCTCTAGCTCATGAATGATTATTTGATAGTCATTTAATATTTTAGAGTCAGTTGCACTATCCACGGTAAATATATATTTAATAGGACAATACTTCTGAACAAGCATACCTTTCTCTGATGTCTTGCTTTTGGGTGGTGTACCTGTTAAGCCTAAGATCTTACCTGAGTAAGGGCCTAAGAATACTTCATGAGAATGCTTGAGTGAATGACATTCATCTAGATAGACAATATCATAATCATTATGGTTATGTTTTTTTAGTGATAGATAAGTTGTGAAAGTGATCACATCTAATAACATGCTTGCTTGCATTTTTATTAATTCATCTATCCATGATTGTTTTACTGAATTTTTAGGTATAACAACCAGTACTGATATTAATGGATTATAGTTGGCCATTAGGTGTTGTATAGCAATTCTTGTCTTGCCTACACCCATGGATATACCTAATCCACATCTTTTATATTTTTTTGCTATTGATAGTGCGTCAGATTGTACTACTTCCCTAGCAGCTGAGCTAGATAGTTTAGTATTGGATACCATAGTGCTATAGTTATTAAGATTATTATTAACCACACTATTGTTTTCATGCAGTTGTTATTTTTTTGTTTCATAATTAGTTTTATTAAGGTGCACCCTACAGGACTTGAACCTGTGACCTACTCATTATGAGTGAGTTGCTCTAACCAACTGAGCTAAGAGTGCTGGTAGCCGGAGTGGGACTTGAACCCACACGGGCAATACTGCCCAACAGATTTTAAGTCTGTCATGTCTACCAATTCCATCATCCGGCCATCTGTGATCCCACTAGGATTTGAACCTAGAACCTACAGCTTAGAAGGCTGTTGCTCTATCCAGTTGAGCTATGGGACCATAAAGTTATGATCTTGAGCCTGAGAATCCTAATTCAAAGGATTCAGCTGGATGTTCTTCTATCCACATGTGACAGTTTCTGCAAACTGGTAACCATGTAGATGTTTCTAAGTGGTATACACCACGGCCATGTTTATGATGTACATCTGTGGCATGTAAACTACACTTGTGTATTTTAGCATGACAGATTGGATTGTCTTGTAAATACTGCCTACGCTTTTTAGAATAGGCAGCATTTATTTTAGACATCTTACTTGAGACTTTTTTGATACTCATTTGGTTTTATTGTAAAGTAATTTTTAGGCAATAAGCCTAATGACATAAACTTTAGGACAACATCTTCATAAGTAATACCTAAATCTCTAAAGGTCATTGTGTTATGATAGTCATCTAAGGTCTCCTCAGCTGGTATATTTGCAATATATTGTGCTAATGGAGAGTGCTTAAAAGTGTCCCTAAGATACGCATTTATTTTCTTATTACAAAGTGTTTGTTTCCAAGCATTGATTTCTCTTTGCCCACGTTTCCAAACTTTAGAAATGCGTCTTCTTTTGTCCCAATGAAGTTTCTTAACTTCTTCAGGTTTATATACATTTAAACCATGTAATACACGTTTAAACAAAAAATGTTGATATGGATTAAGTTTGCTGTATTCAAAAGAGTTGATAAGTGATGGTGGATGTAACTGGTATTCTTCCAGTATACCCAAGTATTGGTAACGCTCAATGCGTCTGCTTAAGATTAGTTGTTCTTCATTAAGTTTTAGTTTTTGGATTTGTTCATGAGATAGCATAGTGTGTTTATTAAAGTTTAGTAATTATTTAGTATTATATAAAAAAATGAGAAAGGCATTGTCACATATAGACCTCATTTAATACTCCTCTGATGGAGTAACCTTACGCATTCTCTAGAAAATTCTTATAGTTCAAATGTTTCAGCTTCTGCTTCTTCAAGAACTTCTTCTTTTTCTTCTTCTACTACTTCATTACTAACTTCTTCCTCTTCTTTCTCTTCAACATTAACTCCAAAAGCTTGTGCTGATGTTGGCTTAGCACTATTAGCATCTAACATGCTAGCAGAACCATTAGCTTCTCTTATGTCAGCACCATTGGTGTGAGTTAATAGGACATCCTGTGCATTTACATCTGGTGTAAAGAATGTCTTTCTATAAATTGGTTGACCATCTACACAGCATATGATACCTGTATCACCTGCATATTTATAGTCTCTGTCAGGATCATTAGTGCTGAATGGCTCTAATTGCTCTCTAACTTGGATTTTACCAGCAAGTGATTGACCTGCTTTCCAATTCATTTCTTGTAAATCTTCTAGTTTACCGTGTATCAACGTTGATAAATTAGAACTTCTTACAAAGCTGCTATTTGTTCCAAAGGTTACTCTTTTTTGTTGTAGCCTTACATAGCCATACTCTGAATTAGTGTTTGATTGGCGGATAACATTTCCCATGTCATCAGCAATGATGTTTACTTGATTTTGCATTTTTAAAAAATTTAATGGATTAATAAAATAATTGTGATTGATGACTACACGTCATCTGAATGAAAATATGGGTCATCTAGCTTTTCATAAGCTGTAAACTCATCTAGTGCAGGTTCATGTTCTTCTATATGTTCTATAGCTTCTTCAGTTACCTTACCAGAGTGTTTAGCAAACCTATTATAAAACGGGTCACCCACTTCCTTTGTATAAACAGAACTCAAACCATTAAGATCTTGATACTCTTCATCAGTTAATGATAAGTATTGCTCTAATGAACACTCAATAATTCTGCCGTTTGGAAGTTGTAATATCATCTTTACTTTATTGTGTCAAAGATAATAATATAACTTGGTCTGCGTCAAGATTATTAATTGTATTTTAATGATTCCTGAAAATAAAAAGCATACATATAGCTAACGTCTTATTTTATAGTTAACTTTCTGCCTACTCTTTTTATATATTTATGTTGTTTCAGCTCTTTTATCCATCTATTTACACTAGATTGACCTGAGTCAAGCTCATCTGCCAGTCTACTAATAGATGGCCAACAAACTCTCTCTTTGTCTGCATAACAACATAATAAAGCATATAATGCTTTAGCTGATACTGATACAGCAGGATCTGTCATGACTTGGTGTTTTACAACTCCAAATCTTTTACTCTCTCTCCATGACATAATCCTTTAGTATTCTCAACATAGCCATGTTGTTATCATACTCTTTTACAAGCGTGACATCATTAAGGCTATATTTTGTATTCATATATTCACCAAAACCAGTTGGTTTGCCATTTTTTCTATAAAGATTATACTCATCTTTAATTATATCTATTCTTAATTTAGGCATCTTCTGTGATTTTTAGTGATAATTGTGACTTATCCTTGAAGTATTTGATATGACCCTTTGATACTTTTTTTATTTGCATTGGGTTAAGTGATACTTCAAAAGTCTTTAACTTTTTCTGGGTGTCATGATACAACAGATCTATCTTTATAGAAGAGTAAAAAGGATTAAACTCCTCTGAACTACTCCATGATCCATCATCAGTGACTACACCATACACCGTATTGGTATCTTCTTCACGCATGAGACCCATGTCTATTAAGACATCTTCCTCATACTCTGAACCTTTATGGTATTTTGGTGGCTTTACTTTTACATAATCACCTATCTGTACTGCTTTATACTCTTTATTCTTGAGCAGCAACGTGGTAATTATTTCTATATTACTATCACTAAGCTCTCTTAAGAGTATATCTTTAACGTGATGGTAATTGTTTATATGTTTAAAATTATCTGGTGCAAGTATTTTTTTAAATAGATCTTGCACAATTTCTTTATGTATTGAATATGTATCTGACATAGTTACGGTTTTAAGAACTATACTAGAGACAGGCAAACAAGTTATTATGAAAACAAACCCATCTTTAGTATAGTTATGACAAGGCCTAACTACACTAGCATTATATTATATTATAATACTGGTGTTGTTAGTACCTCACCTGTGAGACTTTTATAGTGAATTAACTGCTTTTCTTTTGAACTCTATTGAGTAGAACGGCAAGATAACGATCCACTTGTATCCACCATCATAACTAGAGTCTTGATCAAATGCAATACCTAACCCAACAATAGGCATGAACTGTCCTGTTATGGTTGGTAATATCTTAGTCTTACTCATAAGAGCAAGATAGAATATTGCATTAACATAAGTTAATAGTACTACACAGCCTGCTAAAATCCAAGGGAAGTAACTCTCTATTTGAGAGTCACCATATTCCCTTAGACAATAAACAACACTAACTGTAGATAGGATTGGTAATATAAGTACGAAGATTGCTTTTACTAGAATTTTTGCATAATTTGTTTTCATAATAGTTTAATTAGATTAGTGATTAGATTATTGTTTTACGAGTAGATCATTGGTATCAAAGGAGAAATACTGTTCTCCAAATGTTTCTCTGTTAGTGAATAACCAAAAAGGATCATCCTCAACATAGATCATATCAATGCTACCATTTGGATTTGGTACATAATATACTTCTACCTCATATACATAGAGATAGTCATTAGATGTTGGTAACGCAGGCAAACAGTTGTTAGTTGGCCACGTTATGTTTTCATCAGTGATTGTTGCCTCATATTGGTAAACATACATATCATTAACACATGTTACAGATGATATATTCATTGAGCCATAAGGACATACTGGTTCTAATTCTTCTTTGACACAAGAAGACAATGATAGGATAAGGCCTATACCTAATAGTAATTGTTTCATAATTTTGGTTTTTATATACTTATTCTTATTGAGGATATTCCGGGTACTATGTCTATTATCCTATAGAGGAAGAGAGACATAATACCCTTATTGCATTGTTGAGTGTAATAGCTACACTTGTAGTCACGTTAGCTATATTTATACTTATAGTAGCAATAATTATTCTTGAGTGGTAAAAGGTGGTATTTTGTGGGTATAAGACCACATATTCACAATGACACACACATTTGAATATAAATAACCAATTTAATTAGTTATTTGCTACAAAAGATAGCTAGGGAGCAGATTACAGTAAAATAGTAGAGCAGATAGCAGTAACTATGCTGCTAATGTGTCTAAACTAAAAAAAACAACCAGACTTTTACATCTGGTTGCTTTGTTCTTAAACTTATGCTGATGCCTCAACCCATCTTAGGTTGGTTTCTTCACCTGTGTTTAAGTCTATTACTGGATTGTCTGACAATTGAAATCCAGGCATTTCATCTCCTTGATTCAACTTGTTTTGCAATGCTTTAATAGTTGGATGTTTTGCACCCATTACCTTGTTTGTTTCAGGGTCTATTAGACTTAGAACTCCAAAGGTTACATTACTACTTGTTCTCAGAGCAGTTTGCATTCCTGCAATCTCTCTCTTTGTACTTGAGATAGGCTTGTCTGTTACAATGATTGTTGCAGTGCCTGTGTTCTCATTGATTCTTAATTTTCTAAAGAATACACTCATAATTATAAATATTTAATTATTAATTTGTGGATTACTTACGGGGGTATCCCTGCCACAAAAATTAGCTGGGGAGCAGAACCATAGTACCTTCTGTCCACGCAAAACACACAACTTTTTGGTGGGGGAAAAAATTTTTTTATATCCGGTGGGACAACATTAGTTGAGTGAACACTTTTATAAAATCTAAAAAATGACTATATTGTTCTTATAAAAGAGTTACTAACTAAATATTGAGACATGGGAAATTGGGATGATGATTCAAATGAGGAGCATGGTGGCTTGAGTGAGATAGAGCAAATGCAACTAGATGCAGTATTATTAGAAAGAGCATATAGCAATGCATGGAGAGTATTGTCCGGCCAGACTACTTTTGACATGATGATGCAATCCCAGTTTGATAAAGGCGTGGAATTAATAATGCCTTATGATCCAAAACATGGACCAAAAAAAGAAGAGTTAGAAAATATGATAGCATATTACATAGAGACAGAAGAATATGAAAAATGTGCAGTGTTAAATGAAATGTTAATTGAGAAGTATGGGAACTAATGACCGAAGAATAAATAAAAAGTTGGATGACTTAGTTAAAAAAACAAGTAATCCATTTAATTATTTTATTAATCAGGTACCACGCATAAGAGGTGGTCAAACAGAATTTAGCCATACTGTTCCAAAAAATAAAAAGAATGGCCGTTAAAAAAAAGAAAAAAAGTACCGTAAATAGTAGTGGAAACTATACTAAACCGGGAATGCGTAAAAGATTATTTAATTCAATCAAAGCTGGAAGCAAAGGTGGAGCACCAGGTCAGTGGTCTGCACGTAAAGCTCAAATGTTAGCTAAACGTTATAAAGCTAATGGTGGAGGTTATAAAAGCAAAAAGTAATGAAAGGAGTAAAACACTATTTAAAAAATGGGACTGAATGGAAAGGTGGTATGCACAAAATGGCCAATGGTAAATTACACACTGGTAAGACGCATACTAAGAACAGTAAGCCTTTAGTTCATTTCAAAGACTTATCAAAAACAGCTAAACTAAAAGCTAGACCAAAAGCAAAGAAGAAAAAGTAATGGCTAAAACAAAACAACAAAAGAGTCTTACTAGATGGACTAAGCAAAAGTGGAGAACTGCTAGTGGAAAGAAAAGTTCTGAAACCGGTGAGGTATATGCACCTGCTAAGACTATTAGTAAACTGAAAAGTACAAAAAAGGGTAAAAAGAAACTAGCTGCAGCAAATGCTAAGAAGCGTGCTGCTACAAAAAAAGGCAAGCAACATGCTAAGCATGGATTGCATAAAGGAAAAAAACGTTAATCTAAAAATAAAAAAATGAGTACAATATTACAAGACATGATGGGCATGTTAAGACAAAAAGGTACAGTTACTCCAAAAGGAGATAACTATATCACAGTAGCTAGGTATCCTAACCCACAGGAGAGATTAAAACCTCAGCCTAAGTTACAAACAGAATTAGTAACACTAACTCAGTTAAAAGCATTTACTGATCAGAAGTTAAATGGTATATCTGGATTTGGTGTACCAGCATATAAAGATGATTCTGCAGCTGGAGCCGCAGGACTAGGAGCTGGAAGTATATGGCAAACAGATGGTACAGGTAATGCACCATTAAATGTTGCAGGAATCGTAATGATCAAACAATAGTCATGGCAAAGAAGAAAGATAGTAGATTAACAAGAGCTGGAGTTTCTGGGTATAATAAACCTAAGAGAACTCCTGGACACCCTAAAAAGTCACACGTTGTTGTAGCTAAAGTAGGAGATAAAGTTAAAACTATTAGATTTGGAGAACAAGGTGCAAAGACAGCTGGTAAACCTAAAGCAGGTGAATCATCTAAAATGAAAAAGAAACGTGCATCATTTAAAGCTAGACATGGTAAAAACATTGCAAAAGGCAAAATGTCTGCTGCATATTGGGCAAACAAAGTAAAATGGTAGAAGTAATAAAACATTTTTTTGGATTTTGTGGAGAACATTGGCATCCAAACATTTGGACGTTTGCAGCATCAGCACCAATAGTTGGACCAGCCATATATTATATTAAATGCAAATGTGGTGGAATGTTTACGCATAAGAAAGACTGTAAAAATAAATGATTATGAAGCAGAATGAGTTATTAAAGTTGGGATTTAAGAAGGTATCCATAGATAATGAAGATGATACCCCTACTGATTTCTTTTATTATGAAAGATCTTTTGGTGAATTAGTATTTCTTTCAGGAGATAATGAAGAAGCAGAAAGAGATGGATCTTGGTATGTAACTACACCATGTCAATCTTTAAAATTCCGTAGTTATTCTGAACTCAAAAGCGTAATAGATATATTTGTCCGTAATCAAACTTTGGAAATAATCCAATAAACTTTTTTTATTTAAACTATTTTTATATATCTTTGCTAATATTAATTTAAAATATTAGAAGATGTCTAAAAAATCAACAACCCCGTTAAATGAGACAGATCCTCAAATGAGTAAAGAGGAAATGTCTAAGCGTAGAGAAGAAATCACTGAATTTTACAAGGATAACATTCCTCATCTTGAAATACAAGCTGACTATGAGATGTTATTAGCTGCTATTGAAAAAGCAAGAGCTGAGCGTATGCAAGCACAAATGTTTATGGCTCAACAATATGCTGCACAAAAAGAAGGAGGAGTAGACCCAAACTCTGAAGAAGGTAAAGCATTTCAAGAAGCAATGGCTAATGCAGTCAATAAAGAGTAGAAATGAGACAGCTTAAAAGAGGTGATAAAGGATCTGATGTAATAACACTGCAAAATAAATTGGGCATACTTGCAGATGGACACTTTGGACCTATCACAGAAAAACATGTTGAAAGATTTCAATTGAGCAACAACCTACCTGTTACAGGTATAATAGGAAGTGATGATTGGGTTATTTTATTAAATGTAGAGAACTTAGATATTGATCAAGGTATTACAGAAGATACTGATGTTAATAAACAATACTTTAGAACTCCATATAATCAAATAATTCATAGACACTATTTACCTGATGGAGAATACATTAAAGGTGATTTTAAAAATGAATATATTTTTCTGCACCATACTGCTGGTGGTTCTGATCCTTATAGATGTATAGATCATTGGGGTAGAGATACCAGAGGTAGAATAGCAACTGAATTTGTATTAGGTGGTATAAATCACAGGAATGGAGATGATGAACATGACGGAGTTATGGTTCAAGCTTTTCCTGAAGGTAATCAAGGTTGGCATCTAGGTAAAACTGGATCAGGTTGGATGAACCGTCATTCTGTAGGTTTAGAAATATGTAATATGGCTTATTTAGAGCATGACTCAGATAAGAACATTTATAAAACATATGTTAACTCCAAATGTCAAAAAGAACAAGTTATAGGGCTTGATCAAGCTTTTAAAGGAAAGCTATTTTGGCATGCATATACTGAAAAACAAATTAAAGAAACTGAAAAGTGGATTAAATGGATTGGTGAGAGAGATGAGATAGATATTAGACTAGGACTTAAACAATTCATAAAGAAGCATGGACCTACTAAAGGATTTGACTTTCAGATGGATGCATATAAAGGAAAAATAAAAGGGTTATTAACACATACCAATGTCAGAAAAGATAAGAGTGATTGTTATCCACATCCTGATTTTGTTGATATGATAATGAGTTTATGATATGGCATTAGTAAATAAAGTAGATTTAAAATTGCAAGTAGATCTTAATGTTTCAATGAAGTATCAAATAGTTACTTATTGTTTCTTTAATGATATACTAATAAGTAATTCTGATTTAAAATTTTTGATGGAATTAGCTAAAGCAGGTAGAATTGAACTGACTAAGTTTTGTGAAAGCTTAGTTGAGAAAGGGATTTTTAAAAGTCCTCAATCTGCTAGGAATGCTATTACTAAAGCAGAAAAGAAAGAATTACTTACTAAGCAAGGAAAAAATAAAAAGACTATTATTCTTAATGATAAGATCAATGTCCAAAAAGATGGTTTAGTATTATTGGATTATAAAGTATTAGGAAGTGAACCCAAAGAGTCATAAAGAGTTTAAGAAAGGCCTTGCTGATGAGGTGGGTGTTCATCAACAAGTTGTAGATGATATTATAAGTTTTTATTATGCAAAACTTAGAAGCAATTTATCTAACCTAGTTTTTCCTAGATTACTAGTAGAAGGATTAGGTACATTTTATTTAAGAAAAGGTAAATTAGAAAAGGCTATAAAGAAAAATAAAAGTATCTTAGGTAATTTAACCAAAAGAACTTATGTAGGATTTGCAAAAAGTGAAGATATTCAAAAGAATATAGAACAAATGGAGAAAGCACTAAAGCAAATGGAAGCAGATATAATTAACAAAAAGAAGTTTAAGAATGGCAAATAGTTGGAAAAAATATTTAGATGTATTTAAGAATGCAGATAAAATTGCAGAAGGAATATCTAATACTCTATTTAAGAAAGAACATGTTGAAGCTGTTGCCACAGATAGATTTCAGATTTGTATTAAATGTTCTTTGTTTGATGCTAAAGGTGATGATTGTTTAGCACCAGGTACACAACCATGCTGTGCAGATTGTGGGTGTAGTTTAGCATTTAAAGTAAGATCATTATCTAGTGAATGTCCTAAAGGATTTTGGGATGCTGTAGTAACAGAAGAACAAGAAGAAATAATTAATAATCAAATAGAAAATGGAAAAACCACTGACTAAAGCACAAATAGTAGGAGAGCTACTAGCAGAAGAACAAATAAGTGCAGAAGAAGCAATAACATTGCTTGAGCCTGCACAAACAATAATTTATAATCTACAAGTACCACAAGAAGAAGTGGTGAGTATGCCACCTTTTGGTAACATGTGGACAACTAATATAACAGATTAATGGCTATTACATTCAAAGAAGAAGGACACCTATATGAGAGCATTGATGATGACAAGATCACATGGCTTAGTGTTACCTCATTTATAGGTAAGTTCAAACCAAAGTTTGATAGAGATGGACAAGCTATCAAATCTTCTAAAAACAAAAGGTCCAAATGGTATGGTATGACACCTAAAGAAATAATTGCTGCATGGGATGGTGAGACAAAAAGAGCAATAGACTTAGGAAACTTTTATCATAATCAAAGAGAAGCAGATATGTTAGACTTTAAAACCATATCACGGCATGGTGTTGAAGTACCTATTGTTAAACCAATAGTAAATGATAGTGGTATTAAATTAGCACCCAATCAGAAACTATCTGAAGGAGTATATCCAGAACATTTAGTGTATTTAAAATCATTAGGTATATGTGGCCAAGCAGATGTTGTAGAAGTAGTAAATGGTTATATAAATATTAATGATTATAAGACAAATAAAGAAATTAAGAGTAAGGGTTTTACTAATTGGGAGGGCATAACAAATAAAATGTTTAGGCCTGTTAATCATTTAGATGACTGTAATTTGAATCATTATAACCTACAGCTCAGTATTTATGCGTATATTATTAAAAAGCACAATCCTAAATTAAAGATAGGAAAACTTACTATTCAACATGTTAAATTTAAACAAGTTGGAGAAGACAAAAACGGTTATCCAATTAATGAACATGTTAATGGAGAACCAGTATTAGAAGATATAAAAATATATGAATTACCATATTTAAAAGATGAAGTGAATTCATTAGTAATGTGGTTAAAAGATAACTTAAAACAATAAACTATGGCACAAAGAAAACTTCCTATTTTTCAACCTAATTATATGACACTTACTAAGTGTGAAATATTAGTTGATCATGATCCAGACACTGGTCAACCAACACGTTTAACTTATAATAAAACAACACCTATTTATATTGATGTTAATGATATAGTTGCAGTTACTAGAAAGTTTGATCCGTATGATAATGTATATTTACCAGTATGTATGTTAATACTTAAAAATGCATTTCAAGTAGACCAGTCAAGTTTTGGATTACATGTAACAAATAGTTATTCTCAGCTTGTAGGAATATTAGCTAATAAAAACTGTGATGATTTATGTGATAGTGGTTGTAATTGTTTTGGAAGTTAAGAGGCTATGTTAGTAAAATTATTTGATATACAAAACAGTAAACTAGTGGTAACAGAACATTGTTATGCATTACCATTTTTAAAAAGCATTATGGATGAATATCCTGATACACACATGCAAGTGTATCAATATTTGTTTTATATGACTTGCCCTAATCCTGATATGAATCCTTTTTTTAATTTGCCTGAGCATGAAAAAGAAGATATTATTATAGAAGAAATAGGACTTGAAGAATCACCAGAAGATTCAAAGATTAGATATGGTATGGATATGTGTAAGAAGTTATATGAAACTCCAACATATAGAGCATATGTAGGTATTAAATCTATGTTAGATAGATTAGCTAAGTATATGGAAGTTACAGCTATAGAGCATGGAAGAGATGGTAATATGAACTCAATGATTAATGCAGCTGCTAAATTTGAGCAGATAAGACAATCATATAAGGGTGCTTTTACTGATATGAGGAATGAACAAGAAAGTTCTGTACGTGGAGGAGCAGGGCTTGCATATGATCAAATGTAAATAATTAAAACCAAATAAAATGAAGAAAAAAGTAGTAGTGCCAGTAGGAATGAAGTTATTAATAAAGGAAATTAAACCTGAAACTAAAACTGCATCAGGATTATATTTACCAGAAATGGCACAGAAAAAAACCTTTCAAGGTGAAGTAGTTGGTAAAGGAGATGAAGTTAAAGAAATACAAATAGGAGATGTGGTACATTATGCAGATCATGCAATGCCTACACCAATGACACACAATGGTGAGCAGCATTTATTATTACAGTTTGGAGATGTATATGCTATCATAAGAGATGAGTAGAATCATTCCTATATATGATGGAGAATGGGGTACTAGAGAGTTTAAAACAGACTTAGAATTTAGAGAGTATCTAGAGCTTATTTTTAAAGAGCCAGGAGAGTATGAATTTACTGAAATGTCTTTTAAATTTAATGAGCAAGCACGCATATTCAATAAAGAAGGTGTGTATTGTAGTGCTCCCTTTAGATCAAAAGACTTTACAGCATATTGGGAAGATCAAAAGAATAAGTGTAGGAGTGGTGTAATATTTAAAGATGGAGATACTGAATGGTATTTAACCAGAGATTACTACATGTGGCTCAACTTCTTACCTATATTTGATAAAGAAGAAAAGCACTACGGATTTGCTAAAGTAAGAGATGCACAATATCATATGGCACTCTATGAGATTATTGCTGAACTAAATAATCAACACGTAGCTATTTTAAAGAAAAGACAGATTGCTTCTTCATATTTTCATATGGGTAAGATTATCAATCAGTATTGGTTTGAAGAAGGATCAATATGTAAAGTAGGTGCTTCACTTAAAGATTACATTAATGATAAAGGTTCATGGAAGTTTTTAGAAGAGTATAAGACATTTTTAAATGAACATACTGCATGGTATAGACCTAGTAATCCAGAGAAAGTTCTTTTATGGCAACAACAGATTGAAGTTAAAGTAAATAACAGAAAAACTTCAAGAGGTTTAAAATCTAAAATTCAAGGTGCATCTTTTGAGAAGAATGCAACAACTGGAGTTGGTGGACCATGTACTTACTTTTTTCATGAGGAAGCAGGTATTGCTAAAAACATGATGCAGACTTATGAGTACTTACGTCCAGCAATGTCTTCCGGTATGATGACAACTGGGCAATTTATTGCTGCAGGATCTGTGGGTGATTTAGAACAATGTGGACCATTAAAGGATATGATTCTCAATCCTGGTGCAAATGATATATATGCTGTAGAAACTAATTTAATGGACGCTGATGGCACTATAGCAATGGCAGGTCTATTCATACCAGAGCAATGGTCAATGCCACCATACATTGATGATTATGGTAATTCTCAAATAGAAGAAGCTATACAAGCAATTAGAATAGAAAGAGAAAGATGGAAGAATGAATTAAGTGGTGAACAATTTCAATTAAGAATATCTCAGAAACCATTAAACATTGCTGAAGCATTTGCATATAGAAAAGAATCTGTTTTTCCACAAGGTGTAGTTAGTAAGCAATTAAAAAGGATTGAAGAAAAAGAATACTCATATGAGTTAATTAAACTTGATAGAGATGAGACAGGAATTATTGCATCAAGAACAAGTAAGTTACCTATTTCACAATTTCCAGTAAATAAAAAACAAACAGATAAGACGGGATCAATTGTAGTATGGGAAAGACCAGCTAAAAAAAGACCAGACTTTGGTGCTTACTATGCTTCTATTGACCCTGTATCAGAAGGTAAGACAACTACATCAGATTCATTATGTAGTATTTTTATATATAAGAATGCAATTGAGGTAACTAGACAATTAGCTAGTGGAGATGTAGAACAATTTATAGAAAAGGATAAGATTGTAGCAGCATGGTGTGGTAGGTTTGATGATATAAACAAAACACATGAAAGACTTGAGATGCTTATAGAATGGTATAATGCATGGACTATTGTAGAAAACAATATAAGTTTATTTATCCAACATATGATTGCTAGAAAGAAACAAAGATATTTAGTTCCAAAGCAACAGATATTATTTTTAAAAGATTTAGGATCTAACAAAACAGTATATCAGGAATACGGTTGGAAGAATACAGGGACTTTGTTTAAAAGTCATTTAATATCATATGCTATTGAATTTTTAAGAGAAGTTATTGATGAAGAAACGGATGCAGAAGGTAATGTAATGTCTCAAACTTTTGGTGTAGAAAGAATACCAGATCCTATGCTTTTAAAAGAAATGCAGGCTTATTATCCTGGACTTAACGTGGATAGATTAGTTGCATTTGGTGCATTAATTGCATTTGTCAAAATTCAACAGTCTAACAGAGGATATACTAAAAGACGTGAATCAGAGGATAATTCCTTGGTAAATTCAGAAAAAATAAGTAAATTAAAGTATAGTCCGTTTAAGAATCTTGGACGTAATAGAAGAGATAATAGTACTAGAATTAAAAGATCTGGCTTTAAAAATTATAGATAAATGAGAGTATTAAATGCAATGCAACTTAAGAATGGTGCCAAAGCTGAAAGCGGGCCTACATTTTCTAGTTTAACACAGCCAGTACAATTTTTACCATATAAGAAAAAAGATGATGATTGGGCAGCATGGAATTTAGATTGGCTAGAGCTACAAGGAATAGAATTCTTACGTATCAATTCAAGAAGATTATTAAAGAACTATAAACTTGCAAAAGGTATTATAGATAAATCAGATTACATTGTTGAACCTGACAATGAATATAAAGATTTAATGGATACTTTAACAAAAGAAAATGATTCTGCTTTAGAGTTAAAGTTTTATCCAATAGTTCCAAATGTAATAAATGTACTTACTGGGGAATTTGCTAAAAGATATTCTAAAGTACAATTTAGAGCAGTAGATGATGCATCTTATAATGAGATGTTAGAGCAGAAAAGAATGCAAATAGAAGAAGCACTGTTGTCAGATGCTGAAGCAAACTTAGTACGTAGAATGGTAGAGATGGGTATGGACCCTGCATCTGAAGAAGCTCAAAAACAATTATCACCAGAAGCAATAAAATCATTACCAGAAATAGAAGACTTTTTTAGTAAGTCATATAGAAGCATGGTAGAAGAGTGGGCATCCCACCAACTTGCAGTAGATGATGAAAGATTCAAAATGCAAGAACTTGAAGAAAGAGCCTTTAGAGATATGCTTATTGCAGACAGAGAGTTCTGGCATTTCCGTATGCTAGAAGATGACTATGATATAGAACTCTGGAATCCTGTATTAACATTTTATCAAAAGTCTCCAGATCAAAGATACATTGCTGATTCTAATTATGCTGGTAAAATAGACTTAATGACTGTATCAGATGCAATAGATAGATATGGTTATTTGATGGATGAAAAACAACTAAAGTCATTACAAAGAATTTATCCTGCTAGATCTGCACAATATCAAGTAAATGGTTATCAAAATGATGGTGCTTATTATGACCCGCAAAGATCACATGAGTGGAATACTAATTCACCAGGTTTAGCTTATAGACAATTTACTTCTAATTACTGGAATGATCCTGCTAATGGTGGAGATATACTTAGTGAGATACTTGATGAGAATGAAGATGTATCATCATGGGGTGAAGGAAACTTACTTAGAGTTGCTACAATTTATTGGAAGACTCAAAGAAAAGTTGGACACTTAACTAAGATTGAAGATGATGGTGAAGTTACACAAGAAATTATTGATGAAACATTTAAGATAACTAAAAAGGCTATTTATGATACATCAATATTTAAACAAAGAACTAAAGAAAATTTATTAGCAGGAGAACATATTGACTGGATATGGATTAATGAAGTATGGGGTGGTGTTAAGATAGGTCCTAATTTACCTGCTATGTGGAGATCTACTATGGGTGATAATATTAATCCAATTTATATAGGTATTAATAGAACTAAACCTGGCAGATTACCATTTCAATTTAAAGGAAACAATACACTTTATGGATGTAAACTTCCAGTAGAAGGAAGAGTATTTTCAGATAGAAACACTAGATCTACATCATTAGTTGATCTAATGAAAGCATATCAAGTTGGGTACAATATGGTTAATAACCAGATTGCAGACATTCTAATAGATGAATTAGGAACAGTAATCATGTTTGATCAGAATGCTTTACCACGTCACTCAATGGGAGAAGACTGGGGTAAAAATAATTATTCAAAAGCATGGGTAGCAATGAAAGATTTTCAAATGTTACCATTAGATACTTCAATTACTAATACTGAGAATGCCACCAACTTCAATCATTACCAGACTCTAAACATGGAGCAAACAAATAGATTGATGTCTAGAATACAACTAGCAAACTATTTTAAGCAACAATGTTTTGATGCTATAGGTATTAACCCACAGCGTTTAGGTGGTGCTGTATCAGCTCAAACAGCTACAGGTGTAGTTCAAGCTATGCAGCAATCTTATGCACAAACAGAAATGTATTTTGTACAGCATTCAGATCATTTAATGCCAAGAGTGCATCAAATGAGAACTGACTTAGCACAATACTATTACAGTAATAATCCAAGCCTAAGATTGCAATATATCTCTACAGAGGCTGAGAAGGTTAATTTTACTATAAATGGTACTGATCTATTACTTAGAGATTTTAATGTATTTGCAACTACTAAAACTAATCATAGAGCTATATTAGAAAACCTAAAACAAATGGCTCTTACAAATAATACAACAGGAGCAAGTATTTATGAATTAGGTAATATTGTTAAAGCTGACTCAATTGCTGAAGTATCAGATATACTTAAAGACTCTGAAGCTAGAATACAGAAGCAAAGAGAGCAGGATATGCAACAGCAACGTCAAATGCAAGAGCAACAAATAAAAGCTAAGCAACAAGAAGAACAACAAAAACTTCAAGTAGAAATGTCTGAAAATGAGAAAGACAGACAAAATGATATTACATTAGCAGAAATCAGATCAGCAGGATATGGTTCTATGGTAGATATAAATCAAAATCAAGTATCTGATTATCAGGATGCTATGAAAGAGATTAGAGAGACTACTCAATATAGAGAGCAAATGAATATGAAGCGTGAAGAAAACAGTTCTAAACAAGCTATGGAGAATAGCAGATTAGCTGTTGAAAGAGAAAAAATTGCTGCTGATAAACAGATTGCTGATACAAAACTACAAATTGCAAGAGAGAATAAAAACAAGTATGATTCTCCAAAAAAAGAAGATAAAAAATAAGCGTTAGCTATATACTGCATTTTATTTTCATTTTTAAGAAAATTTTTTAAGTTTAACATAGCAATTTATAATAAAAGAATTCTTATATTATGTATGTAAGAAGTTATTAATATTAAAACCAACAAATATTATGAGTGCAACGCAAACACAAACTGTGAATAGTAAAGTAGAACAAGTAGATATTAACTTAGATGAAATCTTTAATGCAGCTCCAAGTGGTGCTGACATGATTCAAGATACTAAGAGTAAACCAAAAAACATTTTTTCTGGTTTAAATGATAAAGCTGACATGTCTTTTGCTGATCCAGATATTTCTGATGCTGATGACTTAGATGCAAAAGTAGAAGAAAACAAAAAAGAAGAAACTGTTGAAGCAGAAGCTACTGAAGAAGTTAAGGCTGAAACTAAAACAGAAACTAAAGTAGAATCTGATGTAGAAGATATATTAGATTCTTTAGATGTAACAGAAGAAGAAGAAGAAAGCAAACCAAAAGAAAAAAGAGGTAGAAAAGCAATTAGTGGTATCTCAGATGTATTTGGTAAACTTATTAAAGATGATAAGATTGTACCATTTGATGATGATAAATCATTAGAAGAATATACTGCTAAAGACTGGGAAGAGTTAATTGAAGCTAATCTAGAAGAAAAAGCTAGACAAGTAAGAAGTGAAACTCCAAAACAATTTTTCCAGAGCTTACCACAAGAATTACAAATAGCTGCAAAATATGTAGCTGATGGTGGTAAAGATTTAAAAGGTTTATTTTCTACATTATCTCAAGTAGAACAACATAAAGAGTTAAACATTAAAAAAGCATCTGATCAAGAAAAGATCATTACTGAATATTTAAGTGCAACTGGTTATGGTACTGCTGAAGATATACAAGAAGAAATTGAAATTTGGAAAGACTTAGGTAAACTTGAAACACAAGCTTCTAAGTTTAAACCAAAATTAGATAAGATGCAAGAAAAGGTTGTTGCACAAAAACTCAAAGAACAAGAGTTAAAGAAAAAACAACAAGAGCAAGCATCACAACAATATATGAAAAATGTCTATGAGACATTGAAAGAAGGTAAATTAGGAGATATTAAAGTTGATAGAAAGACTCAAGCTATGTTATATAATGGTTTAGTACAACCTAACTATCCTTCAGTAAGTGGAACTAATACAAATCTATTAGGTCACTTATTAGAAAAGTATCAATTTGTGGAGCCTAATTATGCATTAATCTCTGAAGCACTATGGTTATTACAAGACCCAGTAGCTTACAAAGCAAAGATTATGGATAAGGGTGCACAAAAGAGTGTTGAGAAAACGGTTAGAAAATTGAAGAGTGAGCAAACAAATGCAGGTGGTGCATCATTGGGAGTTCAAGCAAGAGATGAAGAAGCTAAAAGAACTTCTAAAAGAAAGATTCAAAGACCTACCAACATATTTAAAAGAATTTAATTTAACATTAAATATATAAACTGAAATTAATTATTAACTAAAAACAATCAAAATTATGGCAACTCCAGTTTTAAATAATGGGATTTTCCTACGTGATACAAGCTATAAAGCAAGTTCACATGTTGATTCTTATCACCTTACCCAAATGCTTGGTAACCCTGAGCCTATGGATATGGGACCAATTGATTTATGGGCTATGACCCAAAAGGTAGAAATGCCTTTATATCAAATGGCTTCTTTTGGTGGAAAGAA
>TARA_R100001463_G_scaffold609_2_pt1 | contig 42768 bp, 37 predicted proteins | sample TARA_R100001463 | Tara Oceans TARA_R100001463 (sample SAMEA2622242) | marine metagenome | biome: marine biome (ENVO:00000447); feature: deep chlorophyll maximum layer (ENVO:xxxxxxxx); material: "saline water (ENVO:00002010), including plankton (ENVO:xxxxxxxx)" | depth 40 m
TCCGAATGGATTTTTCTTCTTTGATCCTCCCTATCGTGATAGTTTTGCTGATTATGGCAATGGATTTGGTGATGATGCACTATCAGACCTTCTTGACTTTGCCGATATGCAAAATTTAGTTTTTGTTGCTAACCGTGCTGATGATGACTGGTTTAATAATCAATCAAGGTCAATGAATGTCCATTACTTTGATATAACATACACTGCGGGACGTAGAAAGAAAACAGAAGCAGGATATGAAGCAAAGAAAGCAAGAGAGATATTGTTATACAAGACCAAGAATCATTTCATATAATTGTTAGTAACCTTTAAAACTCCCTTATAATACAGCAACGAACTTAATGATCGTAAGTCTTCGCCCTCATCAGCAAGAAGCACTCAACGCACTACAAAATAACTCTATTGGTCAATGTATCTTTCCTACCGGTGGCGGTAAGACATTGGTTGCAATCATGGATGCGGTAAAGAGATTTGAAGTCTCTAGTCCTCGCACCATTGTTGTTGTGTGTCCTCGCATTTTGTTGGTTGAGCAACTCTCCAATGATTTTCTTGAGCAAGTAACTAATGCTAACGTGCTGCATGTTCATAGTGGAGAGACTAAGCATTTCAGAACTACAAAGACTAATCGCATCAAACTGTTTGTTGATATGTGTCAGACAGTGCGTGAGCATGTTATCATCTTCACCACATATCACTCTTTGCATCGTATTGTAGACGCAAACATTGATGTTGATACGATTTACTTTGATGAAGCACATAATAGTGTTCAACGTAACTTTCATGAGTCTGTAAAGTATTTCTCTCGTCGTGCTGATCGTTGCTACTATTTCACAGCAACACGCAAGACTTCGGTAACTATCAAGAAACCAGGAATGAACGATAGAGAGATCTATGGGGACATCATTGCTAAAGTTTCTGCACCTAATCTTGTTCAGGGTGGGTTTATCTTGCCGCCTAAAGTCAAAGTGATTCAGATGGGTAAGCACGATAAAAAAAGTCTGACTCCACACATTGAAAGCAACAATGTGATAGAAACTATTGATCAAATCAGTATCAAAAAGATTCTTGTTTGTGTCAAGACTACCAGACAACTCATCAATCTGTTTCAGACAGATTTTGCTGATGACCTCAAAGAGCGTGGATACTCTTACCTCTATATCACATCCAAGACTGGTGCGATTGTTGACGGTAAGAAAGTCTCTCGCGAGAAATTCTTCGAGATTCTTAATGCTTGGGGCAAAGATACTAACAAGAAGTTTGTTGTACTTCATCGCTCTATTCTGTCTGAGGGTATCAACGTCAGTGAGTTGGAAGCAGTCATTTTCCTACGCAACATGGATGTGATTGAGATGACTCAGACTGTTGGGCGTGTGATACGTTGTGGAAGCGATTCTAAGACCTTTGGAATGCTCTGTGTGCCTGTTTACAGCAATGTGGGTATATCCACCGAGAAAGCATTGCAGAGGGTTGTAGACATCGTTTTTGAAAAGGGTGAAGTTCTTGATAGTGTGGTGCGTAGATGAAGATAACATATACCAGAACAAGTCTGCTTAATGCTAAACCTTATGAGGAAGGATTCATCGTCGGTAAGTATGATGATCCTATGATGTATGCTGCTGTTCCAATAGCAGGAAGCACAACTAAACTCGCTGTTGTTCATCAAGCAAACATACTTAAGGTGTGTAGAAACAGACAATCAGCAATAAACTTTATAGATAAACACAAGAAACGGAGAAAGAAATGAAAAAGTGCAGAACACTACGTGAACTTGATAATCATGTAAAGGCACTAATCCGTAAGCACGGTGATACTGGACCTTGTGCTGCATGGGTGATAACGAATGATGATTTATTGACTGAGGATGATAACAGTCAAAAAGAGGTAATACTTGCTCCTAATGAAGCAAAGATGGTCCTAACAGAGATTAACTCTAGTGATCATGAATACATTGTTGATAGAATCTTAACAGTTGTTGATAATGAACTATCAACGAGAGGATTCTAAGGTATTATTGTTAGTAACCTCTAAAGTTCCCCTATAGTATGAATAACACTACAAACAACCCTTACGTGAACACCCTGATTGAAATGGGTTATGATAAACAGGACGTACAAGTTGCGTCAACAATGTTTCAAAAGAAAACTTTTCCATGTGTGATTTATGGTCGCACATTTGAGACTGAAGAACAGTATTATGCTGAACTTCATGAGTATATGAACGGAATGTGATTTAATTATTATTAGTAACCTCTAAACTTCCTCTATAGTATGCCTAACACTCACCTAGAACACGCAGAAGACACTATTTTGACTGGTGATCTTTCTATCTTTGATGCACTTTATAGCAATGCTTATCATATTAGTTTGAAGATGGATGGTGCTCCTGCTGTTGTATGGGGAACTAATCCTGCTAATGGTAAGTTTTTTGTTTGCACCAAAGCAGCATTCAACAAGAAAAAGATTCGACTTTGTTATACAACAGAGGACATCTTTACACACTTTGGACATCAAGATGATGTTGCCGATATATTATATCTTATGCTGAAATATATGCCTCGCGTTGATGGTGTATATCAGGGTGATTTTCTTGGGTTTGGTAGAACAGAAGTATTTTCAAATAACACGCTAACATATATCTTCGGAGAGAAGATTTATCAGAAACTTGTTATCGCACCACATACAAAGTATTACATTGATGGTGAACTATGTGATGCTGCACCGCTTCCGATTCGTACAAACTTCGATGATACTTCACATGTCAAGTTTGTGATGCCAATTGTTGATCGTATTGCATCACAAATTGAACCGCCTATCATTAACACAGACACAGTAAAGTTTCTATCACCTAAGCAAGCAAATCGTGCGAAGCAAGCAATCAATCAGTTGATCAAATCTGGTGTTGAGTTAGATGATGGAGTTCTCACAACTATCTTACGTTGTCCACATCTTACAAACTTATATCAGTGGGTGATTGAACTCAAAGAGGACGTGATTGATAGTATGATTGTATACTCTGACTTTGATACATTTCTTCCTGATGGTACACAAACTGTAGGAGAGGGTTTTGTATACTGGAGTGAGGAAGGTTCTATCAAGTTAGTGAACCGTACTGTCTTCAGTTATGTAAACTTCACAGAGGGCAAGTTCAATAGGTAATAAAGTTAGTAACCTCTAAAGATCCTCTATAGTGTAAGCACTCAACCAACCACATGCAACTTACTAACAGCGTCTGTATCGTCGATTTCTTTCCTGAGGCATTCATTGCTGAGTCATGTGAAATCAAAGGCGTGAAAGTTACGGTTCGTCGTTTTAACAAGCGTGTGACATTTCTTGATAACGGTTTCACATCCTACAGCAATGTGACAGCACTCATGGCACGTAATGAGTGGGCAGAACGTATTGCTAGCGGTGCAACAGTTACTGACTACCACACCGACAAGATGCCTCGTTCAGAATATGTTCCAATGGCATGTGTGGGTTGATATTGTTAGTAACCTCTAAAGTTCCCCTATAGTATGAACACCACTACAACCAACAGAAAAATGCTTCTCAACGACTCTGCTTTCGTAAATGCTCTTGAAGGGTTACAATCCTTTGTATTGGAGACAGGTGCCGACATTGATATGGCATATGATTGGTTATGTGACCAATCAGGAATCAAATCATTCTGTCATGATCCTGCTGCATTTGATTGTTTCTATGATGTGTTTATGGATGCCGCAAACTGAATCTTACTGAACAACTCAACAACCTCACAATCCGTAAAACTATGACTACAGTTGAAATCAACAAATCAATCATGGAGTTAAACTTCAGAAAAGAGAAACTGAACAATGAAGTTGAGGATATTCAAGCACAGATTAACTTCCTTGTTTGTTTGCGAGAGAATGAAAGGATGAAACTTGATGAACGATCAGGGCAGTCCTTATTCGATCAAATGTTTGGAGGTTAATGAGATGATTGTATTAACTTGCGATGATCATGGTTGTGCCTATTCGATTGATAGTGAGGGCACATTATATTATACTCCACAATATAATGATGGAAGTATTAATGTAGAAGATTGGAGTGAAGTTGATCATATGTCAATGTTAGGTGAGGAGAATGATATTCAAGTCCTTATTGAGGAAGTTCATGAACAACTGATTGTAATAAGTAAATCAATCGGGGAGTATTATAAGGCATGAAGAAGTTACAAATCACGAAACATTTACAATCCGAAGGTTATCATTTAATACGACAAAAGACACATAAGATATATTTTAATCCAGAACTTAACGAAACGATAGTTACATCAAAGACACCATCTGATCGTTGTTCTTATAAGAGTATTATACAGCAAATAGAAAGAATCAAGAGAAAGCATTATTGTTAGTAACCTCTAAAGATCCTCTATAGTGTAAGCACTTCAACCAATCATGAGAACCATCACCAAAGCACAAGCACTAGATCAGTTCCGATACAACTGGAAAGCATCAACAATGGGCACCAGTACAGCAACAGATAAGATCGCAAAAGCAGAGGCATGGAGTTGCTTCACTGATGAACTTTGTAAGGAAGGTTACATCACCATGAAAAAGTATGAGTCATGGTCTAACCCTTTCTGATTCAAACACTCAATCCAAACTTTACTCTCATGACATTAATCACTCAATCCAAAACTGAATTCCAAACCGAATGTTTACTTGAAGTTGTTAACAATCAATGGAAAGTTAATACAACTGAATCTGGACATAGTACATACAATAAGTTAGAATATAGTGTAGGTAAAAAATATATCAAGGTGAATCAATTCAAGGTTTATGCTGATAACAGTTTTTCAAACAATGGTGTGTTCATGTTCATCGACAAAGAGTCTGGTGCGTGTTACAAACCAGCATCACATAAAGCACCTGCAAAAGGTATTCGATTCTTTCTTGAGTCCTTAGTTAATACCCCTGAGGTCGTAGATCCTTACGGTTCATTCCTTTATATTCGTTAAAAAATGTTATGATGGTCCGACAAACTTCACACTTCTGAAATGAACTACACTCTCAAACAACTGCAACAGCGAGTTAATCAACTCATCGAAAATCAAGGTGAAGACGCACACTGTGCTGCCTGGATTTACACCAAAAATGATTGTCACTTGAAGGATAAAGATGGTGAGTTTGATTATGATAACACAGTAGAAGATCCTGAACTAGCAGAAAGAATCTTTGATGATGTAGGAAACATTGATTACATCTATCAGGTGATTCAAGAGAGTGTAGATGAAGTCGTAGAAGAGCAATGGATGCAGTATCAACAGGAGTTAGTTTGATGTTATACAACATTCGCATAGAGTATAGAGATGGTCAAGTCACTCGATTTGATCGCAAGAGTAATATCAAACCTCTAAATGCTCACAAACTGAATGATAAGATCTTCCACGAATATTGTGGTTGGGACACTATCAAAGAAATCACTTCCACTCCTATTTTCATATGACAATCTGGAATTGCTACGGTTACGATACCAAAAAAGAGATGCACGATATCCTCTCTTATATGATAGAAACTCCTGCTAAAGCATATGCTAGATGTAAGGAGCAATATCCAAACTTTGAGATTTATAAAGTTACACTTCGCCCCGAATAACACTCACTAACTAACATCATGTTCAAACTTCAAGTACAAGAAGAAAAAAAAGGTGATTGGATAGATGTTATTAACTCTACATCAGATGGCAACACGGCATATGAACGTTTGGAGTATTATACTAATAAAATTAAACGCAACAACTATCGTATTGTACCTGTTAATGTTAGTAACCTCTAAAGATCCTCTATAGTATAGACACCACTCCAACCAACCATGAGAAAAATCGAATCCCAAATGTGCAATGCAATCCAGTCAAATCAAAACTGGTCTAATGCAAACACAACAGTTCACTTCAATGAAGAAACAAGCACCTCAATCGTCCGTCTTCATGGTAACAAGATTGCAGAAGTAACTGATGATACCATGACAATCTTTGATGGTGGTTATCAGTCTAATACAACAAAGTCCAGACTCAATGCACTTTGTGATGAGTTTTGTGAGAGAGGAGAAGGTGTATTTCAGAAAGATTTTCAGTGGTATGTAAGACTTTTTGTAGGTGCAATCAATGGAGAGAAAGTATATAAGAACGTAACATTCACTAATGGTTATGTCTTCTCATGAGAATTATCTTCCTTGCTATCTTCATTATACTAGGTGCTAATCTAATGATTGATCTGTTAGATAGTAATCTTACAGAAACAATCAATGAAAGGAATGAAGCACTTGAAAGACTACTTAATCCACCATCAAATGTAATCGAATGACTAACACTGAAACAACCAATCTTGAAGGTCTTAAGAAACGCTATGCTGAGATGATTGTTGACGGGTTAGATATGAATGATCTGATTACTATTGCTGTGGAGAGTATTGTTGAAAACCTCAAAGGTTATGAACTCGATGATATCAAAGATGAGATACTTGATGTGTATGATGCACAGACTTGGTTCTATTTGAATCCCTAAGTAACACCCCGAAAACACTCATAAATAACAGGTTTTCATTAAAAAAACGTTTATTAATGTTAATTTAAATGTATATGTGTGTTTTGTTTGTTTTCCACAACCCTGTTGAAAAGGTGGGGTTAAATGTGGTTTAATCGCTTTAATCTGTGGAGAAACCCCTCACTTAACCCTCTTCCTATTCATTACTTAAGTCTCTAGAAACCCTCATTCTTATTGTTACTTAAGTTCCTTAAAACCCTCATTCTTATTGTTATCTTAGACTGCACTATATCACACTTTCTCTCAAAAGTCAACAGCACCAGCAACATTTTCCCCCACAGGACTGCACTTGACTCAGAGTCACATAGGTGCTATAATATAAGGGAAAGATTGAGAGATAGTAACAGGGCATTATTGTTAGTAACCTCTGAACTTCCCCCATAGTGTAGGGACACAATCAACACTATCTAACAACTAACACACAGTCCTAAGTATGACTTTAAACTGCTTACTAACTCACATTTTTCTTCTTCATTATGACTCGCGAACTATTTCTCGGTATGCTGTCTCAGGGTAACACTGGTTCAGAACTTCTGAGTATCCTCGATGTGATTGCCGATGAGGCACAATCTATCGCTAACTCAGACGCATCAGAGGGAACACTTAACGCCATTGATTTCTGATACTATGTGAGTTTTACAGTGCCCTCTTTGTTTTACACATAGGGGGCACATGTGCTATACTTACAGTGTTGTGAATATGACAGTGTTATGGCGGATTTATGATGGCGAAACGCGGAGCGTAGCGTACCCCTAAGGTCCTAAGGGTTATCCTAAGGAACCCCCCCTTCCTTAAAACGTTCTACTACCCTAACCTACAAAAGTGTGTATCCGTGAGTTCTATATAAAGCATGAGGATGTAAAAAAAGTTATGATAAATTTTTCCCCAGAAAAAATTGGGCACAATAAAGTTTTTCACATATATCTAAAGAGTGATTGTGTAATGCATAATCTATCTGAGGATAAGTTCAAAGAGAGTTGGGAGATCCTCAATACGATAGTTGGTTTTATGAAGACTGATTATAGTATTGAGGATTTAACATATGAGGCAGTAGAAGAAACCGCCCATGGAGCAGAGGAAAGTTCGTATTGACTTTCTCTACATAATACGTTAAAATACAGATTGAAATGGAGTGATTTAATTCCGATGGCAAAAGGATTTACAGTGAAGGCAAAGACGCCTGTGAAAGCATCAGAGGATTCCAAGGAAGAATGGGATTATGATGCAATCAAAGCAAGAATGAAAGGGAAGACGATTGTATTCTGTTTACCAGGGAGGGGATGTTCATATACGTTTATGAAGAACTTTGTCCAGCTATGTTTCGACATGGTACAGAATGGTATGAGCATTCAGATTTCACAGGACTATAGTTCTATGGTAAACTTTGCACGATGTAAGTGTTTAGGTGCGAATGTATTGCGTGGACCTGACCAGATTCCATGGGACGGAAAGTTGCAGTATGATTATCAGTTATGGATTGATAGTGATATTGTGTTTACCTCAGAGAAGTTCTGGCAGTTATGCGATATGGCAATTGCTGAGGACGGCACAGAACGAGAGATTGCATCCGGGTGGTATTCTACAGAGGATGGTCGCACAACATCAGTAGCACACTGGTTAGATGAGGATGATTTCCGAACCAATGGGGGAGTTATGAATCATGAGATGGTTGATGGTATTCAAAAACGGCGGAAACCCTTTACTGTAGATTATACAGGATTCGGGTGGGTTATGATTAAGCACGGTGTCTTTGAGAGTCCAAAGATGACATATCCATGGTTTGCACCAAAGATGCAAGTCTTTGAATCTGGTGCAGTACAAGATATGTGTGGAGAGGATGTTTCATTTTGTTTAGATGCTATTGAGGCAGGATTTAAGATTTGGTGTGACCCAAGGATTCGTGTGGGGCATGAAAAAATGCGAGTGATCTAAGAGATTCAATATGGCAAATCAATTTCAAGTTGATCGTTCAGAAGAGTTTGCTTCAAGAATGACACTTATTACTGAAGTATCAAGTGATAAGTATTTGATGCAACATAAAAAAAACCAAGAGGTAAAAAGAACCTTAGAATCACTTTATACTGATAGGAGCAATTAAGTTATGGCAAAGATTAAAAAGTCTCTATTGGGACAAACAATGATTGAGTCTCAACCTAAGAAGACACGACAAGGATCAGGAAAGCATACAAAGTATGCTGCTAGTAGTGGTAATGTAAAACCAAAGCGTTATCGTGGTCAAGGACGATAATATAATAAAGAGACCTTCGGGTCTCTTTTTTTGTCTAGATACATATGTGTAATATTTGAAATATAAAACGATGCCTGAGAATAACTTTTTAAGGGAGATTGCAAATGATGAACAAACTCCTAAACAACGTAAGAATATTAATGAAGACGGACTTTTTGAAACAACTGATTGTTCTGACCCTGATCATCAGTGCTCTTGTGGTTCTAAACCAATAACATTAACTGAGGATTAAGCGTCTAAATAAGGTAGAATTCTTGTATTATTTTGCCAGTTCAAAGGACCAGTAAGACATTTAAAGATTTAAGTGCGTCTTTTAAAATCGATCCTCTTAAAAGAGATTTGATTGGACTGACGAATGAAAATGCTATTGCTCGTTCTATTCGCAACTTGCTTCTTACAATACCTGGTGAAAAACCATTTAATCCTGCTTTAGGATCAAACGTAAGCAATCTACTCTTTGGGCAGATTGATACCCGTACTGCTGCAGCAATTCAAACTGAAATTGAAGATACTATTGGTTTGTTTGAACCAAGAGTAAGACTCATTTCTGTTAAAGTCAAGGGAAATCCTGATAAGTATCGTTTTGACTGTAGACTACAATATAGAATTGTAGGTATAGATGTACCAGCACAAGAACTCTCCGTTGCATTAGAACCCACTAGGTAAATGCCTTTAGTAAATTTCAGCAATCTAGATTTTGAGCAGATAAAGGTTTCCATAAAGGATTACCTCCGTGCAAACTCTAACTTCACCGATTACGATTTTGAGGGGTCAAACCTCTCTACAGTTATTGATGCATTAGCATATAATACATATATTACTTCATACAATGCCAATATGGCAACGAATGAAGTATTCATTGATAGTGCAACACTACGAGAGAATGTAGTGTCACTAGCAAGAAATATTGGATATGTGCCGAGATCACGAACTGCATCAAGATCAGTTATATCTTTTGAAGTTGATGTATCTAATACAACAGCATCAAGTGTAACTTTAAAGAAAGGTCTTGTTGCTATTTCGACTCAACAATTCGGTGTGGAAGATTATACTTTTTCAATTATTAAAGATATTACAAAAACGGTTGATTCAGATGGTATAGCACGTTTTTATGATATCACAATTTATGAAGGAACTTTTATTGAGGCACAGTTTCCAGTAAGTTCCAGAACTCCGAATCAAAAATACATATTACCAAATACTGGAATAGACACTTCATTGATCAATGTAGAGGTACTAGAATCGTCTACATCGAACATTAAAACCACTTATACCCAATATAGTGGATTGATTGATATTAAGTCAGATTCTCGTATTTACTTCTTACAAGAGATAGCAAATGAAAAATATGAACTTTTATTTGGCGATGGAATATTTGGTAACAAGTTAGAAGAACCAAATGTCGTACAAGTTGGATACATGGTATCCTCAGGGGATAAAGGAAATGGAATTGACTCATTTATTTTTAATGGGCAGTTAATAGAAAATAATGGAACTCCTATTACAACTTCTATTACAGCATTAGTTGCTGATGGTTCATCGCAACTTGGTTCTAATATAGAATCTGTTGATTCAATCAAAAGATATGCCCCACAAATTTATGCATCTCAGAGTCGGGCTGTCACAGCAGCAGACTATGAGGCATTGATTCCTAACATATATCCTGAAGCAGAATCTGTATCAGCATATGGTGGAGAAGATTTAAATCCTCCACAATACGGAAAAGTATTTGTAAGTATTAAACCTGTCAATGGAGTCTTTTTATCTACTTGTTTAAAAGATTTTCTAATTGAAAAAATAAATCGTTATAAAGTTGCTGGTATTCAAGTTCAGTTGACAGATTTAAACTATCTTTATATTGAGACTGATTCTAATGTGTATTATAATACAAATATGGTACAAAGCGGAAGTGTAGTTAAGACAGAGGTTCTATCATCAATCACAGATTATTCCTCTTCCTCTGCATTGAATAAGTTTGGAGCAAGATTTAAGTATAGTAAGTATCAAACTTTAATTGATAATAGCAATATTGCAGTAACTTCTAATATCACAAATGTTCAGATTAGAAGAGATTTAGAACCTGTAATTAATAAGTTTGGACAATATGAGTTATGTTATGGTAATAGATTCCAAGTTAAAAACTCATCAACAGATAAATGTGGTACAAATATATCTGATGCTGAAAACAAAGGTTTTAATATAAGGTCATCAGGTTTTAAAATTAGCGGAATCTCAGATACTCTCTATATTGGAGACATTCCAAATATAGGATTGAAGACTGGTAAACTATTCTTCTTTAAGTTGATATCACCAAAGGAAGCAGTAATTGTAAAACAGAATGTTGGTATTGTTGATTATATTCATGGTGAGATTAAGTTGAATCCGATAAAGTTCATTTCAACAAGTATTATTAGAAATAAAGTTCCTATTATTGAAGTATCTGCTATTCCTTATTCAAATGATGTTATTGGTCTTCAAGATCTCTATCTCCAGTTAGACCTCAATTATAGTACGGTAAATAGTGTTGTAGATAGGATAGATTCTGGAGATGATATCTCAGGGAGCAACTATATTGTAAGTCCGAGTTATGATGGAAATGAGTTAGTACGAGGTACGCCTCAAATTGTATCACAAACTGCATTAACTATTTCATCATCTTCTTCTTCTACTTCCAATACAAGTTCTACGATATTGGTAAATTCCAATAGAGTTGCACAATCTACTTTTAATAATACCCAATCAACTTCTGGCTACTAATAAGAAATGGCAATCGATAGAGTCAATATTCAAGATATCATCTCATCTCAGGTTCCTGCATATGTAAGGGATGATTTTCCTTTGCTTGTTGAGTTTTTAAATCAATATTATCTTTCAGTAGAGTTCCAAAGCGGAACATATGATCTTATTACAAATATTGATAAGTATGTCAAAGTAGATGAACTGTATGGATTAGTAGATTCTACTATTCTTCAATCAGATATTCTATCTGTTGATACTACTATTGATGCTGACATTAATGGAAATTTTACAGAAGGATTTCCAAAAAGAAATGGATTACTTTTAATTGATGATGAAATCATCTCTTACACCCATAAGACAGATACCTCATTTGAGGGGTGTATACGGGGTTTCAGCGGCATTACAAGTTACTCTGGGACCAATACCCCCGATCAACTAGTATTTAAAGAAACTCTTGCTGCTGACCATACTAAAAACACTGTAATTTATAACCTAAGTATTCGTTTCTTAAAAGAGTTTTTTAGAAAACTTAAGAACCAAGTTATTCCTGGATTTGAAGATAGAGCAATAACTAAGGATGTCGATGCAAGGAATTTTATCTTTGGATCTAGGTCTTTCTATGAATCTAAAGGTACGGACGATTCAATTGAAATTCTTTTTAGAGCATTATATGGAAAAGATTCTTCAGTTATAAGACCAAGTGAATATCTGTTTAAACCATCTGATGCAGACTATAGAGTTTCCATTGATATGGTGGTTGAGAAAAATATTGGCGATCCTTTAGAGTTAAAAGGACGTACAATATATCAGGATTCTAGAAAGGCAAGAGGATCAGTTTGTAACGTAGAGAAGTTAAATTGGGATTATGCTTCATTAGGCATTGATGAAGGTGCATTCAATACCAAAAGTGAATATTATCAAGTTTCTATTGATTATGGATATCAAAGAGATATTGATGTAAGTGGGACAGTTTTCAGCACGTTTGAACCAGCAGCAAAAACGCAACTAGTAAACACTGCGGGTATCGGTGCTACTATTATTGATGTTGACTCTACCGTAAGTTTTGGCAGCACTGGAGAAATTATTCTAAAGGATGCTGACTATAATGATGTAGTTGTTCAATATACTTCAAAATCACTCAATCAGTTTATTGGAATAACAACATTAACTGTTGAAATACCAAATACATCTAATGTAGTAGAAAATGATTTTGCTTACAGTTACATTGGTAAAACAGAATCTGATATTGTAAATGTTCGTATCACTGGAGCCCTTAAGGATTTTAATGTCTTTGGTGATACATATTCTCTAAATGCTAACGATACTATTAGTGTTAAAACACTAGGATACCCTTCATCTAGTTTTAAAGAGAACAACTGGTTGTTTAATGTAAAAACAAACTGGAATGTTAAAAACATTACTCTTATAGATGCAAGTGAATCTACTTACAAAGTGGAATTGCATTCCAATCACTTCTTCTACATTGGATATAAGGTAAGACTCATCGGTTCTAATGGAACTATACGAGAGGGTTATATAACGGCAATCAACACTAATAAAGGATTTGTAGCTAAGTTATCATCAAGCATACCAGAATCGGAACTTTCCCTTAGATACAATCTAAAAAATATTATTCAGAAAGGACTGTCTAATAATTATCCAATCATTCAAAAATATTATTCTAATATTCAAAACGTATATACCAAGTTTAATGGTGACCTGCTAATTTCTAGCAATTCTATTCCATCATATCTTGAGACTATTTTAAATCCATATAGCAAAGAAATCACTTTCTCAGGCAGTGCAACTGGATTGGGAGTATTGAATCTGCAATCTTCAGGCGATCATGGATTATATACTGGAGATGCAGTTTTCTATAAAGGTAGTGTAACAGAAACAATTACCAATACTCCAGATGGTAATCAGATTACTACTAAAACTAAAAGTCAGTTTTCTAACCTGGATGAGTTAGTTTATTTTGTCAAGAGAGTTAGTTCTACACAAATTCAACTTGCTAAGAGTAAATCTGATTTATTTTCTAACAAATATGTCGTACCCATAGGTTCTGTAGAAAATAATAAAATTATATTATACAGCAACTATGGTAAGCAACTTCTACCACAACATATTTTACGTCAAGTATTACCTCCAGATAATAAATCAGGCACATTCTTCACACAACCGGGACCTACCGGAATCTTCATTAATGGAGTTGAGGTCTTTAACTTCAAATCTCCTAAGAGAGTATATTATGGTAAAATCAATAACTTTGAGGTTGTTGATAAAGGATATGGTTATGATGTAATCAATCCTCCAGAACTATTAGTTACAGACTCTAAAGGATCTGGTGCTGTTGGTAATGTTTCAGTCAATGGGTCTTTAGAAAGAATTGATATAATCGATACTGGATATGATTATATTGATACACCAATAATTGAAATCAAAGGTGGAGGAGGACAAGATGCTGCTGCTAAAGTAAATGTATCATCTGTTGCTCATGTAGTTACTTTTAATGCTGGTGCTGGAAGTACTAATGTTAATACCACCGATAGCACTATAGGATTCTCAACTTTTCACAAGTTTAGAGATTTTGAGAAGTTAGTATACAAAACTGGAGGATCAAACACAATTTTAGGATTGTCTACTAACTCGGTATACTATGCAAATGTAGTCGATGCATATACTGTCAAACTTCACAATACTTTGTCTGAGTCCAAATCAGGCATTAACACTGTAACTATACTTTCAAAAGGAAAAGATACACAATCTCTTGAGACTTTAGAAAGAAAGAGATTAGTAACAGATGTTATAGTAACAAATTCTGGATTTGGATATAAAAATAAAAAGAGAACAATACCCTCTAGTGGAATTAATACTTCTACTGACAACTTTATAATTCCAAACCATGGGTACATGGAAGGTGATATTATTAGATATACTCCAGGATCATCTCCAGTGAGTGGTATTTCTTCTAATACTGATTATTATGTAACTAGAGTAGATGATGATAAGTTTCTACTATCGGGCATAGGAACAGGAAGTATTGCCAAAGATTATTATTATAGTAATAACGTATACATCAATATTACTTCCAGTGGAAATGGATCATTTAATTATGAACCAATCTCAGTCAATATTAGTGGAACTATCGGAGTCAATACATTAACAAATCAAGATTTTAATTGTAAAATTAAACCTGTATTCAGAGGAAATATTGAATCTATTGATACTATTTCTGGAGGAGTTGGATATGGTGCATCCACTACGATGGATTTCAATAGACAACCTAATATTAGTTTAGTCAGTGGTTCTGACGGACAGTTGTTCCCCGTTATTGCTAATGGTAAAATTATTGATGTTGTTGTTCAGTCCGGTGGGTCTGGATATAACTCACCTCCAGATTTAGTTCTATCAGGATCTGGTGATTACGCTAAACTCACTCCTGTTATCGTTGATGGAAAAATTACAGAAGTAAAAATTATAAATGGTGGAGCAGGATATGTTCAGGGTGATATACAAATAAAAATAGTCAAATCTGGAAATGATTGTAGTATTAAAGCAAATATCCAACAATGGGTAGTTGATATTTTTGCTAATGATTTTAATAATATAAAAGATGATGACGGATTTGTAATAAAAAATACAAAAGATGACTCTCTACAATATGCTCACATATATGCACCAAGAAAACTAAGAGAATCTTTATATTCCGTTGATTCTAATGGAAATAAAATTTATGGAAATACAGATTTAGTTACTAATAATGGCATTGAGATTGAATCTCTAGATCATTCTCCAATTATTGGTTGGGCGTATGATGGAAATCCGATTTATGGTCCATATGGATACACAAATGCTTTTGGAGGAACGGTAACCAGAATCAAATCGTCATATGAACTCGTAACACAGCAATCACAAAGACCTCCTTTGTCTTCATTCGGTGAAGGATTTTTTGTTGAAGATTATCAGTTCACTGGTTCTGGTGACTTAGATGAGCACAATGGAAGGATATGTGTTACTCCAGAATATCCAAATGGAACTTATGCATATTTTGCCACAATAAAACAGAATATCGATAATTTTGGTCCTTTTGATAACTACAAAAGACCTGAGTTCCCATACATTATTGGACCAACTTTTAAATCAAAACCAAACTCCTTTAACTTCTTAAAGACATCTAATCAATCTGATTATGATCTCAAATCAAATAAATGGTTAAGGAATACAACTCCATATAATTTAAATAACCAATATAGTTCTTATGATTATATTTTAAATTCAAGTAAGGACAAACCTCAAAAAATTAATATTACCGCAGCAACAACTGGTAAGGTGGAGTCTATTGGAATAAGTACTGGTGGAGATAACTATAAAGTAAATGATAAAATTGATTTTGATTCCGTAAGGTTTGGTAAGAATGCTCGTGCTTCTGTTGATAGAGTATCTGGTAGAAAAATTAATACAGTAAGTATTGCTACAACACAAATTAGTGAAGTTGAGTTTGTTCCTCAAACTTCCAAAAGTCAATTCTTAGGTGTATCATCTACACCTCATGGATTTAATGATAAGGATATCGTAACTGTTAATGGTCTTTCACGTTACTTTGATGGATTGGATGGTAGATTTACTGTCGGGGTTACCACTTCTAGACTTTCTTTAGCACAAGAAGTAGGACTTCAAGGATCTACAGGCATTCACACGTATATTTCAGTATCCGGCAATTTGAGTTATCCTACTATTATGGTAGATGATATACTCAAGATAGGAACAGAAAAAGTCAAAGTTCTTAAAATTGAACCCGGCAGATTAAGAGTAGAAAGAGCAGTTAACAGTACAGTTGCTATTGCACATACGATATCCAGTATAATTGAAGATGATTCAAGAAGATTTTCTATTAAAGTTGGTTCATCTAAAACCACTCAAACATTAACACTTAATAAGAAGATTTATTTTGAACCTTCAGAATCTGTTGGTGTTGGAACAGTTGGTATTGGTAATACTTTATCAATTGTAAACCCAGGAGCAGGTATCACTCAGATATTTGTCGATCCAAGAAACATTTATCTTCCAAATCATGGTCTAAAATTGAATGAAATACTCAAATATAATCCAAATGATGGAACTTCTATTCAAGTGTGGAGTGGATTGGTAGGAGTAGCATATACTAATCTATCTTCATATGATAAGTTGTATGCTGTCCCACTTAATAATAGGTATGTTGGAATTAGTTCCAACAAAGTGGGGTTAGGGACAACTGGAACTTATGTTGGAATAAACACAGATACTAATCTTTTATATTTTACAGGAATAGGAACTGGTAATAATCACAGTTTCCATACTGATAAGAATAATGTGGTGACAGGTAATGTATCTAAAAATATAGTTACCGTATCTACAGCAGGCACTCACGGTCTTGCATATAAGAATAAGATATTCTTTGACCTTAATCCTACTAATCAGATTGATGTTATCGTTAAGTATGATGATTACAATAGAAGAATTGTATTTGATCCAACAAACTTTATTGCTTCTGACGTAGATATTGACGAGAATACGATCAAATTCTCCAGTATGCCGTTTAAAACTGGAGATAAAGTAATATACACTGCTTCCTCTCCCGCAAGTGGTCTTACAAATAATGGAATGTATTATGTTTACATATATACGGTCAATAAAATCAAGCTTGTAAGTGAAAAAAATGAACTTAAATCTCTCAATCCTAAGTTTGTAGATATAACTTCATCTTCTAATGGAACGTTATCTCGAATCAATCCATTTGTAGAGGTAAGTAGAAATAATATTTTAAAATTTGACCTTTCAGATTCATCACTCTCATCCATATCAAATGGAGTATCATACTCTGCTTTTGATATGAAGATCTATACGGATCTGCATTTTAATAATAGATTTATTACATCAGGGAAAGGTGAACAGTTTGAGGTAACAACTAATGGAAGAATGGGCCTCGACTCCGATGCTAGTCTTTCAATCAATTTCACTAACAATGTTCCTTCGGTTCTTTGGTATGATTTTGAACCGATTAAAAAATCATCCACCACAACTACAAAAACTACGATTGTAGTAGATAAAGATGCTTATGCTTTTAGTGAAATTAATGTTGTAAGAACAAAATTAGATGGTCCAAGAGATGTTACAAGTATTGGTTCTACCACCTTTACATTTAATATTGCATCAGCACCAAATATCATATCATTTGGATCATCTAATTGTAATGCAACATATGAAACAACATCAAAAACTGCTCAAGGTGCAATATCAAAAGTTAAAATTTTAGATCCTGGTTCTGGATATAAGAGTATTCCATCTATATCATCTATAACGAGTGGATTTGGAACTGGAGCATACCTGGAACCAGATAGTAATAGTATTGGAATACTTTTAAAGTCTGATTTCAATTCAAGTAACATTGGTTATGATTATCCTACTGATCCAACTCTAAGAGTTTTGGCAGGAGTCCCTGAGGTTATTAAACTTTCTCCTCTTTCATCATTCCAATCAATCGGTATCACATCCTCAGGAATAAATTATCTGGTATCTCCTGATTTAATTGTTATTGATGGATCTAGTGGTAAAGTTGTTGAAGTAGATCTTGAATATGACTTGGGAGACACAGAGGTAAAAATTCTTAAGAATACTTCTTCTTTATATGATATTCCTCCTACTATTATTCCCATTAATAACTCAAATGGTTTTAGTATATCATCAATCACATATAACAACTCAACAAAAATTGTAAGACTCTTCCTTCCTCATCAGTTCTCTGGAGGAGACTTCCCATTTGAAGTTGGCAAGTCCATAATGGTTGAAAACATAAGTATTGGATCTACCGGTTCTGGGTTCAACTCAAAAGATTATAACTATGCACTATTCTCAGTATCTGGTGTCAACGCTGCTGCAGGAGGATCTGGAGCATGGGTGGAGTACGATCTAAACCAATATGTCGGAAAGGGATATCCAGGCAACTATAGTAGTGATTCTCTAGGTAGAGTTATTCCTAAGGTCAACTTCCCAATCTTTGATTCTCAGATTAGAAAAAATGATTTCCTTAAAGGAGAAAGATTTGAAGGTCCTTCATATAAAGGAAGAGTTGATAGTTACAATAATAATATTGAAATCATCAAAGCAAAGATAGATGGAGTTGCACAACCTGGTGATATTATTAGAGGAGCAACTTCTGGTGCTGAAGGCGCTATTGAGTTTATCTCAGTATTTGACGCAGAAATCACTATAGGAACAGGTACAACAATCACTGAAGGATGGCAAAAGAACACTGGATTCTTAAATGATAATCTTCAAAGACTACCTGATAATGAGTACTATCAAAATCTTTCATATTCAATTAGTTCTGAAGTCGATTTTGATACTTGGAGTGATCCAGTAAACTCACTAGTGCATACTTCTGGGTTTAAAAAATATGCAGATTTGCAAATCCTTAGTGGAGAAGTGAATGATGATCTTACACTGACAGTTTCATCCCCAGATTCCAATATTGAAACGATAGTTGATATTGTTAGTTCTGCAGATCTAAATTGTTACTATGATTTTGATAGTGCGATTGAAAGAACTAGGAGATTGGGCAATGTTGATATATCTGATGAAATTGTATTAGATACGAGAATTCTTTCTGATTATTTCCAGTCAGTAGGAAATAGAGTTCTAAGTATAGATGATATTAGTCCTCAGTTTAATAGCAACGAAAGAACAACTCCTTTTGAAGTTATTTCAATATTTGGAAATGACTTCAAGTACAATAAACTCATCACTCATGTACGAGATAGAGTTTTTACGGATGAGAGGCAGTTTGCAATTGTTTCTTGCCTTCAAAATAATAACATAGGTTACATTAACCAGTTTGCATCCATTGAATCATATCCATATCTTGGATATTATGATTATGCTTCAGGATCTGACGGTTGGAGATTATTATTCTATCCTACAAAGTTTGAATTTAACACTTATGATGTTTCAACTGCAAACTTCTCTATTTTAACTGGAATATCTACAGAGGGTTCTAAGGGATTTGGAGATGTTGCTTTTATAAAATCAGAAATCACTACCATTCCAGCATCAACCAATACTGATATTATTTCTATTGGAGCAACATACAGATCAGCAAAAGTTATGGCTAACTTTGAAGCATCTGACAATACAATGTTTATTTCTGAGTTAAACTTAGTTCATGATGGAACTGATGTATATCAACTTGAACTTGGGTCAATTGATGAAAATGAAGGAGTGACTGGTGTTGGTTTTGGAACTTTTGACTCTAGACTTTCAGGTGGAAATATTATTGTTAAGTTCTTCCCTAATGGGTCACTCGCGATGACTTGCAACGCAAGTGTCATTGCTATTTCTGACGCAGGGACTACAGTATCTAATACACTATTAGATGTTACTAGAGTTGGATCTAGTTATGCCACTATTGCTTCCTCTGGATCTCCTACTGCCAATGTAGTAGCATCCTATGAGGATCCTTCAGAGTCGGCATACTACTTTATGACCATTGAAGATAATACAAATAATAAGTACGAAATCCTTGAATTTGGAGCACTTAACTCTAGCACAAATGATGTTTATGTTGAATGGGGCAATATCAATACTGGAGGCACGATTGGAACAGTAGGTGTTGCCGCATCAACTAGTGGACTTCAAATTGTATATACTCCCGAACCCAACATTGACGTTGATGTAAGAACTTATTTTACAGAAATGATAATATATGATGATAATGTTAGAAATGATGAAATTGACATATCTAACACTATAATCAAAACTGATCATAAGGATTATGAGGGCACTAAACTAGATCTTAAGACGAAATTTGATCTAAAACACGATGGACTTGATATCTTTAGAAGAGTATTTGACGGTTCATCTGCAGCAACTGTTGATGTATCCAAAAATAAGATCATTATGCCCAATCACTACTTTGTAAGTGGAGAAGGAATTGAGTATTCTCATCCGGGTACTGGAACAACAATGGCAATCGTCATTGATAATACAACATTCCCAAGTATTGGTGCTACAACTAAGTTACCTAACACTGAACTTTTTGTTATTAAAATTGATGAAGCATCAATACAGTTGGCAACATCTGCTGAAAATGCTTTAAGTACACCACCTGTTCCTGTTGGAATAAGTGCTGTAGGAGCTGGTGCGTCTCATGCCTTTAACTCTACAAATCAGAATGCTAAAGGAGTGATTGCAATTGACAATATGATTCAATCTCCACTTGCTGTTACAGATATCACTACAACATTGGATCAAAATATTACCTTTGATCTTGTATTCAACACCACTGGAGTAACCTCATTTATATCAGGAGATGTGATCAAAATTGATGACGAATACATGATTCTTAAAACTATTGGAGTTGGTAATACAATAAAAGTTTCCGTATCTAGAGGTGATTTTGGATCAACAGTTGCCATACACACAACTGGGTCAACAATTACAAAATATGACGGCAACTACAACATTATTAACAATCAACTCTTCTTTGGTGTTGCACCTACTGGGCATAGTCCACTAAGCACCACAACTGGTGATCCTAATAGTAGAGATTGGACCGGAATTACTACAAGTTCTAACTTCCATGGTAGAACGTTTATGAAAAATGCTGGGACAGGAACTACAAATGAGACATATTATCAAAACTATGTTTTTGATTCTATTTCTGATAGGTTTACAGGTATTGGTCAAACATATAGGATAACTTCTAATAACTCAAATATAACTGGAATATCATCAAGCTCAGTTGTTATTGTAAATGGAATACACCAGACACCGCAAGGTGTTCAAGCACACAAAGGTGATTACAATATTATTGAGGATCTTCCAACAGGTATAAGTTCCATTAGTTTTACAGGTAATGCTAATTCTTTGGGATATGATTACAATAAATCAACTTTACCTGCTGGTGGACAGTTTATTTCATTAGGTTCTACAGGAGGATTTGGGTATCAACCATTAGTATCTGCAGCAGGAACTGCTTTAGTATCTGCAGCAGGCACTATTGCTTCTATTAGTATTGGAAATAGTGGTTCTGGGTATAGGTCTGGAATTCAAACTGTTGTAAATGTTGGAGTTCAAACCTATAGTGGTGTTATAGCAAATGTAGAGTTTGTTGGAACTGCTAATATATCTGGTGGCAATATTGTAAGCGTTGCGATTACAAATCCTGGAGCTGGATACACATTCACAAATGCTCCGGTAGTAGTATTTGATGAACCCCTTAGTTATGTTGATATTCCTCTCATATTCAGTTCTTCAAGTCCTTCTGGTATAGGCAGAAGCGCCACAGCAAACATTATTGTAGGTCAAGGTTCTAGTGTTATTGATTTTGAGATTAGAGATTCTGGTTATGGTTACAGGGAAGGAGAAATTCTAACTGTTGCTCTCGGAGGATCGACTGGAATCCCAACTGATACTACTAAAACATTTGATGAGTTTCAGATTAATGTTGATCGTGTCCACACGGATGCATTTGCTGGATGGTCTATTGGACAATTCCAAGTATTTGATGTATTAGATGATCAGTTTGATGGATCTACAAAAGCATTTAAATTGAAAGTAAACGAAGAAACTGTAGCAATTCAATCAAAGAAAGGTTCAAATATTGAACTTGATCAAACATTGCTGGTATTCATTAATGATATTCTTCAAAAACCCGGTGAAGCATATGTGTTTGATGGTGGCAGTGTAATCACTTTCAGTGAGGCACCTAAAGGACCTCTAGTAGGTTATGGGAATACTGGCGACACCTCTAAGATTTTGTTTTATAGGGGTTCTGGCGATACTGATGTTATTTTTACCAATATTGAGGAAACAGTCAAAGTTGGTGATTTGTTAAAACTATCCAACAATCCTGATTTAAACCAAAGTATTACTTTAGATCAAAAACCTAGAACTGTTATAGGTATCAATACTCTTGATAGTGTATCAACTAACTCATACATTGGGCCAGGTGTTACAACTGATCAAACATTATACAGACCAGTCAATTGGTATAAGCAAAAAATTGATAAAGTTGTTGATGGTGATGAAATTGGTAAAGATAGGTTAGCGTATGAACCATCTATTTTTCCAGCAGCATATTTGACGCAACCATTGAGTATTAGCACCACTATTGTATATGTAGATACTGTTAGACCAATATTTGATTCTAGAAATGAGTCTAATCTAAGAAGTTTCCAAAACTCAATTGTGGTTAATACTCAAGATGTTTTGGTTGGAGCATCTGTAACTGCAGTGGTAAGCATTGCTGGAACGATATCATCTTTCGTTATTAGTAACTCTGGACAAGGTTATGTTGGATTGTCTACGATTGCTATTAGTGTTGCCCCTCCGATTGGTCTTGGCAATACTCATAGAGCATCTGGAGTTGGTTCTATGTCATCAGGCAAACTAGTAACAGCATCTGTAAATACCATTGGTTCTGGGTACACATATACTAATCCACCTGCTGTAATTATTGAAGAACCTATTTTGGTAGAAGAAATTATGCCAGTTACTAGTTACAATGGAGATTATGGCAACATAGTAGGATTTGGCACAACAACTAGTGGTTCATTTAATCAACTTAGATTTGATTTATATATTCCATCTGACTCTGATATGAGAAAATCAGATATTGTAGGAACTGCAGTAACTGTGAGTGGTATTTCTACTGGCGACTACTTCACAGTATTCAACTCTAATATTTCTCCTGCAGTAGGATCTGCTCTTACAAGTCTTTATAATGACGGAACTACTTTAGGAATCACCACATCATTTATGGACGGCGTATTCCAAGTTTATTCGTCCTCAACTGTTCAAGTAGATGTGCTTGGAGTTGGAACAACTGCTGTTAGAAGATTATTTACAAATGTGGGTTCTATAAGCACTGTTTCATATGGAACAACTAGTTTTGGATCATTCAGTTGGGGTAAAATTGGTGTAAGTAGAAGTAGTATTTCTACTACATTTAGTTCATATAATGAAAATGGTTACAGTGGAATTTCTACTTCTGCATTAGTCACTAGAAGAGATTCTCTCAGGTTCATTAATTACATTTAATAAATACTTGAAATTTAAGATAAATAACAAAAAGTTCTATAAAAATGGCAGCTATAATTACTGACCAACTTCGTATTTTGAACGCTAAGAACTTTGTTGCTGGTATACAATCCACTTCAAATTCTTATTATACTTTTATTGGATTACCTAATGCTGGTGACTATCAATCTACGTGGAATACAAATCCCCCGTCACCCAAAGATAGTTTAAATGATTCTAACGATTATTGGGATACAATGATCGCTATGAAAAAAATCACATCAAGTGATGTTAGCCAAGTCGTTAGGAAAACAACTTGGTCAACAGGAACCACATATGATATGTGGAGAAATGATATAACCAGAAGTAATCCATCGCAACCATCTGGTTCTTTTGATGTTTATGACTCTAATTATTATGTAATGAACTCTGATTTTAGAGTTTATATCTGCCTTTATAATAATGCAACTCCAGAAAATGCTTTCCAAGGAGGTCCGTCACTAGACGAACCTACATTTACGGATTTGGAACCAAGATCTGCTGGTAGTAGTGGTGATGGATATATTTGGAAGTATCTTTACACCATAAAACCAAGTCAAGCAATCAAGTTTGAATCAACAAATTACATTCCTGTTCCAAATGATTGGGATACTGATACTGATATTGCACCTATAAGGCAAAATGCTTCTACAAGTGGGCAACTAAAAGTTATTACAATCAAAAATCGTGGTGTTGGTCTTGGTAGTGCTAGAACATACACTAGAGTTCCTATTAATGGCGATGGAAGAGGTGCTGAAGCAACTGTTATTATTAATAATGATTCAAAGATTGAATCTGTTAATGTCTCAAATGGCGGTTCAAACTACACTTATGGAACTTTAGATCTTAAGACTGGTGGCGTTCCTACAGGATCGACATCACCAGTTTTTAATATTATTATTCCGCCAAATGGAGGACATGGTTTTGATATTTACAGAGAGTTAGGAGCATTCAATGTTCTAACTTATGCTAGATTTGAAAATGATACCGAAAATCCTGACTTTATTACTGGTAATGAGTTTGCAAGAGTTGGATTAATCGCTAATCCTCTCAATAATGACTCAAGCACTCTCTTAACCACAGATAAAGCAAGTGCAGTATATGCTCTCAAACTTACTAGTGAGGGTGATGCTTATCAAAGTGCTATTTTCACTCCCGATGATACTATCACTCAGAAAGTAGGAGTTGGTTCAACTGCGGTCGGTAGAGTCATATCTTATGACCAATCTACAGGTGTTCTCAAGTATTGGCAGGATAGAACAAACTCTGGATTTAACTCCGATGGAACTCAAAATTCAGATCCTATCTATGGATTTGAGTCTTTGATGTTTACGGATGATCCTGCAACGGGAGGAAATATTAATATTATTGGAGGATCTGTTTCTTTAGGGATTGATACATCTTTTGGTTCTATTGGAAGTCCCGGTATAAGTACTATAATAAATAGTCGTACCTACTTTCTAGGTCAAAGTTTTGTGAAGGGCGTTGCTCAACCAGAGTCTAAAAAATACTCAGGAAATATTATTCACGTTGATAATAGACCCTCTGTAACCAGGTCATCCTCACAGAAAGAAGACGTAAAGATTATCTTGCAGTTCTAAAGAATTATGCCCCAGGAAACTAACCTCAACGTTGCTCCCTACTTTGACGACTTTGACCCTCGTAGCAACTATTATAGAGTATTATTCAAACCTGCCTATCCAGTTCAGGCTAGAGAGTTAAATAATCTTCAATCTATTCTTCAGAATCAGATTGAAAGTGTCGGCAATAACTTATACAAAGAAGGAAGTGTTGTAATTCCTGGCAATTTGAGTTATAACGATTTGTTTCATGGAATACAAATCCAACAAGAGTTTCTTGGTGTTCCTGTTCAGATCTATCTTGACCAACTATTGGGAAAGAAGATTACTGGACAATCTTCAGGTATTAGTGCTCAAGTTGTAACTTATATTACTGATTCCGAATCTCAAAACGGAAACACTACTCTTTATGTTAACTACTTAGAGTCAAGTGTAGATAATAGCACTGAAACATTTTTTGATAATGAAGTCCTTACAATAGATGAAGGTATTTCATATTCAACTACTTTTATAAGTGCTGGGGAAGGATTTGCTAATACTATTGTCGGAGATGCTTCACAAACAGGATCGGCATTTGTTGTTAGTGAAGGTGTATTTTTTATTAGAGGCAATTTTGTAACTGTTCAAAGTCAACTATTGATTCTTGACCAGTATGGAACTCAACCTAGTTATAGAATTGGTCTTTTGATCAATGAAGAACTTATTTCATCAGATATTGATCCTCAACTTACAGATAATGCTCAAGGATTCAATAATTACACTGCACCAGGTGCAGATAGATTAAAGATTTCTTGCACTCTGGTCAAAAAGGACTCAGATGACTTTAATGATGAAAATTTTGTTCAACTTGCAGAAGTTCAGAGAGGATTATTAAGAACAAAAATTGATGATACCAAATATAATCTTTTAGGTGATGAATTAGCAAAAAGAACTTTTGAAGAATCTGGAAATTATTACATTAATGAATTTGTAACTTCTGTAAAAGAAAGTTTAAATAATCAAGAAGGAAATAGGGGAGTTTACGAACCAGGACAAATTACTGTTGGCGGTAATGTACCGTCTGATGATTTGTTGGTATATAAGGTATCTCCAGGAAAAGCATATGTTAAGGGTTATGAAGTTGATATAACGTCTCCATCACTTATTGATGTTAGAAAACCCAGAGACACAAGACTTTTAGAAAATCAGGCAGTTAATTTTGCTTTTGGTCCAACTATTGAGGTTAATAATGTTTCTGGATCACCAATTATTGGATTTAACACCTCAACCACGATAAGTCTTAGAGATCAAAGAGTAGGATCATCTTCTACCGCAGCTGCTGGAATAGAAATAGGACTCGCTAGAATATATGATTTTGCTTTAGAGTCTGGAAGTTACAATACTGCCACACCTCAACTAAATGTTTGGGATTTATCCTTATTTGATGTACAAACATATACTACATTAGACCTTAATGTAAGTGCTAATTTATCATCTCCTGTCCATCTTCAAGGAGAGCAAAGTGGTGCTTCTGCATTCTTAAGATATGATGTAAATGCAGGAACAGCGTTGACTGCATATAGTCAACAAGGAAGTTTTATTTTTGGAGAAAGACTAAGTTTTAATGGAGTTTTAGATACTTCTAGATTTATTACTAGAGTTAAATCTCACTCAGTTGCTGATGTAAAGTCAGTTTATAGTATTGTTGGGACAGCAAATACATTTAATGCAGATACAGTTCAAAAAGATACAATTTCAATAGGTATTGCATCTATTTCTGCAAGAGATAATACCGGTATTTCTACATTATCTGCTCCTGAACTTGCTTCTGGTGGTTTTATTGGGGTTGTTACCTCAGGCAATTTGATCAAATATACTATTGCAGATAATGTTGATCCAACTATTGTAAGAGTAACTGGCGTTAATGGAAAAACTGTTACTGTTACTGGTGTAACCACTGTAACTGGCATTTGTGAAGGATCTCCCCCAGAATCTTCTACAAATCTCACTAATGTTTCGGTAATTGCTTCTAGATTGCAAAGTTCTCAAGGAACTGGAAATCTCTCAAGCAATGATTCAATCTATAGTGTGTTACCTAAAGAAAATATTGAATCAGTAGACTTGAGTGGAAGTAGTATTGTAATTAGAAACAATACATCAATCAATATTGATGCTAATGGACTTTCTCAAGTATTTTCTGTAAATGATCCTTCTAAAGAGGTATTTTTAGCATTTGATGAAGAAAGATATTCACTTTTGAGGTCAGATGGCGGAACTGAAGTCCTCACTGCTGATAAATTTGTATTCTCTCAGGGGAACACTCAACTTCAGTTACAAGGTCTAAGTAGTGCCGATCCTGATGCGACTCTTATTACATCCACTCGTAAATCTAATATTACATCTAAGAAAAAGTTAAAGAATACAACTAATAATATTATTATCGATAAATCAAAAAATAGTGCTTCTGGAGTTGGAACTGCTACTTTACAAGATGGATTGACTTATGGCAATTATCCTTTTGGAACACGAGTTCAAGATAATATTATTTCGTTAAATGTACCTGATGTAATTGATGTATACGGTATATTCCAATCAGGAACAACAGAAGATCCAGAAGCACCTAGTCTTGCTGTTGCTAATATGAATGGTCCTTCAGCGACCACAAATGACTTGATTCTTGGTGAAACATTCTCTGGAGGAACTTCAGGCGCTAAAGCAAGGTACATTAAAAGAAAAAACGATACTGATATTAGTTTTGTTTACTTAAATGATATAGTATTTGAAGTTGGAGAACCACTTTTATTTTCACAGTCAACTGTTTCGGGCAATTCTTCAAATATTGAACTTGGATCTCAAAATGTAACTAGAGATTATTATCTTGCTAGGGGTCAAAGATCATCATTTTATGACTTCTCAAGAATCATAAGAAAAGAAAATGTTCCTGAAGCTGCTTCTAAGTTGAGAGTTTATTTCTCAAATGCCTATTATGCTAGTTCTGATGTTGGAGACATTACCACTGTTGATTCTTATGGGTCTTTTGATTACTCTACTGAAATTTCATCCGTTGGAAACAGCAGAGTTACAGATATTATTGATGGAAGACCTAGAGTTTCCGACTACAATGTAACACCTGGATCAAGATCACCACTTGAATTCTTTGGTAGAAACTTTAATGGTGGTCAGCATAGTTCAAAAAATGTTATTGCATCGGATGAGTCTATTACTTTAGGTTATAACTATTATCTTGCTAGAGCAGATAGAATTTATGTTGATAAGAATGGTTCATTCTCAGTCAAGAATGGTGCTCCAGATGATATTCCTCAACTTCCTTTGTCTGTAACAGATGGAATGAATATTGGTAATGTATTCCTTCCTCCATATCTTTATAATACAGATGACGCAAAAGTAACATTTATTGACCATAAGAGATATCAAATGGTTGATATTTCAAAAATTGAACAAAGAGTTAAAAATCTTGAATATTATAGTTCATTGAATTTGCTTGAGCAATCAACTCTGAATACATTTGTCCCAGATATTAATGGACTTAATAGATTTAAGTCCGGTATTTTTGTAGATAACTTCAGTTCTACACTTCCACAAGATCTTAGTATTGGAATCAAAAACTCTATTGATACAAAGAGAAAGATTCTCAGACCTCCTCATTATTCTAATGCTGTAAATCTTCAAGTTGGAATTGGTAATACTTTATTAGGTGCTGGAGTACGAAGAACAGGAAATATTGTTACTCTTGATTATGCTAATAATATCTGGTTAGAACAACCATTTGCTACAAGACTTGAAAATGTTACTCCATTCTTGATTAACTTCTATCAAGGTAGTATTGATTTAGAACCATCTGTTGATGTTTGGATTGACACCAACACAATGCAGATACGTGATGTTCTTATGGAAGGATCTTTCCAAGGACTTGCTGATGTGATTGGTGCAGAAGTTGAAACTGCTGAAGATGGTTCAAGAATTGGTGTTGCTCCTATCGTTTGGGACTCTTGGGAAACTGTTGGTGCTCAACTTGATCTAAGCGCAACAAATAGAAATGAGTCACTCGCCCAATCTGCTCAAAGAAATGGGACTAGTGCTGGTGCAATCCTTGCAGGACAAGGAATTGGTGCTGGAAGAATTGATACTGGAAGAACTACAGTTCAAAGTACAGTTATTAATGGTTCTGTCACACTTGAACAAACAAGAACTGGTTCACAACAGTCTATTCAAGAGGTAATCAATACTGAAAGTCTTGGTGATAGAGTTGTAAACAGAGAGATCACTCACACAATGAGGTCTCGTAATATTAAGTTCACTGCTAAGGCAATGAAACCATTTACGCAAGTATATTCTTATTTTGATGGCGTATCAATCAGTAAGTTTACAGTTCCTAAACTCATAGAAGTTACAATGACTTCTGGTACTTTTACTGTAGGAGAAACTATTGAAGGTGCAATGCCCGGTAGTGTTACTACTCAACAAATAAGTAGTTCTTCTTTGCCTGAAATTGTCTTCAGAGCAGCAGCTGCAAATCATAAGTATGGAAGTATTACTGAACCTTCTGACATTTATGATAGTAATCCATATACCAGAGCAAATAGTTTGCCAACTGCGTACACTGGAGCATCTACTATCATAAATGTAGATACTGACACTCTTCAGTCGGAAGAGTTCTCACAGTTCTTTGGATACATTCAATCAGGAATGGTATTAAGAGGACGTACAAGTGGTGCAGAAGCGACTGTAACCTCTGTTAGACTTATCACAGACCGAGTTGGAACTTTGATTGGTTCTTACCGTGTTCCTGACCCATCTAGCGTCTCTAATCCAACCTTTGATACTGGAAGAACAGAGTTTAGACTGACAAGTAGTTCAATTAACAGTAGAGTCAAAGGATCACTTTCTACTAGTGCCCAAGAAATATTCTATTCTCAAGGAGACATTGATAATACTCAAGAAGTAACGCTTTCGTTGAGAAATGCTAGAGTTGCAACTAATGATGACATTCAACCCGAAACAAGACAACTAGTTGGTGAGTCTACAGAAGTTAATATTATACAAGATATTAACGTTGTTAGAATACCACCTCCACCTCCACCACCAGCACCACCACGTCCACCCAATCCACCACGTCGTGGAGATCCTCTTGCTCAAACATTCTTTGTTGATGATCTTACTGGCATATATCTTTCCAAGATTGATCTATTCTTCCAATCTAAGGCAACAGATTTCCCTGTAACTATTCAGATTCGTGAAACTAGACTTGGTACTCCAACCAATATTGTTCTCCCATTCTCTGAAGTAACTCTAGATCCAAAATTTGTTGAGATATCTGAAGATGGTTCTGTACCAACTACATTTACTTTTAACTCTCCAGTATATTTGAACAGTAACACAGAGTATGCGATTGTTGTTAAGGCAGATGTTACTGATTACAACGTATGGATTTCACGATTTGGTGAAGCAGATATTACAACTGCTTCTCAAGAAGCAGGACAGATTCTTGTCACTCAGCAACCTCTTCTGGGTTCTTTGTTTAAATCTCAGAATGCTTCAGTATGGACACCAAGTCAATACGAAGACCTCAAGTTTGTCATGTATCGCTGCCAGTTCGTATCTCAAGGCGTTGTTCAGTTCTTTAATCCAGAACTTCCTCAGCAACTTGAAAAAATCACTAGGAATGGAATTTCGGTTACTCCTAGAACAATTAGCGTTGGAATCGGAACAACTGTTAATAATACAGGGGTTGTTGCCGGAAGAGAACTATCTATTGGAGATATAATCACTCAAACTTCATCAAACTTTAGGGGAGTATTGGTTGGTCTTGCTGGTTCATCAACTGGAAATCTTGGACTTTCCAATCCAGGAATAGGTTATACACCTGCAGCATCACAGTTTACCCACACTGGAGTTGCTTTAACAGCATTTACTGGTCAAGGTGTAAACGCAACTGCTAACATTACTATCAATAATGGAGTTGCTATTGCTGCAACTATCAATGTAGGCGGTAGTGGATACAATGTTGGCGATGTGTTGTCACCATTAACTACCGGTAGTGATGCGTTCTTACCAGGTAAAGACATGAAGTTGTCTGTTACTGAATTGCTTGGATTTAATGAATTTGAACTGAGCAAAGTACAGGGAGAAGTTAAGTTTACTGCAAATAACTACTTACAATACACTACATCTGCAGGAATCACTTCAGATGTGAATGTAGGTGTAGGTGGAAGTTTGGTTCCTGACGCACCAGTTACTGTTAGAAACGATGGACTTCATTTGAAAGTATTCCAAAGAAATCATGGAATGTATTCAAACACAAATAGAGTTCTTCTCAAGGAAGTTGGTTCTGATATTGCTCCAACAGCACTTTCTGCTCAATATACTAAAGCAGATACAGGTGCCATTTCTGTTGGATCTACGGTCAACTTATCCGTTTTTGAAGGTCTTCCTGTTAGTGTTAACAATCCTGGATATGTAAAGATTGGTAGTGAGATTATTTCGTATACTGGAACTTCTGGCAACTCTTTGGTAGGAATCTCAAGTAGATCAGTTGATAATACTATTGCTGCTACTCATAATATAAATGAACTAGTTTATAGATATGAATTTGGTGGAGTTTCTTTGAGAAGAATCAATAAAGAGCATCAATTTGCAGATACAACTGCCAGTGATGCTATTGGACTTGATCACTATACTATCAAGATTAATATGGCCGTTGATGGAACTGATAGAAGTTCTACTTCTCCCACTTTAGGTTCTCGTTATTTTGTTACCAGCAAAACTGGCGGTGGAACTAAGGTTAAAGGAACTTACAATCTTCCATATTCAATCGTTATCCCCAAACTAAGAACGATTTCGCCTAATGGAACTTCTATTAGTTCTCAAATGAGAACTGTTAGTGAAACATCTGTTAGTGGAACTGAAATCTCCTTCTTGGATAAGGGATATCAGGAAGTTTCTCTTAATGAAAAGAACTACTTCGATAATCAAAGAATGGTTGTTTCTTCAACCAATGAGAGAAGTTATCTCAACGGTCTCCCATATAATAAGTCAATGACTTTGAATGCTAATATGTTGACTGTTGATAATAGATTATCTCCTGCTATTGATCTTGATCATGCTGCTGTTGTATTTGTTTCTAATAGGGCAAATCAACCTATCACAAACTATGCTACAGATAGCAAAGCAAAGGGAATCTTAGGCGACCCAACTAGTTTGATGTATGTGACTAGAAATATTATTTTGGAAAATCCAGCATCGTCCTTGAGAATATTCATTGATGGATATGTTTCAACATTTAACGATATCCGAATGTTCTATGCTTTGGATCAAGATCTTCCTGCTACAGAATGTATATTTACTCCTTTCCCCGGTATCGGCAATCAGAGTGAATTTGGAACTGTCATTCAACCATTCAATGCTGATGGTAGACCAGATGTATATGTCCCACCATCGGACGTTTACAGTCAGTATCCATCATTGAACTACTTTAAAGAATATAGGTTCACCATTGATAACTTAACTCCTTTTAATATGTTTAGGATTAAAGTAGTAGGAACATCTACTAATCAGGCAATTGTTCCTCAGTTTAGAAATCTTAGATGTGTCGCGGTAGTTTGATATGGCATTAGTACCAATTGAAGGAAAGGATGGATTTTTTAGAGATAACACTACTGGTGCTATCGTGAATCGAAACAAAACTGATTATGAAAACTATATAAATGCAAGAAATAGACTCTCTTCTGAAAAGGAGAGAGTTGATAATCTTGAACAAAAAGTGGACAATCTACAAAATGATCTTAGTGATATCAAAACTCTCCTCCAAGTAATAGCAAATGGCAAATAATACAATTACATTTGATCCTTCAGTAAGAACTCCTTATGGAGTTAATCTTACAATGTATACTGGTGTTGACTTTGAAGAGACATTTAAGATTTTGAATAATGATAGGTCAAACTACAATTTGACTAGTCATACAATGTATTCTCAAATGACTAAAACCGTTTCAATCGGTTCATCTGGTGTCCCAACTGCTAGTTTTACTGAAACTATAACAGATGCAACTAAAGGTGAGTTTAAGATAACACTTTCCAAAGAAACCACTATTCCCATTAAAAGTGGTAGATATGAATATGACATTATAATGGGGGTTGGAAGTAGTCTTTATAGTCTTGCAAGAGGTAATATTAGTGTTTTTACAGGAATATCTACTAATACCTAACTAAATAATAAAAAAAGAACTGTCTTATAATAATGGCAAAACCGTCTACTAGGCAAGAATTAATTGATTATTGTTTAAGGCAACTGGGTGCTCCAGTTGTTGAGATCAATGTTGCTGAGGAACAACTGCAAGATTTAGTTGATGATGCTGTTCAGTTTTTTCAAGAAAGACATTTCGATGGTGTAAGTCAGACATATTTAAAGTATCAAGTAACTGATGAGGATGTTAATAGAGGAAAGGCCAGACCTCCAGGAGCACCTTCTGGTGATGGTGGAACATCAGGAATAACTAATATTGCAGCAACTGCAGATATTGCTGGAACTAATACTACATTTACATATTATGAAAATAGTAACTATATAGCGATTCCTCCATCGATTATTGGGATTAACAAAGTATTTCAATACAGTGATGGATTGTCCTCTGGTATGTTTAACATTAAATATCAGTTGATGTTAAGTGATATGGCAGGTCTTCAAGGATCGGGTGCAACTGGATATGATCTTACCTCATATTCAATGACTATGGATTATCTGGAAACAATAAACTTTCTACTTAATACGCATAAGCAAATTAGATTCAATCAAAGACAAGATAGAATGTATCTTGATGTAGATTGGGAGCAATTAAAGGCAGGAGAGTTTTTAGTTCTAGATTGTTGGTCAGTATTGGATGGTAATGACTATTCAAGAGTATGGAATGATTCGTTTATTAAACCATATCTAACAGCTCTTATCAAAAGACAATGGGGTCAAAATCTGATGAAGTTCCAGGGTGTAAAACTCCCCGGAGGCATTGAGTTCAATGGTAGACAAATATTTGATGATGGACAAAGAGAAATCGATGAAATAAAGCAAAAAATGTTAAGCACTTATGAACTTCCACCTCTAGATATGATCGGTTGATGCTATGCTTAATCCATTTTTTCAAAACGGAACTAAAGGAGAACAGGGATTAATCCAAAGTCTCGTCAATGAACAGTTAAAAATGTATGGTATTGAGGTGTATTATATGCCTCGTAAATACCTTACAAAGTTTACTGTAATCAAAGAAGTCATACAATCTGAGTTTGATAATGCATATCCTATTGAGGCATATGTAGATAACTATGATGGTTATGGTGGAGAAGGAACCATACTATCACGGTTTGGTATTCAAGAAAAAGATGATCTAACTCTAGTTGTGTCTAGAGAGAGATTTGAGGAGTACATTACTCCGTTGATTAAGAATCTTCCCAATATTGAACTAGCAACTAGACCAAAAGAAGGGGATTTGATTTATTTTCCACTGGGAGAGAGATTATTTGAAATCAAATATGTAGAACACGAACAACCTTTCTATCAACTACAAAAGAACTATGTTTACACATTAAGATGTGAACTCTTTAGATATGAAGATGAAGTCATTGATACTGGAATCGATGATATTGATGAAGAAATTGAACAGATTGGACATATCAAGACTCTTAGACTTATTGCTGTGGGAGTCAGCACACAAGCAACTGCAACTTCAAGTTTGTGTATAACTGGTTCTGTTGGATCTGTTGTAGTTACAAACATGGGCAGGGGATATACAGAACCACCCAGAGTTGCTTTCTCTTCTGCACCAGGAGGAACAACAGCAGTTGGTGTAGCGTCACTTACTTATGAGTATGTTGGGTGCGATGGAACATCAGGAAAAATAGTTTCAGTAAATCTAACAAATGCTGGATGTGGATATACTGTAGCACCTATTATTACATTCCACGGAGGAGGTCTTTCTGGTGCTGGAGCTGCTGCTACTAGTATTCTTGTTCCAACAGGTTCTGTACAAACAGTATCAATATCAAATAGCGGAGGAGGATATATTACAGCACCAACTGTTGGAATATCAACTCCAAAACATGTTGGTGCCGCAGCAACTGCTATTCTTGATACTGCATCAGAAGTGGGAGCAGGAGTTAGTGTATTAAAGGCACCTATTAGTATTGGTGCATCTGCATATCTGTTCCCATATGGAACTACGGGAGGTGTTTATTATAAACAGGCACCTACGGTGACTTTTGGTGCTCCAACAGGAGGCGGCAATGCTGGACTTGCTTCTGCTATTATGGATCCAATCGCATTAGCAGGTGGTACGGTTAAAAAAGTTGCTATAACCACAGAAGGCAAGTTCTACACAAGCGCACCGGAGATTGTTATTGCTCATCCAGGTACAAGTCCAGCAGTTGCTACCATTGATAATGGTGGAGGAATTGATGGATCTAGTATTGATGAAACTTCTGTTGCATTCACTACAACAGGTCGAGCATATTCAACAGCACCAACAGTTTCAATTGGACTTGGAACAGGAACTGCAACCCCGTCTCAAGTAGCAGTTGGTATTGCTACTATTCATCCAATCTTAGGGATTGTTACGGCAGTTGGGTTCAATACAGAGACTAAATTATGGTGTGTCGGAACTGGAGCAACTATTGGGGCAGGATATACAGTACAACCAACGATTAGTTTTTCAAATCCTCAACCGATTAGGGCAACAGCAACTGCTACTGTTTCTATTGCTGGCACTATTAGTGCTATATCTATTGGTAATAGTGGATTTGGATATGTTTCTACTCCAGATGTGGCAGTTGCTGGTCCTGGTGGTATAGGAACTCAATTTATTGCTACAGGTATTTCTACAATAAGATTTGATTCTATTATAACTTCTGGAACAATAGGTATAGGTTCAACAGTTATTACAGGAATCAATACCACTAATATGGTAGTTGGAGACCGTGTAAGATTACAGACTGGATATGATAGTCCATATGAAAGAGTTTATATCATACCAAAAGATACTTTTGTGACGAGTATTGGATCTTCAATTCTTGTTATGAATAACACCACTGTTGGTCTTACTACAACAACTCAAAATATCGAAGTAGGCATACAAAATTGTGGAATAGTAACAGGCATAACTGTAACATTTGGTGGAGGTGGATATACTTCTCCTCCTGTTGTTACAATTTCAAATGATACTTCAGAGAAAAACTATTATACAGAAGTGAATGGGGTAGTAAGGGCAACAGGTATTGCCACAATCAGTTCTGCAGGATTTGTTACTTCCATCTATATCTCAAATGGTGGAGCAAAATATGTTATTGCACCAGATGTTACATTATCAAAACCAGTTGCTGGAACAGTTACATCAAGTGGATCATTTGTATACAATGAAATCGTTACAGGTGGAACTAGTGGCACTACAGCCAGAGTTAAGGAGTATGATGCAGTTGCCAATACTCTTGAGATTTCAATAGTCAGTGGTGACTTCAAGGCAGGAGAAACGATCACTGGTTCAGAGTCTTCTGCGGTTGGTGTTATTAGAACGGTAGGTATTTACGACGAGGTTACTCCATTCGCAGATAATGATAATATTCAAAGAGAAGCAAGTCTGGTTATTGATTTTAGTGAGACTAATCCTTTTGGAATGCCTTAGGTATGAAACTGTTAAATAGAAGTATATTCTTTAAAGATCATGTTTGAGTATTTCTATAACGAAATTCTAAGATCTACAATCATTTCATTTGGTTCTCTGTTTAATGGTATCGAGATTAAACATAAAGACGGAAATGATGAGACTTGGAGTGTCGTCAAAGTTCCTCTTGCTTATGGACCTACACAAAAGTTCCTAGCAAGATTAGAACAAACTCCAGATTTAAATACTCCTGTCCAAATGACATTGCCTAGAATGTCATTTGAGTTTATTGATTTGACTTATGATCCTGAAAGAAAAGTATCAAAATCTCAAACGTTTGTTATAACTGGCGATGATGGAGAACAAACTAAAAAAGCATATATGCCAGTACCATACAACATGGTTTTTGAATTGTCGGTAATGACAAAACTAAATGATGATATGTTGCAGATAACTGAACAGATTTTACCTTATTTCACTCCCGCATACACTATACCAGTTAAACTTCTTAGCGGATTAACAGAAGTAGTCAATACTCCAGTTGTGCTCGATAATGTAACAATGGAAGATGATTATGAAGGCAACTTTGATACAAGAAGAGCATTAGTTTATACTTTTAGATTTACAGCAAAAACCTATCTTTACGGACCACTTACAGATATTAGTTCTTCGATTGTTGAAAAAGTTTCTGTTGGATATATTGCAGGAACAAGAACAAAAGGAACAACTCAATACGAAAGAGATGTCACTTACACTGTAGAACCAAGAGCACTGAAAGATTATAACGGAAGTGAAGTTGCTCAGTTGACAGCAAACGTTGATTTTGAAGATACTGTGATTGAAGTTTCAGATGGTACTAAGTTTACCAAGAAGACATATATCTACATGGGTGAAGAGCAAATGTACGTTGATAATATAGTTGATAATAGGTTAACAGTTAGAAGAGCACAGGATAAGACTCCGATTCAACAGCATGTTTTAGGTTCTGCTATCTACAATATCACTAAAGCAGATGCTTCATTCATTGAAGTTGGAGACAACTTTGGATTTGATGGGGGATTTAGTTAATTAATATTATGACTATTAAATATGACGGTTTGGATGATGCTTTTGATGTTGAATCAACTGATATTCAAATAGATAAGACAAAGGTTGATAATAAGATTGAAAAACTTAAATCATCAACTGAAGACATCAAAAAAGATTATGAATATACTAGGGGTAATCTTTATTCAATAATAGAAAAAGGACAAGAAGCAATCAATGGTATTCTTGAACTTGCTCAAGAAAGTGAGATGCCAAGAGCATATGAAGTAGCAGGTCAACTTATTAAAAACGTTTCCGATGCTACTGATAAATTAATGGATCTTCAGAAGAAACTGAAAGATGTTAGTGAGGAAAAAGATCAAAAAGGTCCTACCACAGTCAATAATGCTCTATTTGTTGGTTCTACAGCAGATCTTCAAAAAATGTTAAAGCAAGCAAGTCAGACAGATAAATAGTATTTCGGGGAGAGAAATCCCAAAGTATTGCACTAATAGAATGTCTAACGAAGATCTGCCATCAATAAATGATATAGTAGAGGAAAACAACTTACCCTCCTATAAAGATTTTATAGAGGAAAAGGAACTTCCATCAGTAGAAGATTATATCTCAGAATCGCCAAAAGAAGAAGTTTTAGTTGAAGAAATAGAGAATATTAATCCCGTTCTGGCAGAGACTGCACCAGAATGGTCAGAATTGGTGCGTCTTGTTAATGATTTAAGAAAAGAGATACCAGAAATACCAGAGATAAAATATTATGATGAAGAATTAAGTGATTTAAGTAGTAAACTAACTCATATTGAAGAATATTTTACACAGTTTGATCAAAAAAGTAATAAAATTGATGACTTAGATGTAAGAAATGAACATTTTGAGGAAAAATTAACTGAAATTGAATCAAAAATACCTGAAATACCAACAATAAGGTATTATGATCATGATATTGAACACATTAATGATAGAATAACACAATTAAAGGAAGATATAACATCTTTACCTGAGATTAAACACTATGATAGTGATATATCATCTCTTATAGAGGAACTTAATAAGGTAAAATCTAGAGATGTACCTGATTTTAGGTGGATTGGAAATACTTTTAATACTATTGATGAAGATTTTACCAGAGTTCAAGGACATCTCGATGTAATCAAAGAGAAGATATCTTTTGAGGTATCAGAACTTAATGAGACTATCCAAGTAAAGGATTTTGAACAAAATATAAATGTCAAAAACCTTAAAGATACTGTCAATGATAAGATTGATCAGACTAATACTCGATTAACTGAAACTAAAGATAAAATATATTCCGAACTAAGTAAGTCATCATTAAAAGTTTGGGAATATCACAGAGAATTTAAAGATGATGATAGAAAACTAAAGAAAGCAGTTCTGAGTGAGCAGAATAAAATAAAACAGAAGTTAGAAAAAGAAATTACTTCTATCAATGAGCAGAGCATTAAGACAGATGAAACACTTTTAAAGTTTTTTAATGAACTTAAAGAGCAAGTAAATTTACTTCCAGAAGTTAAATATTATGATAATGAAATATCTACTATTGTAAAGGACATTGATTCTTTAAAAACAACTGTCCGAGAACTTAAGGATATTGCTTCATTAATCAAAAAAGATCAGAAGCAGTTACAAGAAAATTATCTTCTCAATGAACCTCCTAGCGAAAAAGAAACTGCAGGAAATCAAACTGACGTATTAACGCCACTTAACCAAAAGTTTGCGACTCTTGATGATCTATCAAATCATTACAGACTTTTTATTAATAGGATTACCACTCAACTCTCAACAATGGGTGGTGGTGGAGCAGGTTATATCAAAGATCTTGATGATGTTGATTTTTCTGGAATAACTACTGGATCACTATTAATATATGAAGCATCAACTAGTAAGTGGGTTGGTATTGCTAGTACTGCTTTAGGTGGTGGTGGAGATGCTGATTCCGCATCAAAACTTGTACTTGATGTTAGAAATAACAATATTGGTTATGCCTTAACTATTGGAACACCCGTTTATCAAACAGCATACAACAGTGGACTTGATAGATTAGGTGTTGAAGAATCAAGAGCATCTAACTCAGTAACAATGCCCGCAAAGGGTGTTGTAAGTACAGATCTTGCTAACAACACTAGTGGTCAAATTATTGTTTATGGAGAATTAGAAGGTGTCAATACTTCTGCGTTTGAAGTTGCTGATGAATTATATGTTGCTCCTGGTGGAGGACTTACGAATGTAAGACCTACTGACCCAACACATCTTGTTCAAAAGATTGCTGTTGTTCTTAAGAAGTCAACTGCAAATGGTGCCATTCTTGTATATGGTGCGGGTAGAACCAATGATGTACCTAACAATATCAGTATTGCTGGTTCTGTAACTGCTGTTGATGGATTCTTCAGTGGCAATCTGAGTGTTGGTGGTACAATCACCAAAGAAGACATTAAAAACTTAGATTCCATCGGCATTATAACCGCAAGAAGTGGAATCACTGTTACATCAAACGGATTAAACGTTTCTGGTGTTTCTACGATTAGCACAGGAGTTGGAACGGTTCATATTGGTGTTGGTCAAACAACACTACTTGTAGATGGAGATGCCAGAGTAACAGGTATCCTCACTGTTGGACGAGGATCAATTACACTTGACCCAACCAAAAAGTCACTTACTGGAATTGATGATATTGTTGTTGGTTCTGGTGCGTCAATATCATTAGCACCTTTCTTTGGAAGTAGCGGAAAGTTTGTTATTGATTATTCTACAATAAACTTAAAAGGGTATGGTTCCGATCTTGATGGAGCATACAATAGACAATCTACTTCATTTGTTCTGACAGGTGCTCCATCTTACTCTGGTAGTGCCACTTTCTCCAATATTAGTGGTTACTATTATTTCCTACATGAAAGTGATAACTCAAAAATTATCATCTATAATTTAGTTGATGGATATTGGTCAGCAATTTATAGTAATGGTTCTAATTTTTCCTCACCAAGTAATGGACAAAGTTTAGGTTCAATTACACAATCAAGGTTTATTAATCCAATTAGAGCATCCTTTGATGGAACTGGTAGAGTATATCCAGCTGCTGTTGCTGGCATTGAATATGAAACCACTATTACTGGTCGTTCATCATTAATCGGTATCGCGACCGCAACTTCATTAGATGTAGAAGGAAATACTAAAGTAACTGGTATCATTACTGCTGCTTCATTCTTTGGTGATGGTAGTGGGTTGAGTAATATAATCTCTGGTGTTGGGATTCAATCTACTTCAACACGTATTGGCACTGGATATACAGACATCAACTTTACTGGTGCGGGTGTAACGGTTGTTGGTTCTGGAACAACTATAACTATTGATGTTCCAATTGCATCAATCACTAGACAGGTAGAAACATCTTCTGGAATAACAACCGTCTTTACAATTACCGGTGGATATACAGTTGGAATGATTGATGTGTTTCTTAACGGAACCAAGCAGGTAGGTGGAGTCGATTTCACAGCCACTAATGGGTCTGTTGTGACTATGACACCCTTTATTAATGATGGAGATGTTGTTGAATTTCAAAAGATTGATCAAATAAGAATTGCTGGAATTACATCAACAACTAATGCTACTAATGCATATAATATAGTTGGTGGAGTAGGTTATGCATCATCAGCAGGAATAGCAACGGCATTAAACTCAGATTCATCTGTCAATACAAGTGGCATTATAACTGCTGCTAGTTTTGTTGGTGATGGAAGTGGACTAACTGGCGTAGCTTCTACTGATAATATAACAACATCTGGTATAGTTACAGTTACTTCAACAGATGCAGGAAGTTCTGCTGGACCTATAATTGAATTATACAGAAATAGTGCATCTCCTGATAATGGAGATTATCTTGGACAGATAAAATTTCAGGGAGAAAATGATTCTGGTGGAAAAATAAATTATGCAAAGATTACCGGCAAAATATCAGACGTAGATAATACTTCTGAAGATGGTATTATTGAGATTGCTCATATTAAAGCTGGATCTCAAAACATTAGTGCAAGATTCAAGAGCACTGAGTTGATGCTCCTTAACGGCACCGATCTTAGTGTTGCTGGGGATTCTACTTTTACTGGTGATGTAACTGCGAACGGAAATATAGTTGGAGATAACTCTACCAATATATCTGGCATCAACTCAGTTACAGCAACCACATTCTATGGTGATGGATCAAATCTCACTAACGCTGGTGCCTCAGCCGCAAAATCAGCTGCCATTGCATCGTTCTTAGGTAGATAAATAAAAACATAGAAAAGAAATAGACATGGCTGCCCCAAATATTATTAATGCAACTAGTATTTACGGTAAGACCGTTGGTGCTGCGTTAGATACCACTCTAACAACGTCTTTGTTAGCAAATTCTTCTTCAAGTAATAAGTTACTAAAGATTAATTCAATTATTGTAGGAAATAAAGATGGAACTGATTCTGCGGATGTAACTATTTCATTTTATAATGGATCAACAGATTTTTATCTTGCTTCTACTGTTGCTGTTCCTGCTGATGCAACATTAATTGTTCTTGGAAAAGATGCTCCTATTTTTCTTGAGGAAAATCAATCTATTAGGGGTGGTGCTAGTGCAAATAGTGATTTAGATGTCATTATTTCTTATGAAGAATTAGATGATGCTTGATAGGAGACTCTAATGGGAAGATTTATTGGGGGGAAAATAGGAGCATCTATTGTTTTCAGTCCTGGAGAGTATGCTGCATCGGGAGTTTATGATGCTAACGATCAATATCGTGCTAATAGATTAGGTGGTTGGTCACCTGGTGCGATACCAGTTGCTGCGACTGGAGGTACAACGAATACTCCAG
>TARA_R100001463_G_scaffold19673_1_pt1 | contig 36988 bp, 22 predicted proteins | sample TARA_R100001463 | Tara Oceans TARA_R100001463 (sample SAMEA2622242) | marine metagenome | biome: marine biome (ENVO:00000447); feature: deep chlorophyll maximum layer (ENVO:xxxxxxxx); material: "saline water (ENVO:00002010), including plankton (ENVO:xxxxxxxx)" | depth 40 m
TGGGTTAAGGATCCAACTAAAGTTCTTAAAATTGTAATGAGAAACCCTGTTACAGGAGGATCATTCTAAGAACTATAACATTAAAGGGGAGGTGGTTTATGCCTCCTCCCTTTTTATTTTTAACCTTTAAATATAATAATCATGGGAGCACCAAAACAATTAACTAAGCTGAAGCAACAATTTGAAAGCCCAGCTTATGAAGGTGTATCAAGAGCAGAAACAGGAAATGCTAGATTACTACATGTAAATGAAGTAATTAGTTGGATACGTGATGTAGCCAGTTCTGATTCATATGCAGATGAAGCGGCAGCAGTTGCAGCCGGTTTAAAAAAGGGTGATATATATCATACAGCAGGAGCTTTAAAAATTGTTATAGGCTAAAAGTCAAAAACTTTAGCAAGGGTAAAACCTTGCTTTAGAAATATTAGTAATAATAAAATGTGCATTAAGTTGCATTATTTGACGTGAGTAACAATTATTAATTTTTAAAAAAAACCAAAGAATGGAAGATTACACTATTGTTGAAAAGTATCAACACAAAAAGAAGGCTAGCACTATTGCTATACGTCCTTATTTTAATCCCTCAAAAGAAAACATGGGATTAGAACAATATGGTATGGCTATGCATGATGGAGTATATCATGAAGAGTCATTAGCATGTTTAGAAATGAATGGAGTTAAGAGATATGTAACAGGATTAAATGAGTTTGCTCCTGAAGTAAAGATGTTACCTCCTAAAGAAAAGAAGGCAAAGATTGCAGAAATCAGAAAAGTTGTTTCTGAATTAGAAGCTGAATTAGCAGCAAATCAAGTTGATCCAGAAGATAAAGACTTTTGGAACAAGCTAACTGTAATGAAGCCTGATAATTCTAAGTTTTGGGATAAGATTTCTTTAAGATGTGGTAATGATCCAGTGTATTTAGATGGTCATTTAGATCCATATGATAGAATTAAATTACATGCAATTAGAGCTGGTGGTTTTTCTATTGTAGCTAAATCTTTGAAAGAAGCAAAAGCAGGTAATGATAACCATAAGTTTTATTTAGATACAGTTGAAGAAACACTTACAACTAGAACTGAATTAACTAAATTAAAGAATAGAGCATTGACATCTTTGCAAAACTTATATGATTCAGATACTACAAAATTAATGTATGTATCTAAAGTATGTGATGCTGACAGTGTTCAATATACTAAATCAACACCTAATGATGTAATGTATGAAAACATGGATGAATACATTAATGGAAGAGGTGCAGAGAACAATAAGAAAAGAGCTGCTAAACAATTCTTAGATGTATCTAAATTAGATATGGAAGAATTGAAAATTAGAGCACTAATTAAAGATTGTTTATATTATAGATTTTTAACTACAAAAGCAGGTGGATGGATTGAACCAATTGATAGTGGTATTAGATTAGGTAAAAGACCAGCTGAATGTTTAGAGTTTTTAAAAGATCCAAAGAATGAAGAAACACTATTATCTTTATTAGATAAAGTTGACCCATATTGGAATTCATAAATATTAAAAAATGGAAAATAACACGGCATTCTTAAAACTCAAACAAAGACTAAATAAATTAGATAGTCAAGATTATGATAATATTGAGTGTTGGCAATTTATTGAGGCTTTTAATAAAGCTCAAATAGAATGGTGTAGAAGAAATTTACATGGTGGTAATATGTATAAAGAAGGAGATGAATTATCTAAGAAAAGAATAGATGATTTACAACCTTTGTTAAGAGAGTTATCTTTAGCAGGTACAGTTACACCGGAGTATTTTGAATCTACTAATTTTCCAGTTGATACTTATTTAGAATTTAAAACTGTTACCACTGATGCAAACCAAGAGTGTTGTCCTGAACCAAGATCAATGACTGTATATTTGGCTGAAGAAGCTAATGTACCATTGATCTTAAGGGACCCACTTAAGAACCCTAGTTTTGAATGGGGTGAAACGTTTTGTACAATGTTAAATAATACAATAAGAATATACAGAAATACAGATTTTAATATTGTAAATCCTGTATTAACTTATTATGAGAAGCCTACAAATATACAAATGATTGGATGTGTAGATCCTTATACGGGTTTAACAAGTGCTGTCAATGTAAATTGTGAGTTCAAAGATGACTTAGTTGAAGTTATGCTTGATGACACTGCAGCTATTATAGCAGGTGATATTGAGAATTCATATCAGCAACAAAGAGGAACTCAGGCTGCTGAAAGAAATAATTAATAAATTGCTTATCTGGTAGAAAAGTGGTATATTATTATAGTAACACTAAAGTTACGAACAGAGTAAACTGGTAAAATCTTTATTTATTAACTAGTGGGGGTAATGGTCCTCACACAAATTTATTTATTATGGCTTATTTTAATAATGCGTTTAACAAGACATTTGTTGTAGATTCTGTGCAATTAGCTGCAGGGACTGCTTCAGGTGCACTTGCCGCAGGACAATTAGGTTTAGTAGATGGAGCTGACTGGGAAACTGTATTAGTTGCTGGTGGTGGAGTTGCGGCTCCAATTACTGCTGGTGCACTTGCTTATGTAGTTGAAGGTTCTTTCTATTCTAAAGACACAATTGGTAACAATCCTGGTCACGGTGGGTACAAAGAGTCTGTAAAATCTAAGGGTATCAACCCAAGATATATTACAAGACTATGGGCTGCAAACTGCTTTGATGCAAGTCAAGCTACTGCTAAATTATGTTTAGCATCAGATTGTGCTCCATGTGGTAAAACACAATTTATGAGAATTGACGTGAAGGGATCTCCTGCACTAAGATTCTTAAATCACAATGCATATGCAATTGCTGACTCAGCAAATGTATGTTGTATTGATGGACAAGAATATATTGACCCTGCTCTTATCTTAGGAGTAATGGCTGATATGGCTCTTTCTGATCCATTAATCAAGCCGTTTGCTGCTGAAGGTGATGTAAATGGTCTTTTAGAAGCTGGATTAACTTTAGGTGCTGGTGCTGGTTACAGCGTTGCTGTACATAGTACTACTGCAGTTGATGGTAATGGTGCTGCAATTTCTGCATCTACACGTCCAGGTTATGAACCAGCTAAGATAGAAGTATTAACTGTATCTGGTGGTGGTGCAACTGGTCCTATTGCAACTTATGATGTTGCTCAAGCAGGTGCTGGTTACAAAGATGGTGATGTTATAACTATTGTAGATGCTGGTGCATCTGCTGATGCTACATTAACTGTTGGTGCAGGTGGACTAACTTCTGGTGGTGTTGTTGTAACTAAAACAACTGCTGCTGGAGTAGTAACTACTGAAGTATATACTATTGCACAAGCTAAAGGTGATGGTGCTGGAGCATATGTTCCTTCAACTGATCCTAATGGAGCTGTTAAAGTTTCAGCATGTGTTAATGTTGTTGGTGCTTATGTAGACACTACATTTGGTAACTGTTCATTTGACACAAGAGATCACTTTAATGCAGAGCCTGTGGAAATCATTTTATCTTCTTTAGATGAAACTGGTAACCCATGTAATGACTGTGGTGTTGCTTCAAGAACTCCTGGTTCAATGCAACAAACTCAAGGTGAAGAAGTAATTAGAGAATTAATCATGTCTGAAAGATACCGTCAGTCTCCTTATAACCAAGGAAATGCTAGCAGTGCAAGAATCAGAGAGATTGAAATGTCTGATGAGCTTTTAGCTGCGGTTGATAGAACAGCTACTTATAGAGCTTACTATATCCAACACTCTGTGCCAAGATTCAATAACCCAACTGGTGTATTTGATAATGACCAGTATGTTTACAAAATTTATGCAAAATGTTCTGATGCTGCTGACCAAGCTGCAATCAAGAAAATTATGGAAAGTTTAGAAGCATGGGCTGGAGCAAATGGTAACAAAGTTGTTTTTGAAGATACTAATCTTTACATCTAATAAACAACAATGTTTAATTTAATTAGAGCAGGGGAGAAATCTCCTGCTCTTTTTATTTTAAATTGTCTGTAATTTTTTGTATATTATCTATATAGTATAATAAAGTAAGACATAAAATGGCAAAACAACATATATTAAGTTTAGAAATACCTGCAGTATCTAATTGTGAATTGTTGTGTATAAAAGATACAAGTCAATACAATAAGGAGTTAGCTGTAGATTGTGAAGAGCTTTTAATTACGTTACCAGGATATACTGTACCAGTACTTATTAAAGTAGATAAAGACTTTGATATGTGTTTAACTGCTTGCACCTTAGCATTACAAACAACAAATTGTGGGGTAACTCAGGAAAAAATACCTGATGGAATATACATTGTAAAATATAGTGTATCACCTAACTCTAAAGTTTATGTAGAATATAATCACTTAAGAGTAACTAGATTGCTTAATACTTATTATGAAGTATTATGTGATTTAGATGTGCAAGCTTGTCAACCTAATTCAACAAAGCAAGATCTTCTTGCAGAGATGAGTTATATTAGAACCATGATTGATGCAGCTGTATCAAATGTTGAATACTGTCAGTCTTCAGCACAAGGTATGCAGTTGTATAATTATGCAAAAGAAAGATTAAACAAAATAGCTTGTCCTTCAGGTGACTGTGGTTCAAGTTCTAAATATTTAATTTAAAAACCAACAAAATGGCAAATTGTGCACACTGTAATAAAAAATTTACTTGTGGATGTCAGAAGGCTAGTTTAGGAAATGGAGTGGTAGTTTGTAAACAATGTAAAGCAGCAGCTGAAGCAAATGTTGAAACATCAAGAGACTTAAATTTAGAATTAGCTAGACAACAGATACAAGATTTAAGAAGTAAATAAATATGGCAACAGCATTGACTGGAACATCAAATGAAGCTCAAGAAAAAGAGTTAGCTAAATTGAAGCGTATTCAAATAGAGCAAAGATTTGCTAGGCAATTTTATGCTCAGTTTAAATCATTAAAGTTTGGTATACAAGCTTGCTGTTATGAAGATTTAGAAAGTGCAACTATTAATAAAGAATTATGTGATTGGAAGAACTCTAGCAGTAGCAAAATTGTGGTAGCAACAGAAACTCCAGGAGTCTTTGTAGAACCATTAGCAACTGTTAATATAATGTCTAGTAAGACATGTCCTACTATTCCATCTAACGTATGTACTATAGTTGATTTAGCTAATATTATTGCTAAAGCAGGTACATACTCTGAATGTTTTGAAATAGCTTCAGACAAATGGGTTATTACACATAATTTAGGAAGGTATCCTTCTGTAACAGTTGTAGATAATGATAATAAAGTTGTTGTAGGAGATATTAAATATGATAATACTAATATAGTTACAATAACATTTGATGCAGCTTTTACAGGTTGTGCATTTTTAAACTAAAGACTAAAATAATTAATTAATAAACAAAAACAAGAACAATGGCAATTCAATTTCTAACGGGGTTAAATATAGATGGTAACATTGATTTAAACTCTAATCAATTAAAAGAGGTTAGGATAGATAATGAGAGTTCAGCTCCGTCTGGATCCCTAGGAAGAATCTATTATGACACTACTTCAAGCAAGCTGAGACTTTATAATGGGTCTTGGGTTGATATAACAACAGGTACAGATGGAAACACTACCTATGACTTAACAGCAACAGGTTCTAGTAATGGAACAGCTACAGTTAATCTTGTAGCTAGTAACCCATCTAGTACAGACAGTATTTTATTTACTGGAGCAGGTACTACAAGTGTAACTAGATCAGGTACAACAATTACAATAACTTCTAATGATAGTGCTTCAGGTACAGTGACTTCTGTATCAGCAGGTACTGGTATTTCAGTATCAGGGAATACATCAGTAAATCCAACAGTAGCTATTGACTATGCAGGAACTGACAATGCAATCTTAGCTGCTACAGCTGCAACACCTGTTGGTGCCGATACATTATGGTTTTCTGATGCAGGTGATAATACAATTAAAAAAGCTTTAATTTCATCAATGCCTGGATTTGGTAAAGATGGTACAGTAACTTCTGTAGGATCTGGAGCAGGTTTAACAGGTGGAACAATTACAGGCTCAGGTTCATTAGCTGTAGATTATGCAGGAACAGATAACGTTGTATTAGCTGCAGGAGATGGAACAAGTGTTACATTGGCAGATGGAGATGACTTTTTATTCTCTGATGCATCTGATAATAATGCTAAATATGCAAACTTAACTCAGTTAGCAACTTATATTAATGCAGGTGCAGGTTCTGTAACTTCTGTAGGTGTAAGTGGTGGAACTACTGGATTGTCTTTTAGTAATTCCCCAATTACAAGTAGTGGTACTATGACAGCAAGTGGTACTCTTATTACTACAAATGGTGGTACAGGACTAAGTAGTTACACTTCTGGTGATATAGTATTCTATAGATCAGGTAGCTCTTTTTCAAAATTAGGTATTGGTTCAGCTGGACAAGTATTAAAAGTTTCAGGTGGTGTACCAGTATGGGCAGCTGATTCAAATTCAGGTGGTACTGTAACATCAATAGGTTTAGTTTCTGACTCTGGAAGTACAAGTGCTATAACTGTAAGTGGTACATTTACAATTGCTGGTGGAACTAATGTAACAACATCAGCTACAGGTACTACAGTAACAATAAATTCAACTGATCAATATCAAGGAACAGTTACAAGTGTAACAGCAGGAACTGGTATGACACAAAGTGGTACCTCAACTGTTAATCCAACATTAAATGTAATTGGTGGAGATGGTATTACAGCTAATGCTAATGATATAGAAGTAGATAGTACAGTTGTTAGAACTTCTGGTAATCAAACTATAGGAGGAACAAAGACATTTAGTAGTAATATAGTAGTACCAGTTACCCCTAGTATATCAACAAATGCTGCATCTAAAAATTATGTAGATACACAGCTAGCTGGTTCAGGGGTGTTAATCTTCCAAGGAGGATATAATGCATCTACTAATTCACCAGATCTTGATAGTAATCCTAGTGCAAGTATTAAAAAAGGTTGGTCATATGTTGTTACAGCTGACGGTTCATTCTTTAGTGAACAAGTAAGAGCAGGTGATTTCTTAATTGCTAATCAAGATGCTCCAACTGCTTTAGATGAATGGACAACTGTTCAGAGTAATATTGATTTAGCTACAACTTCAACTCCTGGTATTGCATCATTTAGTAGTGCAAGCTTTGCAGTTAGTGCAGCTGGACAGGTTACAATTAAAACAGGTGGTGTTAGTGATGCTCAATTAGCAAGCACATTCAATAAGATTATTGGTACTGATTCAGATATTAATACTTCAGGTATTACTGTAATTGATCAGTTAAATATGACTGATGGTGTTATCCAATCACACTCTACAAGATCATTACCAGGTGCTAATCAAACAACTGTTGGTGTAGTAGAAATGGCAAATACTACTGAAACTACTGCAGGTACATCTACAACTTTAGCTATATCTCCTGCAACTTTAAGAGATGCTATAGAAAGAGAAGGATATACAGCTAGTTTCCCATCAACTAATTCACAAACATCATTTACTATTTCAGCAGGTACACATAAATTAGGTACTGATCCATTAGTTGTTCAAGTATATGGTAAATCAGGTGCACAAGTATTTATGGATACTACTGTTGATCCTACTAGTGGAGATATAGAATTATCATGGACTACAGCTGTAAGTGCAAATGAATTTGAAATAGCAGTTAAAAGAGTAAGATAATTTTGTTAATCAATATAAGGGGAGTTGTGTTAATTAGTAGTAACCAACTCCCTTTATTATAAATTTATTATCTTAGCAAACAAAAGATGAAATGGCAATAGATTTTTTAACCGGTGTAAGTGTAGATGGAAATAGTGCTGTAACAGGAACTTTTTCTGTTAGTAGTATTTCTAATGATAATTCTACATACACAGGTATTATGGTATGGGACGGTGGAGTTCTTAAATATAGAACTAAAGCACAAGTCCTTACAGATATTGGTGCTACTGGTAATTTAGGTAGTGTAACTTCTGTTACTGTTCAAGGAACAACAGGTTTATCTGGTTCTGGTACTGTTACATCTAGTGGTACAATAACTATTACCAATGCTGATAGAGGATCTTCACAAGCTATATATAAAAATGTAGCTGCTGACTCAGGAGGTACAGCCACTGCTAATAGCAATAATGATACATTAACTATTACTGGAACAGGTGGTACTACTACATCTAGAAGTGGTGATACAATCACTATAAATTCTTCTGATAATAATGACAACTATTATGTTACAGGATTAAGTTTTAATACTAGTAATGGTGTTTTAACAGCAACTAGAAATGGAGGATTATCATCTTTAACTGTAGATTTAGATGGTAGATATGTAACAAGCTCAGGTGTAACAAGTGTTGCTACAGGAGATGGCTTAACAGGAGGAACAATAACAGGTTCTGGCACTATAAGTGTAGACTATGGTGTTAATGGATTAATAGCAGATTGTCCAGGTGGTTCAGGAAACCCTGAATCAGATGATCTTGTAATGATTGGTTTAGATTCCTCATCAAGCGGTGAAACAAGATCTTTTGCTTTAGTTGATTTACCATTTACAAATAATCAAGGAGATATAACTGCTGTAACAGCTGGTGCTGGTTTAAGCGGTGGTGGTACAAGTGGATCAGTATCATTAGCAGTGGGAGCTGGATCTGGTATTAATGTAGGTCAAAGTACAGTATCTGTAGATTATGCTGGTACAGATAATGTTATCTTAGAAGCAACTTCAGCTAGTAGTGTAAGCAAAGAAGATTATATAATGTTTAGTGATGCAGGCAATAATAGCGTGTATTATACAATTATAGGTAATTTACCATTTAGCAACAATGTTGGTGATATTACAAGCGTTACTGCAGGAGCAGGATTAACTGGTGGGGGTACAAGTGGTGCAGTTACAGTTTCTGCTGATTACGCAGGTTCAAGTTCAAATCTTGTTACGGATGCTACAGCACTATCTAATCAGCTTACTGCTAAAGATCTAATACTATATGCTGATGATGATGATAGTTTTAAGGTTAAGAAAGCTGCTTTAGATGATATTTGCACATTTATTAAATCTTCATGTATTAAAGGTGGTACAATAGAACCAACTAGAATTAATGCAAGTGAGCTAAATGTTGGCGGTATAAACGTTACAAGTTATATTGATTTAAAGGATAATGATATATTACGTTTTGGAACAGGTGATGACTGTGAATTCTTTACTAATGGATCTCATATGTATATGGATCTTAACTCTGGTATAGGAAACTTTTATATAAGAGATGGTACTACTACCCGTTATACATTTGATGATAACGGTAGTTTTACAGCTACAGGAAATGTCACTGCGTTTTCAGACGTAAGACTAAAAGATAATATTGAAACACTAGATGGCTCTAAAGTTTTAGAGATGAGAGGTGTGTCATATACTAAAGAAGGAGAAAAAGGATCTGGTGTTATTGCACAAGAACTAGAAAAAGTAGCTCCTGAGTTAGTACATACTATGGAAGATGAAGATGGTACAAAAGCTGTAGCATATGGTAATTTAGTTGGATATTTAATTGAAGCAGTTAAAGATCAACAAAAACAAATTAATGACCTTAAAGCACAATTAGATGGCCTTAGCAAGTAGTGGAATAATGTCTATAGGTGGTACTACTACTAATAGATCTATTAACTTAGAGCTTGGTTTAGCACAGAATGCTAATTCAGGATTAAATCAAATTAATTTTAGAACATTAGCCGGTGTTTTATCAGGTCCTATAAGTATGGATGATTTTTATGGAAAGAGTGCAAGCACATGTACTAGATATGATAGTAGTTCAGTAAATGGTAAATCTGCAGGTGATGCATGTAAGATGGAGGTAACTAAACAATATTATCATGATGGTGATGATCCTAATCCAACCACTGGTGATTTTGTATATAGCAACAGCGGATGTAGTATTGCTTTAGGTAATGGATGGTATAGATTATCAAATAACACTTATATACAAGTAAGTAGTGGTAGAGTTCAAGCTTATGGAGCATGTGGTAAATAAATAAATTATGGCAAAGAAAAAAACAAAAAAGAAAGTTGCTGCTGAAAAACCAGTTATTAAAAAAGCTGTAGAAAAGAAGCCTGCAATAAAGAAAAGTACAAGGAAAAGAAAGCCTAGTAAAGCTGTTATTTTTAAATTAAAACAAGCTGCTGAGCAAAAACTTAAAGACCTTAGAAAAAAAGAAAAACCTTTTGTAAGATATTCTTTTCATATTGATTCTATAAAAGTAGATTCACAAAACATATTAGAAGAAATAACATATAATTATAAAGGTACTATGGTTATTCCTAAATCACAGAAAGATAACTATAAAGCAGGCACAACATATGTTACTGGTGTATTTATTATACCAAGTAATCTTGAATGGGATGGAAGTACCAAAGACTTTAGTAAAGTATCTAGAAGTAGTATTATAACTTTATTAAAAAACAATATTAGAAAAGGTCATATTGATGGTATGAAAGAAATAATTGAAAAAGAATTAATGCCAGAATTTAAAATTATTAAAGATCTTCCTTGGAAATCTTAAATATTTAATTATCTTTGTAACTAATAATTATTAAAACCAATACGTAAAATGGCAAAGTCAAAAACATCTAAAGCAAAGAAAGTTACTGCAAAGGAACTTGAAGCAGTTAAAGATCTGCAAAGTAGAATTAACACGGTTATCATGAACATTGGTAATGCAGCGTTAGTTAAGAATCAACTAGTTAATAATCATTCAGAGTTGCAAGCTGAATGGAAAGCTGAAACAGCTAAACTAGAAAAGAAATATGGAAATGTAAACATCAGTCTAGAAGATGGTGCAATTAGTCCAATAGAAGAAAAGGAAGAAGTTCCTGCTGTAAAAGCATAATTACTCCCCTCATATTTGTTTGTATAAAATTTTTTAAAACCAGCATTAACTTGTTTGGTTTTAAAAAATTTTGTATATTATTACTGTATAGTTACAACAGAGTAGTACTTTATAGTAAAAAGAACATTTATGATTCCAACAAATTCAAGCGGCACCACAAATGGGTGTGATAATATATCATCTAATTGTGTAGTATGGCAAGGTCCTGATATTGCGTGTATAGATTTATGCAGTGGAGATACAATTAGTGAGGTTACAGCTAAGATTGCTACAAAGGTATGTGACATAATTACAAACGGTGTTTCAGCTAATCCAAGTTTAACAGGATTAGATATTACATGTTTAAATGTTAGAGGTACAACACCAACTCAGCTTGTACCAGTATTACAAGCAATGGTAAATCAGATATGCTTGAATAGCAATTCTACTTCTTTACCACCAACCAAACGAGTACAAGATGATCTTCCTATTATGACATTACCTGCATGTATGCAGTATAATGACAAAAGTGGAAATCCAGTAACACAACTACGTTTAGATTTATTTGCTGAACTTATAGCAAATCAAGTATGTACTAATTTAGCTAGCATACAAACTATAAACTCTACTTTAACTAGTTATAGTAATAGACTAGATGTGTTAGAAGCATGTGTATTACCATGCTCAGGAGCAGTAACTGAGGTACAAATTATACCAACTTGCGTTAGTAATGTAGGTAACTTAACTAATGTATCAGTTGTTGTTTCAGCATTAGAGAGTGCATATTGTACATTAGTAGGAGGAACAGGGACAGTTGCTCAAATGAATTTAGCAATAGCTCAAACTTCAATAACAAGTGCATCTCCAACAAGAGCTAATTCTGGTGCTACATACAGTAGTATAACAGGATGGCAACCAACTCCAACTACATTATCTCAATCATTACAAAACGCTTGGATAGTGATTGATGATTTATATGCAGCAGTAGGAGATATACAAACAAACTGTTGTTCAAGTGGATGTGATTCTGTAATCTTTGGATATAGTACATCTACAGGAGTAGGAGCAAACGGTCTTTTAAACAATGTTAACTTTAATTTTATTGGTTCAACTATACCAAGTTCATTTAATGATTCAGCAGGATTTAGTAAACTTACTTTAACAGATGCATTAGGTGCTTCATTAACTCAAGTAGTTAGTGTTTCAAGTTTACAAAATAGTTCTAGTGGTTTTGATTTTGCAACAGGTGCTTTAGTTACTACACAGGATTTATCAATACAAGTTCAGTTTAGTGTAACTAATGGTGTAGATACTTGTGAGGCAACTCAAAGTAATACAATACCTGGTGTAATTCCATGTCCAACAGTAACTATGACAGCAATAACAGGTTCAGAAGCAACAGTTCAATTTCTAAATCCATTAGGAACTAGTGCAGTTTATATATTAGATGTATTAGATGCTACAAATACAGTTGTTGCAACATTTACACAAAACAATCCACCTAGCAATGTATCATATCAATTTACAGGATTAACTCCAGGAACACCTTATGTTCTGAGAGTAACAGTACAATATTTAGGTGGAACACAAGTATGTCCAGGAGTAGTGTTTAGTACTGCTTCAGGTGCGGCACCATGTACAAATGGAATGGATGTAGCATTTATAGTTGACTATACTGGAAGTATGGGAGGTGAGATTGATGATATTAAAACAGGTATTGCAAGTATTATATCTACAATTGATACTGCTTCAGGAGCTAATAACTATAGACTAGGATTAGTAACAGCAGATGAAAATACAACGGGAACACCAACTTATAATACTTCAACAGATTACTTAGCATTACCTGCATCACAAAGAATTATAAATACAGGAGCTAATAATCATTATCAGTTTATTACAGCATGGGAAATGTTCCAAGATAATAACAATACAACATTTACTGCTCAGTTAAATAAACTTAACAGTGGAACAGCTCCAAGTGGTGTGCCACTAGGACAAGGAGATGGTACTCCAGAACCTACAGATATGGCACTTGGTCAAGTTATTGAATCTAGCAACTTCTTAAATGCATTTAGATCTAATGTAGCTAAGTATTGTATAATCATAACAGATGCACCAGCAGGTGGAGATGATGATAACTTTGATGCAGTTGACTATGCAAGAATTGGTAGCTTAACTACTACTGCATTAAACAATGGAATAAAAGTATTTGTACTTGGTACAGGAGTTAATTCAACTTATGTATCTGGTGGAGTTACAGTATATCCATGGAGAGAAATAGCAACTAATACTGGTGGTAATTGGAATGTAAGTGAAACTCCAACAGTTATACAGAATGAAATAATAGCTGGTTGTTCATAAAATAAAAAAGAAATAAAATGGCATGTAATTGTACAAAATGTGATCAAAAATGTGGATGTAAAGACACAGCATTAACTAATCCATGTACTTATACGGATTGTAGTGTAGGTAGTGAAAGATGTTCAGATATTCAATGTGCTGAATGTGTAAGCTATTGTGGTACTTCATTTCAAATTGGAGATGCAAATGCTAGAATTACAATTCAATCTGGAGAAAGACTTGATTCTATTATTCAGAAATATGCAATGATTCTAGCAAACGGATTAGGTGCTTGTACTTCAAGTGATGTTCAACATGATCCATTTAATGTATACGCAGGGGTTATTACAAAAGATTCTGTTAATGTAATATGGAATGGAATATATAGTTCTAGTACAGGATTTAATATATACATAGACACAGTAATAGCACCAAGCGGATGGGGAACTCCTGTTAATGGAGGTACTCCAATTGTAACTACAATAAGTAATTATACAATAACCAACTTATTAGCTAGTACAGCTTATAAAGTTAAAGTAGTAGATAATGGCAATTCTGCAGCATGTAAGCCTATAGAAATCCTGTTTACTACCTTAGCATCATAATACAACAACAGCAAGTAGTGGTTTGTTGGTTTTCTACTGCAAACGTTGGGAGAGACTGGGTTTAAATCCGGTCTCTTTTTTTTTTGTATCTTTAGCCAAAAATAAAAAACACATGGGAAATTTAAAACAGAGAATAATTGAATCTTTAAAATGGAAAAAGCACCCAAGTTATTGTGCAAATAAACTAAATATTACTGAGAAACAATATATAAAAATTAAAAAAGAAATATTACAGGAAAGAAAAGAAGAAAGAAAGAGAAGTAAGTTTTTTACAAATGATGATGGTCAATGTCAAATTACTGAAGCGGTAGATTTAGAAAAAGGACAAGGTAAACTATCAGGAACATTTGATCATGAGCCAAAGTCTTCTGAAGAAATAATAAAACTCTTAAAGATAGATACTAACAAATGGAGATTATCTCAATATTGGAACAAACAAATGGGAGATCATTGGAGAGTATCAGCTTTAGTTACTCAAATAAAAAACCCTGAACAACAACTCTTTGAAGAGCTGCTTGCCAATTGGAAACCTAAGACATATAAAATACCTAAATTAAAACCTGTTAAATCTAAAGATCCTGTATGTGCTGTAATGTCTTTACAAGATATTCATTTTGGTAAAGAAGGTAATGATACTATTGATAAAGATTTTGAAGACACTATTATAAATCTTATGAGTAGAGCTGCACCAGTTAATTACATTGAGAAAATGTATTTTGTTGTAGGAGGGGATCTAATCAACATGGATACTTTTGAGGGTACAACTACTAGTGGAACTGTATTAGATAACTGTATGACTGCTACAGATGCTTATATGCAAGCATTTGATGCAATGCATTGGGCTATAAATTATTTAAAAGCATTTTGTAATGAGCTTGTTATAGTATATGTTCCAGGTAATCATGATAGATTATCTTCTTTTCATTTAGTACATGCTTTATCTAAATCTATAGAGTGTAATCAAATTACTTGGGATATAAAATATGAAGAAAGAAAAGTTCATGTTTGGCATAATAACTTTAATGCATTTGAACATGGTGATAAACGTAGTAAAAATAACCCTTTAATATTTGCTACTGAGTATCCAAAAGAATGGGGAGCAACTACAAATAGAACATTATTTAAAGGTCATATTCATACAGATAGAAAAGTAGAATATATGACATCAAATGAAACAGCTGGTTTTGTAGAAAAGACATTACCTAGCCTAGGTAAGGCAGATTATTACCATTATAGCAATAAGTATGTAGGTAATAGAAGATCTGGTAAATTAGAAATTCAACACCCTACAATGGGTAATATATGTGAGTTAACCTATCAAGCACTGTAAAGACCTTACTTTTAATTTCATAAAGTGAGGTTTTTTTTGTAAATTATAAATATAACTATATGATCAACAATTTTAAAAAACCCAATCTAAATGCTCCTAGATATAGAGAGAAAAGGTTAGGGTTATTAAATGAAGAAACAATAAGGGAGTTTAAAGATAAGAAACCTTTATACTCTCATATAGATAATGTTAAACTAAAAAAGATAATAAAACTATATAATAGAAGACTTTGGGAAGCAGTAGTTAAAAACAGAAATGGAGTAGAATTACCAGATTCATTGGGTTATTTATTTATAGGAACATGTAAAGCAGCAAAGACAGTAAATACAAACTATGCCTTATCAAAAGAGTATGGTAAAGTATTACAGAATAAAAACTGGGAAACTGATGGTAATTTAGGAAAAATATTTTATACAAACTATTCTACTAAATACAGATTTAAAAATAGAGAGTTATGGAGGTTTGTAGCTTGCAGGGATTTTAAAAGGACAGTTGCCAAAGAGTATCCTAAGAGTTGGACTAAGTATGTAGTTATGAAGAACAAATATAAGGTAGCTCATTTATATGATGAAAACTTTGAAGAAACCAACAAAGCTTTAAATTATTATAATGAATTTGAAAAATAAAAAACATGGCAACAATTGGAGAAACAATATCTAGAGTCAGAGGACAAGTAAAAGCAGAAGTCCAAGATGCTTTTATTACAGATAGATATATATACAGTCTAATAGAAAAGCATGCACAGTTTTTAATGAGAAGACAAGACTATGCAAATAAACTATTAAAGTTTAATTCAGTATGGAAAACTTTACCATATGTAGAACTTATTGAGGTAGATAAAATAGAAGCACATTGTGCTGGGATTACAAGTGGCTGTACAATCAAACGTACAAAACATAAGTTACCTTCTATGTTTGAAGGATATTGGGGTCCACTGATCCGTACTATTAGTTCAATAGATGGTTCACAGGAATTACAAGCAACACAACCAGGCACGTATACTTCAATGACTAAATCAACCAGCTTTAAATATAACAACACATTATATTTTTGGTGGTTAGATGGATATATTTATTGTCCTAATATAGCATGGGATGCTATTAAAGTAGAAGGAGTTTTTGATTCTGATATTACTGCTTGGGATTGTGATACAACAAATGATTGTACTCCAAGATATAAACAAGAAATATATATACCTGAAGCATTATTTGCAGAGATAGAACAACAGGTAGTATCTACTATGATGAATACATTAAAAGTTCCTTCTGAAGATTCTGATAATAAACGTAACTTAATGAGAAATTAAAATAAAAAATCATGGGAGTATCACAAAAATATAGAACGTTCAGTCAATTAATGGAAGATGTTTCTATTGATTTTTCTAATTATGCATTAGAAGGAATGATAGAACCAGCTCAACTTATTAAAGTAGCTACTAGAGTTAACTATGATCTAGGTCTAAAAATACATAGAACAAAAGAAGTTATTTTAGATATAGAGCATGGTAAAGCTCAAATGCCAACGGACTTTCAATATTTAAACTATGCATTTAGATGTGGTTCTTATTCAATAAATAATACAATGCCTTCTGGAACACATATAGAAACATTTAATGATGTTCCTTATGTACCAGCTCCAGGAGAGTCAGGACCATGTGAGGACCCTGAATGTAGAGATGTATGTGTAATTAAAACATGTGATGATAAGAATAGTTATCAATTAGTCCAAAGAGTTGGGCCAAGTAATTTTAGAACATTTACAGATTGGACTGAATTAAGAATACAAGGAGTAAATGATAAAGTTTGTTATTGTCCTGAACTGGGAGCTCAAGCACCAGATATAGCAGAACTAAAAGATGGATTTTTATTAACAACATTTAAAACAGGGAAAGTATATATAAGTTATCAAGGAGCTATGGAAAATGCTGCTGGTGAATTATTAGTATTAGATCAGCCATATTGTAATGAATACTATGAGTATGCTATAAAGCAAAGAATACTTGAAAACATGGTATTTAATGGAGAAAATGTTTCCAATCAATTACAGCTTGTAGAAACAAGATTACGTGCATCTAGAAATAATGCATTGAGTTTTGTTAATACTCCAAACTTTGCTGAGATGAAAAAGATGTGGGAAGTAAACAGAAGAGCACAGTATCATAATTATTATAATATGTTTTTAAGTTATGCACCAATTAATCCTAGAATAGTATCAGGACCTAGAACTACTAGTACAGTTAAATAAAGAGTTAAGAAATTATGGCAAAAAAACGTACAACTAATTCTGGTAGTAGAAGTAACGTTCCATCAAAGGGGAGTTCATCAGTACAAACAAATTCCTTTATCAAGGGGATGAACAAAGACATTACCCCATCTTTGGAAAACAACCAAGCTTGGTGGCATGCACGTAATGTAGTAAATAATTCAGAGGATGGAGATTTAGGTGTAATAGGTAATGAACCATCAAACTTATCTTGTGGTGTTATACCTTATACAGTTATTGGTGCTATACATAGATATGGTGATGAATGGATAGTTTATTCTACAGATAATGTAAGTTCTGAGATAGGTAGATTTGATGATAGTGAATGTAAATATACAACATTAGTTAATGATCCATGTTTAAATTTTTCAACTAAACATTTAATTACGGGAGCAGCAAAAGAAAATTTTGATTGTTCATGGCAAGTATATTGGGATGATGGTAATAATCCATCTAGATCTTTAAATATAGATAACATTCCATGGTTACAATTTATTAGTTCTCCAGCTGGAGATCCATGTATAGTATATTCTGATGTAGAACCAAGACAATTAGATTGTGAAAAAATAAGATTAGCACCATTAGTAGATACACCATGTATTAAATTAACTAAAGGTAAAGATGGAGGTATGCTAGTTAATGGTACGTATCAGGCATTTATTGCATATACAGAAAACTCACAACGTGTTACTGACTATATAGGCATATCTAATTTACAGACTATGTGGAGTCATGAAGGTTCAAATGGATCAATAGATATTGAAGTAAGTAATTTAGATCAAAAATATTTTTATTATCAGCTAGTTATTTTAAGAAGAAATCAAGGTCAAACATCTGCCAAAATTATAGGTTTATATAGTACTGAACAAAGTAGTATTAGTATAGATTATATAGCAGAAGACTTACCATCAGAAGATTTAAAATCAATTCCTTTGATGAGTCCTGCATATGAAAAGTCTGAATCAATGTTTGTTGTAAATGATTGGTTGTTAAGACAAGGACCTACAGAACAATTTGATTTTAATTATCAACCATTAGCAAACAACATTAAAGTAAAGTGGGTAATAAATCAATTAGATTCAAATTACTATGCTAAAGCTGGTAATAAACTTGGATTTATGAGAGATGAGCAATATGCATTTTTTATAAGATGGATATATAATACAGGAGAAAGATCATCATCATATCATATACCAGGTAGAGCAGCTGGTACTTATGCACCTACAGGAGAATTAGAAACAAAAGTATTGTATGGAGATAATGTATTAGATCCTGATGGAGATATGTTATTTAAAGTATATAATACAGCTAGTGGTGGATCAATCCCACCCGAACTACAACCTGATGGAAGTACAATAATTGCTACAGGGGAGATGGGTTATTGGGAATCAACAGAAAAATATCCATCTAATAGGCCTGATATATGGAATGCAAGTTATCATACTTGGTCAGATGAAGGTGATCCTGGAGCAGATTTATGTGGTGAATATATTAGACATCACAAAATGCCAGATGAAACTATTCACCCGTCTTTACATATAAGTACAACTAACGGAGATAATATTAATGTATTAGGAGTTAAGTTTAGAAATATATCAAGACCTAAATATAATGATGGTACTTTTATTCCTAATGTAGTAGGATATGAAATACTAAGAGGTTCAAGACAAGGAGCAAGATCTATATTAGCTAAGGGTATGTTTAAGAATATGCGTAAGTATGATATACCTGATGCAGAAAATATATTGAATACATCTGTTACACAAGGTTTATATCCTAACTACCCATATAATTCTTTATATGATGATTTCTTTTTTCATGATGGAAATGATGCTGGTGCTGATAAAAGAACAGATGGATGTGATAGTTGGACTCAAAGTCTTACGGATTATAAACCATTAAAAGGACATACAGATGATGTGTTTACTTTTCATGCTCCAGATCTTATGTTTACTAAGCCATTTTTAAATGCTTATGAAACAAAAATATATGGTGATATAAGGGGTAAATCTACAGGTACTTTTTTACCTTCAGAAAAACACCCACAGTTTAAATTATTAAGACCTAAAGCAGCTTCATTAGCTGGTATTATAGGTATTGGTTATGCATTGAATGCTGTACAGGGAACTACATCTAAAACTGCTAAAGCTGTACAAGGTTCTAACTCAGATGGTAATGGACCTTTCTTTGGAGCATCTAACTCTATTGGTACACAGATTCCTAATGCTGCAGGTATTGGTACATTATCATTAGGTAATGCAATATGGAATATATTTTTAGATGGGTTATTAGATACTGCTGTAGATGTAGGAGATTTATATGGTGGTGGTATATTTTCATCAACTGTATTAAATACTCAAGGATCAGTTAACTTTTTAAAGGGTGCTATACCTGGTGTACATGGTGGTGGTATTGATGAAAAAGTAGAATGGGGAAAACCAGAAGGATCAATGCCAGGTATTTTAAGAATGATAACTGGTCTTTCTTTAGCACAAAAAAATATTACATTAGGTGGTAATGAAATTATTGAGTTAATGTATAATCTTGTTACACCAACAGATTTTGTACTTAAATATAACTCTAATGGATTTTATAATTCATTTACACCTACTGCAACAAACATAGTATTTAGAACAAGAAATAATGATGCTAATTATATTGGATCATCATTTCAAACTTTTGATGGTATAAAATATAAAATCAATAATTTATTTAGACCTTCAACTGTAGCAGTATCTACAGTAGATTCATTACCTGATCCTACTGGTGATGATTCTAGAGTTGCTGTTGGAGGAAGTGTATGGAGTACAGGAAGTCCAAATAGCTTTGGTAATGCTAACTTAAAGAATTATGAAGGTCCATACAAAAGAAGTATATCCGCTAAGTATGGTGCTTTAAAATTCCAAATGGATAATCAGTATGGTCAACTAGATGGTATTAAACAAGTACAGATGAGGGGTTGTGTAGAGTTGTTAGACCCATCTAGACCAGATGCATATAAATACTCTACTGAAGCAAGTTTTGCTGGTGATGTATTTATTAATAGATATTCAGAGAAATGCATCATGCCTATATTTACAAACTTCTTAAATGGTCAACCAGATGAGTTTGCTTTTGATTATAGTTTGTATACTAATATACCTTACCCAAGATTTTGGCTAGATTCAACTAGATATGATATAGGTGGTATGGCAGCAGAAATAACTTCATTAGGTTTTAATCCGGGTACTTGGGCAGAAGCATTACCTACAGATAGTTATTATTTAGATAGAGGGACAGGTACATGTCAAGCAACAAGTATATTTGGAAATTTATTTGGAGGTACTGAAAAAATTAACCCAGCATTTAATATGAAGTATGCTTATATGTATACTCACATAAATGGTATAAATGAATTTTTTGTTGAATCAGAAATCAATCTAGCATATAGAGATTATGAAGATATGCCAAGTAAAAGATTTTATGATGTATATCAATACAATGATATTAAAACATTATTTCATGCAGATAGTATCAAAGCAGATAATTTTTATAAATATGATGATTCATTAAGTCCAATAAAATTCCCAACGCAATTAAGTACTTTTGGTTTAATGCAGGACAGAGACTATGATCCTGAAGTTGCAGCAGAATGTTTTGTTAACTATCCTAAAAGACTTATATACTCACTACAAGCACAAGATGAATCTAAAAAAGATTTCTGGAGAGTATTTTTAAACTTTAATTATAAAGACTTTAAAAATGAAGTAAGTGTTATTAAGCCTATTAGTAAGAATGGAGCATTGGTGTTTTTCCCATATTTATCTCCTCAATTATTTAATGGCGTAGATACATTAAAATTAGGTTCAAATAATAATGTAACTATTGGAGATGGTAAACTATTTAGTCAACCATTCCAAAATGTTGCTAATGCAGACATATCTAATGAATATGGATCATGTGAAAGTTTAAGAGGTGTAATAAATACCTCAGCAGGTTTATTTTTTATATCACAACAACAAGGAAAAATATTTCAGTATGCTGGTAAAGGATTAGATCCTATATCTAACAATGGTATGAAATGGTGGTTTGCTAAATATTTACCATCAAGATTTATAAAGCAGTTCCCTGAATCAGAAAACACAGCATGGACAGATAATCCAGTAGCTGGTGTAGGATGTCAAGTAATGTATGACTCAGTAGATGATACTGTTTATTTCATGAAAAAAGATTATCAATTAAAACCTGCTTATGTTGCTAATGCAACTTTTAGTGATACAGCTTCAAAACCTGTGACTATAAGATCTGGAGTATGGACACCAATTAATGTTGACATTGGAGATCCTATATATTTTGATGATTGTTCATGGACTGTATCATATGATCCAAAAGTAAAAGCATGGATTTCTTTCCATGATTGGCATCCTGAATTAGCATTGCCAAGTATTAATCATTTCTTTACTACAAAGACAATAACAGGTACTATACCTCAATGTCCTCCAGGATATAACTTTAATGCTACAAATGGTTTATGTGAAATAGGAGTAAATGAAACAGAAGATGCAAATATTATAGCTGAAGAAATTGCTTCTACATTATCTGGTGGACCAGTATCATGTTTAGTTGATGTTGTAGTTGCTATGGACGTGTCAGGTAGTACAGAGTTTAATATACAAGGAACAACATTAACTAGAAGAGATGCACAACAGTTGTGGTTATCATCATTTTTAAATAATCCAGGAGTTCAAAATTTTATGTCTAATGGTCAAATGCAAATTGGATTTTTGTCATGGGATCAAAATCCAGGTGGTGTAAGAAATTATGATATTCCTGATGGTAGTGGTGGAACCTATACTATGAGTAATACAGTAACAGAAGCTCAAGTAACTGCTTGGTATAATAGCAACTGGATGGGTGGTAGTACTAATGTGTTATTGGGTATGAACGCTGGACAAACTAGATTAAATGCTAAAGCTAGTTCAGAATTAGGAGATAGATCAGCTGATCCTAACTTTAGACAGATAATGATTTTAGTAACTGATACAGATTCTAATCCAGGAAATATAGGTTGTCCTTTCCAGGCAACTGGAGTTAATGGTAATACTTCTGGTCCTGCAAATCAATATGTATATGCCTTATATTGTGGAGCTAATACTAATGCTCCTGGAAATCAAGCAGTATTAAACAACGTAAGTTGTACTCCTGGTCCTCCTACTACATCAGTAATAGATGCATCAACTGGAAATGTAGTAGTAAATAATAATGATCCATATCAGTTTGGTATTAATGCAAGTGATAACGCAGCTACTTGGGATGCCGTAGCTAATGTAATAGCGGGTGCTGTATGTGGAACTGCATGGGTATGTGATTGTCCAGCAGGATACACTAAAGTATTCCAAAATCCAACAACAAGTAGATATACTGAGTCAACTGGTGTATGTGATGATGTAACTCCTCCTATATGTAGAAAGATAACATGTGAGTGTCCAACAGCTACAATACCAGGAACTGTAGTTACTGAATTAGGAACATGTCCTGACACAGCTCCACTAATATATCAAGCTGGTCCAAGTGGAGATCCTAACTTTGTTTCTGATAGACAATGTAATTATTTCTTTTATGACGGTGTTCAAGCTAATTATGATGTTGGTGGTTTCTGGAGACATAATGTAAGATGTGATAGTTATGTTAACTTTTATACAGAAGACTATCCATGGGAAATAGATTTAATATCTAATACTGGACAAGCTGTAAATACAGTTAGAAGTTTTGAATATCAATTAGAAACATATGTATATAAAGGAGATCCACAATACAACATGTGTGGTGGAGACAAATGGGAAGATTTAGATTATAATTTTGATGCATCTATTGTATACAACAATGATCAAGTTTCAGGATTGTTAGTTTTAAATCCTCAACCATTTAATAGCCCTTGGACAAATTTAGATTTTCCAATTATAACACCAAACAACATGGAGATTATTGTATCTAAAGAAGAACATAAATTTAGATTTAATCAATTCTGGGATATTACTAATGATAGAGGAGAATTTACAAATGCAGAACAACCAATATTTAATACATCTTGTAACGGGTATGTAAGAACATTAAATGCAACTAACCTTAATTACAACAAACCTCAAACACAACGTAAGAAGTTTAGACATTATTCTAATCAAGTTATTCTTAGAAAAAATGTATCAGGCAATAGAAAGATGTTGTTAAGATTATATAATACTAAGTTACAATTATCAATGAGATAAAATGGGAAAGAAAAAAAGCATAGGATTACCTGGAGGACCAAATGAGTTCTTACAAGATATAACACAGTATATATCTGTAGAAGGTTATAAACGTACCAGCTCTGATATAAACAATCCAGTTAATATTATTGAGTCAGGAAGTATAACAATGAAAGATGTTGACTTTCCTGTTTATGGTATAGATAATCTTGGCAATGAACAAATGATGTTGCCTGAGAATGAATACCAATTTCCAGGTGATATGGTTGTAGAAATACCACAAGCTCAATTAGGAAAACTTGGTAAATTAGCTAAGCCTTATGTAAAGAAAGGAATACAACTTATAAAAAATTATTTTGATGATGGTGTACGTGTTACTGATGACGTAGTTGAAGAAACTCCAAATGCAATGTCATTTTTTTCTGATACTCCTAAAAGATTAAATAGACCAGCTGCTGAAGATTATGTTTTTTACAGAAACACAAGTAATCCAGAAAGTATAATGAAACCTCTTGATTTTGCAAATCCTAGAGTGTATTCAAGTTGGAAAGCTCCTGAAAATTTAAGTTTTTTTACACCAAGTAATTCAGCATTTAGAGATTATGGTGCTCAAAAATGGGGAGCAAAAATTAGACCTAATAATCCTTTTATAGAAAATAAAGCAAGAACATATTCAATAGAAGATGTACAAAAAATGATAGATGATGGGCATGATGCTATTATAACTAATAATTATGGTAAGTCAGATATAAGAGATGCATATCAAATAATCCCTCTAGATAAAAGTATTATAAGTGAATTAAAAAGATATAAAGAATTAGGTGGTAGTTTACCAAAAGCACAAAAGGGATTAGGTTGGTTAAGACCATATGCAAAAAAAGGAGTTAAGTATTTACAAGATCTATTTGAAAGTACAAATGATTTTAAATCTCAAATAGATTGGGGTAAGTGGAATAAAGCTATTCCTGAAAACCAAAAATTATTACAAGAATATAATCTTATAGAAGAGACAACAAAAGCAAATAAGACTTGGATGAAGAATGCAGATGGAAGTGCATTTGCTGGAACACCTGAACAGTTTGTACAAATGAAAAGTGGAAACTTTCAAAAAGCTTTTGGTGATAGCAAAGTTCAAGATATTCTTATGCATAGGACTGATGAAGTGTTTGATGTCTTTGATCCAAAAAAGATAGGTAGCAGAACAGATAATGGATTTTATGGTGAAGGTTTTTACTTTCATCCGGAAGATATTGCTAAAAGATATGATAATTTTTATGGTAATATATCTATGCCAAGTTATGTAAATATAGTTAATCCATATACAGGAAAACAAACTATAGAAGTAGGTAAACAGCTTGCTAAAGATATTGATGGTAGAATAATAATGGGTAGATCAGGATCAGATGTAGTTAGACCTGTAGAGTATATGAGTACTAATCCTAATAATATAAAATCAGCAATAGGTAATGATGGTATGTTTGATTTAACTAACCCTAATATATACAAACAACTGGGAGGAAAGGCAACTGAAATAAGGCAATATGAAGAACCTAGTTTCTTTGAAAAAGCTGCTGATGTATTAGCTAGTCCTATGACATCATTTGGTTATAGTGTACGTGGTCAAGATATTCCTGATGGAGTAAATGTAAATAATCCTAATAGAAATGCTTTTGATTCAGTAATAGATATGATTAATCCTTTTGCTTGGGCTCAATATGCAGAAAATGCTGATAGAAATTTAGAAAAAGGAGAATATATAGATGCAGGTTTTGATGCATTAGGTGCTATACCTATTGTACCTGCATGGTTGTCTAAGGGTAAAAATATAAAAGAACCAGTTAAGCAACTAGTAAAACCAATAGTTAATAAAGCAAAAGAAATAATAGAACCATTAGTAAAGAAAACTGATGACATGGTTGAAGTATTTACTACAGATGGTTCTAAGAAATTAATGAAAAAATCAGAAGCAATAAGATTAAATAGAATTGAGGACGCTAATATAAATAATAAAACGTTTGTAAATTATGAAGATGGTAACTGGTTTAGTAATGAGATTACTCCATTTTATTTAAATAATGCAAAAAATAGTTTAAAGCCAGGCATGCTAAATCCTAAAGATCCTAAAAGATTATTTTCTGTATATCTTGATCCAGCAGATGCTAAACAATTTAATGTAACTACAGGAGTAGCAACTGAGCGTGCAGCAAATATGAGTGGTGGTATGGGTAATATGCCAGTTAGCACTGAATATGTTTTACCTCCTTCATTAGTTAAAAGAATGAGAGCTAATGAAGTGGGAAGTGGATATAATACTATGATAGGTAATTCAGAAAGTATTATGCAAAATCTAACTGAATTTTATAAAAGACTTGGAGGTAGCTTTCAAGATGGTGGTAGTTGGAGAGATATTGAAATAAATTTAGATGGTGTAAAAAAATCTGTAGCTCAAGCAGAAAGCTTAGGTGGTAAATTAATGAAAAATAAACAATCAACTGCTTCTGGGTTATATGGTCAAAGATTTTCTGAATTAGATAAGTTAGGTTTATATGACGGAACTAGAGATGAGTTTATAAAAGATTTAAAAGCTCAAGATGATATATTTCTAAAAAGATTGTATGAAGGTTTTGTAGATGAGAATGGTGAAACAATTGTAACACCATTAGTAAAAGATGCATATGATCTTACTATAGAATATAAAGATCAACTGGGAGATGACTGGGATTACTCCTATGAAGATATTATTAATCTATCTAATTTTTTAGGTAGACAAGGAGCTAGAAAATATTTTGGAGAAGTAATTAGAGATGGTAAAGGTTTAGAGGAAGTCTATCCACATTTGTTTGGAGATCAAAGAACAAAAGGTAAAGATGGTAAGCCTTTAGAAAATAAAACACCAGTACAATATTTAGAGACAAGCAGAAAGTTTTATCAAGGTGGTGGTGAAGAACCTAAAACTAGCTTTTTGTATGATTTAGAAAAAATAATTAATGCATCTTTAGGTGATGTAAATAATAGAGCTAAAGCTTTTTCTGATAATCCTGAAGGTTTGGAAAACATTGACAATATGAGGCATGCTACTGGAGGTAGATATGCAGCAGAAGCAATACAACAAAAAGTTAGAGATATACCTTATGCTGGTGGACTGTTAGATTTCATTGGTGCAGACAAAGCAGCTGGTTTTATAGGTGCAAATGTATTAGGTATAGGACATGAGTTAAGAACTATGTTAGGTGGAGATGAAAGACCATTTTTAACACAACTACAAGAAATGGGTGAAGATTCATTTAATAATTATGTTGGATCAATTGTAGGGTCATTAGATATAGATGATTCTAAAAAAGATGAGGTAATAAGATATTTATCATATAATAATCTCTTACCAGATGGATATGTAAAAACAAAGCAAGGAGTTGAAGAAGAAGGTCTTTCAGAAAATGTATACTTTAAAGACAAAGATGGAAATATAAAAAGACCTGCATATAGTTCTGGTGGCTCATTACTAAAAGGTCAATATGGTAATAGAGAAGTGAATGAAGTTCAACAAGATAATACTAGAGTAGCATTACCTAGAGTACCAAGATTGCCTTTACAGACTTTACCTATTTTAGAAGATGATCCAAGAGACGCAACAGCTATATTTCAAAATCCTTTTGGTAACTATGAAGATTATGATCCTTCAAACTTTGTAGTACAACAAGATAACACTTATGTAGATTCAACTAGCAGAGGGATACCTAAATATGTTTTAGATGCAATTAGTGAAAATCCAAATTTAACTGAGGAACAAATAGAAAACATTTTATTAGCATCACAAGAAGATCAAGCCTTAATGCAAGAGTTATCAGTAGAATATCAAGATCCAGTATTGATAGCAGATTTTATTAAAAAATCTAATTACTATGCAGAAGGATGGAAAGATATGACTGAAGCAGATGAATATGAAATACAAGATTTACAAAACATATTAGTAGCTAAAGGATATGATATAGGCAGAACAGGTGCAGATGGTATTTATGGCAATAGAACATATGCAGCTCATAGAGCAATGGTAGATGATAGTAACCTTGATCCTACTGCTATATCAAGATATTATAAAAAGTATTCTAAAGATACATATGATGAAGTAAAATCTATACAAGAAAGATTAATAAAAGAAGGATACATGAGCCCTACATTATTAAATGGGAGAGGTTCTAGTATTGACGGTAAGTTTGGTGATCAAACTAGAGCTGCAATAGATGCATATAATACAGATAATTTTGATGAAGATATTAATACAACAGTATTTAATAATATTCCTAACAGATTAGATGAGCCAAGATGTGCTGCAGGTATGTGTACTATTCTAGAAAGAAATGATATTCTTACAGAAGCTATTGGTGTAAAATATAAAGATGCTTGGGATTTATATGAATCTATGGAAAGTGCAGAAAATAGTGAAAGAATATTTAATATATATGATGACGTAGCATTTAAAAATATAGATGAAAATACTCCAATTGAAGAACTTAAACTAATTACTAATAAAGTAAAAAAGAATAAGAAGAATCAAACTAAAGCTAGTGATTATCAAGTAGGTGATATAGTTGGTATATATTGGCAAGGTTCTAGTCATCATGCAGAAACATTAGGATCTAAAACGTTTAATACACATAGTGGTTTTGTATCAGATATAAATGAAGATGGTATACCTATTATAACACATAATGTAAATGGTAAGGTTATACAACAACCTTATAATGAATTAACTACTGCATGGATTAGAAGACCTAATGAAGATGTAGAAATAAAATCTACATATGAGGTAACTGATGAAGATGTTAGTATAGACCCAATGGCTATTCCAAACTTAGAAAGAAAATGGGGAACACAATTGAGTCCTAAAAGAAAAGAAATAGTTAATAATATTTTAAAGAGAGCAACATATAATTCAACTAAAATACCTGAAATACTAAATTCATCTGTAGATCCTGAATGGTTAAAGACTGCAACCTTTGGTATTACTGGTGTTGAGTCAGGAGTTGGAGCAAATGCACCACGTACAGTTGATGAAGCAAGAGGAGAAAATTTTGGACTTCAAGGTATTGCATATGACTTAAAAGGTAGAGAAGATAGTTCAATTTCTTTAGGTATTGGAAAAACAAAATATGATGCATTAGATAATTTTGCCAGAGAATATTTTAATATTACTGGCCCAGAAGATTTATCTGATGATAATAAATCTGTTGATGCAATATCTTATATACTTACAAAGAACTATGAGTTATTTAAAGATTACGCTCAACAGTATCCTTCTTTAGGTTTAACAGAACAAGACATTAGGAACATGTCAATATTAGCATATAATCAAGGTAGTAATAGACTTATAAATACTGGTAGAGTAGATGATGACCGTTCACCTGAAGAAGAGGTAGCAGCACTTAGAGATTTGTATGAAGGAACTATGGCAGATATAAGTTCTACAAAATATAAATATTTAGGGCCAGTTGGAGATGCCGCATATTCACTAGCATTAAATACAGGTCTTGAAAAACCAGGAGAAAAGTATATATCAAAAGTAAATAACTATATAGAGGATGTATTCCCTATGAGTTATGCTTATTTAAATGAGAGTGATCCATTTCAAGTAACAACTATGGCAAGGGGTGGTGAATATGGAGTATTTAAAAATTATATAATGGGAGATTATGATGGAACTAATAGAGAAGTTTTTGCAAAAAATTTACATGATAGGCTTAACAGAAAGCATTATAAGCAAGCTAAATCTGCTGGTATGTCTCCTGCTAATTACATCATGACTAAGATTATTGATAATTCTTAAACCATAAAGATTAGTGAATCTCCTTAATTATTTGTATATTAATAATATAATATGAGCAAAGTGAATTTAAACAAAAAAAGTGTAAAACAACAAGGTGGTCCAATGATGCCGCAGATGATTCAACCTCAACAACAACAGGTGGATCCTGCTGTGCAAGAGATTCTTACATACTTTTCTGCTTCACTTGAACAAGGAGGTAAGCCAGAAGAGATTGTTATGAGTCTAATGGAACAGCAAATAGATCAAGGAACTATTGCTGAAGCCTTAATGACAGGAGGTTATGCAGAAGATGATGTAACTGTGTTGTTTGAAAATGTAAGATTAATGAAACAACCTAAACCTGCAACAGCAGCACAGGTTAATTCTAATCCACAAGAACTAGCTAGAAATGAAGAACTTGCACAAAATCAAAAAGGTCCAGTAGCTACACAACCTATGGACATGGCTAAGTCAGGAATTGAGATAGACCCAAAAAACAAAGGTAAGTTTACTAGATGGGCTAAAGCACGTGGTATGAGTGTTAAGGAAGCATATAACAAGGTTATGGCTAATACTGATGCTTACCCACCATCTGTAGTTAAGATGGCTAATTTTGCAAAGAATGCAGCTGGTTGGAAAAAAGAAGAAGGTGGTGAACCAGACAATGCAGGATTCCGTGCACTACCAGATTTTGTGAAAGACAAAATAATGAAAAGACAAGATGGTGGTGAAGAAGAAGTTGAATTAACAGAAGAACAGAAGAAACAAAATGAAATGATGCAAAAGTTTTTAGATGCATCAAATGTTACACTTACAAATCAAGATGACCAGTACATAGGAGGCAAAAAACCTCAGACATCAGATGAAGGAATTCTAACTACTAAAAATTATTTTAATCCTAATGCTTTTAAAACAGGAAACAATTTTAGTTTAGGTAAAGCAGCTAATGTATTAAATAATGCATATCAAGATATGTTTAGTGGTAAAGATGAAGATGGTGATGGTTTAAAAGATGGTTCATTTAGAGATTGGAAAAATAAAACTATTGCTAATAAAATAAATAAAGAGGCTAATGCTAACTATAATGTTAAGTTAGATTTATCTGAGGAGAATAAGGCAGCTGCTCAAGCTTGGAAAAAACAATATGATATTGAAAATCCAGAAGTAGATGCATTAGGTAATCCAGTAGTACAGCAAAATGCAGGTGATAATCCAGATATGGATACTACTATAGAAATTACTAATACACCAATTCAACAAGCAGAAGAAGATTTTAGTAATTGGTTTGAATCTAATATGGATGGTTTAAGTGATGCAGCAAAAGCTACATATGATGCCATAAGAGAAAAGATGAGAAGTGGAAATGATGATCAAGAAGTGATTGATGAAGAAATAACTGTTCAAGCTTATGGATCAGAAATACCTAAAGCTTTATTTGGTTTTGGAAAAAGAGCTAGAGAATCTAAACAAAAAATTAAAGATGACCCTATATCATTTGCAAGATTAATGGCAGGAGATGTTACAGCTGCAACAGCTTTTATGCAACAAGGTGGTGATTTATATAAAGCACAATTTAGTGCACCAGATACAGGAGCTCCTTTTGCAGATCCAATGGATAGTGATGTTGTTAATGATGGTCCATTAAGTTTTGAAGAATGGGTACAACAAGATCCTATTACTAGAGGTACGGCTGATGCACCACAACAATATAAAGCTTATGTTGATGGGTTTAATTCTGATGTTGCTCCAGATGCAACTCCAGATGCAACTGAAGGTGCGGGTGTAGGCCCAGCACAACAACGTACTGCTGCAGATTTATTTGGAGATATAAAAGGACCTGAAGTTACTAAAGATTATGGCGGTCTAAGTGGTTTTGTAGATAGAGCAATAAATAGTAATGTAGCAAGAGCATTTGGTGATGTAAGTAATTTTGCAGTTGAAGCAGCTGATGTAGTAAATGATTGGTTTGAAGATAAAAATATTAGAGATGCTAAAAATGATCTAAGAGCTAATTTAGTAGCAGATAATATCTATGGAACCAAAACAGATGCCTTTAATAAAAGAGGAACCTTTGATGTAAACTCTGGACTAATGGGTAGTGAAGGTGATAGAACTACAGGTTTATATTTAAGCAAAGAAGGTGGAGGAGTAAACAATGCAGGATTTAAAGCATTACCTCCTGAAGCACAACATAACATTCTTAGTAATATGGCTTATGGTGGAGCAAAAGGTGCAGCAGCATATCTTGCAAATAGAGATAGAGTTATTAAAAGAGAAATGGCTAAAGCACAAGATGGCCAAGAAACAGGTAAGAATCATCCTTATTATGAAGAGTACTTAGAAGAGTTCAAAAGTAAAGGTATTGGAAACAAACGTGCACTTAAGATCTTAGAAGAAATGAATATAACTCCAAGAGATACAGCTTTTGTTAATCAATCAAATAATCAAAATGTAGCTAGAATGATGAACACCTCAGATGTAGTTAGATTTATTGCTGATGATTTATACAATGATGGTTCAGGTAATTATAGTGGGGTAGTTAATATGAAAAATAAAATGCCATACTTTTCTAGTCCTCCAGCTAGTAATGGCCAGAGCTATGACTTTTTAAGAAATTTTTACAAAGGTAAAGGAGATAATGTTGTAGAGGTACTTAAAGCTAAACAACCAAATAATGATGCAAGTTTAATGAAACTATTTGGTTTAAAACAACAAGGAGGAGAAATGACAGTTAATGTTGATTCAACAATGTTAGCTAAACTAATTGCAGCGGGAGCTGATATTGAATTATTATAACTATGGCAAGAATTAAGATAAATAAATTACCAAAGGGTTTTGAATTAGTTGACGGCAAAGTTCAAGAAGTTCAGGCTATGCAAGATGGTGGTATGATAACTGGTGATCAAGCTGATTATGGTTTGGTTACAACTCCACAACAATATTACGGAAGCACAAACTTTAATAACACTAAAGATGAAAATGTAAGATACAGTCTTTCTAGTGTACCTAGAGAAAATGCTAATGTAGAAGCAGAAGGTGGAGAAACTGTATTAACAGATTTAAATAATGATGGGACATTTGGTCTTTATGATATTACAGGTCCTAGACATAGTAAAGGAGGAGTACCAATGTTTTTACCAGAACAATCATTTATCTATTCAGATACACCAAAATTAAAGTTTGGTAAAGAAGAAATGGCTGAATTAGATATAGCAGGAGATAGAAAGACACCTGCTAAATTGTCTAAAAGATTTGGATTAAATGATTATTATGGTGAATTAGATTCACAGTATGCAGATAATATATCTTCATTAAGTGCAGAGCTTATGTTAAAGAAAAATATGAATGATTTATCTAAGTTAGCTTATATGCAAGAATCTAAAAAGAATTTTTCTGATGGTGTTCCATTAGCAGCACATCCTTATTTAGTTTCTATAGGTGAAGATCCTATACAATTTACAGCACAGGTAGAACAGATTACAGAACAACAAGCACAGCGTGAAGCTATAGCAGCATTGCCGCCAGAACAACAACAGCAATTAATGATGTTGCAACAGTTTATGGCACAAGCTCAAGAACAACCACAACAAGCACCACAACAAGCTCCAGCACCAGGATCATTTGAACAAATGGAATTAGCTGATGCAAATAATGCAATGATGGCAACTGCAAAATATGGAGGTAACTTACCAAACTATCAAGAGGCTGGTGAAAAAGCATCTGATTTTGCTAAAGGAAAAGGTCAACAATGGCCTGAAGGTGCACAAGATCCTACATGGGATGGTAAGCAATGGGTATTTGAAGATGGTAGAACGTTAAGTATGATGGAAGCTTTAAGAATGGCAAACAAAGCTAAATCAACAGGAAACATTCCAGAAGAGTATAGAGTAGGATATGAAGCACCAAGCAACTCAGAAGAAACAGAAACAGTAACAGTAACTGATGAGATGGTTAACAATGGAACTGTAACAGATGTAAATGAAGATCTTAAAGAAGATGTAAACTTAAACTCAGGTAAATTATCTGAAGCTAAAAATCCATATAAAGAAGGTACAGATAACTATAATAAACTTGAGCAATATAGAAAAGATGGATATGAACTAACTGTAGTTGAAGTAAATGGTAAAAAACAAATTAGAGCATATAAACCTTTCCAATCAAGATTTAAAGATGCAGAAAAAGTAGTTGTACAAGATATTGAAGGAGTTGGTACAGGTGAGACATCTGTTATATCAGCAGATAACCAAGCACAAGGTGAAGTACTAGAAAACTCTCCTATTGGATCATATAGACCTGGAATTTATTCAGGTGGTAATAGACCTACAAAACAAGGTACTATATATAGCAATCAAGTAGTTGATGGTAAATATGATCCTAATATAGCAGCAGATCCATCTTCAGGTATATATGCATATGGTAGTGCACAGCTTAAGTCTGAAGAAGGGAAGGCAGACTTTATGAATAGATGGGGAGATGTTACTGAACAGATTGAAGGTTTTGATTATAGCAAACCTGCAAATGACCCACAATGGAAAGAGTTCCAGGTATTAGCAGAAGAAACTAGAAAGAAAGAAGCTGAACAGTTAGGTATACCATATGTACCACATTTTAAGAAACCAGGAGATGAAGGTTATGTACAAGGAGAAGGATATGATGGAGCATTAGGATTCCATACTTTTAACACACCTAGGTTAGATGTTGACTTTACATCACAAGATGAACAGTTTATGGATCTTCCTGAAGAAGAAAAAGAAGAGTTAAAGATAACTATTCCAGAAGAAGACCCAGCAAAAGCAGAATGGTGGAAACAAGATGAGAATAATTTAAATACATTAATGGGTATTGAGGATGAGTTATTTTTACCTTGGGCACCCACCTTAGAAGAGCAAAAGGTTGATTATGTATTAGATGATTACACAGGAAGAGTTAATGCTAACAACGCAGCATTAGCTACTATGGCTGATTCATTAGCATCATATGGACCACAAGCTTTAGCAGGAAGTAATGTATTTGGAAAAACTCTAGATGCAAACGCTAAAGCTATTAATCAAGTAAATAGTAATAATGTTAAGACTATGAATCAAGTAGCTACATTACAACCTCAATTAGATTTACAAGTTGATGTTAGAAATGCAGCTAAAGATACTAAACTATACGATGATACTATAACAAGTTTGCAAAATGCACAAAACTTTTCTAATTGGAAAACAGCAAAAGCAAATGAATTATATAATGCAGGTATTACTAATGCCGCTAACACAGCAAATTTAAATGATTTATACAGTTATTATGATATAAATCCACAAAGAGCTGGTAGAGTAGAGTGGGGAGATAATGGTAGACAGTTATATAAAGATTCACAAAAACCTAAGATAGATGATTTTAAAGATTTTTATACAGACTTAAAAGCAGATTTTCCTGATCAAGAACTTGATATGACAGAAGCTCTTAAAGTTTGGGGTAGTCTTGGTGCAGGTCAAACATTAAATTCTGATTTAACTGTTGGAAGAAATGAAGCAATGACAAATGGTTTACCAGGTTATCCAGGTTCTAATGTGCAAATAACACGGAAGAAAGGTGGAGGACTAAAGAAATATGCAGTACCATTTTATAGTGGAAAGATGGGTGCATAAACTTAAAGAGTTTATTTAATACTCTTTGTAAACTTATTAAATTATATTAATTTTGAATTATGGCAACATACATTAAAGGAGCAGATACTTACTTACCAGATATTAAACCGTTTACACCGGATTATAAATTCTTGTCTGCAGTTTTAGAAACAAGAACTGATAAGTATGATGCCAATTTTAAAGCAACTAATGACTTATACAATAAGGTAGTATATGCTGACTTATCTAGAGAAGATAACAAAACAAAGAGAGATCAATATGCAGAGACTATAGCACCAGCTATTGAAAAAATTTCTGGTATGGATTTGTCATTACAACAAAATGCAGATAATGCTAGAAGTGTTTTTGCACCTTTTTATGAGGATGATTTAATTGTAAAAGACATAGTATATACATCTGCATATAGAAAAGAAATGGCACATGCACAACGGTTACTAGACCAAGGAACTGAAGTTGCAGCTGATAGATATTCTGAGCGTGGTAAAAGAAGCTTACAATATCAACTAGATGACTTTATAAATGCAGATGCAAATAAAGCATTAAATATGAAATTGCCTAATTATGTACAGAATGTTAATCTGTACAAAATGTCTGAAAAGATATTAGGTGAAATGGATCCACCATTAAAAATGAAAATGGATCAGTTTAGTGAAGATGGTAATTACATTATTACTAATCAGAATGGCTCACTTGTTACTGGTGCTGCATTACAAATATTACAGCAAACTTTAATGAAAGATCCAAGAGTACAAGCAGCTTATGCAGATGATGCATTTGTAGCTAGTAGAGATTTTGCAGCTAATGGTATGCAAGCAGGAGCCTTTCAAACAGTAGAAGAAGGACAAAATGCATGGGCTGCTGAGACCATTAATAGAATTAATCAAAGAAATGATCTTGCTATACAAGCAGGATTAGAAGATCAAGCAAAACAAATTAATATAAATGCTAATTGGGAAAACTACCAAAAACAAAATGGTATAATTCCAGGTTCTGATATGTCACAAGCATTAGAGGAAAATTTGTCTGTTGCTGAGGCAACTCAAGCAGCATTAGATGCACGCATGAATATTAAAAGAGAAGGGCAATTACCTACTAACAGTGTAGATGGCAATTTAAATAAAGCATATAGAATGCTTATGGGTGCCAATATTGAAACTGATTTAGTAAATGCTGCTATATCTTATGGTGCAAGAGATCAAGAGCACACTATCAGAGTCAACGAAAGAAAAATGATGGATGATAGGTTTAGATATGACATGGCTAAAATTAGAGCTAATGCAGAAAATGACTTAAACCTAGCAAAGTACAAAGCTGATAGAGAAGAAGATTTAGCAGCTAAGAAAGGTGAACTTATAGGAAGTCAAGGTAATCCTTTAGGAAATGCACTTACAGATACTAGAGTAAACTTTGGTGATGGTACTACTATTACTGGAGCAGTTGATGATGAAGGTAATCTAGATCCAAATACTGATTTAATTGAGAGAACTAATACACAATTCTTAAAAGAAGATAGTAAAATATTTAATGATCAGTTAGAAGATAGTTTAGCTATGATGCAGCTATTAAATCCAACAGGAGATAATGCTAGCCAAGATCAAACATATGGTGTCACTTTATCTGATGGTTCAGAATATAGAGGTACTATAGAAGAGATAAGAAAAAAGCTAAGTACTTCAGCTGAAATAGATCCTGAAGATGAAAATGCTATACCAGTATATGATCAAAGAGTAGCAGTAGAAAATTTATTTGGACAGTTATCTACAGAGTTTAAAGATACTAGACAAAGGACTCTGGATGATCCATCATTAACAATGGGTACAGATAAGAGAAATCAATATGATGCATTATATGAAAAGGTTTGGGGTCTTAATGGTACAATAAATAAAAGAGATGGGTTAGATCAATTTATGACTACTGCTTTAGGTAATCATAAAGCGGCATATGAT
>TARA_R100001463_G_scaffold23157_1_pt1 | contig 36953 bp, 46 predicted proteins | sample TARA_R100001463 | Tara Oceans TARA_R100001463 (sample SAMEA2622242) | marine metagenome | biome: marine biome (ENVO:00000447); feature: deep chlorophyll maximum layer (ENVO:xxxxxxxx); material: "saline water (ENVO:00002010), including plankton (ENVO:xxxxxxxx)" | depth 40 m
ATTGTGTAGCGTGTACCGTCTTTTCTTCTTCGTGATCCCGGCATTGGTGTTCTTGGTCTTTGGAAGAGAAAAACCAACTCCTCCTTTGGCCCAAGTGTCTCTGCGATGATGACATACTTACGTGCCTCCTCTGATGTACGGAACCTACCCTTGGCTTCTATGTACCATGTCTTACCACTGTGTGTGTAGACAAAGTCAGGCTCGTAATGTTTAGGGACAAGGTAGAACAAGCGTTGTTCTGGATGGTACTCACAGCCCTGCATAATCTCATGGGCTTCTTTCTCAAACTTAGAATCATATTTCACTTGGTTTGCTATACCTATCTTCAGGTGAGCGTAACAGATAGAGAAGGTTGAGACTTTCTAATAGTCTGTCTTCATCCAACTCGTTGTCCCAGTAATGAGTCAGGCACACGCTGTAGCATTCCCACTCAGTAGTGCAAGGATCTATGATCTTATCTGCTGTCTTGGGACCGATACCGTGTATACCCGGAATGTTATCGACACGATCACCCATCAATGCTTGCTTGTATAGCCAACGCATAGCATCTTCTGGTGTAGTGGGCTTCATCTTCTTTTTTGTGTAATCATACATAGGACAAGGAACCTGCTTGAAGTCTTTGTCCAAAGAACAGATGATAGCTTTATGATCTAGCTCAGTCGCCTTGATAGCAATAGCATCGTCAGCTTCCATACCGTCAACAACCTGTGCATTCCACTCTGATACCATAAAGTCACGGAGCAGTTTCTTGTGTACAGGCTTGCGCTTTTCTTTTCTATCACCTTTGTATGATTGAGAGGTGGCAATCTCGTCCCTGAAATTGCCCTTTCCCGTCAGGAATACAGTGCTGGTGGTGTAATGAGCTGACAAGTCAGCAATCATTTCGGATAGGTAATTGTCTAGAGTTTGTGTGGCAACCTTTTTAGTTTCGTTGTCACAAGCAAACCCCACACGGTACACCAGCATATCCCCATCAACCAATATCACAGAGCTTCCATCTCTTCTGCTTCAGGTGCGTACTCTACTACGTTCTCAACTACTAGACGCTTGAGAGAGGGACTACGACCTTTCTTCTTGAGGTATTCCCAATCGTAGTATCCGACGAGACACCTAGCGGTAGAACCATTACCCACCACGACTCCTGATTCGGGGTCATCTTCCTCGTCCCGTGGTGTGCGTCCCTTGATGAGTAACTCTGATCCGTCAGGTTTGAACGCACGGTACTTGTTCTTTGACTTACAGGTGATGTAGTTTCCACGTTCATCCCCCTTGTTGTGAATGTTAAGTCCCATGTCTTCCAACGCCATAATAGCAGCGTCAGATAGGTTACCAACATCGACTGTGTACTTACCAGCTAACTCGTTCTTGTGAGTCAGGTTAGGCCAGAACAAAGAGCAGTTGACCATTACATTGGGTGCTTCATTAGACATAGTGTATCTCTCCACTAATTAAACTTACCATAATATTATACCACATAAAATAGAATTGTGCTAGTGGGTATCAGCCCAACTATTACCAACCCTATACTCTCCGTCTAACGGACAGTTCAGTTGCAGGACTTCACCTGCGAATATCATTGAGTTGACACACGACTTACCTATGAAGTCTGCGTCCTCTGGTTTACATTCTATCTGCCACTCGTCGTGTACCTGTGCGACTAGCTTGAAGTCAACACGAGCCAGTAGATCATACAGGATAACGATAGCTTGCTTCATTACCACAGCGCCAGCGCCCTGTAGCAGTGTGTTCAGTGCTGCGTGTTGTGATCGTACACGTATGCGTCTGCCATCTAGTCCAGTTAGAAAGCCCGTCTCTGCGTCTGCCATAGTCTCAGAGCGTAGCTTTGCTAGAGCAGGGGTGTTCTCAAGGAACGCTGCTTTGAGTTTCTTACCATGAGCGGCGCTGCCTCCTACAACACTACCTATCTTGGCATCACCTGCACCGTACAGGAACGCATAGATAAATGTCTTAGCCTGATCTCTTGTTTCTAGTCCTGCGGCTGTCTGGTTAGCTGTGTGTATGTCACCAGACAGTATCTCGTTGGTGTAGGATTCATCATCCATGTAGTGTGCAAGCATACGTAGCTCAAGACCGCTGGCATCAGCGCCAACCAGAACACGGCCTTCAGGTGTGGTGAATAGGTCACGACATTGCTTACCATACTCAGCCCTTACTGCAGGTATCTGAGCCATGTTCGGAGAGGAGTGTGCCATCCGTCCGGTGACAGCTCCGATGTGCCTGACGTGGCCATGTATTCTGTTGTCTTCGCCAACTGCTTTAATCCACGAGTCCACATGAGATGCGCGTTTTTGGCACAGAAGGTAACGCAATATAATCTTTGCTTCTGGAATGTGAGTCTGCTTTTTAAGCGTTGCCTCATCCACCTTTGGTTTTCCTGCGGGAGTGAGTTCCTTCCACACAGCGCCCTTGCCAGCAAGACGCTCTGCGATTTGTTGTCTACTGCCGACATTGAATACCGTGACTTTGTCTTTGAGTCTCTTCTGTGTTTTATCACTGATCCTCTCTTCTACTATGGGTGGGAACACTTGCTGTAAGTCTTTCTCAATCCTGTGCATACGTGTAGTCAGTTCTTCATACAAGTCAACAGCGCCCTGCTTATCAAACTCAAAGCCGTTGTCTTCCTGATCCTTGCAGATAAACGCAACGCTGTGTTCAAGGTCAACGCAGTGCTTAGTAAAACCAAACATCTGCATCTGTCCTATAAGTGCATCGTGCAGTCGCTGAGTCACATCAACGTCACGCTTACAGTACTCAACCATCTCAGGTGATAGCTCATCCCACTCGTCGTGTGAACCTTTAGCAAAGCCAAGCCTAGTTCCCCATGCAGCTAGGCTGTGTCCACCATCTAGATCAGGATGAAACAGGCGAGACAGTACTAGAGTATCGACAACTCTATGTGATGGTATACGGATGCCCCACAGTTTACGCATAACAGGAAGATCGTAACCAACAAGATTGTGTCCACATACCTTGCCACCTTTTGCCAGTTCATCCATCAAACTCCGTCTAGATAAATGCGTCAAGTGAGCTTCGTTCGGTCTCTTTGTAACCACGCAGTGTATCTTCGTAGGGTTCAGGCCGTCTGCCTCTATGTCTAAAAACACAGTATTCGTAGTAGGCGAGATCACGCTCTTGTCTGTCTGACAGTCTGCTACCACCATTCTTCGTCTCCCTGTTCTGTTCCTGTTCCATAATCCATTGTCCCATCTTCGACATCTTTGATTTCCTCCAAGTCACTCAGGCTAGCATAGTCTATGTTACCCATTGCAGTCAAATCATCATCAACTAAAAATCGACTACACTCGTTGCACATATCAACGAACTCCCCACTTCCGCTGAACTTCTTGGTTAGCTCGTAGTCTGTTAGTATCTTATCACAAGCAATACACCTCATTCAAATATCTCAGTGAGCCTCCCCGTGTCCTTGTTGTACATCAGCGCAGTCGCCGGTCCTGTCATACCACTGAACCTGTTCTTCAGAACACGCACGTTGGTGGTGTTACGTACCATAGGATCTTCTGCCTGTGCATTGCGTTCTAATCCTAACACTATGTCACTGAGTTGTGCTATCGCTGCTGACCCACGTAGCTGTCCAAGGCTGGTGTATGCACCGTCCTCGTGTCCCTTGCCATCAGGACGCTTGAGGTGTGACACAACAAACATACACACCCGCATCTCCTGACAGAACATACGTAGCTTAGTCATTATCTCGTCGATAGCCTTACGCTCGTCGCCGTTGTCCTGATCCGACACCAGTATGGATATGTGATCCAGCACGATGTACTGCACACCCAACACCTTGATCTGATAACGGAACCGTGCCAGTACGTTCTCAATCTTGTTGGAACCAAACGTATCCCACAGTACAACACGGTCATCAAGATCAAGACTATCAAACACTTGGTCTACCTCACTTGCTGAGTAGTCACAGCCCGGCAGGTGGATAGGCTTGTTGATCTGCAGTCCAACCAGACCACGCGCTGTCCTGTCCGGTGTCTCCTCAAGAAACGCTAGCCCCACCCTGTCGTTGGTCTGTCCAAGGATGGAGAACACTAGCTCACGCATGAACGTAGACTTACCCAGACCAGATCCAGCACAGATGGTAACTAACTCAGTAGGACGTACACCAAACGTCATGTCATCTAGCCCCTTGTATGGGTAGCGGACCTCTGCCTCCTCCAATGGTTTCTTCAGAGCCTCACGCAGAGAACCCAGCATCACCATACCATCAGGTGTGTAGGTCTTCGCCGCCCACCACCGTTTAACAAAGTCCTCCTTGTCTGAGTTCAGTAGGTAGTCACACGAATCCTTGTGTTCACCATGATGAAAGATCCTAGACTTACCACCAAAGATGTCAGCACACTCTAGAGCAGCAGAGCGGCCATGATCGTCGTTGTCAAAACAAAAGATAATATGATCGTACTGATCCAAGAAGTCGTAGGATCTGCGGCAGTCAGCAGCAGCACCTTGGGCGCCATTACGAATAGACACAACAGGATACTTGCCGCCAAACATTTGATAGGTTGCCAAGGCATCGAACTCTCCCTCCACTACGGTTATATATTGACCACCAGACGGGAACATATGCTGACCATATAGACCAGCCTTCTTCCAATCTCCACTGATACTAAAGTTCTTATCTTCAGTCCTAGTCTTACACGCAACAAGCTCACCGTCTTGGCTGTGATAACCAAACAACACGTTGCCTGCTTTCTGCTGTGCGGAGTATGCCGCCATTGTAGTGGCAGTAAGTCCCCTCTCGTGATAGCCCTTGTATGGCTCTGCAAAGGCCGCTTTGTTGAACCCTTGTCCGGGTACTACTCGCTCGTTAATGTTGCTCACAGAGCCTCCTGTGTCCTCTGGTGGGGTGAATTTAGCACAAGCAAAGCAATAACTAGAACCGTCTTCATTGTAGGACAACGCATCACTTGAGCCACAGTCACCACACTCTTGGTGTAATTTAACAAACGCCATCAGTGTACCACCTCCTCTTCACCAAAGATATCGTTGTACCTTTCGGATATATCGTCATCAGTGAAGGTCTGATCCATGAACTCACGTTGCAGCTTGATATACATCTGCACCACTTCCACCATCGTAACCTGAGTAAATTCGTACTCAACCAGTTCTTCAATCATTTCATCTCTAGTCATACTATGTAGTTCCTATGTATTAGTAATAGTATTAGTAATAGTATTAATACTTAGTTATCTATATAGAGAGTATACCACATTTCTAAAGAAAAAGGCAATGTACTATTCACACTGTTTAACTCTCCGTGCCTTCTCACCGTAGTATGCCTGAACTTCCATCTCAAGTAGACACAAGAACTTGTCCAGTTGACCTGACCGCTTCAGTTTCCACAATGCCCTTCGCTCGATGTTGCGTACTGTTTCACGCGAGACGCCCAACACCTTTGCGATCTCTGTGTGTGTCATACCTTCCCTCATCTTAGAACCTCATCAGTGATCTGTCTTTGAGCTTGACCAGCTTATCATTCTTACCACAGTACAGGTCAACAAAGATGGCAGTCTCCATCTTCTTCTTGCTAGGAAATACAATGTACTCAAGACCGTTCTCTGGCTTGAAGTCACGCAGACGTTTCACCACATGATAGATAACCATGTCGCCCACATTAGCGTGTTCATTTTCTCTGATGTAATAACTCATAACTCTACTCCCAATGATTTATAGTGTTCACCATGATCTGACCAGTGATAATCAGCCTCTGCTATATGGTCAGATATAAGATCATAGATGTAATTACAATTGACCCAAGAAGTGATATCCACTCCTCTTGTTTTAACTGAGATAATCTCAACTAAGTTCTCCTCTCCACCGTGGTTCATAAACTCAATGGTTGCGTCGATGGTCATCCAATCGCAGTCCAACTCCGCTTCCATCACCTGATTACCATACATACTAGCTGTTCCCATACTCATCCTCCATCTCTAGTCTTTTGATAATGTAGTCAATGCTCATCAAAGGAGCAGCCTTACCTCTTGCCATACCACTCATAAAACTGGCAACAGTATCTGTCTTACCATACTCACGCTCATAGTATCGCATCGAACGTAGGTTGTCAGCTTTGAGGTTACGTAAGTTCTGTCTGAAGTTACGCATTTCTTCCAACACATTCATAGTTACTCTCCAAACATTTCATTCAGTCTGTTCCACACGTTCTCGCACCACTCGTTAGCACCGTAGTCTGAGATCACAACCATAGGATCTTGCTCCGACCCGTTGTTGTAGATCAACGAGAACCACCCACGACAGTTACCATCCTTGTCGTACGCTTCTATCTGATCCATCTCAACTTGAGATAGATTCTTCAGTATGTGTAGCTTGTCACTACACCCTTGCACAGATAGCTCTTCGCCATCCCACACTGACACCTTACCATCGTCATGTAGCAGTATGTCAACTAGCTTCTGTAATACAGGCCGTTCACATGGTGCTGCATACTCTGGGTACTTGTTATCAAACTGTAGTATTGTCATTGGCTTTCTCCAGTTAATGGTTTGTGTAACTTACATTTGGTACTGCTTTATCCCAACACGCACGACACTCCCCACACTTGTTGTCCTGTGTAGGTGCGGGGCATACGAACGAGTTAGTAGGGATTCTATCTTTGTGTACTGTCGATGTCAAATCAAACCTCTTGGGTGGAGGCCCATCAATCATGGCGGCAGACACACGAATGATTAGGTTGTCTGGTACGTCACCACGGTATTGAGAAACATACTTAGCCTCCCGCGTAGGCAACCAGTGCTTAGTCTCAGGTGTACGCTTCGCTACCTCCACGATGTTGGCTAGATGCCACACACCCTGTATGTCACCCGAATCGTGCCACCTAAAGTACGGCGCTTTGTTGATAGATATCGCCATGTTCTCCACCCAATCAGGATGAGAAAGAGCATCAAGTCTACGCTTCAGCGCCTTCTTTACATTAGGAAAAACATACATACCCTTGCAGGCATAACAGTTCTCACATACAGAACCCTTCACCTTCATCAGCTTTGAACCAGTGTGACAGTTCTCCGCTGGTGTCGATGTGGATCTGCACGGAACCTTGCTTGGGTTAGCTAGTCCACCCACTGCAGCTCGTGCATCAGTAAGTCTACTCATAAATCTCTCCCTTCTTTCGTACCTCCATCTGACAATTACACTTATCTACAAAGTAATGTTCCGACCACGTTGTAACTGTCTCTGGTTTCACATGACAGTAAGTACAGATCAGTAAAAGTTTTTCCTCCACATCTTTTACTTCTTCAGCAGATAACGTCAGCCTCAAACTCTCCAACAAATCAGAGAACAAATGAGCCAGTACCTTTTTGTCCTTCGCGCTAGTACGCATCACTTCACCTTCGCTATCTTTCCACCACTCATGGTGACAGTGGCAAAGAACTCACGACCACGGCCCGTAATGTGTGGACGATTAGCACCTGTCAACTGCCCATCACGTACATACTCAGGCCCAAACATACCGGTTTCAATGTAACGCAACGGCTTACCGATGCTCTCTTTCAACACTTTCTTGCTTGGATAATTAAACACGATCATCACTTCTCTCCTTAGCTATGGGTATACCCATCAGTCTCAATGGCAAGCCACATACCACACCACGGCACGATGACTGCGCCATCCATACAAAAACCAGACTCAACTGTACGCCTGAACTGCAGGTAACTCAAGTCTGATTCACCACGTTGCCACACACATAACAGTGCATGACGCTGTTCTTTAGTAAGTGTCATAATCCCTCCACGAATGCATCTCTAGGTAGTAGTCCTTGTCACGCAACTGCTCCACCCAGAACGTCCGATACTCTGGATACTTATCACGCAACGTCCACACCTCATCGTTAGCTTCACGAGCAGTGTCCCACTCGCTATCACTAGGACGAGTCTCATCACCACACTCATCACGAGCCATTACTATGTACGCCATAACTTTTTTCTCCTTTCATTTCTCAAATGCGTTTGAGTTTTTATATAACAGCAGGACATAAGACCCCACTAGATATATTATCTCAAAGCATAAGGGCCATGTCAAATCAGAGGCTCTGTATAGCCTTGTGAGAGCGATTAGATAGGGCTTAGGGGTAGTATAGGGTAGGAATAGAACGTGTCTTAGAGGGCTTCTGAGGGCTTCTGACAGGCAAAAAAAAGCCCCACCATGATGGCAGGGCTTGGAAGGGCTGAGTGTGGCGTTACTTGGCGATGGCCTTAGCGATTCGCGTCATCATTTCGTCAGTGGTCAGTCCGTATTTCTCAGAGTGGCCCAGCTTAATAGCGGCATCGAACCATGCATCGCTAGTATCTCCGGTGCTGGTCTCTGATTCGGGCTCTGGGTCTTTCTCAGCTTTTCCAGCGCTGGGGATGCGGAGAGCGGCTGATAGTGAATTGAGCCCTTTTGAGCCCTTGTCTATCTGCTTCTGGACTACCTTTTGACCGGCGGCTGGTGTCTTCACCTTGTGGTAGTCACAGAGTTTGGCATCAAGCCCAGTCGCTACCTTCAGGATCGTGCGTACCATGTAAGCTTGTGAATCTTTAGACGCACTGCCACCTGTCAGTGTCTCTTTGTAGCCCGTGCAGTAGTCTTTAAGATCCTGTGCAGTGTGCAGACCTTTAGCGTCCTTCAGTAGGCGGGTAACGATGGTCAATTCTTGCTCTGAGTGGAACGTACCAAAAGCACGGCCAGCCAAAAGGGGAGCGGATGTATTGGATTGGATGTTTTGAGCTTTCATATCAATTTACCTTTATCAATAGTGCGATATAGCACCATCCCACAATGGTCTCATATATGGGTGTGACGGTCAAGCGATTTCAATCTCAAATGCGTTTGAGTTTTTACTGGTTATTTATACAGTGAAATTCGATTAGCGATCTTTGAATAGTAGGGCATAGGGTATCGATGTCGGTCTGTGGTTGGCTTCTCAGGGCTTCTGAGGGCTTATTCAGTTTAGCTATATGGGGTGCTTCACAGCCACTCACACTGGCATATCTCTGCAGACGCTAATGAGAACCATTATCATTGCCGATCTGGTCAGACGCTAATGAGAATCACTCGCATTTAGGGGGACGGGGGAGGGCTATGTAGTCGTCAATACGCGGTGGTGCTGCTCAGACACAAAAAAAGGTCAAATTAGGCCATAATAGTTTTAGTAAATGTCCTTATTTATTAAAAAGTTAGTACTTACTAACTAATATTACGTAATCTGCACTGTAAATACACAGAATCTGCACTGTAAAACCACTGTTGGGCAGGTAATTTTACTAGTTTTACAAATACCTCTTGACTTTTGTAAAAAAATGTGATATAATAATACGTATATATAGAACAATGGAGTTCCTACGTACAATAACTAGGAACAAATATAAAAAATAACCAGAAACCCAACTAGGTTAAATCTATATAGTATGGATAACGACAAACAATCAGGTAATCCTGTTGGTCGCCCTAAAAAATCTGCTGTTTCCTCTAAGAAAAAAGGAGGCAGAAGGGCTGTAGGTAGGCCAAAAGGTGATGCAGCCATCATAAATGAGTACAAGGCAAGGATGTTAAACTCTCCTCGCTCTCGTGCTGTAATGGACGCTATCTTTGATGCAGCGTTAGACCCAGATCATAAGAATCAAGCAGCAGCTTGGAAACTAGTTATGGATCGTATTCTTCCTGTTGCTGCATTTGAAAAGGATGTGACTAAAGATGGTGGACGAAGTGCAATCCAGATTAATATCACTGGCGTTGGAACTACAACAATTACAGATGGCAGTGAAGAGAGTAGCACAATCGAAGGCGAACTTGCTGATTGATAAAGCTGAAGATCAATCTGCTTTACTCTTTGAGTATTTAAGGACTAAAACCAGTTGAGATACTTTACCGTAGATGAGTTCAACTGTCAACATACTGGTGAAAACCAGATGGACCCTGAATTTATGGAGCTGGTAGATGAACTTAGACATCGTTGTGATTTTCCTTTTATTATTACTAGTGGCTACCGTAGTCTAACCCACCCTATCGAAGCAAAGAAAGATGTACCCGGAACCCACGCGCAAGGCATAGCGGCTGATATAAAAATAAATAATGCATCAGAGCGGTACACAATTATAAAAAACGCTTTAGAGCTAGGTTTTACGGGTTTAGGTGTCGCTAGTACTTTTATTCATGTAGATACACGGGGAACAATTCCTGTATCTTGGTTGTATTAATTTGTGACTGACTTAAACGTACAGTTACTACCTTGGCAACAAGAAGTTTATTCTGATCCAACACGGTTCAAAGTAGTTGCTGCAGGACGAAGAACTGGTAAATCTCGTCTTGCTGCTTGGTTACTTATTATAAATGGATTACAGGCTGATAAAGGCCATGTGTTTTACGTAGCGCCTACGCAGGGACAAGCCCGTGACATTATGTGGCAGACCCTCTTAGAGCTAGGACACCCTGTGATTGCAGGATCACATATTAACAACCTGCAGATCAGGCTGGTCAACGGGGCCACGATTAGTCTCAAGGGAGCGGATAGACCTGAGACAATGCGTGGTGTGTCCTTGAAGTTTCTTGTGATGGACGAATACGCAGACATGAAGCCTGACGTATGGGAGCAAATTCTCCGTCCAGCATTAGCTGACCAAAAAGGCGAGGCACTGTTTATAGGAACACCTATGGGCAGAAACCATTTCTACGAACTGTATAAGTATGCGGAGCTAGGGGATGACGAAACCTACAAAGGATGGCACTTTACAAGCTATGACAACCCAATACTGGACCCTAGTGAAATCGACATTGCAAAAAAGTCTATGTCAAGTTATGCGTTTCGTCAAGAGTTTATGGCATCATTTGAAGCGCGTGGTTCAGAAATGTTTAAGGAAGGTTGGATTCAGTTCGGTGAAACTCCAGAAGAAGGGGACTACTACATAGCAGTTGACCTTGCAGGTTTTGAAGACGTAAACAAAAAACGAACAAAGAATACCAAACTAGATGAAACCGCAATCGCTGTTGTTAAAGTTAATCCTGATGGCTGGTACGTTGATAACATTATACATGGGCGGTGGGATCTTAACGAGACTGCCACCAAGATTTTTCAGGCCGTTAGAGACTACAGACCCATCAGCGTTGGTATTGAAAAAGGAATTGCCAAACAAGCTGTAATGTCTCCACTTACGGACTTAATGAAAAGGTATGGTACTTTTTTTAGAGTAGAAGAACTTACTCATGGTAACCGAAAGAAAACTGACAGGGTTATGTGGGCTTTACAAGGCAGGTTTGAAAACGGGTACGTTACTCTGAGTAAAGGAGAGTGGAACACTAGATTTCTAGATCAACTATTTCAGTTTCCAGATGTACTAACACACGATGATTTAGTTGACGCCTTAGCGTACATAGATCAGTTAGCACAAGTAGCGTACGACTATGACTACGAAATAGATGACCACGAAATTTTAGACGTTATAGCAGGATACTAACATGAGTTTGTTTTGGAAAGAGTTTACAAAAAATATAAACTCACAAAGAGTTTGGCGACCCTTTAATACTTACGGAATATATGCAATCAGTGCTGTAGTGTTTTTTACACTTGGCTACAGCGTTGCTGTAATTTAAGGAACTCAACATGGCAGATGAAATTTATAATCCAGACCCCTTGATGATTCAAGAGTCTCTGGAAGAGTGGGTAATGACGAAGTGTGAAAACTGGCGTGATTACTACGAATCAAACTACGAAGAAAGATTTGAAGAGTACTATCGTTTGTGGCGTGGTCAATGGGACCCAAACGATTCTCAACGAGGCTCAGAACGCTCTCGTATTATTTCACCTGCCTTGCAACAAGCCGTAGAGTCTAACGTTGCAGAACTAGAAGAAGCTACGTTTGGTCGTGGTAAGTTTTTTGATATTCAAGATGACATAAACGACTCACAAAATCAAGACATGGTGTACTTGCGTAAAAAACTAACTGAAGACTTTGAAACCTGTAAAGTTCGTAAAGCAGTAGCAGAATGTCTTATCAACGCAGCAGTGTTTGGTACTGGTGTTGGTGAAGTAGTTTTAGAAGAAGTAAAAGAAATGGCTCCTGCTACTCAGCCAATTATGGACGGCGATCTTCAGGCAGTCGGAGTAAACATTACTGACCGTGTTATTGTAAAACTAAAACCAGTTCTTCCTCAAAACTTTTTGATTGATCCTGTAGCTACCTCAGTAGATGACGCTTATGGTGTAGCTATTGATGAGTTTGTCAGCAAACACAATATTGAACTGTTACAAGAACAAGGAATATACCGTGAAGGTTTTGTTGAATCTGCTGCTGCAGACACTGATCTAGAACCAGATCAAGACCTTACTATTTACAACGATGACAAAGTACGGTTAACAAAGTATTACGGACTTGTTCCTCGTGAACTATTAGAAGAAGAAGGTGTAGACGTAGAAGAAGATTCTATGTATGTCGAAGCAATTATTGTTATTGCTAATGGTGGTACTCTTCTTAAAGCTGAAGCCAATCCTTACATGATGAATGATCGTCCTGTTGTGGCGTTTCCGTGGGATGTTGTACCCGGACGTTTCTGGGGTCGTGGTGTTTGTGAAAAAGGTTATAACAGCCAGAAAGCGCTAGATACAGAGCTTCGCGCGCGTATTGATGCCTTGAGCCTAACTATCCACCCAATGATTGCTGTGGACGCTACACGGCTTCCTAGAGGGGCTAAACCAGAAGTTCGCCCCGGTAAGATGATCTTAACTAATGGAGATCCTCGTGAAGTACTACAACCGTTTAATTTTGGACAAGTTGGACAAATCACGTTTGCACAAGCAGCATCTCTTCAGCAAATGGTTCAACAAGCTACAGGCGCAGTGGACTCTGCTGGGATCGCAGGTCAGGTTAATGGTGAAGCGACAGCCGCTGGCATCAGTATGTCTCTCGGCGCTATTATCAAGCGTCATAAGCGTACTCTTATTAACTTTCAGCAATCTTTTCTTCTGCCTTTTGTAACCAAAGCCGCACACAGATATATGCAGTTTGATCCTGAAAACTATCCGGTAGCAGATTATAAGTTTGTTCCTACTAGTACATTAGGAATTATTGCTCGTGAATATGAAGTTACTCAGTTAGTTCAGTTGCTTCAAACTATGCAACAAGACAGTCCTTTGTATCCTGTGTTGATCCAAAGCATTATTGACAACATGAACTTGTCTAACCGTGAAGAACTTATTGCAGCGATGCAACAAGCTAATCAACCTAACCCTCAAGCACAACAAGTAGCTATGGCTGCACAACAAGCTCAAATGGAGTTCCAGCAAAGTCAAACAAATGCTCTTAATGCACAGGCTGCTGAGTCTCAAGCACGAGCTGGTAAGATTTCTGTTGAAGCTCAACTTGCGCCACAAGAACTTGAAATTGACAGGATTGAAGCTGTTACTCGTAATCTTAAAGAAGGTGACGCAGAAGACAAAGAGTTTGAACGTAGACTTAAAGTTGCAGATAGATTATTACAAGAAAGTAAGTTAAGGGCTACTACCAATGCTAATGACACAAACCGAAATCAACAACCTGCTCAAACAAGTCAACGAGGCATTCAAGGACCAGCAGGACAAGATCAACAGTTTGCAAACACAATTAGACAGCTTGGAGGCGAAAGTTAATGCCCAAGAAAAAAGACCCAAAGCTAACACGAGCGGGAGTAAGCGGGTATAACAAGCCAAAAAGAACTCCTAGCCACCCAACTAAAAAATTTGTAGTAGTTGCTAAAGAGGGCGACAAAACAAAACTTATTAGATTTGGCGATGCTAAAATGACAATTAAAAAAGATCAACCTGCTCGTCGTAAATCTTTTAGAGCTAGACATAAATGTGATACAAACCCTCCAAGTAAACTATCAGCTAGATATTGGTCTTGTAAAAAATGGTGATAATATGGCTAAAGGAATGAAACATTATAAACGTGATGGAACTCTTCATTCAGGGGGAACTCACAAAATGCCTAATGGAGATCTTCATTCAGGCAAAACCCACGGCAAGACTTCTGTAAAATTATTTCATTACAAAGATTTATCTAAAAAAGCTAAGGAGAAAGCTGATGCCCAGCGGAAAAGGAACGTACGGAAAAAAAGTAGGTAGACCCCCAGCAAAAAAGAAAAAGAAAAAAGTTAAAAAGAAAAGAACCATGAGGGTTTCTAGTGGCTACTAAAAAGAAAGCTGCAAAGAAAAAGAGCAGTATTCCTTCTAATGTAAAAAATAAAGCTCTTTATTCTAGGGTAAAAGCAGAAGCTAAACGTAAATTTGATGTCTATCCTAGCGCATACGCTAATGCATGGCTAGTAAAGACATATAAAAAACGTGGTGGAACGTATGCCTAAGACCAAAAGCGGTTTGACTAAATGGTTCAAAGAAGATTGGGTTGACATAAAGACCGGAAAGAAGTGTGGCCGTAAAAAAGCCAAGGGGTCTAAACGTCCTTACCCAGCTTGTAGACCCAAAGCGGTAGCCGCCAAGATGACTAAAGCAGAAAAAGACGCGGCTAAAGCTAAGAAAACAGGGCCAAAACGTGTTAAATACGCTGTGACAGCTTCTGGTAAAAGGAGAAAAACTACCAAAAAGACTAGAAAAGCTTGACAAAGTTATAAAAATATGGTATAATAATATCATATAGTTCTATAGAGATAACCTAGAGGGCCTCAAATGGACCAAGAAACACAGCAGTACTACGATAACTATTTTACCTTGTTTTCTACTGATGGTTGGAAACAACTAACTGAAGAACTTAAACAAAATGCTTTAGTGATTAACAGTGTTGAAGCTACTAAAGATAAAAATGATTTGTATATGCGTAAAGGACAAATAAATGTTTTAGCATATATTTTAAATTTAGAAGCTACAACAAACACTAATTACGATGAGCTTAACACAAATAATGATTAAAGTATTTGATTTTCGTTGTACTAATGGACACATATTTGAAAAATTTGTAGATGATAGCATTACAACCACTAGGTGCGGTTGTGGTGCTAATGCTACAAAAATCGTTTCAGCAACACCGTGCATACTTGACGGCTCTACTGGTGACTTCCCCGGAAGACACATAAAGTGGGTACGAGAACACGAAGAAGCTGGGCGACGAGGAAGGGAAGCTTGTAAAAGTCAATCCCAATAATAATCTCCATAACCTAAAAAGGCGGGGTAACTTTAGTGATGTCAAGAGCGACAATTATTGATGAGCGTTTAGAAGAGGAGCTAGAAACAACAGACCAACTCGACACACAGGATACAGTAGAGACTCCTCAAGAAGAGGAACAACCTATACAAGAACCTGAAGTTCCAGAAAAGTACCAAGGTAAGTCTGTCGAAGAACTTGTACAGATGCACCAAGAGCTTGAGAAGTTTTCAGGCAAACAGAGTACGGAAGTAGGTGAGTTACGTAAAGTTGTTGATAGCTACATTCAGACAGAACTCAACACACAACCAGCACCTCAAGAACAGCAACAAACAGACGAAGAAATAGATTTTTTTGTAGATCCACAAAATGCTGTAAACAGGGCAATAGATAACCACCCAAAAATTAAAGAAGCAGAGGCTTACACTCAACAATACAAACAACAGGCTACTCTTGCACAGCTTAAAGCTAATCATCCAGAAATGGATAACATACTGCAAGACCCTAAATTTGCTGAGTGGATTAAGGGATCAAAGGTTAGGACTAAGCTATTTGTAGAAGCAGACCAAGGTTACGATTATGATTCTGCCGACGAACTTTTTACGCTTTGGAAAGAACGTAATCAAGTGGTTCAGCAGACGGCTCAAGCTGAGAAAGCAGCCCGTAAGAGTTCCGTAAAGTCTGCAGCAACAGGCAACGCTCGTGGTACAGCAGAAGGATCTCGTAGGAAAGTCTATCGTCGTGCTGACATTATTAAACTTATGAAAAACGACCCAGAGCGTTACAATGCTTTGTCAGACGAAATCTTACAAGCGTACGCAGAGGGTCGAGTTAAATAGCCTTTTAAGGAGATAACTCATGGCTACAGCAACTTATCCCGGTGCAAATGGTAATACTGCACTAACAGAAGCGGCAACTTTTGTACCAGAAATTTGGTCAGACGAAATCATTGCTGCCTATCAAAAGAACTTGAAGATGGCTCCCCTTGTCAAGCGTCTCGCTATGACCGGAAAGAAGGGTGACGTTATTCACATTCCTAAGCCCACTCGTGGTGATGCCAACGCTAAGGCGGCTGACACTGCGGTAACAATCATTGCCAACACAGAGTCAGAGTTGCAGGTTACTATTAACCGGCACTTTGAGTACTCACGTTTGATTGAGGACATCGTAGAGGTACAGGCACTGTCATCTCTGCGTCAGTTCTACACTGAAGATGCTGGTTACGCTCTGGCTGTACAAGTTGACAATGACCTTCATGCGGCTGGTACTGGTTTTGGTGACGGCGGCGCTGTTGTATTTAGCCCTGCTGCTACTGACTATCAGCACACTGGCTGTTTCTTTAATGATAACGGCACTACCACTCAGTACACTGATGACACTCTGGTAGCTGGTGACGAGTTTACGGATGCTTTCTTCCGTGACATGATCCAGAAGATGGATGACAACAACGTACCGATGGAAGGTCGTAACCTTATCATCCCGCCCGCTACGCGCAATGCGATTATGGGCATTGACCGATACGTGTCTTCTGACTTTGTATCTGGTGGAACCGTCAACAACGGCTTGATCGGCAACTTGTACGGCGTAGACGTTTACGTTTCTGCTAACTGCCGAACTATCGAAGCTGCTGGTGATAACACTGCATCAAGCGTTGACACTCGTGCAGCATTGTTGTTTCATGCTGAAGCAGTTGTAATGGCAGAGCAGTTGGCTGTCCGCTCTCAGACTCAGTACAAGCAAGAGTACTTGTCTACTCTGTACACTGCTGACACCCTCTACGGTGTTCAGGTGTATCGTCCTGAAGCTGGTTTTGTTTTGGCAGTACCTTCTGCCTAATAGAACTACGGGGGTCGCAATGGCCCCCTTTTCCTTTTTCTTGCTAGGAATAACCAATGGCTAACTATACAAAGACAACAGACTTTGCCGCTAAGGATACGCTTCCCGGTGGAGACACCAATAAGGTTGTTCGTGGCTCAGAGTTTGAAACAGAATTTGATGCTATATCGACTGCAATAGCGACCAAGTCTGATACGGCAGGCCCAACGTTTACCGGCACAGTTACTATTCCTACTGTTGATATTAACGCAGGGGCTATTGATGGAACTGTAATAGGCGCTTCTTCAGCCGCCGCTGGTACGTTTACAAACCTTGTTGTTACGTCTGCCGACATTAACGGCGGTACGGTAGATGGCGCTACTATTGGTGGATCGTCTGCTGGTGCAGGGACATTTACAAATCTTACTGCTAGCGGCACTGTCAACTTCAACGGTGCAACCATTAGCAATCTTGGAACAATTACGACTGCTAACCTAGATGGTGGTACAGCAGATAACATTGTTATTGGTGGTTCTACAGCGGCGGCAGGAACCTTTACTACGCTTGCGGCTACATCAGCTACGGTTGGTGGGGCGGCTGTATTAACTAGCGTTGCTTTTTCTAATCTTGAAGCTAGTGCAGTAACTACATCTGGCGAAACCTTTGCAGATAGCGACACTCAGATACCAACTAATGCGGCTGTAAAAGACCACGTTGAAGCTGTTATTCCTACGCTGTCTGTTACTGAGTCATCTGTAACGGCACACCAAGCAGCATTAGCTATTGCAGCTACTCAGCTTACAGGCAACATTACTGTGCCAGATAATGTAAGACTTGCACCTAGTGGCACTAATTTTACAGAGCTATACGGCAATACTAATGCTGGTGCAATCCGTTTTAACTGCGAATCAAACAGTCATGGTGTAACACTCAAAGGCCCACCTCACTCAGCATCAGCTACTTATAGCCTAGAGCTTCCTAATGCTGATGGTTCTGCTGGACAGTTCCTTAAAACAGACGGTAGTGGAAAGTTAGCGTTTGATAGCGTATCTGCTGGTTCATTTACAGCTACGGCTTCTGGTGCGTTGTCAAATGGCGACACGGTAATTATTAACTCTGACGGTTCGGTTACCGCTGTAGGTACGTCAGATTCAGCACTGAACCCGCCGACAGCAGGGACAGCAGTTGAGTTTGAGGCTGGAACTACAACTGGCCCTATTAGTGCTGTTTTTGACTCTAGCAATAACAAAGTGGTAATTGCTTATAAAGACGGAGGCGATTCTAATAAAGGTAAGGCTATAGTAGGCACGGTGTCTGGAACGTCCATATCGTTTGGCACTGCGGTTGAATTTGAAGCTGGAAACACAAGCAATATATCTATAGCGTTTGACTCCAATTCAAATAAAGTTGTAATTGGTTACAGAGACGGTGGTAATTCTAACTATGGCACAGCCATTGTCGGCACTGTTTCTGGGACGTCTATATCTTTTGGCACTGCTGTTGTGTTTGAGTCTGCCGCTGTTGCCTATACAGCAACCGTTTTTGATTCGAATTCAAACAAGATTGTAATTGGTTACAGAGACGGGGGTAACTCAGATCAAGCAACAGCTATTGTCGGGACGGTATCTGGAACGTCTATATCGTTTGGAACGGCAGTCGTGTTTGAGGCAGGAACAGTTGATATATTTGGCGGCACATTTGATTCATCTAACAACAAGGTTGTTTTTGCCTACAAAGACGGTGGAGACTCAAACAAGGGCAAGGCTATTGTAGGGACTGTTTCTGACACCTCTATTTCTTTTGGAACAGCAGTAACATTTAGTGGCACTGATGGTGTTACTAAAGTTGGAGCTACGTTTGACTCGTCTAACAATAAAGTTGTTATTGCGTACAACGACTCTACAGACTCTAACAGTGAAGCTATAGTAGGAACAGTTTCTGGAACTTCTATTTCGTTTGGAACAGCAGTACAAGTTTCAGGCACAAATAACAGTAGCTTGCATAGAATGGCATTTGACAGTAACGCAAATACTGTCTTGCTTGCATATATGGAGGCTTCTACAGAAGACCTTGAGGTGTTTGTAGGAACTGTTAGTGGCACATCAATTTCGTTTGGTACATCGGTAAAAGCGGCTGAACATACGAGTAGCGAACAATATGGAATTGCCTATGACAGCAATCAAAAGAAATTAGTTGCCGCTTATCACGATGACGATGACTCAAGCAAAGGCAAGGCTGTTGTAGTTTCTGTAAGTGAAAGCACTACTAATCTAACACCTGAGAACTACGTTGGTATTTCTAACGGTGCTTACTCTAACAGTGCTACAGCAACTATTCAGATTAGTGGTGAGCTAGATGATGCACAGTCTAGCCTTACTCCCGGTCAGGTGTACTACGTTCAGGGCGATGGTTCGCTAGGATTAAAACCAGATGTACCTGCTGTAGTGGCTGGTATTGCAGTATCAGCGACTAAACTAATGCTTGAGTTATCTAAAGAGCCTGCGGTTACTGAGCAGAACTCTACAGCTATTACCTCTAGCTCTAATGCCGCAAGTATTAACCTAAGAGACAGCGATAACTTTACGCATACTCTGACAGAAAACGTTACCTACACCTTTAGCAATCCTGCGGCGTCAGGAAGGGTGTCTGCGTTTACGTTAAAGGTTATTCAAGACTCTTCAGCCAGAACTATTACATGGCCTTCTAGTGTTGATTGGGCGGCTGCTACAGCGCCTACGTTAAGCACCGGATCTGGCAATGTAGATGTTTTTGTCTTTGTTACTTATGACGGCGGCACTAACTACTACGGATTTACTGCTGGGCAGGCAATGGCATGAGTGTAGGTACTAAATTACTACAAGCCGCCGCTGGTAATGCTGGTGGTGCTGTTTACGTTGATGATGTGTTTTCCACTCAACTTTACACAGGCGATGGAACAGCACGAAGCATTGTTAGTGGTGTTGACTTATCAGATAAAGGTGGTCTTGTTTGGACAAAAAATAGGGGTTTCCCAGCTCCGTATAATATCTCTTTTCATAATTTTGTAGATTCAACAAGGGGCTTATCAAAATACATAAGAAGTAATGCCACTGACGCTGAAGCCACTGATAGCTCTGGAATAACAGCATTTAATAATAACGGGTACTCAATAGGAACTGCTGGTAATTGGAACTCAAGTGGAAGTGACTATGTTTCATGGACATTCGCTAAGCAAGAAAAGTTTTTTGACATCGTTACTTACACGGGCGATGGAACAACCTCTCGTACAATAAACCACAACCTTGGCTCTGTGCCGGGAATGATTATCATAAAAAAAACAGACTCCTCAGCGAACTGGTCTGTTTATCACAGGGGAAGCCCTGTTAGTGGCAGTGGAAAAACATACAACTTAAAGCTAAATCTTACTAATGCCGCTGGTGATAGTGATTTTTGGCCTACTACGCCGACATCAACGCAGTTTTTTTTGGGGGACTCAGACGCTGGAGTTAACGCATCTGGTGGAACTTATGTAGCCTATTTATTTGCCCACGACGAACAAGAGTTTGGCGAAGATTCTGATGAAGCTATTATTCATTGTGGCAGTTACACAGGGAACGGAAGCACTGGGCAATTTATTAACTTAGGCTTTGAGCCGCAGTTTTTATTAATTAAAAGTGCGAGCAGTAGCCATGATTGGTATTTAGCTGACGCTATGCGTGGAATGGCCAATACTGATGACAGCACAGCTCATAAATATTTGTATGCACAAACCGCGTCAGGAGAAGAAAGTTATTCGTCACACTGGCGAACAGAACCAACAGGTTTTCATCTGACTAGTGCGGCAACTGGCCTGAACGGTAGCGGCAATACTTATGTCTACATGGCTATCGCAAGACCCAACAAGCCAGCATCAGAGTTTGCGGCTACTGATTTGTTTACGCTCCAAGCTCAATCACCCGGAGAAGGGGCCGATACGTTTATTTCTACAGGTTTTAATGTAGATACTGTTATATATAGACCAAGAAGCACTAGCCCAACGTCACTCGGAGATAGGCTAAGAGGCCAATCAGGTGGAGGCGATTTTTTAACAAATTCCAACGATGCAGAAGGCACTAATGCTGGAGCATTTTTTTTAGATCATTCTAATGGCGTAACTGTAGATTATGCGGGTGGTCATTTTAATATTTCACCTGCTGCAACAGATAAAAACTACATTCGTTATTTTTTAAGGCGAGCCAAAGGGTTTTATGATATTGCAACGTATACCGGAAATGCTACATCCGGTAGAACAGTTGCTCATAATCTAGGTGTAGTGCCAGAGTTAATGATTGTAAAAATGAGGAACGGCGCTTATAACTGGACTGTTTATACGCCTGCTTTAGGGAATACAAAAGCAATTTTTTTAAATCTTACTAACGCCCCACAAACAAATACTGGGTACTGGAGTAATACAACGCCTACTAGCAGTGTTTTTACGGTGGGGGATGCTGCTCAAGTCAATGACAATAATAAAGCTTTTATAGCCTATTTGTTTGCAACGGTAGGCGGTATTTCAAAGGTAGGCAGTTATACAGGAACCGGGACAACAAACAATATCGACTGCGGCTTTAGTGCTGGCGCTAGGTTTGTGTTGATAAAACGCACAGATTCGGCTGATGATTGGATGGTATATGATTCTGCTCGTGGCATTTTGTCAGGGGCTAATGATCCTTATTTAATCTTTAATGACACACAAGGCGAGGTTACAAGCACAAACTATATAGATCCATTGTCAAGCGGATTTACGCTTACATCAAGTGCAACTAGCACACTTAATGGTGATGGTGGTACATACATCTTTTTAGCTATCGCATAGGACTATCAACTATGTCTGAATACAGAGTACGAGCAACGGGTGAGGTTAAATTTCAAGGCCAAGTCCGTTTAGACAACAAGAATATGTCCCTGCCGAAAGTATGGACTGCAAACGTGTGTGACGCGCTGGGCGTTGATCCTGTCCTTGCGGCCCCTGCACCAGAGCCTAGCGCCGCTTACAAGTCAGTAGTACGCAACGGCGTTGTGCAAGACGGCAAAGGCAACTGGGTATATGCGTGGGTAGAGCGTGAAATGTTTACTGAATATACCGATGACAACGGTGATGTTCAGACGGTAGCGGCACAAAAGACTGCTTACGACACGGCAAATACTGCGGTTCGGGCGGCGGCTGAAAGAGCTAAACGCACTGCTTTGCTGATGGAGACAGATCATTACGCTTTGGCAGATGTCACTATGACGGATGCAATGAAGACGTATAGGCAGGCATTGCGTGATGTGCCACAGCAGACAGACTTTCCCGGCACAATCAGTTGGCCTACGAAGCCTTAAATGAATGGACCCTCTTTCTCTTGTAGCATTAGCGTCCTCGTCGTTCAGAGGCGTACAACTTTTAGTCAACAAAGGTGCTGAGATTGAACAAGTTGCTCAACAATTGGGCAAGTGGTTTAGCTACGCATCAGACATAAAACAAGCTGAAAGAGAAGCAGAAAACCCACCTATATTTAAAAAACTGTTTGGTGGTGGGTCAGTAGAAGAAGAAGCTCTTAACGCTACTATAGCTCGTAAGAAGCTACAGGAACAAGAAAAGCACATACGTGAGTTGATTGTCTGGGCATACGGTAAAGACACTTACGTAGAAATGATGCAGTTACGTAAGGACATACGTTTACGAAGAGAAAAAGCAGTATACCAACAGCGTAAAAAAAGACAAAAAATAGCTGACGTAATTGCTATGGTTGTAGGAGCAGTAGTTGCATCCGGTGTTATATACGGAACAACTTTACTTATCAAAGGCGCATAACTATGGAAGATGACGGAATGAAAGAAGTAGTAGACACACTTTCTGTAGCAACTGGAGTTGGCGCCTTGGCTGGCTTGTTACCTGCAGTAGCGGCTTTATTTACAATTGTATGGACAGGCATACGCATTTGGGAAACTGAAACTATAAAGCGTATGAGAGGCTTGTAAGTTATGTGGACAGCACTTGTTGGACCCGTTGCAAACTTGGCTCAGAACTGGCTTGCTAACCGACACGAGAAGTCACAGGCCAAGCACGTAGCTCAGATGAAAGTCATTGAGAACACGGCTACGTGGGAACAGCACATGGCTGAAGCTAGTGGGAGGTCATGGAAAGACGAATGGTTTACCGTTGTTCTTTCTCTGCCCTTATTGGCGGTTTGCTACGGAGTAGCTATGGATGACCTAAGTATCATGCAGCGGGTAGGCATTGCGTTTACTGAGCTAGACAAACTACCTGAATACTACCAGTACTTGTTGTTTGTTGCTGTCACAGCCAGCTTTGGTATACGTGGTGCTGACAAACTAATGAAGATGAAAGGTAAGTAATATGGCAGTTGACACTGGAGGAGATAGCAGACAACAAGGTTTAATCGACGTAAATAATTTTTTTACGGCAGGTTTAAGAATAATCGGCACTCCTAATTTAGATGCAACAAGAGCCGTAAACGCAGCCTATCGTGCGGGAGTGCGTGGCGATAGAGCGTTATGCAACGCTGCTGGTGGTTTAGTAGGCAAAGCAGGAAGTGAGTGTTACTTTGGAGACGAAGCATACAACAAAGCAAATGAAATACTAAACAATCCTGATGCACCTAAAGGAATTAAAGATAAAGCTCAAGGATGGCTAGATGTAAATCCAAGAGAAACAGAAGATACTACTACTGATGCTGGTACAGGGAAAGATGCAAGTGCAATATCAGATGAAGATGCGATTGCTTCTGTTATGGCTTCAATTCCTGAAAAACTTAAAGGAATTATTACTGAAGAAAATGTAATGACTGTTCTTGAAACAGTTATTGATGATCCCATGACTAAAATTAAAAAAGACATGGGTGCGGGTGTAGAAATTATATTTCCTCAAGATTGGAAAAATTGGAAAGTATTTAGCACTATTGCAATTCCCGGTGTGCCTCTTCCTCCCGGAATTATTGATGTAACTATACAAGAAGTAATAGACGCTGTTGGAAACATTGGCGGAAACCTTGAAGATTTTGTTAAAGACCCTATAGGAACACTAGGTGATTTAGGTGGTTGGGTATATGGTAAAGTAGAAGAGGTTTTTGGAGGAGATGCATCTGACCCCGGTTGGGGCGGTACGCTAGGTGGTTTTGAAGATTGGGTTACAGGAACTTTAGGCGGCATTGTAGGCGGTGCAGTTCTTGTAAACGTATACGATGGTGTTAAAGGTATTTTTGATAGTAACACTAATACAACTACGACTGTTGTTCCCGGTGGTACTACACCAGATGAAGAAACCACGCCAACACCTAAACAGGGAGATGACATTGTTAACCTTGGCGGTTCACGTACAGCCGTTGAAAGACCAGATCAAGATGATATCTTTGTTGATACCACTGATGATCCCGACACTGACGAACTTGTATTTGGTGGAAGAAGGCAAGCAGATGTTGTAGGCGGTAGAAGAGATCTTATTCTTCCCGGTGGAAATGATGATCGTAGAAAACCTGATCCCGGCGGCGGTGGTAATGGTCGAACGCCTGTTGATAGAAATCAAGATCCTTTTATTCCTGATCCTGAACCGCCTACGCCTGATCCAATTGAAATAGGAGGAAACGATGAAGTTTATGTCAATACTCAAGATCCTGCTCCAATTGAAATAGGCGGTCCTGAACCTACACCTAGTGGGGGTGGCGGTGGAGGCGGCGGCGGTGGCGGTGGAACAGGCACTGCAGATCCTTTTATAAGGACTGTTGAATATACTCCTACTGTTCCCATAGCAATCCGACAACAAGCTCCTGTTGATTTTGCGTCTGGTTTAATGACAGCCCCTGCTTCTGTACAGCCTTCTGGGTTGATGAGACCTACAAATTCTATGGATGCAATAGGACAATTAATTTTTAGGAACTTAGCATGACCTACTTAAATTTGGTAAACAACGTGCTCAGACGTTTACGAGAAGACGAAGTAACTAATGTGTCTGAAAGTACGTATAGCAAGATGGTCGGTGACTTTGTAAACGATGCAAAAGATCTTGTAGAAACAGCTTGGGATTGGTCAGCGTTGCGTACAACACTTACTATTACTACGGCTGCTGACGATTTTACGTACTCATTAACAGGCAGCGGTGACGAAGGTAAAGTTTTTAGGATTATAAACGACACTTCAAACTGCGAGTTACAGTACCAAACACAGGCATGGTTTGACAACGAGTTCTTTGTAAACAACCCAGTATCAGGCGCGCCTAAGTACTTTACTTATAACGGCGTAGACGCTAATGGCGATACTCAAATTGACGTATATCCTAAACCTGATGGCGTTTACTCGTTAAAAGTAAAAGTAGTTCTACGCAACGTACCTCTGAGTGCTAATGCAGACACGTTAGCTATACCCAGCAGTCCCGTAATTCACATGGCTATTGCTTTGTTAGCTCGTGAGCGTGGTGAAACAGGTGGTACATCTACTCCTGAATACTTTGCCTTAGCTGACAAATATTTATCTGATGCTATTGCTATGGATGCACAGAAGCACCCTGAAGAAACAATCTTCTACACAACGTAGGAATTATTATGGCACAGCCTTTACAAAGCATAAATTTAGTTGCTCCTGCATTTCAGGGAATTAATACAGAAGATTCTCCTCTTGCTCAGGACACATCTTTTGCTGAAGTTGCAGACAACGCAATCATTGATCGACAGGGCCGTTTAGCTTCTCGTCAGGGTAACAGTGTTATTACAACCAACAAGACAGCGTTGGGTACAGACCATATCCACAACATTCACGAGTTCTACGACAGTGCTGGAAACGAAACGATATTTAGCACTGGCAACAACAAAATAATGAGTGGTACGACTACGCTGACAGATGTCACCCCCGGCTCGTATACGATTACGGCCAATGATTGGAAGATCGTAAACTTTAACGACAAGGCTTATTTTTTTCAGAGAGGCTTTGATCCACTAGTCCACGATAATAGCAATGGGCTAAGAACATTTACGGTAGCTAACGGTGGGGCCACCAACGCTACTTTCAAAGCCAATGAGGTGCTTGCTGCGTTTGGCAGGTTGTTTATTGCTGGTAACGCTACTAACGACACGGTTATTTACTGGTCTGATTTACTAGATGGCAACGCCTTTACGGGTGGTTCTAGCGGCAACATTGATGTAGCAAAGGCTTGGCCTAACGGTTCAGACAAGATTGTTGCTTTAGCGGCGCATAACGACTTTCTTATAGTGTTTGGCGAACATAGTATTATTGTTTACTCAGGAGCAAGCAGTCCCGCAAGCATGGCAATTAGCGACACTGTATCAGGCGTAGGTTGCATAGATAGAAAAACAGTACAAAATATTGGTATTGATCTGTTGTTTTTAAGTGATGACGGTTTGCGAAGCCTAGGAAGAGTTATACAAGAAAAGTCTCTTCCTATAACAGATGCAAGCCGTAATATAAAACAAGACTTAATTGCAAAAATAAAACTTAAAACTAGTCCAGCTACTTCTGTGTATAGTCCTGAAAATTATTTTTATTTATTAGGTCTGCCTGACAGCAATCTTATTTATTGTTTTGATTTACGTGGCCGATTAGAAAATGGTTCGTTCCGTGTAACTAAGTGGCCTAGTGTTGATTTTAAAAGTTTTGCTAGAGATAGAGACGGCACTGTTTATATAGGCACAACAGATGGTATTGGTAAGTACGATGGTTACGATGATAACAATTCATCTTTTATTTTTCGTTACTCAAGTCCCGGCCTTACATTTGGTGATGCGTCTAAACTAAAGTTACTTAAAAAAATTAGACCAACTATTGTTGGTGGTAACGATGCTGACATTATTCTTAGCTGGACGTATGACTTTTCGATTCAGGCGAATACGTCACGGTTTAAAGTAGGTACGTCTACGCCGGGATTTTATGGTGAATCAGAATACACTCAAGTAGATTTTACACTTGGTGATTTGATTAGTCGTAAGTCATTAAATTGCACAGGCAATGGGTCTGTTGTTTCTGTGGGGCTACAAACAGAAGTAAATGGTAATTCTATATCCCTACAGGAAATGAATGTATTAGCACTGATAGGTAAAACAGTATGAATAATAACAACGTGAGAGGTGTGTCCCAATGTTAGATAAAATTTTGGGGATAGGAGGAGCAATAGGTGGAGGTCTTCTCACTAAAGAAGCGTATGACCGTCTTTCTGATATAGGTGAACAAGCTGTACTAGGAACTACTGTAGGTGAAGGAGCAGATGCTCAACGTATTCCGGGTACGTTGGAGATGGCTCAACAAGCCTTAGAGCTTTCTAAGTTTAAGCCGTTTACTGTCACTTCAGCTACTGGCGGTCGTTTTGGTGTTACTCCTGAAGTAGACCCCACTACAGGTGCTATTACGGGAGTAGGCGCAGACCTTGCTGTGTCTCCTGAAGAACAAGCGTTACAGGCAGGTCTAATGGGTGGCGCTGAACAGTTCTTTGGTCAGGCTATGACGCCCACAGCACAGCGTGAACAGGAAGTATTTGACCGTATTCGCGCAACACAGGTCGCTGAAGAAGAACGTCAGCGTCTTGCTTTAGAAGAAAGGTTGTTTAATCAGGGTAGGTTAGGTGTAAGAACTTCTATGTTTGGAGGTTCACCAGAACAATTTGCTCTAGCACAGGCACAAGAAGAAGCTAGAAACAGAGCCTCTTTGCTGGCAATACAACAAGCACAAGCAGAACAAGCACAACAATCTACTTTAGGAACACAGATGTTAGGTGCTTCTTATGTACCACAAGCTCAACTGCTTAATGTACAGCAGGCTTCTCAGTTGTTCCCGCAGTTACAACAACAAGCTCAGTTGTTTGGCGCTGGTGAGTTTGGTGAGACTCAGATAAGCGGTCTACAGGCTAGACTGATAGCTGAACAAGCACGAGCTAACTTGTTGGGTAATCTTGGCTCAGGAATTTTAGGTGGTTTGTTTAGTCCGGTAGCTACTCAAGACGGCGGTGTTGGTAGTCTTGTAAGTTCATTGTTTACAACTTAGGAGGCTAAGACACATGGCTAAATTTTCAGAAACATTCCTACAAGGGTTGTTGACTCCTACCTATCAGCAGACTTTAACAGAGGCTGCAAAGGGTGCTGCTATGACTCCTGCCCTTATTCTTAATGAACAAGAAAGAAAGCGACGAGAAAAGGGCATGATGGGTGGTATGTTGGCTGCTCAACAAGCTGCTACTGAAGGACGTTTTGATGCTGAAACTATGCAATCATACATAGGCAGTCTGCAGGGTCTTAATGTGCCTACAAAAGACATAATGGAAACTCTTCCTATCTTACAACAAACACAACAAGCTGGTGTTTTAAACAACAGACAAAACCAGTTAGTTGGTCTACAGCAACAGCTTAATGAGCAGGCAAGTATCTTACTAGAATCTGACGATATATCTAGAAAAGAAGCGGCTAACTTTTATATAGACACTCTTGAAGATCAGATGGTAGAAATTGCCAAAGATACAAGAGGAATTGACGCTGCTAAATTTGTTGGTGTAGGTGATGAAACAAGAGCCGCTGTAACTAAAACTCAACTTGCCCAGATAGAAACAAACTCTAAGATTGAGGGAGCAAGACAGCAAATGGCTATCTCTGCTTTAGAGCGTTTAGAGTTTGGTACAGAGGCGTGGAATGCTAAAGCTGCACAATTAGAACAAGCAGGTTTTCGCAAAGCAGTACAAACTGTGCGTCAAGCACAACAAAAAATTCAAGTAGCTGATAAACAATTTGCAGAGGATATGGCAAACTTTAAAAACCCTACTCCAATACAAATAAAAGAAATGGAAAAAGCAGGCCTTACAGTGCCTCCTGATGTGCTAGGTCAAAGAACAGTTTGGCGAGGCTATCTTAAATCTAAGCGAGAGAAAGAAGTAGCAGCGGCAACTGCTTATCTTGATCCTGTTACTAGTGCGCGAGCAGAAGGTCTTGTAAGGTGGACAATGCAAGGTATTGCTGAAAAAGGAGACTTTGTTGATATCTTTTATGATGACATTAACACAGTGATTGAAGACCTTACACCGGAACAGCTTAGTGAGATTAACTCTTTAGTTACTGGACGATCTGAATCAGAAGTTGCTCCTATTGTTGAGCAGTGGTTAAGACGTAACTATCCTGAGCCTTTTGAACGATCTGAGAAGTTTGTTCAGAACCAACAAAGAGAAGCTACTGCACGGAAAGATGCACTTGCTGAAGTGTTCGCTGCTAATCCTCAACTTGATCCTAATGATCCTGTAGACGTTAGGTTAGCTACACAGAAACTTGATGAGTCTCTAAGCACAGAAAGATCGACAGAAACAGGGGTAGGTACTCCGTTTATTCCTGCAAGTGCTCTTTAGTATATAAATATAGATATCATCGTATCTGCTGAGTAGAAAAATATGCCCGTAGCAACTGCTAAAGAATTGCGAGCAAAAACACTTGATCCTCTTTTTAGAGATCCTGCTGTTGGTCGTGCCTTGGACATGATGAACCTTGATCCTTATCTTACACAAGATAATATACTACTTTGGATTGAAGCGGTAAAAGAAATTGAATCTAGTGGTGGTAAAAATACCAGTAACAGAGAGCGAGTAGGTGAAGGTGGTACGTCTGCCAAAGGTAACTATCAGTTTACTGATGAAACTTATCGTAGTTATTTACAATCTACTGTTAATGCGTATAGAAAAACAAAAACGGCTGTACCTGAGTGGGTAACAGAAGAGCTAAAGAATCCTAATCGTGATCCAAGATCGTTATCTGATTACCAACAACGTGTTCTTTTGATGGTAGGTACTCACGCTAGAGCTAAAGATGCTGATATGCAAAAAGCATGGGGTGAAGGTGATCTTTTAGGCGCTGGTAAAAAGATATTTTATCAGGCACATTACGCAGGTACGCCAAATCGTCCAACTATTAAGGTTGTAAACAGAGAGTTTGATAGAATCAAAGACAACGTAGTTACTATACGCCCTAATTCTGAACCAGTAGGGTCAGAACCTCGTTTAATATCTGAGTTAGCAGCTACTCAGATGGAAGCTATGCAGCCTCGTGTTCCTGCAGAGGTTACTGTACCTGAAAGGTCTGGTCGCTTTGCTGATATTAAAGTTCCTGAACGTGCTAAGAAAATAGTTCTTGAGGCGATTGAGACACCCGAAAGGTCAGGACGTTTTGCTGAGATCAAAATACCTGAGAGAGCTAAGAAGATACTACTTAAAGAAGTAGAAGTACCTAAACGTGCTGGTAGATTTCCTGAAGTAGATGTTGATGCACAACGTGTACCCACTGAATTACTTAAAGAAGTAGAAGTACCTCGTCGTGCTGGAAAAGTAGATGAAGTGGTTGTCCCACAACGAGCACAAAAAGAAGTACCTGCTCCATACACAGACTATGAATCTGTAATGGATCAGCGTCTGGCTGAAGTAACTACACCTGATAGAAAACAAGTACCGACTGAATTGCTTCAGGAAGTCTCTGTACCTGATAGGGAACTAGCAGAAACTCCAAAGCCTGAAGGTATTGTTATTCCTCAGTCTGCCATTGATATTATTAATCCTCCTGCAAAGGAGAGAAAGACTGATGATATTGTTATTCCTCAAAAAGCCATTGACATTCGTAGAGAACTAGCTAACGAACAAGGTAAACGTATTGCTTCTCTTGTAACAGAAGCAGGAGAAGGTGTTACTCTTGGTTTGCTAGGAGAGATGAAAGCTGCTATAGAATCTGCTACTACTGATAAAACATATGATAGGGCTAAGGCTGAGTATGAAGTAGCACGAGAGCAGTTCCGCAAAAACAATCCTGAGTTGGCACAGTTGGCTACTCCTGTTGAGCTAATAGCTACTTTACCCACAGGTATTGGTCTTGCTCGTGGTTTAGCTAAAGCAGGCGTTACGTCTATTGCAGCACAGGCAGGTATTGAGTCTTCTATCTACGGTGTTGCTACAGGTGAAGGCTTTGAAAACAGGCTGTTCCAAGGTATAGGTTACGGTGCATTAGGCGCTTTGACAGGAAAAGCCTTTGATAAAATACTAGACCCTTCCTTCACCAAACGTTTTAACACCATTGAAGAGTTCAACAAAGCTCGTGCTGAAGCACAAGAAGAGTTAGTTGTGGCTGCTAGGATGTCCAGAGCGCCTGAAGATATAACTAATGCAGAACTAGCCACTCAATTGTTAATGCGAGAGATTGAGTTTCTTGGAGATGTCGTAGGTAGACAAGGCGCATTACCTAAAGACTTAGTACCTTTTTATCAGCGCATGAAAGGGTACGCTGAAGACATGGGTGTAGACATTCGTCAGCTAAATAGAGTAGTACGCTCTGATAAGGCTATCAAAGACTTGCGTAAAACTTTAGATGAGCCTTTTGAAACTCTTGATGACATGGCGCATCTACGTCAAGACTTATTAGACATGACTACTGGGCGTCTTTCTGCTGACGTAGGTCGTACTATCCCTGAAGCGCAGAAAGCTCTTGTTCGGTTTAGGCGTTTAGCTTCTCCTCTTGCTACTCTTGCTGAAGAGACAGTAGGCGTTGCTTTTTCACAGCGTCTTGTTAGGGCTATGAACAGGGTAACAAGGAAACAAACTGAACTTGACAGTATGTGGAAAGGTATGGAACCGTTCCGCGAACTAGCATCTTCTAATCCTAAGTTTAACGATCTACTACTAGACGCAGTTAATCCGCGTTTGTCTTTAGAGTTTAAAGAAAAATCTTTACAAGCTGCTATGAACTTATCTAGAGCTAAAATAGGTAAGGGCGCACCTGAAAGATTGCAAAAGTTTTTTGATGATAACGTTGCATTTTCTAGTAGATACCGCAGACAAGTAACAGCGGGAGAAGTAACTCCTGTATGGATGCACTCTGCTCCTGAATCAGTAATGAAAGATGCTTCTCTAAGGACTTATAGAGATAGGGCCGCAGTTAAAGCAGAGGATGCAGCCTCTAAGAATGTTCAACGTCCTTCAATGAAAAAGTGGAGAAAGGCTAATGCTAAACGTCCTCCTGAGAAACAACAGGAGTATGCGAATATATTTGATTCGCACTGGACATGGCAACGTCAAACTCTAACTAGAATGGAAATAGGTGAGCAGCTTGGTTTTAGAACAGCAGGTAAACCACTTGTTGTAGGTAAAAACCTAGACCCTAAAGCTGTAAAGGAAGGTGCTAGTGAGTTAGAAGCTACTGCATCTTACGAGGCAGGTAAGTTCCGTTTGTTTGATGACAACATCATTGAAGAAGCCTTAAAGCGTGAGGGTTATTCTGACGTACAGATTAAGAACGCACAACAAATTATTGATGACTTAGGTATCAACGCTAACAAAGGGATGGCGAGTGAGCTAGATATGATTCGTAGTCTTGGCTACGTAGGTACTATTGCTAATCCTTACGGCGCTTTGATGAACGTCCACGATTTGTTTAATGCTTCCTTTGAGCTTGGTCTAGGCAATGTAGTTAAAGCTGTGTTTGCTAAAGGCGGTATTGATTTTAACCCTGCTGATATGGGACTAGCTCGTCAGGTGTTTGGTGAGTTTGTACGTAAGGCTCGTAAAGGAACTCAAAAAGATATAGATGCTCTTGGTGGTTATACTTCAGGTAATAGGTTTATTGAGGGCGCTGCTAAAGCCAGTGAAGACTTGCTTGAGTGGTCTATGAAGTGGTCTGGTTTTTCTAAACTAGATCAGTTTGGTAAGAGTCGTATCATGGGTGCTTCCTTTAACAAAGCAAGACAAGACATAGCTGATGGTAGTTTTGATACTAAGTGGCAGTACAGTTTTAGTAAACCTGAGATACAACAACTAAAGAAAGACATTGCTGATGGCGTTACAGACAGTGAGCTAGTACGTGATCTTGTTATGTTTGATTTGTTCAAGCTACAGCCTATCAACGCAGCAGCGCAAACAGCGGCAGGTTTGGCTAATCCTAATGCTCGTATTTTTTATATGTTAAAAGGTTTTGCAATCAAACAGTTTGATTTAATGGAGCGTAGGATATACAGAGAGTGGAAAGCTGGTAACAAGAAACAAGCACTAGAAAACTTAGCTAAGTACGTTGTGCTGTCAGGTGGAGGGTATGGGGTAGTTAATGAGGCTCGTCAGGTTTTAAAAGGAGAGTCTCCTGACCCAGTAGAAGGTGCAGTATCTGCTCTTTACCAAATAGGATCTGTTGTTACGTTTGGTGCTATGGGTGCTAACGACTACGGTTACGATAAGTTTATGAACGATCCTTTAACTGCAATGGCTACTAATGTGCTACCTCCACTGGGTGCTACTCTCCCCGGTGCAGTCTTAGAAGACATAGCCGATGCTTTTAGGAAAGGTGATCCTTTACCTGATGAAACAATCTTTGCTCTACCGATTGTAGGTAAAACACTCAAAGGAGTTTTTAGCGAATGAACGATGATAAACATACAGTTTCTTATACATCTATCGACTATCACAGTATGTGTGAGCGTTCTAAAGATCGCGTTAAGAAGATGCAGAAGGAAGGAATACCTACGTCCCATGACTCCAAAGATAAGCCAGAGGACGTAGGTGGTAGTAACAAAGGTTACTCCATATTCTTCATGTCATAACTCGCAGTTGTTTCCTGTGCAAGCCAGTTGTTGTGATCCTTCAGTCATGTCGCTGGCTTCTTCTATGTCCCACGATATTTCTTTAGGAAAGTCTTTAGCAAGTTGTCTGTACTCTTTCTTGTCCACAGGTTCGTATGGTGCTTGTTGGTACGTGTGGTCTGAGTACGGCAGGAAGCTGATACCGCTAACCTTGTCGAACTTGTTGTACAACCACTGGCCCACCTCCAAGAACTCATCGTCTCGATAGTAGCACGTCATGGACGGCTTGTGCTCACACCACTCATCCTGATATATCTCCCACAGTTCTAGCTGCTCCATAGCACCCATGTCTGAGGCTGTCACAGCGCCTTCAGGAGACGCGATAGGAAAGCTAAATACCTTGGTACTAGGTGACATAACATCGTCCTCCACAGGCACTCCTGCGGCCTCTAGGACGGCACACAGAGGGTCACGAGAGTCAGCACGGACCCGCCTAATGTACTGACTGCTGTAGCGAGGGTGAATCCCACTAGCACTATCGACCAACTGACTAACAGTACCTGAAGGCTTAACAGCAGTAATGGCTGTAGATACGTTAATGCCCAGCCTACTGGCCCACTGCTCATTAGTTTTGATGGCTTCTGCTCGCATTGCTCTAAGCCACTTCTTAAGTTCACTCTTGTCTCCTCGTCCTGACAGCGTAGGGTGATCCATGATACCTGTTAGGGATACACCCAACAACGCCTCGTCTTCTGTATTAGCTCTCCAGATACTTCTCAAGTACCGGAAGTCGGTGAGGGTAGCCTGTAAAGTTCCAAGGATAGTCGCAATGCGTACTTTTCGTTTGAGGTCTGCGAGAGTATCGGACGGCCTGACAACAACTTCTGATAGATTACAGAATTGATAGGGTCGGAGGATGATCTCACTACATGGATTAGTTCCAAAATCAAAGGAAGCATCTCGTCGCTCGTTTCTTGCAGCTTGTTTTTGACTAGCCACTCTAGAAAAGACGCCTCGCTCTCCAGATCGGGATTCGTATAGGCTTGTCCACTCATTTAAAAATGCCTCAAAATCTGGCTTCTCTGTGTAACACGCAGAGTTGTTTGATAGTCCTCGCTGGGGGTTGTCTACCCACCATTGTCCTGACTTACATCGTCGCAATCGGTCATCTGTGAGATTGCTGAGACTGATGAGTGCTGATCGTCTGACTCCTCCCACGACGACGATTTGAGCAATCTTGCAGCAAAGGTCGTGGCACTCAACGGAGCTAAGTTTTCGTCCAGCCGCTCCCTGAAAGAGATCAACTGTAAATCGGAACAAGTCAAGCAGAGGTTCTGGACCACTTGCTCTACCTCCAAAAACTTTAAGCGTGGAACCTGCAGGTCGTACTCTGCTAACGTCCCATTGGGGAACCTGACCCGAATACAGCAGTGATACCAACTCCCTAAACGATTTCGCCCATCCGATCTTCGAATCTGCCACGTTAATAACTGTATCGGTTTCATGGAATGTCTCTGCCACCTCTGGTAGTTTTTGTACGTACTGTCGCTCTACACTAAACCCTACGCCTGTACCGCACATAAGAACGTACATCATCTCATCGAACGCTTTGGGGTGGTCAATAGGCAGGTAGCTGCAGTTAAACCCTGCTACGTTGTCCCTATCTAGCGCCTCACCAGCAGTCATCAACGCTCGCATAGAAGGCATTACGTCTAGGTCATGGATAGACTTAAACATCTCTGATACTTCAAAGTCATTCAGGTCAGCACGATCAACCCAGTAGTTGACGTATCTGTTTACTGTCTCTTCCCAAGTCTCCCTGCGTTTCTCTTCTGGTAGGTATCGTGCGTAGCGAGACTTGTGTATGTACTGCTGGTATGCATCCATTTATTCTGGTTCTCCTGTTATGCCCAATGTTTCATTGATAATTGCTGATGCTGCTAAATGAAGTGTCATAAACACCCCATCAGGATATTGTTCTGATGATGTTACTTCTAACGGGTAGCCGTTTTCAAAGAACACTACAACTACTTTAGGATTTCTTCCTTCTTCAATTTGGTTTTGCGCTCTTAATGCACAAGCAGAAAGAAACTCATTAGCAGGAACATCTTTTTTAAAGTTACCTTCAATTACGTTCGTCATTTTGTATACGTTCCAATAGTATTTCTAAATAGTGGATAGCTTTCTTAATATCTTCTACTCCGTTTTTGTCTTTCCATCTTGTAATGTATTTGATGGCATTACCTTCACACCAATCTAGATCGTTAGCAATAATAAAGTCTACTGGCTGTATTGTGTAACGGTTGTAGTGACTGCCACCTACTTGTTTTTGTATTGCAGGATCGTCTGGGTGAAACAGTTTACCGTACACTGTGGTGCTGGCCTTGTCCCATTCTTCTGGTGTTGCTTCATTCATGTTACTCATCTACTTCCTCTTCCAGCCCGTTAAACTTATGTAGTTGATTGCGTATCCTGTCGGAAAAAGCAACAACAATATCCTCTGAGTTAATCTCTAAAACTTCTAAAAGCGTCACTTCATCCAAGCTGTGACTAATCAACTCTAACATTTCATCGAATGTTTTCATCCATACTTCCCCCTAAGATATGACATAGACACAGGCATCTCATCGAACGTGCCGTTGTCTACTTCATTAAACACCCATAGACCAGACCATGATCCGTTGGTTTGAGGGTTTAAATACTCTTCGTCGTGTTGATAGTAAATACCAGCAAACAAACCTGTCATTCTTTTTCCTGCTGCATTTCTGTCAAAGGCTATGTCTCTGTCCTGTACGTGTCCCATGACACAAGACATATGCTTCTTTTGGAGCAGTAGCTTTGCATTGCTAACTGCGCGACCCATAACGCCGCTAGTGAAAAAATGACAATAAGCGATACCGTCCACAACCACCGGCTGCAGATACGGATAAGTCTCCCACCCCCTGAGATTAAGATCCTCATAGCTCATAAGTCCTTCTAGTTTTGCATCGTTCTCTACTGCACGTTCAATCCTATACTCGTGATTACCAACCGTAAAGATCATGCGAGGTTTCCACACTTTCTTTTTACGTTGCCTCAAACGCTTCTGTTCGTTTCGTATGCAGTCCATAAACACTTGCATTGCTTCGTTGCCTGCTTCGACATCAGCAGAGTAACGCCTACCTTCAAACGACTTCTTACCAACGTCATACGATGACAACGATGGCATATCCCAATGATCCCCCAGATGTATAATAACGTCAGGCTTGATAGCACAAGCGTACCTGCCAGCCCACTGCATATGATCTATAGGATGATCCGGTTTGATCTGAGTGTCAGGTATTACTAGATGTCTCATCTTCTCCATCCTGTGGGTATTGTTTCGATAGTGTACCAACGGAATCCATTTTTTTCTGCCCACTCTTCCATTGTGTAGCGTGTACCGTCTTTTCTTCTTCG
>TARA_R100001463_G_scaffold14539_1_pt1 | contig 36888 bp, 6 predicted proteins | sample TARA_R100001463 | Tara Oceans TARA_R100001463 (sample SAMEA2622242) | marine metagenome | biome: marine biome (ENVO:00000447); feature: deep chlorophyll maximum layer (ENVO:xxxxxxxx); material: "saline water (ENVO:00002010), including plankton (ENVO:xxxxxxxx)" | depth 40 m
TACTATGTAAGAAGAATCCGTGTTGGTAAGAATGAAGCTATATATGGATATCTTGCTAAGAATCATTCTGAATTAGTAGAAGATTGTGTCTTCCGTGGCCATGATACAGCAGTTATAAGTATACCCCAAAAGGCCCCGGAAGGCTCTATCTTAAGAACTGAATCTGCTTTCCAATTATTAGAGAGAGTAAAGAAAGTAGCAACAGAATGGGTAAAGACTGGTCATAGAACCGGGTCTAATACTCATAATGTTTCTGCTACAATTAGTTTAAAAGAAGATGATTGGGATTTAGCTGGTGATTGGATGTGGAAAAACAGAGATCATTATAATGGTTTAGCTGTGCTTCCATATGATGGTGGTACTTATACTCAGGCTCCGTTTGAGGACATTACTAAAGATAAGTATGATGAAATGGTTAAATCATTAATGGATATTGATCTATCTAAGATCACTGAAGAGAATGATGAAACTAATTTAACTGGAGAGCTAGCATGTGCTGGAGGAGCTTGTGAAGTCAAGTAAGTATTATTATTTTGAAAAAGGAAATGTAGTCTTTACTGCAGCATATCACCGTAAAAGGGGATATTGCTGTAGTAATAACTGCAGGCATTGTCCTTTTAAACAAACGGAACACCCGGATCAATCCCAACAGCCTTGAGATCTTCAAAGGTTCCAATAACATAATATTCGTTATCAGATATATAAAGATCAAGAGTATAAGCAAAATCTTTTTTAAGGTTTTCGTATTTCTCTTTATCTATTTTAATTATCTTTTTGTTTATAGGCATATCCCCAATGTAAAAACTGACACCATCATCAGTATATATATTATAGGAGTTACATCTATCTTCATATAAATAAGATAGGTAACTACTGTGAATTACATATGTTGGTTATGTTAATTTTGTGTTAATTATTGAATAAAAAAGTCTCTTTCATCATCATAAGCTATCCATCTGTTCATAGCATATAGTAAAGGTACAATATCCATCCAATTTTTCTTTAATTTACTTTGTCCTCTTTTAGGACCTCTTTGATAATAAAAGTATTTATCTTCATACATATTATAATCTTCTGTAAATAAATGCTTAGGTGCTCCTACAAACAACCATAATCCTGATTGAGTTAATGCTTCTCCAAGTTCTCCTAAAGTTCTTGTAGATGCTATAGGAGATTCAATCATTTTACCCATTTCATGCCATCCTACTACAGGATAAAAGAATTGTAGTTCATATTTTGATCTTCTTAATTGATACAATAAAGCGTTTTCTATTCTTATTGCTGCATCAGATTGATCTTCATCATCATCCCATAGACTTTTTAATAGTTGATACATTAATATATGGGCTGTAAATAAAGTTACATCCGCAATGTTTCTTAACATGTTTTTTCTTCTCTTATCTCCTTTAACAGGATCTGTAAAGAACCCTGGTGTTCTTGCATCTTTTTCAGCATCTGCTTTTGTTTTATACAGATATGTTAAAAATGACCAAAACGTTCTATATCTTCCTTCAAGCCATCCTAGATTTTCATCATAATATTCTCTTCTAAATCTTTGCTTCCATAAAGGAGCAGCCCATTTATGAAACTGTGCTGCAAGCTGACCTAACCAATGAGATTGTATAACCATTCTATCTACATGAGCATAGTTACCATGCATATGAATGTTTACTTCTCTTATATAATTTCTTATTTCATATCTTATTTCATCAGACCACTTTCTTGCAACTCTATCATCTTTGTCTTTTGTTACCTTTCTATGTCCTCCTTTATCATCCATATACCAATCATATCCCTCCTCCATAGTAAGTTCACCTGTTTTATTATTATATTGATATACATCATATAAAGATTTTTCACCTAAAACATTTCCTTGTGTGTCTCTCTTTTGCATTCTTTTAGTAAGTAGTATTGCCATACCTACTTTAGTTTGTACATTATATTCTACACCATCTTGAATAAGAAATCCCCAATCTAACATTTGCATAAGCCTGCCCTTATCTGATTCTTTTCCAGTATTTTGCTCACGTATATCTGATTTAGAATCCATCATTCTATAAGCCATATCTGCTAATGCTTCATACTTTGTGCTAGGTATATATTCTTTATATTTACCACGCCCACCTGTAAATTCTGCCCATGTTGAACTATCACCAAGTTTTTTCATCATTCCTGGTAATGATAAATTAAAAAGTTTAACCGCTCTAACATATGCCATTCTATCAAAATAAGATCCTCCTGCAGCTTCTATTGCATTAGCTATTTGACCCATTGCATAGTTATTTAAATTACCAAATGGATTCCAACCAACATATGTCATAGATGATAACCATATAAGATTAGATGTAACTTTATCCATTATACCTTTATTGTCTCGGTCATTATCAAAATAAACCATATGCATCCATTTTTTTGCTCTTCCGTACATATAAGAATCTTCTGCACTTAAACCTCCTATTTCACCTTTTGGTGATTTCCATCTAAGATTCATTCCTGCAAATACAGTATTTTCAATATTAGTTGGTGTATAATCTTCTGTATATTTTCTATTTTTCATGACTCTCATCATGGCATCAAGAGTATCTTTAATCTCACTCATTGTTTCATAGTTTTCTGCCATCCCTATGAATTTTAAAAGATTGGCTCCATGATTCATACTTAACTCTTCTCTTGTAGGCATTGCTCTAAGCTTTCTTTCTTGTATGGTTAATGCTTCCATGATTTGATCATACTTTTCATCAGTCAAACCTCTTTTACCATCTGCACCTATCGTTCTCCACATGTTTGTTATTTCCTGTTTTTTTTCTGTTATATCTTTCAATGCTTTTTCAGTTCTAACATTTCCTGTATAGTATATAGGAACTGAATCAGTAGGTTCACCGTTTTCATCAAATAATTGTTTTTTTGTTGATCCTGTAGTATACCACCAATCACCCCATACTCTTTTAGGATTCCATTTTGCCCATAGTTTTGTAAAGTATGAACCTTCTTTAGCAAGATCTCTTGATATATTTGTAGCAATTACAGGAGCTTTTCCATACATTCTATCTCTTTCTGCTTGTGGAAGTTTGTTTAACATTTCATCATATACTTCATTGTGCATTATAAAATATTCTTTCATTGTAACTGCAAGCTCGTCTGTAAGATTAGGATTCATGATCTCTCTCCATTTAGAATCTGTTTGCATTTGACCATCTGCAGTTTCTTCTCTTATTTCTTTTGTAAATTTACCATCAACTGTAGGTTTAACAACTTCTCTAGTAATAGTTTTAACATATCCTGTAAATTCACTAGTAACTGGATCTATATCAGCAATATCTATTTCTCTTTCAAAAAACCACTTGTTTCTATAGTCTTGATGTTCTTTATTTGAAACACCGTTTCTTTTTTTCCAATATCCATATTTACCTGAAGGAACAAAAACTTCATGTTTTTTTCTTGCATCTTTAAATTCTTTAGAATATCTATGACGGTTTCCATCAACTAATGTTCTTTGAAGATTGTCATCAGTTATTACTTCTTCAACCCTCATAAACGCACCAAATTTTTCTCTAGCTGCACGTACTTTTTTATTATATTCTATTTCTTCTTTTGATAAATCTTCTTTTACAATATATTCTTGTTTTACTGCACCATCAAACATTGCTTGATATAATTCTTCTTTTAAACTCCAATACTCATTATATCCAATTTTTTGAACTGTTCTTCCTGTGTATTTTCCATCCTCATCTAATTGTGATATAGGCTCCCAATTAATAACACCTCCTGGAGAAAGTCTTTCTAGTTTTGTTAAAACTCTTCTTATGGGTGCTGTTCTATTAGCTATCCTGTCTAAAGATTTTTGATGTTGTATTTTATATATTTTATCCATTAATGCAAAAATAGGATCTTGTGATGTAGCAGCTGTACCTGTTCCATATTCTATAGCACCTATTTCTGCACCCATTTTCATTATGTTATCTAAATCTTCTTCACTAAGTCTGTCTCCATGTATTGATTTAGTAGCTAATAAATCTTTAACATAATTTTCTATAGCTGTTTTAACTAAATAATTATCGTTTTTATTACCTTTTGAATCTACTCCTACTAATGTGTTTAGTTTAGAAACAAGCTTGTCTTTTAATTGATATTGTTTAATGGTCAATGTAATATCTTCTTTAGCCGAATCTTTTGCTTTTAGTTGTGCTAAACCCCTATAGGTTTCACCCATCTTTTGATAATTTAAAACTTTTGATATATATCCTGCCTCTTTTACATTACTTGGTGTATTAATGAACTTAATCATTTTATCTACATTGTTTATAGCATTTTCCATTATTTCTTCAAATGCAATATCTGCAGTACCTTGTTCTAAGGCTACATTAATTATTGTTGTAGTTCTATCAATTTCACTTACTGTTTCTTTTGCAAATTCATTAGATTCAATATTTGGAGTAATTCTTAACAGTAATTCTTTTTTTGATAATATTATAGTTTTATAATCTTTAATTTGTTTTACTAATGCAGCATAAGAAGCGGTGTTTAATGTTGCTTCTGTTTTTTCATCAGTTTGTTCTTTAGCTAATTCTTCATCAAGTGCTGGTCCATTTTTTTGTTCATATAATTCCTCAACCATATCTTGGTTTATATTTTGTTGAGAAATTTTATCAACTAAAAAAGCATTATCCATTGGAGAATAATCAACCTTTTTAATATTGTTATTATTGTCAACATATATAATAGAAGAATTTGTCATAGAATCAAATCCCATATTCTCAAGCATTCTTCTTATAGTGTTAATTCTAACAGAGTTTATCATTGATACACTGATTTTTTTAGTGCCTTCACTATTTAAAGGTAGAGCATCATATAATATATTATCAGGTAAAACTTCTGTAGTAGCTTTATCTATATCCAACAAAGTAGTCTCTTTTGTCCAATCTAAAAATTCTATATTAATAACTTGTATATGACCGTGTTTATTAATAGCAAGTATATTTGCTGTATCAGCAATTGTACCAACATCTGCAGAAGCATCTGCTACAACAACATTTGGAATAAGAGCTATATCAGGATCTAAATATTCTTGCAATGCGTGGTCAAGTTGTTTATACATTTTAACAGCCTGCTCTTTACTTATATTTTCTATTCCCTCTACTTCTTCTATAGGAAGACCTAAAACTTTAGCTTCTAATATATTTTTAAATTCTTCTTGACTTGAAAAAGTTGCAAATGGCAACACCCCTCCGAGTTGATAGTCAGTTCCTTTTTTTATTAAATCATCTACAGATTCAATTGGAACATTAACATTATCAACGTTTACATATTTTCCAGACTTTTTATCTTTTATAACTATATCTGTTGCTATTTTATTTAAATGTCCTGTAGCACTAAAGTTATCAATTTGAGTATCTGTTACTCTTGATACATATGTTAATTTTTTAATTATCTCTTTTTGAACATCACTTACAGTTTCTGATAATATTTTTTTAATGTGTTTTTCTCTTTTGTTTGTAAGTGAAAACTGAAGCTTAGTACCTTTGTTTAGATCTTCAGTATTAAGTTTAAATTCAAGATCTCTTGTATTTAATAATTTAGCTAAACCTGTTAAAGTAGTTTTTGAATTTAATATCTCAGGACTTACTTGTAATTTTTTACCTGATATAAAACTAGAAAGATCTTTTATTATATCAATAAAATATTTTAATAATTGTTTTATTTTATCTCTCCAACTACTAGTAACTTGTTGATCAAATTCTTTATTAAATGTTTTAGATACTGCTTTAGTTACAAGTTCAAGATCTCTATCTTGTTGCGTAAAACCTCTTTGATCTGTATAAGAGTTATTTACATCTAGATTTAATTGTTTAAAGTTTTTCTTTGCTTCTGATAACAATCCTGTAAATAAACCTTTATTGTTATTATAAATTGTATTGATTAATGGGTGTAATACTTCTTCTACAGCTGTTTCAGAATCTATTCTTCCTTCTATTAACATAACTGTATTTCCTACATAATATGATTTTATGTCTTTAAACTCTGGAAGTAATTGATCTTCTGCAAAACCTTTATCTATAGCTCTTTGCCTTCTTCTATAATCTTCTTCTGCTTTTTTTTCACTGGTAATTTCTATAGAAAGATCTGGGAACATTTCTTGCATGTGTTCTATGATATCAAAAACATGAGTGTTATTGCTCATATCTTTAATTTTACTATCTATATTAGGATATAGTTTATAAAGTTTATCAGCATTGATGCTAAATGGACTATCAACTACACTAGAATCAATATTCCAAAACTTTAATATATTTTTTATTTGACTTTTTGAATTTAAACCTAAAGCAGATATATTATTTTCAATGGATTTTTTTAATTCTAATGCCTTAGCTTTCTTGTAGTTATTTTGTTGTTTTAAAAAACTTTCAATTTCAAATAATTCTGGTATTCTTTCTGACCTAGATGCTTTTTGCCATTTAGTTATAAGTGTATCTACAACAATAGGGCTCTTAAACTTTGAACTTATATCTTTCCACTGACTAGTATTTCTATTAAAACAACCCATATATATTTATTTTAAACAATCTTTTATAAAATCTTCAAAGTCTTTAAGATTTAATTTATCTTTATTTTTCTCATACAAAGTTACAAAATCTTCTACATTCTTTATACCTTGACCACCATTTTCTATTGGTGCTGCTAATGCTTTTCTTTCTTTATCTGTCAAACCTTCATATAAAGTTTTTAATTTATTTGGTGTTGGGTCTAAAGTTTTGTTATCTTCGGAAGCAGCTTGTTCTCTTAAACTTGATCCTTCTTCTACTATCATAGATGCATCTAAGGATCCTTCATCAAATAATTCTAATTGAGTCTCTTCTGTCTTTGGTCTTTCACTCATGTTTTGTATTTTTGATAAATCTACATCAACATCATCTTCTATTGATCTACCTCCTTCTTCAGTCATTTTTACTTTAGACATATCAATATCATCTATTTGAATTTTTGATTCATCAAAGTCTCCTTGAAGTGACCATTGTTTTCCTTCTGCTCTATTATCTCTTTCTGCCATCATTTCTACCAAATCCTCATGTGTAGATCTTGGACCAAACACGCCTGCTATATCTGTTGAATTATATGCCCCTAATGGTTCATATACTTTATAAACACCTGTGTGTCCTAATACCATTCCTTTATCAACATTAAAATCATGAACTACATCAAGATCTCTTCCTTTTTCTCTTGGATCTATTCTTGTTTCTAATTTTACAAATATTTGTTTTGGTCTACCTGTAACATTATCTTTAACAATAAAAGTAAGATGTGTTGGTAAATTAAATAGTTTTACTTCTCCACTTTTACTTTCTACTGTTACAGTTTCAATTCCTAATTTTTCTATTTGGTTTATAGCATTTTTACGTTTTTGATCTAATTGTTTTGTAAGACTTATCTTTCTACCTTTTACTTTTCCCTTTTTTCCTTTTGTTAAATCTTTCATATTAATAAATGGGAACATTGTTAATGTTAATGTTCCTTTTTTAACATCAAAAAATGCAGGTCCTGTATTAATTAATCTAGATCTAGATATATCAATTGGAGCATCTCTTTTTTCAAGAACTGTAAAATATGATCCAGATTTAATATGATCTATATTACCATACCTTGCACTGATGTATTCAGATTGAATACCTGAAAGTCTGCTAAGTTTAGCAAGTGCAGCTTTATTTTTAATTTTTTTATTGTCTAATTTAATTACTTCTTTGATTGTATATTGTGTATCATTTTCACCAATTGAAATTGTATAATCTTTTTGTCCTAATTTTTTTGCAGTAAACATTCCAGATATTATTCCTTGTTCTAATGCTGCATGTGTACCTATACTTGAAGAAATACGGTCAACAGAATCTTCTTCTTTTATGAGAGTATCTGTTTCATCTCTTACAAATTCTTTAATACCTGGTTGAGGTATTACTTTTCTTCTTAATTGTTTTAAATAGAAAGCGTTTTTAGATGATTCTAAAATGCTATCATTTATTTCATTAGCAAGATCATTAAGTGTTACTCCAGGACCAAATACTTTTTCATAATGTGTAGATGTAGCATTGTTATCTAAAAATAAAGCATGTACTGGTTTTACAGATTCAAATATTTCTTCTAATATTTGTACAGGTATTACAGATAAATAAGTATTTCTTGCAAAATTCATACCGTCTTTAACAAATAAATAATTTATTAAATGATCTACGTTTCTTCTTGTTGCATCATCTTTTGTATATAATTCAATTAAAGCTCTTTGTATTTCAATGATGGTTGAATCATTTAATTTATTCCATGTATTAGCTTGCACCTCATTAATACCATCCTTGTTCATATTATTTTCAGTTTCTATAAGCTTGACGTATTTTGATATAAATAAATTATCTGGATTTTCGTTTAGTAAAGTATTAACTACATGTTTTATAGTCAACTTTCCATCTGCAAATTCATCATATATTAAACCGTTTCTTAAAGATGCTAATCTATGAACCTGTCCTGTATTTTCAAGATGTCTAATATAGGCTTTAGCTGTTAGATATGATAGTATGCTTTCTTGAATTTTAAATTCATAATCTTTTGTAACTTTGTTTGATTGTAAACCGTTAATTACTAAATCTTTAATTGTTTTAAAATTTTCTGTTCTCCAGATAAAAGCTTTAGGAAGTAATTTTTGCAACTCTGAATATGTTTTAAATATTGTTGATTGCCACGGTACTATCTTATATTTACCAAGAGCTTTACCTTCAAAAATAGATCTAACATCAATAGGGTAATGTTTTATAGTTCCGTCTTTTTGTTTTATTCCTTTTAGAAATTCTACATCTGATTTTCCTATACCTAATTTTTCAAAAGCTAGATCTCTTTCATCAAACTTTTGTGTAGATTGACCCAGTCCAGCTGATATAGTTAAAAAATTAGTAACGTATCCTGTATATTGTTTTATGTTATGAGCGTTAGCAAATGTTTGTAATATTTTATATTCCATTGCATCAAGCTCAAATCTTTTTTCAACTGACACTTCAGAAGAAGATATATTAATTCTAGGTGTCTTTCCTGTATGATAAATAGTAAACTTAGCACCAATTTTTTGTAAATAATCTATAAATTGACTATCTACTCCTGCCATATCTCCTACTATAAATGTTGCACCTCTTTCAAATGCTTCATCAATTCGTTCTTTAGTTCTAACATCTAAATCTTGACCTCTAAGACTTCCATTTCTTGCTAACATAACAATTCCATTAATGGATTCATTACTATCCCAAGGTAATTGATCTTCTGTAGTTTTAGAAGAAGATTCTTTTGTTCTGTCAAATATTTCTGTTATTGATGTATCAGCTGTTTCTCTCATAGCTTTATCTTTACCATCTCCTTGTGGTGTACCTTTACCTTTATTTTCATATCCTCCCTTATATCCCTGAAATGCACTAATAGATTGTCCTGATATAGTTTCTTTTCTTCCTTTTGTATATTTAAAACTTTCAATTTGATTTACAAGAGCATCAGTAGTAATAGGTAATTCTTCTGCTCTCTTTTTTATTTCAGAAGGTGCTGCATTGAGTACTTCTTGTAACTTTGCCGGTATGCTTTTTGTATCCTCTTCAGTACGTGGATTATAAAATCTAAAATATAACTCTTTTAATGTAGGATGATTAACCATTAATATAGAGTCTTTAATAGGAACACCCAATGCTGTCATATTAGTTACTACAGCTAAAGCATCTCTATTTAAACCTAAATAAGCTGCTAATCTTTCTTTTGCATTATCAGTCATTGCTGTAATTAAAGCTGATATAACAAACTGAGTTCTCTTAGTTTTATCAAACTTACCTGGAGATGTTTCTGCCCATGCAGTAGAAAAACTATTATAAGTAACACCGTTCATTACTATTTGACCAACTCCTTTAACATCACTAATTTTTATATTGTATTCTCCTAGTAAATTCATTACAAGGTTTGGTAATACTACTGCACCAATATTATTTGCACCTTCATGATTATTTATCCATGCTTTTATTTTACCAAGTAGGCTATCTACATCTAAACCTTCTTCACTAAGTGATTCTCTTACTGCAGGAATTTCTTGTTTCATCCAATTTAATACTTCTATTAGGGGATCAACAACGGCAGGCTCATTTGCAATACCTGTTTGATTGCCTTTAGCATCCTCATTCATCATTTTTGGATTTCCTTGTAGGATATATTTTGTATCTACTAAGATATTATTATCCGGTGCTGTATAAGGTTCTCTTCCATTATGCTTTTCTTTAAATTCTTTATAAGTTTTAGGAGAATATGGAAGTCCTAATTGAAATAATGCTCCGTTTAATATTTCTTTAGTTACATCAACAAATGAATATACATCATAAAATTCTCCTGTGCTTTTATTTACAGGGTATCTTTTTTCTCTAGCAAATTGTAGTCTAGATTCTAACTCATTCCACCCTATAGTTTGAGGGCCGTTTTTTTGTTTTGTTGCCCATATATTCCAGTCATTCCAAACTTCATTTGCTGTTTTAATTAATTCTTTATTAGAATCTATTATATTATTTTTTACATCTTTTGTTTTATATTGTCTTAATGCTAAGTTAATAGAAGTTCCTCTTTTTAAAGATTCCTCCTTCATGTATCTTCTATACTCATCATATAAAATCTTTTCTGATTTATTATTTATTCCTTCTATACCGTTACCATATTCAACAAAACCTTTAGTTTTATCATAATACCATTCTTTAATTTGTGCATATACTTTATCAATATCCATATCAGCTCCTGAATTAGCAACCATTTCTTCAGCAAACATTCCAGAAGATCCATAAAATACAGGTAAGAAACCTACAAGTTTAAGATTTACAGCAGAGTGTTTATCTTGAGATGGAATTCTTACAGCAAACATTTTAGCTAAGACATCTGGAATAGGATCTCCTATTTTAATGTTTGCCATTTCTGCAAAATGAGCTGGTAATAAAAATTCAGAATATCTTTCACCAGGAGTACCATCTTCATTATATTCCATAACATTATGTCTTAATGAACTTGTATATAATTTACCTTTTTGAGGAACATTAAGAACTTCATATTCTTCTTTATCTCTGTTTTCTAACCATTCATCATCTCTAACAATTTCTGATTCTAAAACTTCACCTGTTTCTTTATCAACCTTTAAAGCTCTTCTTATTATATTATACCCCCAATCAGAAACTAAAGAGATTGTGTGACCTGCTTCTTTTTGAGTAAAGACATCTTTTGTAAAATAACTTAAAAATAATCTTTGATATTGTTTCCATGTCATTGGAGTATTTAATTCAAAATCACCTTCAAATATATCATACATTTGTGCTTTAGTTTGTGATGCTTGTAATGCACCTAAAGCAAAATCTTTAAATGCTTCTAATTTCATTGTAACTCTTCCAAGATCAATACTTTTTTGTAATTCATCTTGTGAATCTTGAAAGTTAAATATTAAATTTCTTTTAGCTAAATATTTATTTAAATGTGTATTACTTGCAGCTTCATTATAAATCCTACGTATATCACCTATCTTTAATTTTTTACCTGCAATATTTACATCTATATTATCATCTTGTTCACTTCCTATCAAAGTCATAATTTGTCTAGGTGCAATCTTTTCATTTTTATTAGATGGATTAACTTGTTGCAGTTTCATATATTTTGCATCAAGATCCATTACATTCTCAGAAAGATTTTGATTAGGTGACGATGCTTGTTCATAACTGATAACTTTTTCTTTATACATTTTAGATGCTGACAGTGGAACTCCAAGAGTTATTGTTTCAGAGTTTGGTGCATTATCAATAGCCTCCATATTCAATCTTAAATTATGTAAGTCTTCTCTTCCTGGTTTTGGATGCACAATACCGTTTGCATCTTTATATGATGTTAATTCTTCTGTTAGAACAAAAGCAGACATTTTCAAATATGTTTTACCATCTCCATATACAAGTTTTTTAGAATTCAATATTGCATTAAGTGCTTTATATCCTTTAGATTTTCTGTTTTTGCTTCCGTGATATTCTTGTAAACTAATAGGTTGTCCTTTTTCTATTTTTCTTATTAAACTGTCTAAGGCTTTACTTGACAAACCTAAACCAAACCACATATATTTAAATGCTTTTAGAGTTACATACATTTGACCATCTGTCTTTTCACTACCATCTTTTCTTTTAGGATCTGTAATTGGTACCATGCTTATATGTTTAACAGGATGATCTATACCGTAACCCCCTATTATGTTTCCTTCTGCATCATATTCATATGGTGCAATTATAATTGATTCAGCACTTGGTCCTGCAGCATTTTGCATTTTAGCTCTTTTAATTTCATCAATGGCATCCTTTAATGTCATTGCTGTATTACCCAATAAAAGTTGATTAAAAGATTTAGTGTTTAAATAGTCATTAAAAAATATTTGTTTAAGGTTATGATCTTTATTATTCTTTAATAAGAATAACTGATTCATTGCTTTTGTAGTATTTTCTGTTACTTCTTGAGTAGAAGTTTTTAATTGTTCTGTTATAGCTTTATTTAAAGAATCCATTCCAAGTTCATCAACTAAAGTTTCAAACTCTAAATACATTGACATTAATCTATCATTCATTATAGATTTTAAATCTATATTTTCTTTTTTTACTTTTGCTAATGCTTCATCAAAAGTATATAATGTATTTGTATCCGGATTTATTGTAGTAGCATATTCTTCTAAACGTTGTGCAGCAAGATCATCTGTCTCATACACTTTAACATCTTGCTCAGTCAGTCCTATTTCTGTTTCTCCAACAGGTTTCACTTCAAAAATATAATATGAAGTTTGTTCTTTTTTATTAAGACTATTAAAAAATTTCCATATCATACCGTCATTTGTATAATATTTTGTTTTTTCATCTCCATATGTAAATGAATATTTCATTTTAACTTCTGTAGATACTGCATTTCCAAACCTGTTTATTAGACCGTCTAGATCTTCAATATAATCCATTGCTGTTCTTTCTCCTTTGTTTTCAAATGAGTAGTTAATAGATTTTTTATCTATTAACATAGGCGCAATTACCTTTTCACCAACTGTTATATTTGATCTATTAGCACCATCTGCTGTTTTTAATATAATAGATGACCCAGATTTTAAAGTTGCTTTTTGTGTTGTATTTAAATGAGGAGCTTTTTCTCTAACTCTACTTGCAATTTCTTTAGTTCTTTTTGTTGCTAATTCTCTAGATTTATTTAATTTTGTCCATCTTCCTTTTTCCTCTGTGTTATAATTTTCTATTCTTCCTGATTCAAATTTACCATTTTGGTATCTTTCATTATATTCTCTTGTTATTGTTTCATATTCTATTTTAATTTCATTCATCATGTGGTCAATGTATTCATCTGTTAATACACTACCTCCTTCTTTTGATTCAACAGTTTTTTCAATAGGTAATCCAACAAGATCTCCTGTACTAGAAGCTTCAATAACTCTAATATCAGTAGGTGCTATTACATAACTTCCAGCGTTACCTTCATTATCTATATAACTTTCAGATTTTACATTTCCTGTTTTTGCTTGATAATTAGTAAAGTATACATTTAACAATTGACTCATTATATCTTTACCACTGGAATCTCCAAAAGCAATACCAGGTTGTTTATTTATAGTTAAAGCTTTAGATACAACAAAGTCTCCCTCCTCATTAGTTTGTAACATTACATGTTTATGTCCTGCTATTCTTATTATACGTAACATTCCTTTGTTTACTATATCATTGAACTTAGGACTGTTTAATAAAAAGTTATCCTTGTAATATGGATCTCTTCTCATTTTATTTAATTCTTCTGGAGTATTTAATTGTTCAACTTTTTCCATATGATAAGTAGGCATTTGGTGTGCATACTTTAATTTACCATCTGGTGTTCTAAAAACTGTAGTTCCAACTGTTTCATCAAAAATAGCATTACCTCTTGCTAATTTTTGAAGTCTTGATTTAACACCCATTTCTGAATCAAGTGATATTTCTCCTTCACCTTCTATTGATAATTGACTGTCAGTTATTCTATCAAATAAAACAGGAGTAGCTTTTTTTGTATTAGTATTTATAACACCGAGAGCTTTTATTATTTGATCAACATCTTCTGTAGTAATATCATCATTTACTTTATACAGATCTAGATAATCTTTTTGTTTATCAGTTCTTTTTTCATTTAAAATACTGCTAAGTATTAAATACTTAATGTATCCTTTATTAAGGTTTATACCTGTATATTCTAAAATCTCTTTAGATAATTCTTCTGATGTTTCATTAACTTCTGTATCTTTTATAGCATCTCTTTTCATTTCATTGAATAGAGTATTCCAAGTAGCAATTGCATAATCATGTGCACTATTTGTATTATTAACTAAATCTGTATATAATGCTGTATAGGCAGTAGACCATTTATCTATTTGTGAATTTGCATCATCTTTTTTATTAGCTGGAAATATATTGATTTGTCCTGTTGCTGGATCAACTTCAGCAAATAAATAATCTAATCTAAATTGTGTAAATGCTTTAACAGCTGCTTGAAAAAATGCAGGATTAGAAACTGTAAAATGACCTTTTGCATTTGTAGGTAATGTCCATCCTGGAGCATTAATATCTTCTTCTGTTAAACCATCTAATCCAATTTTTGTAAATAGTTTATCTATTACCGCTCTTCCATGAACACTGTGCTCGCGGAACATAGATAATTTTTTAATTATTTGAGTTGGATTTGTTGTATTTTTTACAGCTTTTAACATTGCATTATATGCATCTACAAAATCAACAGGCTGTCTTACTGTTCTTCCAAATTCATCTGTAACTTCTACTGTTGTAGTAGCAATAAACTTTCTCATTGCAGATGATAAAGATTTAATTCCTCCTATTTCATCTGATGCTACATCATATTGATCAACATTCTTTACATTAGCTGCTAAATCAAATTCAAGATCATTAAGTGTTTCAAGTTTAGAACCAATGTTAATATCAAAAAATTCTAAATATTTTTTTACTGCAGCTGTAATGTCTTCTCTATTTTGTAATAAAGCATCATATCTATCTGATACATTATCTATTATTTTTGAACGTTGTTCAAAAGGCATGTTTTCAAAAAATTCATCACTAGGATTATATAATTGTATTTGCTCATTAACAGAATCTTCTAAAATTGTTTGTGGAACAAACTCTCCCTCTATGTTTTCAGCTTTATTTATATATAAATCAGCAATAGTTGCTACTAATGTATTTTGAACATTTGCTGGTAAATAAGTATTTACTATAATTGGTTTATCAACAATTTTTCCATAGTCATTTTTTACAGGCCTTGTCATTATTCTTTGACCTTCTCTAATTAATTTAAATGCTACTTGAGGTACACCAAATTTTACATCTTTTGTAAATAGATTATTTTCATCTATTGTAGCATTTTTAAATCCTCCTCTATCAATTTTATCAAATAGAATTTGCATATCTGATTTGTGAAGTCTTTCAAAAATTCTTTTTATAAATTCTATAAGTTTTGTAAACCAGTTCTTAGCTTCGGCAGATGCTTTAGAGCTTCTAGGATTTTGTTTAAAGGTTTCAAATTGATCTGCTAACCATTCTTCAGCCATTCTATCTAATAGAACATCATCATTCATTTCTTTATATAACTCACTGTCAAGTCTATATAAAATCATTTCTTGCTTTAGAGTTTTATCTTGTTTTTTAAGATCTGCTTTTAAACCTCTTTTTGCTTGATTTAAAAGTTTTCTTTGTTCTTCCTTATTTAAAAATAATCTAAATACTGCATGAAAAGCTTCATGATATTTAAAAGGTGATTTTTCTGATGTAAATATTCTTCCTCTAAATTCTAAATTCCCTCCTATTGAAACAAGATCTGTAGCAAAAGTTCCAACACTATACCTGCCCTCATTTATCATAGAGTCAAATATTTGATCATACTCTTCTATAGTTATAAGATCTTCAGGAAAAATAGTTCTTACATATTCTCTAAATTCTTCTAGTTTTGTTATAGTCTCTTCATCATCTTCATGACTTTTAGAATATCCCCCTCTTATAATTTTGTTAGCCGCATTTAACTCATTGGTAAGTCTTTGTATTTCAGCAGACATATCATTTAGTTCTTGATTTTCAGAAATCAATTTGTCTACTTCATTGTTAATTTGTTTGTTTGAATAATTTGGATTTTTTTCTTTAATCTTATTACTTAATTCAGTTCTTAATTCAATTCTCCTGTTTTTAAGTTTTTGATTTAATTGAATAATTTTATGAGCTTTTTCTGCAGCTCCTAATTCAGAAGTAGAATTTTCTCCTTTATTATTACCTCTTGTTTTATTCTCTGATTCATATTGATTTTTTAAAGATACTTTCCATATAAACTCTTCATTTGCTTCTAATGTATCTCCATTTTTTATTTTACCAATAATTTGATTATCTATAGATTCTTTAAACTCAGCTAAATTTGTTATTTCTATTCCTGACTCTGTTCCATAATATGCATCAACATGACCTTGTGTAATATCTATTTCCTCTACATCTTCAGTTATATTACCATCTGTTATCTCTTCTTCAGATATAGAAGTATCTCTATCTGCTATTGCTTGTTTAATTGAAGGATCATCAAACTTAACATATAAACCTTTATTACCTCTAATTTTTTTATTTATTCTAGCGGTTACTAAATTTTTAATTTGATCTACTGATGTATCTTGTGGAATATGATTTGCAAAACTATCTCTTGTAAATTTTAAATTAACTTTATTATATTTTTTTCCTTCTTTTCTAGCTGCTTGTTCGTAGTATTCTTGCCTAGCTTGTGTTTTATCATTAAGCATTTCTATAAACTCATCTATAGTTTCTACAATTCCCATTTCACCAGGAGTAATAAAAATGTTTAATCTACCTTGAATACCTACAGCATTAGCTCCTTCTGATTTACCTTTGTTAAAGTAGTTAATTTGTAATTTCCCTTCATAATTAATACTAAAGCTTAACTCATCTCCTGATTTATTTTGTAAATAGAAACCGTCTACATCATTATTTTGCAGATCTTCATTGAATGCATCATTTATGTTTTTATCAGCATCAACTTTAATTTCTTTACCTTTATAATTTTTTTCTCTTGTGTGTGCTTGTCTTTCTTTAACTTTTTTTATGATGTCTTGAATACGTTGATCAGTTAAAGTTTCAGACTTTAGTTTAAACCATGTAACAGTTCCATTTGCACTTTTTACAAATTGAACATACCTTCCTAAATTTATATCACTAATGTGAAAATGATCTTGTTCTGATAAACCTTTTGCTTGCTTTACAATTGCTTTTATTTCTTTTTGAATTTTTACTTGTTCTTTAGATGTAGCATTAGGTCCTATTAACCATCTTACTTGTTGTACAGGAAATCCTTTTTCCCATACTGTATATATATCAGCTATAACTGTTTTACCATTATAGTCACTATATTCTAATTGATCTAATTTAGTATCAGCTTCTATAAACTTCTCTGTTGTAGAATTAGGATCTTGCATTCTAACCATAGGTGTTCCTGGACTAAGATATAAGCTAGTCTTATTAAGATCACTTAAAGGAATTTCTATGCTTTTATTATTTGCTAATTTTTTTCTTATCTGATCATTTATAGCTTCTAAACTGATATATCTATTTCTTATATATAAATAATCATTTTCATTTTTAATATCAAATAATCTTTCTGCTTGTTCTTTTGTTATTTCGGATCCTTTTATAGTATCCTTACCATCCATAAGAGTTACAAGACCTACATTTCTTAATTTAGCAATAGGTTTTTTACCATCCATTAAAGTAATTTCAAATTCATTTTGTCCTACTTTTAATTCTTTATTTTCATTAGAACTAGAAAATGTATTATACTTATCAAAAGAATCAAGTGATTTAGGGTCATCCTTTCTTTGTTTTTCATAACTTTCAAATGCAGGATTTCTTTCAACAAGTAATGTAAGACTTTCTCTTCTGCCTTTATTTAGGTTAGATAACCAATCTTGAAATCTGGTTTTTACTTCTTCTCCTCCTCTTTCATTTACTTGATTACCTGTTGCAAATTTTCCATATTTGACCATGTTTCCATCAAAAGGGTAAAACATGATAGGACTTTTAACTGGTAATTTTTTTACAGCTAACTCTGTAACATCTTTATCCTCTTTAGAAAGATCAACCTTTTTCCATTGTTGTATTTTACTTTTTGTTTTAGGAAAAGCTGCTTTAGCATTTTTAGCAGTTTTTTCAGTTACGTTTTTAACAGGTACTAAATATAGACCTCCATTGTTATTATAAGTTTTTTTAGTTGTTCTGTTAAGCCAATATTTTCCATCTTTTTGAAGTAACTCTCCTGTTCTATATGTTTCTCCAAATAGTTTAACTGTAAAAGGTTCTACGGGATTATTTTGATTTATGAAATCTGCAGCATCTTCTGCTTGTCCAAAGGTAAAATAAACACCGTTTGAATTAAGTCTTTTATTGTCTTTATCTAAATTTCTATTTCTAACTGATAAATCTGTTTTACTTTTATCTACTACTTGCCAATACTCAATATTCTCACCTTCACTATTTATAGTTCTAGTTTGTAAAATATATATACCTGGAAACTTTGACTGTTTTACAGTTTCTCTAGCTTGCTCATTCTCTTCCGTTTTATCAAGTTTATTTTCTCTAAACTCAGGTGAATCAAATTTAGAACGAGAAACAAGATCTATTGTAACATCATTAGCGTTTAATGTTTTTTGTACTAATTTTCTGTTGTTAGTGCTATTAATAAAATCATCAAATGTTCTTGTGCTTTCTTTAGCTTCCTTTTCTGCTTTATCATACTCTTTGTATAACTCATATCTTGCATTTAATATTCCTTTTCCTCCTTTTCCATTTTGTCTTTTTCTAGCTTTCCAAAAAGTGTATTTTAAAAATGGACCATCTAATTGTTCATCATACTTATCAACATATTCTTTTTGATATATATCTTTCATTAAGTTTTGTGTCTCAGGATGCGTTTTATAAAACTCATCTCTCTTTGCTGTTTCTGCAAGCAGATTTTTTTCTTGCTCTGTTTGTTCTTCTTCTAGTTTATCTGTTGGTAACTTTATGTCATCTATATCAGCAAAATCTTTAAATCCTTCTTCTGTAGTAGATTCTTCTGATTCTAAAACATCTTCTCCTGTAGTAGCTTTTTTCTTTTTTAAATCTTCTTTAAATCCTGTTAAAAGCTCTTGAATATCTAACCATAATTGTGATGATTCTCCTTGAGGTAAAACTGGTCCAATTTTATCATAGAACATAGTAGGAATAGTTCCTTTTTCCATGAAAGGTCTAAATTGAGTTTTATCCATATGTATACCTCTTTCTGCTAATCTTGCTATTAAGAGATTTCTTTTTTTATTTTCTACATTTTTATATTGTCTTGCAGCAATTGCATTTGAGTCTCTCATGTCTTCCCAAACTTTCTCATGTATATCCCTCATTCTATCAGCAATTTCATAAAATCTTTTAGGATTACTTAAAACCATAATTGCTTGATTAAAATCACCAGCGTGTCCTTTTAATGCGCCCCAGTCTATAATTTTAAATATTGTATCATCAATGTTTTCATAGTTTACATAACTATCATCTTTATTAGCTATAAGATTTAAATATTTTAAAAATGTAGGTTTAATTTTATTTATATTCTTTTTTAAGAAGTATCCTTTTGCGCCAACATTTTTTTCATCATTTAAAATGGATTGCATTTTTTGTAATAGTTCTAACTTTTCAGTTTTATGTTTTTTTCTATCTATTTGTTCTTTAGTTTCTGCTGGTTCTTTTATTTCTAATCTTAGTATTTCAATTTCTTGGTTTAATGTTTTTTGTGATGTTAAAAGTTGTACATCTTTTGGATCTGATTTAGCAACAACAGGATCTTTAGATAATGCTTCCATTATACTATTGGCTCTTTTTAATTGTGCTGTCATTTGATCTTTTGCAAAAACTAAATATTTTTGAGCTTGATCTACACCTAACCATGAAAGAGACTCTTCTGTGTGTTTATCTGTTCCAGCAGTATAATTATTTGGATTAAAGTTTTGTGGAAACTTTTTATCAATAGCTTCCATATTTATTTTTATTTGCTTGGCTCTATTAACCATATCCTTTAATCTTTTTCTAAGCTTCACTGCATTACCGTTTGGAGCTCTAAAAAATTCTTTTATGGTTTTATCATCTAATCCTGAAATTTTTTCTAAGTTATCTACAATAGAATCATAATGACCGTTACTAATTGAAGTATATATATGTTCAAAATCAGCATAATCTCTATCATCCATCCATTCTCTTATATTATTTCCAAGAGTATGCATGTTCATTCTTTCTGTAATTATTTTTTGTAGAGTAAGGTTGAATCTATTCTTATCAAAAAAGTGTAATGGATTACCGTATAATTTTTGATCTGCCTTTGCAACGGCATTTACCCATTTCTTTGTTGCTGCATCTGTTTCGTTATAAGCCTTTCTGTCCCATACCCAATTAATAGCTTTAGGTAATCCTACAGTTAAAGCTTGTTGTGGTCCTTGAATAAGTCCCCCCATCATAAATCCAGATAGAAAAACACTTACTCCTTGTTCTGTTCCTAACTCGTGCATACCTTCTTTTGCATATTTTGCAAATACATCAGACTGATTCCATCCTTCTGATATAAGTTTGCCTACTTCTTCCCAGTCACGTGATGATTTTCTAACTCCTTCATCATATGCATCATTTAATAAAGCTAATTGACCTTCTATATCGGCCATAGAAGTTTGATCATATAAGTCTCTATAATATTGTTCTAGACCTAATGCTGTACTTTCTTGTAAAACTTCTTGTACACCTTCTGCAATATTCATAGATCCGTATTTTAAAGCTACTCCTGCTGCGTGTTTAACAGACCCTTTTGCACCAGCCTTAATCATTTTTCTTATATTGTTAAAGAATACATAATCACCAGCATCATAAAACCCTTCTTTAACAGTTCCTTTACCAACTGCTTTTGCATAATCTTTTGGACGCATAAAGTTTTTTTGCATTCTTCCCATTGCTCCATCTAATGTAGCATCCATAAGTTCTCCAAAAGGTTTAAAACCTCTTGTTATTCTACCAAGAACTAATTTATTACTTAACCAAAGAATAGGAAAGTTTATTAATAAATCTTTAAATCCTCCTCCTGCAGCATCTTTATAAATATCATCTATAACTTTTTGTGGTAATTCTTCAGAACTATCTTTTAAACCAAGTTGTTCTCTTCTTTGAGCATATAAGTTATTTCTTAATGTCATCTCTACACCACCTGCTTCCATTTTAGACTCAGCTAAAGCCATATTAATATTTCTTATATCTCTATAAAAACCACCAAGTGATTCTGCACCTTTAACTAAACTTGTAATGTTCTCACCTCTTTTCATTCTTGATCTTAACCTGCTCATTGCATATATAGTTTCAGGAGCAAGGAAATTGGCACCTGCTTTTGCTAAACCTACTCCTGTTAATCTTATCCCTTGCCATGCACTTTTTGCATTTTTTATTTCATCTAAACTTTTAATAGCACTTTTATAAGTATTCATTACTCTTTTATAACTACTTCCTAAAGCTATTGTATCACCTACATTAAATAAACGTCTTACTCTATTTAAATTTTTTGCAGTTTTTAATGCTTTTGGAACAGCAAGAAGACCCGCAGCACCACTACCAACACCGGTATATGCAAGTCCACTTATTGCAGCCCACATAACGAATTCTTCTACAGCAATACTAGTTACAATACCTGCTGTATATGAACTTTGTAAAAAGAAATCATTCCACCATTTTCTTGATAATGCTCCTCCTTGACCACCTGAACCACCTGTTCTCATCATATCTTGAAATGCCCGTGCTCCTACAAAGTCAGAATCAAAAGGTCTTCCTTTCTTTATATCTGTCCATGATCTCCATTGAGATGTCATAGCCGGATAATAAGTTGTAGACCATGCTGCCCAACTTCTATCCCAATTGGCTGATTTAGATGATGACTTTTGATATATAGATTCGTTATCTGCAAGAGGATTAAATCCTAAATCTGCAAAATTAGGATGCAGATGGTATCTATCCATACTAAATGCTCTTTCTGAAAAGTGAAAAGGTTCTTGATATCCTGGTGCAGGATCTACCCCTTTATCTTGAAGCCCTTGTTGGAGAGACATGCTGAAAGAATTATTTCTTCCTTGATCTGTATTTCTATCAAATCCACTAGGATCAACACTGTCTAATCCACTTACTTTTCCCATTTTACTTAGACTTGGTGGATTGTACGGTGGAAATATACTTGTATCAAACAATTCTAATTTTGATGTTCTATCAACTATATCTTTATAATAGTCATTAATGATTGGAGTTGTTGTTTCACCCGTTCCTTGCATTTTAACATCTTGAATCAAATCTTCTGTTTGAGGCATTTTAAGATTCTCTGTTATTTGAACGGTGGGCCCATTGCCCAAGACATTAGGATCTTGACCTATTGGTAAAGACTCTATTGGAGCATTTTGCGTATTTTGTGATAACTCTTCAGCCATAGTTTTGGTTTTTATTGAATTGGTGGTGGATTATCTCTTACATCTATTTGGTATAAAGCATTATTTTGTAAATCATCTATTCCTCTAAAAATCATATCTGTTAATCCCCATTCGTCAAATATTGTAGGTTCTGTATACCACTCACCTAAAACAATATTTCCATCTTGAAGCATTGTTTTTTGTGATTTAATTATATACCCTCCTTGTGTTTTTTCAACTTGAATTGTACCTCCGTTTGCAATAGACATACTCCAAGGTGCTTTTGTTCTATTAATTTCAGTAGCAATAGCATCTACAGATCTATTTTTAGTATGGTATGGATTATTGTCATTATCTTTATTTACGTGAACTGTAATACCTTCTGATATAAGTTTACTTACGTCTTGATCAATTTTATCTACTGTAGCTGTTGATCTTGACTTCTTTTTACTAGTATCTCCAAATCCTGATAAAAGAGTTTGCCATTGACCATTTTGTGCATAATTTTTATCTAGTGTTATATGGTAACTTCCCCATCCTTCTTTAGATCCTGACTGTCTATATTCAATTTGAAAAAGAGGTTGATCTCCTTTATCCCAATCATAATCTCTTTTGTAATCTTGTAATATTGCTTTTAAAATTACATCTTGTGGGTCATTCATTTTTGTAGAATATTCATCTGGCTTTTCTCCTAAAATGTCATTAATTGAAACTCCTCTTTTATCTCCCTGACTGACAATAAAACTACTACCTTCAGTTCCTGATGAAACAATTCTATCTAGTTCATCTAAAACTTGAACAGAATATCCATTTTTATTAAGGTAGTCAAAATTAAAATTAAAACTTGGATAAGCAACTGTACCTATACCTGCTCCTTTTCTTGTAAGCATTGGTTGACCAACCCAGCCTCCCATAAAATTAACATCATAACCATGTGTAACTGCTGCTGGACTTACTAACATTTTATTCAGTGTTTGAAATACACCAACATCTTCATCATCAACTTCCATTCCTAAAGCGTTATTTTCATCCTCTTTTGCTCCATCATAATGTAAATTAGAATCTTCTCTAGCAGCTTTTTCATCAAATTTCCATTCCCCTGTATTATCTCCTCCTATAGTAGATCCCCAGTTACCGGTATTAGAATTAGAATCCCACCACCAGTATTTTGCTAATCCAGGATTCCTTTCAAATAAAGGTATTGTATAACCAGAAGAAGGGTTGTATTTACCGCTCAGTGATCCTACATATTGAGCTCCTTGAAAATTTTCATTTAAATGTTTATATATTGCATCTTTTCCTGTACCTGTTGTACCATTTCTAAATTCCACCTCTCCTCTTGCATTTGTGCCACCTAACGCTACTACATTTAATTCTCTATATAATTGTTTTGATGGGATGAATTTACTAGTGTGATTTAAATTTTTATACTTTTCCACTAAAGCACGCGCATCCTTAGCAGTACTAAATGACTCTAGAAAATTAGTAATAAGATCTGTACCATCTGTTTCCTCTCCTCCATCAAGATCTCCAGCTCTAAGAACTAAATTTATAGGCACATTGTCTCTAATCATTTCAACTTGTCTTTGAGAAAGAACTGGGGGTATATAACCATTTTTTTGAGCTTCACTAAAACCTGTTGAATAATCTTGCATTGCCCAGTTTAAAAGATTAGTATATCCTTCATTTTTATTATCAATTAAACCTGTATACAAATTTTTCATTTGCATTATGTTTGCATGCATCATAAGAATTTCTTCTTCTTTTAATTTTCCTTCTTTTGTATTTAATGTAGGAATATCAGTATACATTAGAACATTATTAAATTCACTATTTTCTATTTTTGTTGCTAAACTTGATAGTGGATTTTCTACAAGTATTTTTTTAAGTCTTTCATATTCAGGTTGATTAACCATAAGACCTGCATTATCTCTTGCAGTTAAATCTTCTATTGCAGTTTCCCAATTTGATTCTTTATATACTGAAGCACATGTTGCACACTCTTTATAATGGTATCCAATCATTCCTCCATTTTGTTTAATCATATCAGAATTTTTAAACTGACTTGGAAATGTATTTAGCATTGTTCTCATCAGTTGCACTTCTGTATTTGTAATTTCACCCTCCGCCCATATTTTAGCATCTTGATTAAGGTTAGTCATTATTACAGGAGTACTTTCTCCTGTTGCATTTTGAAGAGCTAAATTTATAGCACCTACATTTGGAGGTGTATAACTATAACCATCACCTGTACCTTTTCCTCCTGATAATTGATCTTTTAATATTTCTAATTGAGCCATTCTATCATATAGATCTGCTTGTTTTATTAAACCAATTTCACCTCTTCTGTGAATTTGATCTAATATATCTAAGCTTCTTTCATGATCTCTTTGCAGATTATATATATGATTTTTTTCATTTATTGCAAATTGATTTTCTTTAAAGATAGTTTCTGCTCCTATTTGACTATGTGCAGAAGCTGCTCCTTTTAACTTAGGTCCTGCTACAGATTTTATAAATCCTTGATATCCTTGTTCTAACAATCTATCAATATTAACAGCAGGTGCAGATAATTTTTTAATTCTTTCATTGGTCATATCTCCTGTTTGCTGTAAGATTTGCATTTCAAAAATTTTCTGTAACATTACTTCATCTTCTGGACTTCCTGGAACTATACCATGTTTTTGTTTATAATCTTCCCATCTTTCTATAACTGTTTTAGCAGTCTTAACTGCTGTTATACTTTCTGCTACAACTGCTTTATCATCATTTGTTTGATCCACTATATATTGATTTGCCCATGCTTCTTTTGCTGCATCAACACTTCCATATTTTTGAACGTTTTCTTCATTAGTATAAAAGTTATGTGCTGTTACATAAGCTTGTACTTGCAATCCTCTTTGAACAACAGGATCACGTAATAGAGTTTCTGACAACCAATTTAATCCTGTATTTGTAGTTTTATATACAGGGTTTCCATCATCATCTGTTTTAATAGTTATACCATCCTCTTCAAATTCATAACCTATAACTCTTTCAGTTAATGCTGTTCCGTTTGTTGTAGTTATAAGCCAATCACCATTAGGTGTAGTTTGTTTTGCATTTAATCCAGATTCTTTTAATGCATCAAAAGCTCTTTCATAGAGATTAGGATTTTCAATATATTCAGGTAATGCCATACTACGTGCATCTGTTAATGAAGCTTCTTTAAACCTGTCCATATCAATGTTTAATTTTGATACGCCTTCTTGCCAATATCTGTTTTGATCTTTTTCTCTTGGTGATGTTGCAAAAAATTGAGCATCTTGCATACCTTTTTGATATCTTTTTGTATATGCCATATCAAATAGAATATCTTTATCTTCAAAAAAAGGTCTGAATAATCCTTTTGCAGCATCCGCATTTTGCTGTAATGAAAGATCCATGCCGGAAACTTGTTTTAAGCCATTGCTTAATCTGTTTGCAAATTGATCTCTACGTTCAATATTTTCTTTTTTGGACAATGGTGCATTTAAAACATCATTGTAAAGATTATTAAGTTGTTTAAAGTTTGTATCATATCTATCTTGTCTTACATCTAAAACATTAGACAGGAATTTATAATCCGGTTTAAACGGTTCTAAACTAGGTACATAATCTTCTACTCCTCGTATATAAGTTGCCATATTACTAAGATACTAAAATTTTATAAGTTTTTAATTTTTTCATTATACACTTTTAAAGTTTAAAATTACACTCCTGTTAAAAAGTTTTTCAATTCCATACCCTTTTGAGCTAATCTTAAATCTCTAAATTCACCTCCTCTTCTTGCATATCCTCCTGTTAAAACAGCTTGTGCATCGTTATTAGGTACACCTTGTCCAGATTTAAATATTGTCTCATACCATTCTTGGAATTTTGGGATATCATCTGGATCTACACCTGGTGACTTTAACATTGTTTGTTTAAAGTTTGCATATTGTTGTGCTACACTTTGAGGAGATTGATGGTTTGGATCTTTATTAAATTCATCATAATTAGTTATATCAACCATACCTCCTGTTCCTGGAAGAATGTCAAAATTCTTATACAGTGTGTTAAGGTTATATGTATTAGCCATATTAGTATAAGCATTTGATAATGAATCTGTTATTTCAGTATTAGCTTTTCTCATTGCATTATCATAATTTTGTTCAACTAACATTGTATTATCATATAGTTGTTTAGCTTCATTATTATTTAAAACTTGCGTTTTATACATAATTTCAGCATTTTTAGCTGCAACAGTATTAGCAATTGTAATATTATCACTTTGCACTCTGTTAACAGTATCAGCTATTTGTTGTCCTGCCTTACCTTGTGCTTTTGCCTGAACTGCTGCGGCTCTTTGAGGTCCTGAAAATGCAGAAGCTGTATCAGCTGCTATAACAGCTTGTTCTCCAATAGCTGCAATTTCTCTTGTAGGATCTTTAAATACAGGATCTATTAAATGAGCATTATACTTAGGAGCCCATGGATAATATTTTCTTAAGCTCATTTTATTATCTAAAGCGTTTTGATATTTTAGCTTATCTTGTATCCACCATTCCGGTTTTGGTAATGTAGCAGGTTTTCCTATTTCTCCTGGAATTATATCTTCTGGAACTTCTTTTTGTTCAGCTGGTTCACAAGTACATCCTGTTTGTGTTTGAGGATCCCATGGTGTAAATGTTCCACCCTGTGCTTCACATTGTTGTTGTATTTCTGCTGCATTAGTACAACCTTCTGCAGGAACTATATCATATGTTCCTTCTGCATTAAACATTGTATTATTTCCAGCCCATCCTTCTGCTTTAGATGTTCCTGATAATGGATCTACTTGTGTTCCATCCTCATTTGTATAAACATCAAAATTAACTGGTGCGTCATATGTGTCTTCTCCTTGTCCTGTATTTTGTAATATAATACCAGCATTCATTCCTGTTTGCATATGCTGTATGGTTTCAGCATCCATTGGATCTATGCTTTCTCCGTCCTCTGTTAATCCTAAAGATTTTTGTTCTTGATTATAATACCAATTTTGTCCTTTTTTATCCCAGCTTGTAACTCTCCAAGTATTACCTCCATATTCTTTACAACCTGATTCACCTTGTGCACATGGTGTATCTGACATTTCCCATTCATAAGTACTATCCCAATTTGGATTGTTTGCATATAAAGGATCGTTTTCAGATTTAGATGTAAAACTGTCTACTTCTCTCATATATTGTGAATATTTTTTATGATATTCCTCTGCAGAAAGAGGGGTCATTCCATTTTTTTCTGCTACTATTCTATATGCTTGATATCTTTTATCTCTATATGTAGAAGCATCATCACTATCATAATAATCACTCCAACTATTAAATCCTTTATATGTTTTTTTTGTTTCGTCACTAGATGTTCTAGTAGGTACTTCAGATGCATTTCCTGTTGAGCTACCATATGCCTGTACTATTCTATCATACAAAGCTTTATTTGAATCTTTTAAATTATCTAGTTCATTTTGATTTGCAGCAATTACTTCACCGGTACGTTTATTTGTTATAGGAAAAGCGCTTTTTGGTATTTGGCCTCCCTTTTTAAATCTTTTTAATTTCCTTACAGATCCTCCATATCTCATTGTTTCTAAAGTATCTCCTGTTGCAAATGGAGATCCTACATAATATGGGCTAGATTTATCTTGAAAGTCTAATGGGCTATTCATAGGGGCATATCCTTGTTTTTCATTTTGTCTTTGATCTGTTACTTGTTCATGACTTATACTTCTAATGTAATCTTGATACTGTTTATGCACTCTTTCTAATTCTTTATTTTCTTTTTCAGCGTTTGTTATATATGTGTTATTAATAACAGCTTGTGTATCTTCTGTGTTTTCTTCTTCTTCTTCTTTAAACTCATAATTACCATTTATTTGATTATATGCTTCAGTATATGCTGGATTTATAGTTGAAGGTGCTTGTCCACCTGCTTCAATGTGTTTTTTCCATTTTAATACATCTTGTGCAAATTCCATTTCTGATCCAGGAATAATATTTTTATTATTATATGCTGCTCCTGTTAATTCAGAATTTGAATTTCTTAAACTTTGATTTGCACCTAATTCATTACTTATTTTTTCTTGATTGTCTAATTGGTCAAAATACATATTTTGAGCAGCTTGTATTTGTTTTAATACTTCATTATAGTACGTATCTGTATTTAAATTATCTATTTGATTTTGTATTCCTTGTTGTTGTGCATTAATCATATCTACTTCACTTGATCCTGTATCTCCTTGAAATTTACGTAATGCTCCTCCATATCTCATCATTGGCATTGGTGCTGCTTGAGCCATAGGTGGTTGCATAGCCATTCCTTGTGGTGGCATAGGTTGTTCCGTCATTTGTTGAGGTGGCATTCCTTGAGGAGCTGTCATTTGTGGAGGTCCTTGAGGTCCCGCTGATTGTTGTGAAGCTTGCTGTACCATTTCTTTTAATTTCATAATTTTCATTCTCTCTTCAGGTGGTAGTTGCATAAGAGCCTTTTGTTCAGCTTCTTGTTTTGTAAGACCTTCTACTTTTTGAGAAAATCTAATTGGATCAATCCCTTGATTATATAAATAAGGATATGATGCTAAAGGTACACCATCTTCAAAATCTTTTTTAGCTTCTTGTAAAAATGCTAATTGAGATAATGATTCTTTATTTTTTTGCATCATGTATTCTGCTGTATCATTAGCAATTTTATCTGAATGAGGATCACTAAGTATAGAAATGTATTTGTTTAATTGATAATTTTTAGAAACTTCTGCAGGTGTTAATTTCTTTTTAGAATCTATTCCCATTTCAGATAATTCAAATTTATCAAGTTTCATAGCTCCTGTATCTGAATAGATAAAGGATTGTGGTGGAAGATTTAAAGGTGTTCCTCCTTTGTGGTGTCTTTTACCTCCTATATTATATAATTCAAAATCACCATCATTATTCATATCAGTTAAAACAGTTTCTCCAACTTCTGCTTCAAGATTTGCTTCTTCTCTTGGTACAGCTTTTAATGAAGTGTTAACATCTCCAAATGGATTATTAAAATTACCAGATGTTATATCATTTGTATACGGAGAAGGTAATGTTACAAGTCCAAATGATTCTTGATCTCCTGTATGGCTTCCACCATGAGATTTGTTTTTCATAACATGTCCATCTCTTACTGAAAATCCTTTAGGTAATTTTTTAATTCTAACTTTCATAATTATAATATTTCTATATCTGCTCCTGCAGCAATTAATTGTTTATATGTGTTTATATCTATTTCAGCTTCTCCTCCATTATTAAAAAACTGTCCACCATATTTAGCATCTGTACTATCCTCTTCATCTGATTGCTGTGTTTGTGGTTCATACTCATCAGTACCTGCTACTGTTTGAGGTATATATTCTTCTGTTCCGCTAGTAGCTTGTGGTTCATAACTTTGAGTTTGTGGTGAACCTGAATCTCCATATGCTGATTGATTCATTTCTTCATTTGATCTTGTGGTTTGTGGAGTATAATCATAATCATTTCTACTTGATGGATCATATCCTCCATCTGTTGACCTTGTAAATTGATCATCCATATTTGATGGTGCAGGAATTATACCTCCTGTACTAGGATCAATAGTTGTATCATCATACGTATCAATTATATCTGTATTATCTGTAGAGTCATCCGCTATCCCATCATTGTCAAAATCATAATATTCTATTTCTTCTTCTATTTCTGTTTCTCCTGGTATTTCTGTAATTCCATCCTCATCTTGTAATTCAAATTCTTCATCTAAGTCATCAAATGTTACATCATCAAATTCTGGCTCATCTGGATATTCAGGTGGTGGTGGTTCTGGTGGAGTATAGTCTGTTTCTTCACGGCTGCCTGGAGGCATTACTTGTCTATTGTTAAATAATACATCACTGTATTCTCCCCATTTATAATCATCTTGTCTCATTCTTTCTGGAGTTGGAATACCTGGTGCCCATGGGCTACCTTTTCTACCACCTCGCATAGATTGTCTATGTACTCCTGAATGCATAAGATCATGTATTTGCATTGTAGTTAATTCTGGATTATTTTTACGCAGTATGCTTTCCCATGTCATATAAGCATCAGCGTGTCTATTAACATAATCATTTTTAGCTCTGCTCCATTTTCCTCTTTCATCTATATATTTAGGATTATAATAACCTACATCTACAAGTGTATTCCAATCTTTTTCGCTAACACTTATTGGATCTTCTGGCATCCAAGAATATCCTGAATAAAAACCTTCCCATGGTCCTTTTCTCCAATTGGTTTCTTTTCCTGTATTTGGATCTGTTACTGTACTTCCTTTCCCTTGCCATACATCCCATTTTCTATTTTCAGATCTTCCCCAACCTTTATTGGTATCCCAGTCTCCATATTTAGACCATCTGTGTTTGTAATAATTATTTGCATTAGGGTTTTCATCCCAACCTTTAAATGTTCCGCTCCAATCTGTTCCTTTTGCATCTATTCCTGGATGATTATCATAATGTCTCATGTATTCAGGAAATGGATAACTCATTGTATTTGTATGATCAGAGTGAGGACCTGTTACATTCTTTGGGTTTTGAAAATTATATAAATCTTCATAGAAATTATACGTAGTTCCTTTCATTTCATAATCTAATTGTCTTTTTTGATTATCAGTTAAATCCTCATAACCAGGATAATTATTTTTATAATATTCCATTCCATCACTGGCTTGAGGAATAAAAGAGTGTAAACCGTTATCCTCATTTGATCCTCCATATTTCATTTCCATTCCATATCTACCCATTCTACTAAGAGTTCTATCATCAGGTCTAAAGAAACCTTCGTTTACAGTATAGTCTCCTTTAGATCCTGAAAGATCTGCATCTGTAACACCAAACATGTTATCAGCCATAGTTGACATTTTTAACATCTCTTGTCTTTTTCTTTGTTGCCTTTGACTAAGATACATGTTAAGGGGTTTTGCAATAGCAACTGCAGCATGGCTTAATTTCCAAAATGCTTTAGGTATATCTCTATCTAAAAACTTTTTTCCTTTTTTATATGGACTCCATCCACTTTTTCTTCTTGCCTGTGTTTCTGGTGGTGCTCCACTTCTTCCACCTCCTCCTCCTTCTTCATTACAATTTCCTCCTGGACAAGGATCACCTCCTCCACCTTCACCATCATCATAGTAATCATCTCCTCCATCATCTGGTGGATCATATGGATCACTTGGTGGATCATAATCTTGAGTTTGCGGATCATATTCCTCTGGTGGATCTACAGTTTGTGGAGTGTATTCTTCTTCCTCTTCTTCTTCTTCAGTCCATTGATAACTGTCATTCTCATCTGCATCAATTTGATCATCAAGTTCAGGATTAAATGTATATATATCAGGATCATAACTTCCTTCATCTATGTCCCAATCTCCACCATCATCATCTCCGCTAGCATCCCATCCGTCATCTCCACCATCATCTCCTCCATCATCTCCTCCATCTTGATATGTTCTTAATTCTGCATTTTCTGCAAGTCTGTTTAAAATATTTACAGGATACCCTCCTTGATTTTCTATTTCATGTGCTTCGCCTTCCATTGTCCATGGTATATCATATTGCTGATCTTCTAGTCTATTATATGCAACCTCTTGAAAAGCTGGAAAAAATCTAGAATCTGGATTAGATTCTATAAATCCATCCATTAACATATTTTTTTCAGCAGCTCTTCTGTCATAATAATTTCCTAAAACTTGATGTGTAACTGGACCTTTGGGTTTAGGAACATATGTGTTAAAATGTAAACCTGCATTATCTGGATAGAATTTTTTCATCATTTGATGATATGTTAACTCATCATTTACATTTTGCATATGATGATGTAACTCGTGACTCATTAATGGATTCATTCCTAATCTATCTATATCATTTTGATATAAATTTATTGTTTCATAATATGGTTCATAATATGATCTTCCGTCTGTATCATGTATCACTACATTAGGATCATAATAATCATCAGGTGCGTTATCATACCAGTTTTTTATTTTATTAAGGTATTCTTGTCTATACTCTTCATTTTCTAAAGACGGCTCAATAGTTGGTGGTATTGTATAACCTGTTGTGGCCATCTCCTCTTCACCTTGTGTAGTTCCTGTTGGATCTGGTGACTCTTTAGTTTCTTTACCTTCTTGACCTGTATCTAATATAACTACCTCTTCTTCATCTTCTTCAATAAATTCTGGTTCATAATTTTCTACCTCATCTGGTATAACAATAGGATCTTCATCTACTAAAGTTTCATCTGTATCTGTTTCAACATCTGTTTCAACATCTGTTTCAAAAGGTGTTGTTGTTAAAGTTCCATCATCCTCATATTCACCCCAAGAAGTCATATCATCAAGATTTCCTTCTTCATCTTTATCCCATGTTATTACATCTGCATCAGGATTTTCTAGTTCATATAAATCTCCTTCTAAAGGATCTCCTATATAACTAAGTTGCCCGGTTTGATTCCATTCATCTAAATCAAAATCAACAGGTGCAAATTTATCAGGGTACATTTCTGTTCTTTTATCAAACCAGTTTTGATAATATTTATTTAAATATTCTTTTCTAGGTACTAAAAATCTTTTTGGGTTGTTAGGATGTTTAGCTTGTAATTCTGGATCAATTACGTATTCTCCAGTTTGATATCCAGTTACTTGCTGTTCTGATGGTTCTGTAAAAATATCTTTTATATCATGAAATGCATTATAAAGCCCAGCAGCTAAATGCGGTAAAGGAGATTGTCCATATGCTGGAAGCATTAAATGATCTTGATTAAGAGCTTTAAAATATTGAAGGTTATCAGGATTAAGTTGTGGTCCTGCATTGTATTGTGCTTCTTCTGCTTCTGGTGAAGTATCTACTCCTCCAAATGCTATATCCATATTTCCACTAGTATTAAACCCTATATCTATTTGAGACATATCATGCATTGTTGAATACTTATCATATAATTGAGTGGCTCTTTGAGGATCTGAAGTGCATATATCACCGTTTTGTGAACACCATTGTTTTAGTGTTAACTTAACCTCTCCCTGTTGTTGATATCTTTTTAATTTTCTTGACATTTTAAAAATACAGTTTACTATAATAATATACTAAATAATATTGACATAATCTAATATTGTTTTAAGCTGTTAACTTCCCCACCTTTTCTTTTCATTGTGCTATATTTTGAACCTGCAACCATATCTGTCCATGTATCAAATCCATTATCTAATGCCAAATATTCTTTATGTATATTTAAAAATTTTTTATCAAAACCTGAAGAAGCTAATTTTTGTATTTCATTTATTTGAACTTCAATAGGGTAACTTGAAAGGTTTTCAAAAGCATTATCCTTCAACCAATTCTTATATATTCTTGGACTTTCTTTCATTTCTGGATATGGAATATATTTATTTAATAATTTAGCTTGATGATGTATATTTCCTGGAGGATTATAACTACGCATCAAGTATGGATTATGATATGTTTTACTTAAATCTGTTATTGTTCCTTGTCTGCTTGGTAACTTACCAGAAGGATCTACACCAGATTTTAATTCAGGACCTATATATTTTAAATTTTTAAAATTAGCAGCTTTTTCTAAATCACTAAATATGCTACCGCCATGTGTAGAATCATGACCTGCAAATCCACCTGAAAATGTACTAGGATTATTACTAGAAAAATCTTTAAGATAATGTTCTTTATTTGATACTTTAAACTTACCAACATCTCTACCTGCTACAAGTTCGTTACCAACATAGTTATGAAATAATCCATTCATATCTTGTGAAGATCCTGCAGTTCTATGAAATGAATTAACTATTTCAGTAAATTGATCATCAGTTACATTTTTTCCTACATAGTATATATTAGTTTTAGGAGCATTTTTTGTAATATTATCATATAACTTTTTATCTCTAGTTAATACAATAGCTTGATCTCCAACAAACATGTTATGTTTATTATAGAAATAAGTATCACTAGGAGAAATATTTAATAATTCACCATGTTTTTTTAAATCGTTTATATTATTAATAACGGCAGTTGATTTATTTTTCCAATATCCAGCACCATGAGAGCTATGATACTCATCCCCTTGAATGTGAGAAAATGAAAAATGTGTTGTATTTCTTTTTTTAATTATATCATCATAGTTTTGTATTTTTAATGCTCCTTTGCTTCCCTGTATATGAGGTGCAATTTTAAAAGTTAATTTACCGTTTTCAACAGTAAGTCCTTTTGAATCAATTACTCTTGTTAATGCAACATTAGTACCATCTTCCATTCCTTTATAATCAAATGCTGTGTTAAGCGCATCATCAAACTTAGTAATTTGAGTTTTGTTTGGAACATTTAATTTACCACCTGCAACACCAATTTGAGGAAAAGAATTATTAACAAATTTTCCTGTATTTGCTGCATTTGACATATCTGTTAATAAATTTTTAGATGCATTAGTAACAGTTAAATCTCCTATTTGTGAGGTTGAATATATTTTATCTTCTCCAATAGAACCTATTGCTTTATAAGCATCATCTACTAGTTCATCACTTTGACCAAATCCAGGATTTGCTCCATCAAATATAGATGCTGGTCTAGAAACAGTATTATAATTAGTTGGAGTTGTAAGAGCGTCATCCATAGTAGATGAAAGAGTAGTTGCAAGCTTTCTGTTTCTTGCAGCAGATCTTAATGATCTAACTCCTAATTGACCTAACTTTCCAAGTCCAAAAATTACAGCTGGATCAATTCCTATATCTCCAGCTATTTGCCATCCAGGTGCAGCGTCTTGAAGAAATGTATTACTTGGAAATCTTTGATTTGAAAATAAATTTTTATCTGCAGTAGGTAATACGTTTTTAAAATTATAAGGATTTCCTCTTACTGCTTCTATACCTTCAACTAATGTTGCTTGTGGTATGGTGAGAGTTTCTAACATATTTTTTCCAGCAAGTGTTGGAAAAGCTCCAGCAAAATCATGTACGCTTTCCATATATGTTGGGTTATTTCCTATACCATAACCTTCTCTACCTTGTCCTATTATATTTCTAAATATTGGACTTTCTGATACTTCACCTAAATATACATCATTAAGATGTTGTCTTTGATCACTACTTAAAGTATCATAATAAGGTAATCTTGCTTTAAAGAATTCAATTGCATCTCCTCCTGGCCCTACATTTACAGCATCAAGAGTTCCTTGTCTTATTGGTTCACCACCCGGTTGAAACCTACGTCTACTTGATGCTCGTTCTTCTGTGTTGTCTCTTGTTAACCATTCTCTCATTTCGTTTCTTTGTGGAAGTACTCTTTCCATCAAAGTCCCCCTGTCTGTAGGTCCTTCTTGATCTTCAATATAATCCAGTGCTGAATTTTGTTGTAGCTGTCCTCTACGGACCTGGTGGGTATTTCTTGGTATACCTCCTGGAAATCTGGTTACGTTACCTGCAACTATGTCTTCAGTATTTGCGTAATACCGTGATGGGCGGCTTCCTGTAGTGTCTGATCTAACTGTACCATCATTTAAAGTGTGTGTTACATATGCTCCTCCGTCAAAGTCAGGATTAATTATGCCTTCTTGGTTAGCGTTGAAAAATTGTGACTCTATATTATATCCTGGAAATATAGAAGCATTTTGATATCCAGACCATGTTCCTGGTTGACCTATTGTAGTTACTCCTGATGCTTCTGTTAATTCCCTCATTTCTTCAACACCTCCGCACATTCCTGCATAACATACAACTTGATTGTTATCAGCTAACCAACCTCCTTCGGATTCTGGTGATAGTATTTCACCAAATGTATCTACTACTCCTGGTGTTTGTTTTCCTGGATCTCTACGGGATTCTGTTAATGTAAGTGGTCCTATTCTGCTATCTGAATGCTGCATAAAAAAGATCTTTCCGTCCCTGCTTAAATTTTTAATATCTCCAAAATGTGTATCAGCAATATTTTTAGCTGATATATATTTATTCATTCTATTATCTCCAGTGTAATTATCATTGTATTCATTTCGGATTTCAAATAAATCAGGATGTGTTGTTTCTAAATTATCATAAAAATTATCTCTATGCTCTCTTCTTTCTTTTACATAAATGTCTTCTAAATCAAATATTTCTTGGTTTTTAGCCTTAAATAACTTATCTAGTCTTTTATAGTTGTCAGAGTCTTCATCATGCTCATTACCTAATTCTCTAGCTAAAGCACTGATTTCCTCATTTAAAGTATCAAACTGAGGATTATATGTTCCTCTTATTGCGGCTTG
>TARA_R100001463_G_scaffold2754_2_pt1 | contig 36651 bp, 27 predicted proteins | sample TARA_R100001463 | Tara Oceans TARA_R100001463 (sample SAMEA2622242) | marine metagenome | biome: marine biome (ENVO:00000447); feature: deep chlorophyll maximum layer (ENVO:xxxxxxxx); material: "saline water (ENVO:00002010), including plankton (ENVO:xxxxxxxx)" | depth 40 m
TCATCAAACGTAGCAGGACCTCCTGGACCAACTGGACCTGGATCAAATGTTGCTGGACCTCAAGGAAACCAAGGAAATACTGGAGCTTCATCAAATGTTGCTGGACCTCCTGGACCAACTGGACCTGCATCAAACGTAGCAGGACCTCAAGGAAATCAGGGTAATACTGGAGCTTCATCAAATGTTGCTGGACCTCCTGGACCAACTGGACCTGATGGACCAACTGGACCTGATGGACCAACTGGACCAACGGGGCCAAATGCTGGAATAACTTCATACACAAATAACGGTAATGACAGAGTAATAACATCTGTAAATTCATCTACAATAAACGCTGAATCTGCTCTAATATTTGATGGTCGTAACTTAGGTGTCGGTAATAACCCAAACTATGAATTAGATGTATCCAATACTGGTCTTACTGAGGGTAGAATAAGAGCAACTTCAGCTGGAAGAGCAAGGTTACACTTAGATGGATATAACGACATAGCAGAAATTTACTTTGCTAGAACTGGTACAAACAAATCTGCAATATATCAAGACTCATCTGGAACAGTGTTAAATGTTTATAGTTTTCAAAATAATAATGAAATAATGACGTGGGATTTTGTTAATGACAGAGTTGGTATCGATGATTCATCACCCTCATATAAATTAGATGTAAATGGAACAGGTAGGTTTACAGGCGCATTGCAGCTTGATACTGCAGCTGCTCAAAATTCAGAAGCAACTTCATTGATGATAAATGGTAGTGGTGTAATTGGTACGAGAGAATTAGGAAGTAATGCTTTCAATAGTACAGCATTTACTACAAACACTGGTACAGTTACATCTGTGGCAACTTCTGGTAATGTAAACGGAATAACCTTAACAGGTGGAACTATTACTACATCAGGTACCGTTACATTGGGTGGAACGCTTTCTATCAACAACGGTGATTGGAGTGGTACAGATTTAGCAGTTGCAAATGGTGGTACTGGAGCAAGTGATACTTCTACTGCTCGTTCAAATTTAGGCTTACAGATTGGTGTAGATGTACAAGGATATGATGCTGACTTAGCCGCTATTGCAGGTCTTACACCAGCCGACGGATCATTTATAGTTGGAACAGGTACAAGTGCTGGTAATTGGGCGGTTGAGACGGGATTAGTTGCTGTAGGTAATGCCCTAACTTCATTTACTACATTCTCAGGCGCTGCAGCAAATACTCCTTTGGGTGCAGATCTTATTCCCATCTATGACTCGGATCAAGGTGCTTGGAAAAAAGACACAATAACCAACGCTGCATTACAGGGACCTACTGGACCACAAGGAAACCAAGGAAATACTGGAGCAACTGGAGGAACTGGACCTACTGGAGGAACTGGACCTACTGGAGGAACTGGACCTGCTGGACCTACTGGACCTGATGGACCTGCTGGACCTCCTGGACCAACTGGAGGAACTGGACCTACTGGAGGAACTGGACCAACTGGACCTGCTGGACCAACTGGACCAACGGGGCCAAATGCTGGGATAACTTCATACACAAATAATGGAAATAACAGAATACTAACATCTGTTGATTCATCTACTATCAATGGTGAAGCTAGCTTGACTTTTGATGGTACTGAACTCTTATCGCTAGCTGGTGGAGGATCTCAAGCTCAGTTTTTGATGAACGATACCCAACACCATGGTGGAAACGCTGGTATTTCAATTCAAAGTAATACCATAACCCTTGGTGACATAAACAACAATGATATGTGTGATAGAATATTTTTCCAAGTTATGGGTGGTGCCAGAATGACAATTAATGATTCAGTAGTCTCAGTGGATGAACCATTCGTTTGTACAAACGGAGATTCGACTTCTCCAGGTCTTCAATTTGGTAGTGCTAATGATGGGTTCTTCCATGATACTTCTGATCCAGGTCAGGGTATAAAGATGATGGTAAACAACGCCAACGAATTTTTATTTGCTAATGGCGGTGACTTTCACGCTGATGCCGATGTAATTGCTTTCTCTACTACAATCTCAGATAAAAGACTAAAGGATAATGTTGTAACCATTGAGTCGCCTATGGATAAAATAAAAAGACTTCGAGGAGTTGAGTATGTTTGGAATATTGGTAAGAGAAAAGGGAAAAAAGATTTAGGTGTAATTGCTCAAGAAGTAGAAAAAGTAATACCAGAAATTGTTAAAGAAAAATATATGCCATTCATAGATGATACAGACACAAAGTATAAAACTGTTGATTATGAAAAATTAACAGCAGTTCTCATAGAGGGTATAAAAGACCAACAAAAACAAATCGATGAACTTAGACGAGAAGTAGAGGAGCTGAAATAATGGCAGTTCCTGGCAGCGGTGAACTTAGTTTACTACAAATTTGGAATGAGAAAAATGAAAGTGATTATACTTCTACTAATCAAGATGGTGAGAGTGATTTTAGTTTAAGGGGGATGTCTGATGATAATATCAGTGACAGTAGTGGTGGAAATATAACTATAAATACTGCTGGTGGTGGTAATGGTTTACAGACTCAGAATCAACCACACTCAGCGAGTGAGTTTTATGGTTATGACCATGATGCTGTTGCACTTCCATCGGTAGGTGCTTATGGTAATAGTAACTCTACCATAATGTTTTCAGGAAATCAAGGTACTAGTTTAGTAACCGTTTCGAATATAGACTTATCATCAGCAGCTTATGTAGGACAATCACTCATCGGTGCGACAGGTCACATTTTCTTTAGGTTTGAGTCAGGAACATCTTTTAGATCTGATGCTCAGTTGACCAGACTAATTTACAACGGTGGTTCTGTATTCAAATCATTTTCTTCATCAGGAGTCAATGGTATTTTAACAACAGATGAAACCACCAATGCAGCATACGATCACAGTGCTACATTTAATCAAGTTGGTACGAGTACTTCAAATAGAGGAAGTTGGGTTCAACTTAATGGTACACCACCTTCAGGTCAAACAGGTGTAAATGCAGATGCTATTTATTACGAATCAAGTGGTAATCAAGGAAGAAACAAAGATGTTTATCTAAGGTTTCCTGAGATTACTTTTTCTTCCAATACTATGACTTATGAAGGTTATGGTTACGGATCAAACATGGGTACTCTGTACTTAGGTATTTACATAACGGGATAATGATATGAGTCTAATACACAGTGGAAGTTGCGATGGTACAACACAATTATCCGAATCAATATACATATGCAGAACAGAAGATTATAGTATCATTAGTACAAAGGGAGCGACTTCAGGTTCATTACTAAAAATATCTTCAACTCACAATATGGATAGTGATGATGAAGAGATAGGTGACTTTATAACGGGCTCATTTTGTCCAGAATGTAATGTGTTTTGGGTAGGAAATGATGTTAGTGGTTCGTATTAATTTGACATAAGTTATATTTATTATTATAATCAATAGGAAATAAAATGGCAGGTTCACCTCCAGCTGATTCACCCTCACCAGGGTTTGCAACACCACCAAGAACTCTTAAAGGATCATTACGAGTAAAAAAGAGATTCTTTACTAAGGTGTCATCCTCTAATCAAAGATCGTTTATTTCCAGTTCAGTAGATAAAGAGATGGAATCATCAGATGGTAAATTTGGTGATAAAGCCATACACGCGTATGACTCAGCATCTAAAACCCATTTAGTATCAGAAGAATTTTTTGAAGAGGTTTCTAAGTCTAGAGAATCTGGTCAGTTTATATATGATAGTGCTATGGCACCATATACTGCTCCTATTATGCTGAGTGTAGAAGAACTTAGGGAAGATGTAGAAGATATATTTCAATACGTTACTGGGTCTGGTGTACAGGGAAATCAAGGGGCAGCAGGTCCACAGGGTGCAGCAGGATCAAATGGAAGTAATGGACCACAGGGTCCGACTGGTCCTGATGGTAGAGATGGAGCAAATGGATCACCAGGCAATAATGGTAATAGAGGTGCACAAGGAGCTGCAGGAAATAATGGTGCACAGGGGAATAATGGTGCACAAGGAAATCAAGGTCCTCAAGGTTCTGAAGGTAATTTTGGTGGAGCTACTTTTCAATACAGATATAATAGTCAAGCTAACAGTGGAGACCCAGGTAGTGGAGCATTCATCACAAACAAGTCTACACAAAATGCATCAGACGTTATCATGGTCGATGATCTAGATGCTGGTAGCGAAGATATACAAACATATTTACGAACAATAGACGATTCTACTAGTACAATAAAAGGACATGTAAAAATGTCTTTACGTACAGACAGTGATAAATTTATTATGATGACCATCACTCGTGTAACTGAAGAAACTGGATACTTTGCCATTTCTGGAGGAGTTGTTGCTTCATCAGATTCAAGTCCATTTAGTAACGGTGATTTTTGTATATTAACGTTTGCAAGAACTGGTGATAAGGGTGATACTGGATCTCAAGGTGCAAGAGGTGCACAAGGAGCAGCTGGAGCTCAAGGAAACACAGGAGCAGATGGACCAGCTGGAAATGATTCAAATGTTGCTGGTCCTCAAGGACAAAGAGGAGCACAAGGGGTAAGAGGAGCAGATGGACCAAATGGACCACAGGGTAATACTGGTGCACAAGGAAATCAAGGAAATACTGGACCAGCTGGAAACGATTCAAATGTAGCGGGTCCCCAAGGACCAAGAGGAAACACTGGAGCTGCTGGTGGAGACGGTAAACCTGGTACTGATGGAGGCACAGGAGCTCAGGGACAAAGAGGTGCACAAGGTTCAACTGGAGCTAACGGACCAAATGGACCACAAGGTAATACAGGAAATCAAGGAAACCAAGGTAATACTGGACCTCAGGGAAATCAAGGAAATACCGGACCACAGGGATTAAGAGGAGCACAAGGCTTAACTGGGTCACAGGGAAACCAGGGAAGAACTGGCCCACAAGGTGCAGCTGGAAACAATGGAAGTAACGGAGCTCAAGGTGCACAAGGAAACCAAGGAAATACAGGAGCACAGGGTCCACAAGGAATATCTGGAGATTCTAACAAACATCTAAGTTTAGTTGTTGGGTCCAACATGTCAGTAGATCAAACTGGACATAAGTTTTCTAAGACAGCTAACGATGCAAGTTGGAATGGTGAAGTAAGATCTGGAACTGGTTATAAAAGTGGATGCGTAATTATAGTTTCACCAAATCAGACAAATAAATATTTTATGATTGGTTTAAATACTGATCCTGCAACAAATACTAGTTACAGTTCAATAGATTATGCTCTGTATTTACATGGCGGTGGTGTTATAAAAATATATGAAGGTAGTTCTAATCCTTATAATGGAGGAGCGTATTCTGCTGGGGATATTTTTGCAATCACATATGATAATGATAAAATTAGATACTATCATAATGGTAGTCTTTTAAGAACAGTTGATGTTTCGGCTGATTTAACCTTTTACTTAGATTCTTCATTTTACAATACAGGTACAGATCTAACTAGACACGTTTCTTTTTTACCAATGGGTCAAGTCGGACCTACAGGACCACAAGGTAATACAGGAGCACAAGGTCCTCGTGGAAACACTGGAGCTGCTGGCGCAGATGGTAAGCCTGGAACAAACGGAAGCAACGGTGCACAAGGAGCAGCTGGAATAAACGGAAGTAACGGAGCTCAAGGAAACCAGGGTAATACTGGAGCTTCATCAAATGTTGCTGGACCACAAGGAGCAGCTGGTAATAATTCTAATGTTGCAGGTCCTCAAGGATTAAAAGGTGCACAGGGAAATCAAGGTAATACAGGGTCTCCTGGAAATAATTCAAATGTTGCAGGTCCACAAGGACCAGCAGGAAACAATTCAAATGTTGCAGGTCCTCAAGGATTGAGAGGTGCACAAGGTGCAAGAGGTGTACAAGGATCAGCTGGAAGTAATGGAGCACAGGGACCAGCAGGAAACGATGGAAGTAATGGAAGTAACGGAGCTCAAGGACCAAGGGGAAACACTGGAGCTGCTGGCGCAGATGGTAAGCCTGGAACAAACGGAAGTAATGGAGCACAGGGAAACCAGGGAAGAACTGGCCCACAAGGTGCAGCTGGTAATAATGGAAGCAATGGAGCACAAGGACCAGCAGGAAACAATGGAAGCAATGGAGCACAAGGAGCAGCTGGTAATAATGGAAGTAACGGTGCACAGGGAGCAGCTGGATCAAACGGAAGTAATGGAGCACAAGGACCAACTGGACCAAATGGACCTCCTGGAAACAATGGAAGCAATGGAGCACAAGGTCCTCGAGGATTTAATGGTACACTGGGTGCAGCAGGACCACAAGGACCAACTGGACCAGCAGGACCAGCTGGTAATAATGGCGCAGCTGGACCACAAGGACCAACTGGACCAGCAGGATCGGCAGGACCACAAGGACCTTCAGGTGCTAGCAATAGTGCATTCACTGGAAACCAGGTGGTTGTATATAATGCTAAGGGTCAAACAGTAACATTTACATTTGATAAGGGAATATGTACTAGAATAAGATAGTACAAAAAAATTAGTTTTAGAATTTTAATTTAATATATATTATAAAAGAGGTTTTTCTTGCGAGGTGAATGGTGTTATTATAAACAAGCTTTTACAGAGGCCGAATGTGACGAGATAGTCAACATTGGGTTGTCAGGAGATTTAGGGTCTGGTGTTGTTGGAGATGGAGAATGGGGAAACTCTGACAGTATAACAGATTATGATATGAGAAATAGCGACCTAAGGTTTATAAATCCTGGTGAACTTGGAACACAATGGATATTTGATAAAATGTGGAGATTGGCTTTAGAAGCAAACAAACAGTGGTTCAGTTTTCATTTAGAAGAAATAGAAAGTTTTCAATTTACACAGTACGATGGTAGCAAGAAGCAACATTATAGAGAACACGTTGATGTTTTTTGGGTTACTCGTAAACCTTCACATAGAAAATTATCAGCTGTAGTACAGTTATCACATTCAGATGCATACATAGGTGGAGATTTAGAATTTAGACGTTTAGATGAATATCCTGATGATGGCCAAAAAGCTGAAATGAGATTAAAGGGATCAGTAATATTTTTCCCTTCGTTTGTTAGTCATTTAGTTTCCCCAGTAACATTGGGTATGAGACATAGTTTAGTAGTTTGGATTGACGGTCCAAAATGGAGATAAAGTGAAACGGTTTTGTATCAATACACTAACTCATTCTGGAGAGAATAGAGTACAGCTTTTAAAAAAGACCATTGATCTGTTTGTGGACAATACAAACTTCGATACGTTAGATTGGTTTATTTACATAAATGGGTCAGATAAATCATATGATGGAATAGAAAGAGAATTTACTTCTAAATATCCACACATCAAGTGGAACATTACACATTCAAGTGTAAATTTTGGTGTTGGAGCTGGTATAAACAAACTAAATAGTTATTCTAAGGATTATGAATATACCTTGTTTTTAGAAGGTGATTGGTTTACTGTACCAGAAAATTTATCATTTATTGGTAAAGATTGGTTGAATACATCTTTGGATTTGTTAGATGAATCAAATATATCTCAAATCTTTCTTAGAAAATATATCGATGACATGGACGATAGACAATATGGGTATGGATACTGGATTAGGGAAAACAATATAACTTCATCAATTACAAAAAACGAAATAGAATATTTAGTGTTGAAAGAGAAAGAGTACAGTAATAATCCACATATAAGAAGAAATTCTGACTATTATGATGTTGGTATATTTCCATTAACTGAGTTCTATGATGAAGATGGTAATCCAACAGAAATAAAAGGAAATAAGGATTGGGGACAAGCAGAAATTACAGCTGAAAATTTGGGAAAGCAACTATCAACTGTTTACATAAAGTTTGGAAAGTTTATTCATGGTGACAGGTATGATAGAAATATGAATGAAATAGGACTTAGAGGTTGTGGAGGATGTAAATTTGGATTAATGGAACCAACTAAGTGGTGGTGTTCTGCCTGTACAGATGATGATGAATTTACACAGTTTGAACAGCAACAGTGGTATTATGAACGAGAGTTGGATAGTGTGATAAAAGAAAACAAAGACGATCCAGATAAAATATATGAGGTAGCAAGAAAATATCACAGAGCAGATCAAGATTATATAACAAAGGTTAGACTACCAAACTATAAACTTTCTATAGATGAGCTAAATGAAAACGAGCGGTTTGAAAGATAATGCAAGTACCAGATTTATTTTGTCATAATACTAATATTGAAACATTCTTTATGCATGTTGAAGATTCTAATATGAATGGATGGATAGCATCTACAGTTCCAATTGATACAATATCTATTGGAGAACGATCGTTGGTTTTTGATAGAAATAGTGTAAGAAATGATGTTCAAGATTCATTGAATAATAATTCTGTAGCGTATTCGGTACAGTTTCCAAGATCTAGAGAAAGTTCTACAGATCCGATATGGGTTAATGGGCAAAATGCTGGAACTCTGTTTAAATATTATGTTTACCATTCTGGTTTTAATGTAAAAAATAATGATTTAGATATGGTAGTTGTAGAAAATTTTTATGATGATCCAGATATGGTTAGGGAGTTTGCTCTAAATTTAGAATATGGGGTAAACACTGCACACAGAGGATATTCTGCAAATTCATGGACATTGGATGGGACCAAGGAAAGATTCGAACAAATACTGCAAACTGAAATATTAGATTGGAACGACTCAAGATATAGAAATGGAATGTTTCAATATATTACTGGTAAAGACCCAATCGTTCACCATGTAGATGAAAACAATTATGCTGGAATAATCTATTTAACACCAGATGCACCGTTTGAAAGTGGTACTAGCTTTTACGAAAGCAAGTCTGAACGTAGAAGCTGGTTCAATCATGACCCAAATGATCGGGAAGCATATGAAAGAGCCTTCGAAGGTAATTTTTACAACAGACATAAGTTTACAGAGATAGATAGAATAGGAAACGTTTATAATAGGTTAGTATTGTGGGACTCATTTAAGATACACGCCGCAACGCAGCATTTTGGAAATGACATGTACGATTCTAGATTGTTTCATATATTCTTTTTTGATACAGATGGAGGAAAGTAAATTGAAAATTAACGTTATAACAAGGTGTACTAGGCTTGATAACATATTAGAAGTCGGAGAATCAGTTAGTTCTGAATTTGCAGAATGGCATGTTATATTTGATACGTCAGTATTACGAGATATACCAACAAAATTAATTGATTCTCTACAGTCTATTCAAAATACAAAGTTACATTTTATACACGGAAAAGAGGGCGATTTATTATATCCACAATCTATGCAGGTTATTAGAGAAATTAAAGATGGTTGGATAATATACATAGACGATGACAATATACAGCATGAAAATTACTATTCGTTAATATCGAAGGCTATCATTGATAAGTCTTGGGCTGGTGGTGAGACAATCAAAAAGATTATTATTGGAAAGCAGTTTGTAAACTTTAAAGATTTTACGGAATTGGAATATAGAGATGCAGCACCTGAACATACAAAATATCAACACATTGATTTGGCACAAATAACTTGGCACCATTCAGTTTTTAATGATTACGATTTCATAGGAGATTATGCAGCTGATGGTAAATTAGTAGAACAAATACATAATGAACACCCAGAATGGTTTAAATTTATAAACGAAACCATATGTTATTACAATTATTTGGTAAAGCCACACAAGAGTTTTGTACCAAAAATATTGTACGTAGGTCCAGGAAAACCAGATTTGAAATCTAATCAGTTTGAAGAATGGGAAGAGAGTTCATTAAACACTTTACACGTTGAAAACGATAAAGGAATAGCTAGCGTTATAACTGATTTTAAACCAGATTCAATATTAACTGTTTCTGATGATGACATAACTGAAAACCCAGAATTGTGTACAATGTCATTAGAGATTAGAAATAAATGGTTTAATATAAAAAGTTTGGATAGTGAAATATTAGCTGGAGACATTGCTTATGGTGTAGCAATGAACAATATGATAGAGAATCAGGTTTTGAAAGATTATGTTTCATGGTTCACTCCAATATACAACACTGGGAAAAAACTATATCGTACATATGAATCACTAAAAAACCAAACAAATCCAAACTGGGAATGGGTTTTAGTAAACGATTCAAATGATGGTTCTAAAACCATATCTATAGCCGAAGATATTGCATCATCAGATCCAAGAGTTAAACTGTATGACTTCAATACTAAATGTAATGGTATTGTTGGAGAGGCAAAGTATAGAGCAGCTGTATTATGCAAAGGCGAACTTTTATCCGAGTTAGATCATGATGATTATTTAACCCCAGACGCAACACAATTATTATACGATGCAATGGTTGCATATCCAGACGCTGGATTTTATTATACTGATTGCGTAGAGGTTGATGAAAATTGGAATTCATTGCAGTATGGAGAAGGGTTTGCAATGGGCTATGGTACATATAGAGATGAAGAAAGTATGGGTAAACAGTTTAAAGTACAAGTTGCACCAAACTTAAATCCAAAAACAATACGACACATAGTTGGTGTTCCAAATCATATAAGATCTTGGAGAAGAAATACATACTTTGAAATGGGTGGTCACAACAGAGGTTTATCTATAGCTGATGATTATGAATTACTGGTTCGAACATTTTTGTCTACTAGGATGTGTAGAATAGTTAAACTAGCTTATGTACAGTTTATATATGATGATGCTTCAGGAACAAACACTCACAATTCTTCTAGACGAGACATACAACGTAGAGTTAGAACAGTAGCTAATCATTATGATGCTGATATTACAAGAAGATTCCAAGAGCTAGGACTTGAAGATTGGGTAGCTGGAACTCCACAACAAGTAGTTGCAGACGTAGAATCTAGATTTGGTGAAGAAGAATGCGTAGCAAACTATAATTATATACCATGATAACAATAGTAATACCAACACTTTGGAGATCTCCAGAAACTTTACATAGTACGATAGAATCATTCAAGCGGACATTAAAGGACTATCCAAACAATGAACTTATACTGATAGACAATGCCAATTCTGATTTTAAAGATGACATAGTTAATGTTGTGAAACCTAGAAAAAATATAGGTGTTAACCCAGCATGGAATGTTGGAGCAGATATGGCATATAATGAACATGTATTATTTATGAATGATGATATTACTGTAAACTTTAAACCCGTTTTAGAATGCCTATATAGGGATTTAGAAGGTTTAAAATATGGTACAATTACTGGAGACAAGGAACGTATAGCTACAGAGGGTTTAAATGTTAACGATGATGGCGATACAATAGAGTTGACTAGGGACCATTCTGGTAGGTTTTTTGGGTTCGGCTGCTTCTTTATGGTACAAAAAGAATTGTATCACCATATACCAAAACGTTTTAAATATTTTTGGGGGGATGATTGGTTGTTCTATATTTTGGAACACTTACGCCAAAGAAAGTCTTATTTTTTTAAAAACTTAAATTTACCCGGTAAAATGTCAGTAACATCCAATGACATAGACCACGAGAATAATCATGAGGAAAACGACTGGTGGACACCCACTACTCAAGCTGCTCATGATTATTATAAAAGACTAAACAGTGCCTTGTTCAGAGGTGATTTTATAGACGATAAGAACGGACATCAGCATTAAATTAGCTTTTGGAAATTAACAACAATATATATAATAAATAGTTATGGAGAATAAAATGTCAGAGACAAAATTTACAGAAGAAGAACTAACGTCACTTAGAGAAGTTCAAAGCAAATATCAAGCTATACAAATGAAGTTTGGTGCGTTAACTATGCAAAAGTTAGCACACGATAAGCAAGCTGAAGCATTAGCCGATAGTGAAGATTCTCTTATGGGTGAACTGGAAAATTTGCAAAACTCAGAAAAGGAAATAGCCAAATCATTGAATGACAAGTATGGAGCTGGCTCATTAGATCCTCAAACAGGAGTTTTCACGCCTACACCAGATGCACCTACACCAGATGAAGTTCCTTCTAACGAAGATAAATAATATATAACCAAACTGAGTTTTCGGTTATTTCTATGGTATTTATCATTGAAATAGTTCGTTTACGTAAACAATAACTTAACTGGAGAAATTAAATGGCTGAGAGAATTGTATCTCCGGGTGTATTTACCCGCGAGAAGGATCTCTCCTTTCTTCCTCAAGGTGTTGCAGAAATTGGAGCAGCAATAATTGGACCAACAATAAAGGGTCCAGCTTTTGTTCCAACATCTGTTAGCAATTTCCAAGAGTTTGAAGAAATGTTTGGAGGTCTTAGTCAAGACTTTTATGTTCCATTCACTGTGAGAGAATATCTTAGAAGTGCTGGAACAGTCACAATAGTTCGTGTTCTTGGGTTAGGTGGATATAACGAAAAAGTAGTTGGCCTAAGTGTAATGCCACAGGTTAGTGCATCAGGAGCTTCTAATTATAAAAGAATGCTTTTAGCTGTATTAGCACCAAGTGCAACAAATGCAACCCCACCTTTAGGGTTTTCAGGCTTAACTACACCAGGTACATGGGAAAATTTTGTAATTAGTTCAGGAAGTTTCCAAGTTAGTGCCTCGTTTGATTCATCAAATTCAAAGTTCATAGAAAACGTCTTTAGTTCGAATCCACAATCGACTAAAGCAGGTGGTGTAGACTCGCCATTCTATCTATATAAATCTTTTAAATCAGCTATGGTACAGGTTGGACATAACTCAGGTAGTGCTGTTAGTTCTTCCCTTTTCAATATAGATTTACAAAAAGATTATGAGAATGCATGTACACCATATATCACTTCACAAAAGATCGATGGAGCTACCAACAATCTATTTAAGATTAAGCTTAGATCTCATGGTGAAACTGATACACATGGAAAATATAAGATTGGTATCTTAAATGTCAAGCAGGCATCAGATGTTCCAGGTTCTGATTTTGGAACCTTTTCTGTGCAGGTTAGAGAAATAGACAGACAATCTTTTAAACAATCAGACGATGTTATAGTTGAACAGTTTGATAATTGTAACTTAGATCCAACTTCTGCAAATTATGTTGCTAGAAAGATTGGTGATAGGTACGTTACTATAGATGCGCAAGGAAAGTTGACATATAATGGTGACTGGCCAAACAGATCTAAGTACATATATCTTTCAGACTATGACACTGTTAAAAGTGGTCTTCCAGGAACTCAAGTACCTTTTGGTTTTGGTAAAGTGATATCGCCTATCAATAGCGGTAGTGCAAATGTCACAGTAGCAAGTGCTTCATTTGTTAAAACCCAAACCAATAGTACAACTAGTGAATTCGATACAAGCGTATTTTATGGCTTTAACTTCGAAGACACAACAAACAGAGAGTACTTGGCTCCATTACCAGCTAACGCAACAGCAGATTTAAACGCTACATTTAGTTTAAATGACCAGACTGGACACGCTGATGCTTCTGCTGCTGATTTTGGTGGATCATCAACGTTTGCTACTAGTGCATCTTCACTCGCATTGGGAACATCTAATGTTGCCCAGCATAAGTTCATGGTACCTTTTCAAGGTGGTTTTGACGGTGCTAATCCAGCGATTAAGAAAAATACTGGTACAGACATCTCTGCAACAAACCAACAAGGATTTGATTGTTCTACATCAAGTGCTAGTGGTTCAATTGCATACAAACGTGCTATAAACTCAGTTAGTAATCAAGATGAATTTGATATTAACATGCTATCAACACCAGGTTTGATCTATAATCTTCACCCAAATCCTATCAATAGAGGTATATCTATGGTAGAGGCTAGAGGTGATGCATTTTATGTATATGATCCAACAACTTGGAGTGAAGGCATATCTGCTGCTACTGACGCAGTTTCATCTAAAGATACTAACTACGCAGCTGTTTACTATCCATGGGTCAAGATACTCGATGATAGTGTAAACTTACCAACATGGGTACCACCTTCAGTGGTAATTCCAGGAGTTTACTCTAGAAACGATGCAGTAGCTCATGAGTGGTTTGCACCAGCAGGTTTGAATAGAGGTGGATTACGAAACGTTTTAGAAGCAAAAACTAGATTAACACACGCAGAGCGTGACCTTCTTTATGAAGATAGAGTTAATCCGATCGCTTCATTTCCAGGTCAGGGCGTTGTAGTTTTCGGTCAGAAAACATTACAAGCAAAGCCATCGGCATTGGATAGAATTAACGTTCGTAGATTGTTAATTAGATTGAAGAAGTTCATTGCTAGTAGTTCACGTTACTTAGTATTCGAAAACAATACTGTAGCTACTAGAAATCGTTTCTTAAACATTGTTAATCCGTATCTTGATTCAGTTCAAGCTGCACAGGGTCTAACAGCGTTTAGAGTTGTAATGGACGATTCTAATAACACGCCAGATGTTATCGATAGAAATCAACTAGTTGGACAAATATTCTTACAGCCTGCAAGAGCTGTTGAATTTATTGTTCTTGATTTTGTCGTACAACCGACTGGAGCATCGTTTCCAAGCTAAAGGATAACGAAAAATAAGATTAAGGCTCAGAGTTTCTGGGCCTTTTTCTTTTGTGGTTTTTTCATTTCGACGATATTTATAAACAAATATAGCAAAGCTTTTTTATTAGGAGAAATAGAATGCCACAGTTGATTGATCCAAATGACGTAATGTTTACGCAGTTTGAACCCAAGGTTCAGAACAGATTCATTATGTACATAGAAGGGATTCCTGCATACACAATCAAAGCTGCTGCAAGACCTGAAATTCAGTTTGAAACGGTAACATTAGACCATATAAACGTCAAACGTTATGTCAAAGGAAAAGGTGAGTGGCAGACATTAACAATAACATTATACGATCCAGTTGTACCCTCAGCTGCACAAGCAGTTATGGAATGGGTAAGACTATCACATGAGTCAGTAACTGGTAGAAATGGATATTCAGATTTTTATAAGAAAAACGTCACATTTAACGTTTTAGGTCCTGTTGGAGACATAGTTGAAGAATGGCAATTAGTGGGTAGTTACATCGAAGGTGCAAACTTCGGTACCCTAGATTGGTCTACAACTGATCCAGTAGAAATAGAATTAACACTTAGATACGATTACGCTATACTACAGTTCTAAATTTGCTTTAAATTAGCATTTCAAGTTGTGGCATTCTAGTTTGCTAATTTACTTCGCAAAACGTTTTGTGATACATATATATAATAAATGCTATACGTAAAGGAGTTATAATGTCAGACGAAAAAGCAAAGATACCAGGGCAAACTGGTGCGCCTGAAAAACCGAAGTTTCCTACTGAAGTAGTAGATCTTCCAAGTAAAGGATTGTTGTATCCTGAGGGACATGCACTTAGTAATGGTACGGTAGAGTTAAAATACATGACAGCTAGGGAAGAAGACATACTTTCTTCTGCAAATCTTATACGAAAAGGTTTGGTAATTGATGAGCTGCTAAAATCATTAGTAGTTTCTGACGTTAATTTTGATGATATTCTTGTTGGAGATAAGAACGCAATCATGGTTAATGCTAGAATATTTGGATATGGTAAGCAGTATAAATCTGATGTTACATGTCCAAAGTGTGGTAAAGTAGAAAAAGACTGTGACTTTGATTTGACAAGTATTGGATACAAAGAGATCGATGAAAAATTATGCAATCGTAAGAACGAGTTCGAATATGAGTTACCAAATTCAAAGCGTAAGATAGTTTTTAAGATGTTGACACAAGCTGATGAAGTAGCAATAACAAAAGATATTGAAGCTGTAGCTAAACATGTTAACAACGTAACACCAGAGGTAACAACTAGACTTCGTTATCAGATAAAATCCGTAGACGGTAATGAAGACAAAACATTCATAAACAACTTTATACAGAATGAATTTTTTGCTGTAGATTCTAGAGCTTTTAGGGAGTATTACGCAAAGGTGCAACCAGATGTAGAGTTAGAATTTTTGTTTGGATGTGGATCTTGTGGAGAGCAGTCTATAGCTGATGTGCCTATAACGGTAAATTTCTTCTGGCCTTCCCAGTAGATCCCGAACTTCGTCCCCAAGTTCATAAGTCAATATTCGATATGGCTTACTACAGCGAAGGCGCATTCTCATTTGGGGATCTTTATGAAATGCCAATACAACTTAGACGTTTCTATATGGATAAGTTAGTTGAGGCTAAAAATGAAGAGAAGAACCGAATGGATAAGGCTACTAAGAAACGGTCTTAATAACCTACATACTCCATATTTATAAATGTAATATTACGTTTCAATTATACAGGAGCTTATCATGTCTAAGAAAAAACTAGACGAAGGATTCTTAACAAACTTAGCAAAAAATGTTGCAGTATATCTTGCTGTTAATGCAGTGAGGAATAAGAAACCAAAATCAGCAATCCAAGATCCCGGTTTACAAGCTATGTACAAAGACTTAGACAAGTATATGGACAGGATTGAAAAAGAAGCTCAAAAACGGATTGCAAAGAAAAGTCCAGAGGAACAAAAAGAATTAGCTAGAATAATGAAGATGTTGTAGGGGTAAACCATGCCTGCAGGACCAACAAGAAAACAATTAGAAGAAGAACTAAAAGCAGCAGAAAGAACGTCCGATCAATTAAACGTTTTATTGAACTTGGCGAAGCGTGGCTCAGCAAGGTTCACAGAATTATCGAAAAGGATATTTGAAGTTAACTCCAATATCAGGGAGATGACTAAGGGTATTGAGGTTTTTGATAAAAAAACAGAAGCTATTGACAAATTTACGGCTGATCTAAAAAAGGCAAATAAAGAGCTAGAAGACTTAGGCGACACCACTGATAGTTTTGGTATAGACTTGGCAAAATCCCTGGACAAGGGTAAAGAGGGTTGGACAGAAATAAGTAAAGCTGCTGGGAAATACGCCGCCCAAGGAAAGGACCTTCAAAAGGGTATTTTAGATGAATTAAAAGACGTTGACGTCCAATTGAAAGGTAATGCAAAGAGTCTTGCATTAGGTCTGAAAGTAGACGCAACCTCTATTGACTTATTACGAGATCAGCTTTTAACAAAACAACAAATAGCTCAACTATCAGAAGAAGACCGAGAAGCAGTTATATCACAAAATAATGCAAACCGAAAGCTGCTGAACACATTAGAGTCCCACGCTAGAATTCAAGAAAAGATAAACGACGCAACAGCAGATATGATACCAATAGTGCAACAGATTACGGATGCGTTTACTTCTGGAGCTGGCTTTATGATAGCAGCTATTAGTGCCATAGAAACAATATTGTTATCTGGAGTTCAAAGAACCAAGGAATTAAATACACAGTTAGGAATTGGTGTTGGAGAATCTGGAAAGATAGCAGCAAATTTAGCACTTGAAAATAAAGTTGCATTTGCATCAGGTTTTGGTGAAGAAATAGTTGCGGCTGCTTCTGCTGCAGCTGATGTTTCTGGAAACTTAGATCTTGCTAGGAATTCAGCTATTGCTGTAAGCGATGCAGCTATAGCGTTTCAAACTGGCTTAGATGCTTCAACCGTTGCAGGACTTGCAGAAACTTTAACTATAACAACCAATCTTACTCGAGAACAAGCTTCTGCTACTTTAAGTTCGGTTGCAAACTTAGCGCAACAAAATAAGGTTGCACCTAAAAAGGTCATGGAAGATTTAGCAAATTCTTCAGCTGATATGGCAAAGTTTACAGATGGTAGCGCTGAAAGTTTGGCAAAAGCTGCTGTACAAGCTGCAAGGTTGGGTATAACATTAAGTAAGTCTGCACAAATATTAGATAAAATGTTAAGCTTCGAAGAAAGTATTACTTCACAGTTTGAAGCCGAAGTATTATTGGGAAGAGAATTAAATTTTGACAGAGCTAGACAGTTAGCATTAAATAACGATATAGCTGGAGCTGTACAAGAAGTAGTTGGGCAGTTAGGATCTGAAGCAGAGTTCAACGAATTAAATGCAATACAGAGACAAGCATTAGCAGATTCTATCGGTGTTGGTGTAGAAGATTTAGCAAGTATGGTGGCAAAGGGTGGAAAAGCAGTTTTAGAAGAAGACAATTTAGGTGAACAACAATTAAAGGGAACAATGGATCTCATAAAACAGGGTTCTGTAATGGGTGGAAAAATAGATACGCTAATTAAAATCGTATCGGCTGGATTTGTAGCTTTAGTTGCTGGTCAGTGGTTAACTGCCGGTTTAGGTAAATTGAAAGGACTGTTTGGAAAGGGTGGAGTACCAGGATCAGGAATCAAACCACCTGTACCAAAAACTGGTCCTGTTAAAACTGGAAACTTAGGCAAACTTAATCAGTCTAAAATTAAACCAATGGGAAATGTCACAGACGATGTAGCTAAAAACATGAAGAAGAGTATGGATGCTGGTAGAATTGCAATCAAAGAAGGTACTGAGGCAACGATCAAACAGACAACTAAAACAGTTGGTAAAGCAACGGGTAAATCGTTACTAAAGAAAATACCAATATTGGGAGCTGTAGCTGGTTTAGGATTTGCTACTAGCAGACTTTTAAAAGGTGACTTTTTAGGAGCAGCTTTAGAAGTTGCAAGCGGTGGAGCTAGTATATTACCAGGAGCAGGAACTGGAGCTTCATTAGGTATAGATGCCTTACTAATGGCACGAGATATAAAGGGAGCATTTGCAGATGGTGGAACAGTTTCATCAGCGGGTACATATTTAGTAGGAGAGAGAGGACCAGAATTAGCCCATCTTCCACGTGGTTCTTCAGTTGTACCAAACGAAAATATTAAGGGGGCACTTGCAGAAGGTCAATTTGGTCAAGTAGATATGAAACCAGTGGTTGCAGCTCTAAATGCCATGACCGCTGAATTACGAGAAATAAAACGTAGTAGTGGAGCTACTGCTACAAATACAGGTAACTTTTCAATAGGATCATCAAACTAATGGCACTTAAAGATTTTGATTTATCGAAAATATCCAAGTTTTCTTATGGAACAGTAAATGCAAATAAGAAAGTTGGACAGTCTTTTAGAGACGGACACTCTGAAGGTGTAGTTACTGGTGTAAAAAATGTTATAGAAAATAAATTTATTTCTGCAAACAATTCAGAATGGCCAAATCAACAGTTAGTTTCTGGAAGAATTGGAGCTAGAGAAGCCTCACCACCTCAAGGAGTTGGATCTAAAGATAACCCACAAACCTTTCTAGTCAATAATGCAGCTGGTGAAAGAGAAATAACTGGAATACAAGGATCTATAACGTTTGATGGTAACGATGACTTGATTTCAAAAAGTTTAATTATGAGTACAATGAACGATCAGTTGACAAGTGGAACACTTAGATCGTATGATATGGCTGTAATAAACAGCAACCAAATGGGTTGGAGACAGATTCCAATAGGTTTTAGAGATTTTGGAACAACGTCTTTAGAAGATCTGCCAGATAAAATATCAGGTGATGCATCATTTCCAGGATTTACAGTACTTCAAGCAAATCCACAATGGACAGATGGACATGTTAGTAACTATACAGATATAACAACTCTTAATTCATGGTATGGACGATTTATAAACAAGTTCGTAAACCTATCCAGTGATCAGGTGATGAGAGGAAGTGGTATAGTCGGTGATACGTTTTCTCAATTTGATTCATTAAGCTTTCCAATAGGCTTCAGTCCTGGTATAAGAGCTATAACTTTTGGAAATCTAGTAGAAAAACCAAGCTATACAAAACAAGTAAATTTTGTTGGAGGAGTATATCCAAATACAGGAAAATTAAGGTATGTAGATTCAAATCTTGAGGACAGGTTAACATTTAATCCTGGTGATTTCAATGGAGATTCTGATTTTGTACCAGAAGACGGAAATAAAATGTTGTATTTGTATGATAAATTCATAATGAATGCAAATGAGATGAGATTTGGAAGAGCGTTTAACGATATAGTAATTGATTCAATATTTGGTGATAGGTTCCCATTGGTTCCTGGTCAAAATTTAGTTAGATCTGCACACATTCAATCTTTAGAAACTGATAAGTTTAAATTTAACCCAGCTTTCCCTGATGTATCATCAGTAAATTATTATAGTGGAGAAAGAGGAGATTCTGACGAAGTTGCACAATTATATGCAGGAAAGAATCAAGTTTATTTTGATGGACAAAGTAGATTGTATAGGCATCCTATTGCTGATACACAATCAGATAATCAATATAATGTTTTTGTATATGACCAATTAAGTGATAGGTTTAATGCATCTTATAATGCTAGCGCTGAATTTACAGATCAGGCAGGAGAAGCAGTAGTAACCAGTTATGTTTCTAGTTTACATAAACAGGGATTAGAATATTCTGTTCCCGTTGGAACTCCAGTTGCAGGTGAAGGTGGAAATAGTGCAGATGTAACAGGGTTGAATTTTAGCCCATTTACTTTTTTCAGCAAATCACCTGGTCAAGCTAAAACATTTAATATAAAGGGTACAAAGGAGTTTGATTTAAGACGGCAAAATGACGGTACTTTAGAAGACAGGTTATCAATGTCAAATCAAGTTAATGAGAAACCAGTTGGAGCAGAGAATGTACATCCAACACTTGCTTCGTTTGTAACCGATAGACAAGTTGGAGACCCAATTGACGAGTTTTCTCAAGAAATAAGCATGGTTCCAGGTGCCGCAGGAACAGGAAACACAGTACCATTAGAAGATTTTCAAGTAACAAATGCGTCGTCTATTCATAGAACTCCAATAAATTTAACATTGATGGACAAATATTCATCATTAGCCTATCCTGTTTTAGGTGTTGATGATGGCTCAGATACTATAGATCCAAATGGTGCAAGATCTATAATGTATGATAAGACATTAAGAAGTGCAGGTGAATTAAACGAGACCATAGATGTCAAGTTTGGTGGTAGTGGACAATCAGATAGATCCCCAGGGTTAGAGGCACAAAGTCATCCAAAAGGACGTGGAGCTAGAGATAGAGCACAAAAAATAGTTTATAATATTGGAAGAAGCGATCACGGTGCAGTACAGGTAGTAAAAGACGAGATTATGAATGTACCAGGAAGATTCGAAACTGGAGCGATAAAGGTAGATGTAGATGGAAAAGCAATATCTAAGTTGACAACTAACGTTGATAAGATTAACGCAATACCATATGGTGGAGATGACAAGCAAAACGAAGCCGCGTTTAATTCTGCAGATAAGGATGATTTTGTACCATTAGTATTTTATGATGTTTTCAATAAAAAGAATATTGTTTTTAGAGCAATATTTGAAGGTGACATTACAGACACAGTAACACCAGACTATAATCCAGTTGGTACAATTGGACGACCAAATAAGGGAGCAGTTTATGGTGGAGTAGACAGGAAAATATCCTTTGGATTTCAATTGTATCCAAAAACAAAACAAGAATTTCCAATCATGTTAGAAAAACTAAATTACTTGGTTGGATTATGTTATCCAAATTTGGATGACTATTATAGAATGTCAGCACCCATGATAAAATTAACTTTAGGTGATATTTTTAGAAGACAGCTCGGGTATTTGACAACATGTACAGTTACGTTTCCATCTGAAAGTGATTGGGAAATAGAAAGAGGTTTGAGATTTACAAAACTAATAAAGGTTCAAGTAGATTTTGATTATATCGGTGGACAAATACCTATCTCTACTGGTAAACATTATAGTTTAGGATGGTTAGATGGGACTAAACTTCCAGATGCAGATCCAATTAGGGTAACAAATGGTGGAAACGAAACATCAGTAAGTTTACCAAATGTGGGAAAGATATTTGATGAAGCCAAAGATATGGTAGGAAGCTAAAATGTTTAGGCGATATAAAACTGCTAAAGTAAAGGTAGATCAAAAAACCAAAAATAGATACTATTCTCCATTGTTGTATCCGACAATATTAGAAAAAGATACAGATATTATTCACAACATAAGATCAGGTGACAGGTTAGATTTATTAGCTAATACGTATTATGGTGATGTTAATTTGTGGTGGATTATAAGTCGTGCAAATAGACTTGATCCGTCTGACCTAGGTTTAGAAGTAGGGACAACTTTAAGAATACCTGTAGATGTTGGCGAAATATTGGGGAAGTTACAAGAAGAAAATAGGTAGGTGATATGCCTAATCAATTTGTAAACATAAATAAAAAAATTCAACACGGCTTGAACCAAAGAGTGAAGGCTATGAATTCGTTTGGAGGTGATCCATTACTAAGAACACTTGGAGACGAAATAATGAACGATCCATTGGGTTCTGTTCAAGATGAAGGTTATGAATTAAGTATGGAACAACAAATGGTAAAAACGCCATTTGCCAGAATTATATCACCAGGTGAATCTAGTACTGAAGTATTATACGGAACATTTAATCATACGTTTGATCAAGAACTGGGTACTTCAGATGAGTCTTCAGGTGTGGATGCATTTAAATCATTGGGTGATAGTATAAAACCTAGCGAACAAGCATATTATAATTTTGACGTTGATAAGAAAAGAGATGGAATGGATTTTGGTAAACCAAGACCAGGAATAGAAAGTATAGCTATAGATTATCAAGGATACGGTGGAGCTATAAGAAAGGCGACAATTGCTATTAACATATTTTCGCTTGCAGATTTAGAAAAATATACAAACAACTCTATACTATCGATTGGACGAAACTTAATAGTTGATTGGGGATGGGTTAGAGGAAGTAGCTCATCTGAGTTTCAGATACCTACACTTTTAAATTTAGAAGAAGATGGAAAATTATCGTTACGTAAAAGTTTATTTTTCCCAGTTGTAAATGCGCAAACTAAAAAAATAGAAAAGCCTGCTGAATTTAGGGAATTACCATTTGATTATTATGGAGACTGGGGAGGATTGTTTGGTAGAGTTATGTCATCTACATGGTCTACAAATGGAAGCGTTTTTCAATGTACGGTAGAAGTATTGGCAAAAGGTAATAATGTGTTCCAAAAAATAATGGATAACTCAAAGCCAAATAAGCAAGTGTATTCCATGCCGTCTAGACCAGCTGAAAACATAGACAAATATGTTGAAGCCACAACTAAAGATAAAGACGGTTCTTTAGATACAAGAACTCATAATATTGTTGAAAGAATAAAACAGCTTGATATGGAAATATTAATGAAGATGTTTTCTGATACAAAAATTGGCGTATTTGGAAATGAATGGGATGAAGCTATAGATATAGTAAACGAATCTGGTGGTGAAATACTTGTTTCAGAATGTGAAAACATAGTCATGATGGTTGCACCAGATCCTTCAAGTACAGTTACACCAGAGCTACTAGATACTGAGGGATTAAGTGATACTCAAATAAAGTTCAATGCATTTTCAGGATTAACAAAACAAATTTGGATTAGATGGGGATGGTTTGAAGATAATGTTGTTTGTTATTATGCAAAATCTGCAATACTAGAAAAGAAAACTGGTAATGTAATGAAGGAAGCAGAATTTAGATCTATACAGGAAGTCAATGGAGAATTGGTATCAGTAAAAATATCAAATGATGAAGAGCTGTATACACATACTCCAAGTGCATTTGTTATACCTGGACAATATAAATCAGAGTGGTTTCCAACATCTGAAGTTAGCAATCAGTTGAAAGAAGACCCAGCTACTTTATATAAACAACTAGCAGATACGTTTAACGGACTAAAGTTTCAATTTGCAGTTGATAGTAAAAAACAGCAAGGATATTTGAGAAACATGTATGTTAATTACAATCAGATAAAAAGTTCATTCGTTTCTCCAGGTTCCAGTATAGAATCGGGAATGATGAAGCTTGCAAATTCATTGAATACACGATTAGATTTTTGGGACTTTGAAGTAGAAAGCAAAGAACTAAATACTTCTTGCTTATTGACGGTTTCTATAATAGAAAAGGACAATGTTTCTGAAGAAAACGAGGGATTGTCAGAAGAGTTAGACCCAAAAAAGTCATTTATATTTGACAATTATGGTATGAATTCTCTAATTCAGGAAACAACATTGGAAATGTCTGTACCAGATAAGTTTGCAACATCTATAGGATTAGGCGCAAATACAGACTCTGCTATAGAAGGAACAGACGCAGATTCAATAGCAAAATATTTAAAAGAACAAAGATCAAACGACGAAGGTGATGAGGAAGACCAATACGTTAGGTTGGCAAAAATGTTTAATGATTCTCAAAACATATCAGAAATACAGGATAAATTGGAAAACGATAATGCTAATCAAAATCCAATAAACATTGGAGAATTGGAAATAGGGCCAGATCCAATAGTTACGGAAATTGTAGATTCTGTAAAGTCAAAAGCAACTACTGGAGGGTTTGATCACAACTTACAAGGTTTTCCAATTGTTAGCACAGAAGAACAAATGCAAGCAGAATTATCTAAAAAGATTCAAGCAGAAGTACAGAAAACATCAGCTGTATTTGAGATAGGTCAAAAAAATGGAGCTATTAATATTGATATAGGTGGAACAAGTGTGTCTATAAGTAAAGTTCAGGGAATAGGTATATTGGATCCTACGGATTCGGAAAATAAAGAGTTTGCAAAAGCTTTGCCAGGACAGGGATACAATTACGATTCTACTGGACAATTGAGACAAAATGCATTGAATTACCTAAAATTTATGTTTGAAGAATCACCGATATCAAGAAAGAAAAGCGATACGTATAAGTTAACATTACCTTTAGAGGTTTCCATTACATTAGATGGTTGTTCTGGCTTGACAATAGGAAACATGTTCAGACTCTCAAACATTCCTGAAAAACCCTACAATCAGTATTCGTTAGATCCTTCTACGTATTTTTATGTTAGTGGTTTACAGCATAATGTACAGTCAACAAGTTGGACTACTACAATAACTGGAAAATTAGATAGGGTTAGAAATGGAGAATTAGATCCACTATCAAGAATAACTAGGGAAAATAAAGTTGCCATACGTCAAAAACTAAAAGAGCAGTTTAGTAAAAACTTAAAAAGATTTTTAGATTTACAGAGTGCAGAGGAAGAAGATTAAAATGGATGGATTGTTACCTAAATCGTTTGTTAACAGCGAAGCTCTTCAAAATGTAGAAAGAGTTGAAGGGCCATTCGTCTCAATGAAGAATCAATTTTTTTATTTTGGTGAAGAGTTAACGGTGTTAGAGGGTAGCGAATATTTAATACACTATTTAAATAGTAAGAATGTTAAGTATACCCTTATAAAAACTGGAGAAGAAATAGCCTCAAAAAAGAAATCTAATTTTGAAATGTACTCATCATTAGGCGCAAAAGCTAGAGACGATTATCCAGTTCCATTTTATCCAACATCAGTCAAACTTCCATATTCTAACGTTTACATAAACAGAACATTTGCAATTAGTAATATTTTTAAGAGTAAAGGTATATTGGAAGTAGAAGCAAAATCAAAAACAAATCTTTTTAGATTTATAACAATAGAATGGCAAATAGGTGGTAGTGCAAATGAAGCTAGACTGTTTAATAGAAAACAGTTAGACGGTGTACCTGCAGAATTTGGAGAATTGAGAGAACAATTACCAGAATTACAGCTTCACGAGTCTAAAGTGTTAATGGTTTCCGGGGTAAGTTCTATGTCTAAACTTCTCCAACATGGCCAAAATTTTTATTAGTTTTGACGAAATAGTTTTATATATATTATAAATGGTTATAGAATTTAAAGATCAATACAACGATCTACTCAAACGTATATCTGGCCAAGAAGTTACCGCAGTCGCAATACGTCAAGACTTTAGACTTCATCCTTGTTCGAGTAGCACAACATGTATAGCTATATGTTTCAATGGACAAACATATTACATACTATCCAACCATTCAGAATCTTTAGGCGACAATTTAGATATATCAAAACTTTCTTGTGTAAAAAGGTTTTGGGTAGATGATCTAAAACAGTTTTATCATTTGACTGGGTTTGAAAGGTTATATGATATTAAAATGATGGGGTGGGTTAACGATATAGAATATGAAGATGTCCCAGTTTCAGAAGCATTTAGGGCAATACATTTAAGGTCACAGAATGATCATAGAGCAAACGAAATTGTACCTATTGTAAAGTTGAAAGAACACTGTTATGATAGGTTGGTATCGATGACATTGGCTAGAGATTCTATGAAGGTAACAAGACCATTTGTAAAATATAACGGTTTACTATTAGAAATGGCAAAATTAGAAGGTACTGGTATAGGAATATCTGATGGGTATTTTGATAAAGTTTTTAGTGGTGACACTGCACATTCTAACTATAATTTTTATACGTCTACTGGTAGACCTTCAAATACATTTGGTGGAATAAATTTTGGAGCACTAAATAAGAGTGATGGTGTACGAAAGGGAATAGTTCCTAAAAATGGTGGAATGCTAGTAGAGTTTGATTATGATGCGTATCATCTTAGATTGTTGGCTAATTTAGTAGGTTGGGATTTTCCACTGGATAGAGACGTACACCAATATTTTGCAGATGAAGTCTACAAGTGCTCATATGAAGAAGCAAAAACAAAATCTTTTCAGATACTATATGGACAAGTTCCATCTTCAGAAGACAATACATCATTCTTTTGGGCAGTAAATGAGTTATCCAAAACTTTAGAACACTATTTTAAAGCAAACAAATGTTTCAATTCTCATATTTATAAGAAACCATTTTATTTGGCTGGTCAAAGTGACGTCAACAGGAATAAGTTGCTCAACTATTACATTCAGTCTTTTGAAACAGAACGAAATGTAGATGTAATTAAGAGCATACACAAGTATCTGAGGAGCAAGGAAACATCAATGATTTTGTATACGTATGATAGTTTTTTATTCGATTTCAAAGTCTCTGAGGGGTTACAAACGTTATCCTCTATAAAAGAACTACTTGAAAAGGATGGATTTCCTGTAAAGGCAAAAGCTGGTAGTAATTACCATGAGTTACAAGATATAACGGAGAAGTTACGTGGATCTTAAAAAAATAATAAGTGATGCAATCGATAATGTATCATATAGAACGACAAACGGTATGGTGGATTTAAACGATCCATATCATTTGCACGAAGTACAATTAGAATTAAAAAAATATCTGGACCCAAATACAGTTGAAATGGTATTGTATGAGAAGGATAAGGAAAAGCAACCACCACTAGACGATGCAGGCAAAAAAGAAAAAGAAAAATTAGGGTTGATTTGGAAAGGTCAAGGTTATGGTAAAGAGAACGAAGATGGTATAACACATAAAAATGATGGTGGAAAATTAGTTAAAATAGAAAAGGATGTGGACAAAAAGGACGATAAAACAGGAAGCATCTTTAAAGATAAAGAACAAGATTCTAAAGACGTTGTAAGAAATAAAGACTATGACGCTAAAAATGCAGATTGGCAACCTGAAGGTGGAAACCAAGAAAAAGCAGTAAAAAGAACAGCTGATAAGTTGAGAAATGCTGTCAGTCAAATACCGTTTGAATCAGAAGAAGACGAAGCTGCAACCAATAGAGTTATATCTAACATAGAAAATGGTGATCCTATTGATCCAAAAGATTCAGAAGTTTTTAACAAATACATAAGAATTAAAGAAACCGGTGGACAGTCAAATCCAGAATTTGCATTTTACATTTCTAATACAGCAGCTGGTGATTTTAGACAGGGACGAAGAGTAAAGGTAGAAATGGGTACTGGTCAAAATGGTCATATGGTAAGAAGGAAGTTAGAGGCTCAAGGTATACAAGCTGCAAGTGCATCTACCACTGCCGGAAAGGTACCACCAAAACTTTCTGGAAAGATAATGACCATGACTAAAATAGCCCAAGATAAGGGTGGAGGAATAGTAGAGCATAAAGTCAAAAAGACTAGAAATGCAGATGGTCAAATAGAATCTGTGACAGTTGGTGGAAGAACGATAAAAAGAATTCCAGAACCAGATAGAAAAGAATTAGAAGCTCAAGGAATGTCCGAAAAGGATATTAACAAAAAGATTGCTACCATAAAAAGAAACAATAAAATGGTAGATCAATATGAAAACATTGATCAGGTTGAAGAAGCACGATTGGTTAAGGGTGCAGATACTAGCACAAAAGAAGGAAGAGAAAAAACTGCAAAAGAAGGTCCAGTAGTTATGGCTGATTCTATTCGGGCTCATATGGAAAAAGCTGGCCCATTAACAAAAGCTGAAGAAGCAATGTTAGATCGGATGAAAGCATTAGGAGACATCGAAGATCCAGAAGAATATGAAAGAGAAGCAATGAAAATGTTATCCGATATGCAAAAAATTGAGAGTATGAGAAAGGGTGTTCCTGATGTAGCTGAAGCGATAATTATGTGTGTAATGAACAAGAAGGGACTAGATTGTGTGGCACCAGCTGGAGAAACATATAAGGTTGCAGATTTAATTGTGTTCCCTCCAAAAGACAATCCAGAAGATCCAAACTCTGCAGAATATATAGTCTTTTTAGAAAGTACTGGTGGATTGAGTGTTAAGTGGAAAGGTGGAGCTGCTTCGGGTGCCAGAGCTAAAGTAGAAGTTACCGCATTTAAGAGCGAAGAAACACAGGGAAGATTAACAAAAATTTTAGATCTACATAATAATTTTATGGGTACATCAAAGCAACCATTAACAAGAAAAAGAATAGATAGTGGTAAAGCTGAGTTAGATAAGCAAGAACAATGGGCACGTCAAAATGGTATGTTATCTGATGATGATTTTGGAGATGATGGATCATTAATAATTCCAGGATCAAAGGGTAATAGAACGACAAAACAGTGGGCAAATGATTCAATAGCTGATTGGCAAAGTAAAGGTAAGTTACCACCAGACTGTACCCCAACATTAAAACAAAGTGGAATAGAATGCCTAACAAAGGAAAATAAAGCTTTACTAGTAGATTCACTAGACCAATATTGTAGAGGTGGAATAATGTTGGCAAAGATTCATAATAAAGATTTAGAGTATCAACCGTATGGAAATGCAAATGGAACAGCTGATGCATTAGAGTTATCAAATGGAATAGATTGTGTTAATCACATGCATTTTCAACCAAATCCTGGGTTTGATTTTACTAAAGACAAAGACGGAAATAACATAGTAAGACCTAACGCGGTTTATGCTGGACATTTGGAGAAGGTGTGTGATTAAAATGAAAGACATAATACTTGAACGTAAAAACGTAGATACTGCTGGTATAATTGTACGATCAGATCAAGGCATAATTTTATGTAAAGACTCAGAAAAATGGGGCATTCCTAAGGGTAAAGTGGAGCTCGGGGAAACACCAATACAGGCTGCAATTAGAGAAACTGCTGAAGAGGTATCAATTCTTGTATCAGAAAACGGGTCTCACATCAACACACCAGTAACATTAAAAGCCGTTAAGAAAAATTCTATAGGTAGGGATTTTCACATATTTGAATGTAGGTTAAAATATCCCATATTACCTACTAAAAGTTTAGAGCACGAAGAGGTGCGATATTTTTCAATATTACCAGAAGACACAGATCCACGCTTGAAGGATTTAATATAATGAAAACACAATTATTATGTACATTTTGTACAAAGTATGATTTAGACGAGGTAGTAGAATTAATTACATTGGGAACATCAGTGGTTTTCAATAAGATATATGTTTTTGAAAATACAGAAAAACCAGATTCATTAATCTGTACATATAATGTAGAAAAAACAGAAGACTTCATTCAAAATTCCAAAACGATGGCAATACATCGTAAGAAGGAAACAAATACACTGTATACTATTAACGCATTAAATGAGGCCATAAGAGAAGCAAATAATGGAATATTAGATAAAAAGTTCTCTTTGTCATGGTCAATGTATAGGAACAGTTTATTACTAACAAACGATCAGGGATTGAACGTAGTTAGAACAAAACTTCACAAAATTGTTAACGTATAAATAATTCGAAAAAAACTCACTTTTCAATAATTGCGTTAATATATATTAATGTAATCAATAAATAATGACAAATAACAGTAATAAATATAGGAGAAATTGTTATGGATATATCAGCCATTAAGGCTAAACTTGGTCAACTTCAACAGTCCAACAACCGCACTTCAAACCTTTGGAAACCCACACCTGGAAAAACTCAAGTGAGGATTGTACCTTACAAATTCAATAAGGATAATCCTTTCATCGAGTTATACTTTCATTATGATATGGGAGATAGATACTATCTTTCACCACAATCATTTGGGCGTCCTGATCCGATTGAAGAATTTGCTACTAAACTTAAAACATCTGGAAACAATGATGACTATAAGTTAGGAAAGCGAATTGAAGCCAAAATGCGTACTTTCGCACCAGTAATAGTGCGCGGCGAAGAGAATGAAGGTGTTAAGTTTTGGGGTTTTGGAAAGACTGTATATCAAGAACTACTTTCAATAATCGCAGATCCAGATTATGGTGACATCACAGATCCAGTAAATGGTCGTGACATTGTGGTTGAGTTCAAAACCAGTGAAGAAACTGGTAGGTCATTTCCAATGACAACTATTAGGGTAAAACCTAATCAAACTCCAGTAACGGAGAAAGCTGATGAGATGAAGACGATGAAGGAAACACAGAAAAATATCACCGAAATCTATAACGAGCTCAGCTATGATGATCTCAATGAAGTTCTCAAGAACTGGTTGAATCAAGATTCTGGCGTTAAAGATGAAGAAGTCACTACTCCAGTTGAGACTAAAAAGGCAACAAACAATATGCCTTCTCAAGCGGAAGTATCAGATGTTTCTTCAGCATTCGACGAGTTATTTAGCAGTTAAACAAAAATGGAATGAAGGGGCCGAAAGGCCCCTCTTCTTAACAGGGGAAAAGTTATGAGCGATAAAAATGCGCTAGCGTCACAGCTAGCAGAAAGCTTAAATCAAAAATTCAAAGGTCAAAAGGTTGCATACTTTCTAGATGGAAAGGATAATACACCAACAGACGTTAAGGATTTTATTTCAACAGGTTCATCTTTATTAGATTTGGCAATATCAAATAGACCAGATGGTGGAATAGCTGTAGGAAGAATAACCGAAATAAATGGTTTATCTTCTACTGGTAAGTCACTATTGGGTGCACATGTATTAGCTGAAACTCAAAAGAAAGGTGGTGTAGCAGTGTATATTGATACTGAAACATCAGTTAGTAGAGAGTTTTTACAGGCTATTGGATGTGATGTTGGTAATCTTTTGTATTTACACATTGAAACAGTTGAAGAAATCTTTCAAGCAATAGAAGATATAATTTTAAAGATACGTGAATCTAGTAAAGACAAACACGTCACAATTTTAATCGATAGTTTAGCAGCTGCTTCAACAAAAGTTGAAATGGAAGCTGATTACGATAAAGATGGTTGGGCAACTAGTAAAGCCATTATCATATCTAAAGCTATGAGAAAGATTACACAGATGGTTGGAAGACACAAAATTACTCTTGTGTTTACTAATCAACTTCGTCAAAAGATGGGTGTAATGTTCGGTGATCCATACACAACAAGTGGTGGATTAGCGTTACCTTTTCATTCATCTACAAGAATACGACTCAAAAATATGGGTCAAATCAAGGATAAGGAACAAAACGTAATTGGTGTCAAGTGTAGAGCACAGGTTATAAAGAATCGAATTGGTCCACCTATGAGAAGTACAGATTACGACATGTATTTTGATAGAGGTATAGATGATGTTGGTGGATGGCTTCAGGTTCTCAAGGAATTAAAAGTCGCAAAAGTGGCTGGAGCTTGGTATACAATCAATTACAAGGGAGAAGATAAAAAATTCCTCTCTAAAGATTTTGTTTCTATCTTGAAAGAAGATCCAGACTTTAAATCGTATCTCTATAAAACAATATGTGATAATAGCATATTGCAATATCAAGAAAATAGAGGTATAGATGATGTTGAATTCACTGACGAAGTGATAGACGAAGATGCGTAAGCGATACGCTGAAATTCTCACTCAGATAGGTCAACAAGTAAACACAAATCAATCCATTAATGACCATGTTTTGGTTGTTGATGGGTTGAACAACTTCATTCGGGCTTGGTCGGCTTCCCCTGCATCCAACGCGGATGGAGTTCACATAGGTGGGATGATAGGGTTTTTACAAAGCGTAGGCTTTGCAATTAGAACTCTATCACCCACTCGTGTAATTATTTGTTTTGATGGTGCTGGAGGATCTCAGAAAAGACGTAAAATTTATGACGGTTATAAAGCACAACGGAAACCATTAAAGACACCAAACAGATTTAAAGGTATGCAAGGGTTGGAAGAGCCTTCAGATAGTATGCATAGACAAATTAAAAGGTTATCAGAATATTTGAATGTTTTGCCTCTAACATCTCTGTCAATCGATAACATTGAAGCTGATGATTCGATTGCTTACATTGCAAAATCTGTTTTAAAGGATAGTAAAGTTTCTATTATGTCAACCGATAAAGATTTTCTACAATTGGTTGATGATAGAATCAATGTTTGGTCTCCAACAAAAAAAGCGTTATATGATAGGAGTAAGATAGCCGAAGAGTATGATATGCTTGCTGAAAATTTGATTTATTTTAGAATTATAGATGGAGATAAGTCAGATAACATAAATGGTATTAAGGGATATGGATTGAAAACTACTCTCAAAAAAATGCCATTTTTGAAAGATAAGATTATATATAATATTGAAGACTTTCTCAAAGAGACTTCAGAATTTGGTTATGTCAATAAAGACGTTTTAACAAGAAATTATAAACTAATGCAATTGAGCGATGTTGAAATATCTGGTTCTGCAAAGAGTAAGATATTAAATATAGTTAATGAGGTTCCAAATAGATTGGTAAAATACAAGCTTCACAAGATGTTTTTGGAAGATACAATAAATCAGGTTATAAAAAACCCAGATGTTTGGTTGCAGGATACGTTTAACAGATTGGATATGGTGATAAATAATGCCTCCAATAGCTGATTCACTTACAAAGTATGGTTCTAGTTTTCAAACTAAAATCATAACATGTTTACTAACACAAGCAGATTTTTTAACTACATGCTATGACATGATTCAGCCAGAACAGTTGGACACTGAATCCAAACAGTGGTTGGTTAGAGAAATCAAATCTTATTTTTATGAATATAAAGTTTTGCCTACATTGGAAACATTAAAGGTAAAAATACAAGAAATAAAATCTGATATACTGCAACAAACTGTTGTTGATGAACTTAGAGAAGTTACTAAATTAGTCGAGTCTAGTGACTTAAAGTTTGTAATGAACGAAACTTTAGAGTTTTGCAAAAATCAAGAATTAAAGTCTGCAATAATGAAATCTGTAGACATGCTTCAAAATGGTAGATATGATGAAATAAAAAGATTAATCGATAATGCTATGAGAGCTGGAACCAAGCGAGATGTTGGTTTAAATTATATGGAAGAATGGGATTCGATATTAGAAGACATAGCAAGAGATTGTACTGGAACTGGATTTGAGCCTGTAGATGAAATAACAAATGGTGGTTTAGCAGGTGGTGAACTTGGAATAGTAGTTGCACCTTCTGGTGTTGGTAAAAGTTGGTTATTGCAAGCGATTGGTGCAAATGCTTTACGATTAGGAAAAAACGTAATACATTATACTTTAGAATTAAATCAAGCATATGTTGGTTTAAGATATGCAGCTATATTTTCTGGAGTAGAAGCAGCACACATTCCAGATCAAGCTAAAAAAGTAAAAAGCATGGTAGACGAACAGTGTAGAGGTGAATTATTAATAAAATATTATCCCACAAGATCTGCTAGCGTTCAAACTATTTATACTCATCTTAAAACTGTAGAATTATTAGGTCATTCACCAGATTTAATTTTAGTTGATTATGCAGATCTATTAAGTGACACATCTGGTAATGGAGAGATTAGGTTGCAATTGTCTAACATTTATGAAGAGCTACGTGGACTAAGTGGTGAGTTCGGGATACCAATGTGGACAGCTTCTCAGTCAAATAGAAGTAGTTTAGAAGATTCTGTTATTGGAGCAGAAAAGATTGCTGAATCGTATAATAAGATTATGACTGCAGATTTTGTTATGAGTTTATCAAGAAAAATTGAAGATAAAGTTGCGAATACTGGACGTATACACGTAATTAAAAATAGATTTGGTCCAGATGGGATGACGTTTCCGACATCGATGAACACATCAACAGGTCAAATTAATATTTTCAATTCTGGCACTCAAGATGGTGCAGAAGTTCAAACTAAAATGAATAATGGAAATGAGTATGTCAGAAAGTTGCTTAAGAAACGTCATAACGAAATGTTTAGCGAAGAAGACGTTACAAAATAATGTTAGTTGTATATAAGGAGATTTAAAAATGAGTGATAAATTTACACTTACACCGTCGTTTGTAAAAAAATACCAGAGAAAGTCAGCACCGTTCGGTTTTAATGGTCTAGGAGAAATGGTATACATGAGAACATATTCTAGAATCAAAGAAGACGGTAAAAATGAAATGTGGTGGGAAACAGTTAGAAGAGTTGTTGAAGGCACATACACAATGCAAAAAAAGCATATCGATTCAAATCAATTGGGTTGGAATGCATGGCAAGCACAAAGATCAGCACAGGATATGTACGATAGAATATTCAATATGAAATTTTTACCACCTGGACGTGGACTGTGGGCAATGGGAACAGAAATGACAGAAGAACGTGGATTGTATGCTGCGTTAAATAATTGTGCGTTTGTTTCAACGGATACATTAAAGGACGATTTAGCCAAACCATTTTGTTTTCTTATGGACGCATCAATGTTGGGTGTAGGTGTTGGTTTTGACACTAAAGGTGCAGAAAAAATAATTATAAAGGGTATAGATAAGGGTAAAAATGAACAAACGTTTGTTATACCAGATAGTAGAGAAGGTTGGGTTGAATCGTTAAAAATGCAGCTAGAAAGCTATTTTATGGGTACAGCAGCAATATCGTTTGATTATTCTGAAATACGAGAAGAAGGTGCACCAATTAAAGGATTCGGTGGAGTTTCTAGTGGACCAGCACCGTTAGAAGAGTTACATAAAGCTGTTATGGATATTTTAGAAAAAAATACTGGTGAACCAATAACAATAACAACAATTGTAGACATAATGAACTTAATTGGTAAATGTGTCGTGGCTGGTAATGTGAGAAGAACAGCCGAGATTGTATTTGGTGAGCCAGATTCTGAAGAATATTTAGATTTAAAAAATTATGATGTTAATCCACATAGAGATCAATATGGCTGGACATCAAACAATTCAATATTTGCAGAATTAGGAATGGATTATACTGAAGCTTGTAAAAGAGTTGTAGATAATGGGGAACCTGGTTTTGCATGGTTAGATAATATGAGAAAATATTCTCGCATGAAAAATGGCGGAGATAATAAGGATCATAGAGTTGCAGGCGGTAATCCGTGTTTAGAGCAATCATTGGAGAGTTATGAGTTATGCTGTTTGGTTGAAACATTCCCAAACAATCATGATTCGTTTGAGGATTATGCTAGAACTCTTAAGTATGCGTATTTATATGCGAAAACTGTTACTTTGGGTCGTACACATTGGCCAGAAACAAACAGGGTAATGTTACGTAATAGAAGAATAGGATGTTCAGTTAGTGGAATAGCACAATTTATAACATCAAGAGGAATAGACAGTTTAAAGGATTGGTTAAATGATGGATATGGAGTCATACAAACTTGGGATAAAATGTATTCAGATTGGTTTGCAGTACCACGTTCCATTAAAACTACTTCTGTTAAACCTTCTGGCACCGTTTCATTATTGGCTGGCGCTACTCCAGGCTTGCATTATCCCGAGTCTAGGTTTTATATTAGACGTATTAGATTAAGTAATAGCTCTCCATTGATTGCACCATTAGAAAAAGCAGGATACAAAATAGAGCCTGCTTTTGGATCAGAAGAAACTACTAGTGTAGTTGAAGTTCCAGTAGACGTTGGAGAAGGAATACGAACAGTATCAGATTTAACCGTATGGGAACAATTTAGTTTAGCTGCTTTTATGCAAAGACATTGGGCAGATAATCAAGTTAGTTGTACAGTTACGTTTAATCCTGAAACTGAAGGACCACAACTTCCTCATGTATTAAATTATTTTCAATATCATCTTAAGGGCATAAGTTGCTTACCTAGACATGATTTTGGTGCATTTCCACAAATGCCATATGAATCTATAGACGAAGAAACTTATGATAAATTACTTAAGGGATTGGGAAGATTAAGTTTTAGACAAGTAAAAGGGAATGAAGCGGAAGTTGATAAGTTTTGTAACAATGATGTTTGTGAAATAATCCCCACAGCCGGTGATAAAGACGATCAGGAATATGCAAACTAATTTTACACAAAAAGCGGACAGGCAGACGGCACACCTGTAGAAAAATGTGCCACTTACTAATCAAAAGCAAGGAGACAGATTATGAACTATCGTAATCTTGCTGTATTATTATTACTCTCAACTGGTTTGTTTGCGCAAACTATGGTAGGAGTAGTATTAAATGCAGACTCAGAACCACTTGTTGGAGCTAATGTAGTAGTTGAAGAAACAGATATTGGAGGAGTTACCGATTCAGAAGGTAAATTCCAAATAGATGTCGTTTCTGGGGACTATGACGTTACGGCTTCCTTCATTGGTTATGTTCCTATCACTAAATCAGTTAGTGTTGGGGATATCGTTTCAAGCGTTAATTTCTT
>TARA_R100001463_G_scaffold47620_1_pt1 | contig 36526 bp, 50 predicted proteins | sample TARA_R100001463 | Tara Oceans TARA_R100001463 (sample SAMEA2622242) | marine metagenome | biome: marine biome (ENVO:00000447); feature: deep chlorophyll maximum layer (ENVO:xxxxxxxx); material: "saline water (ENVO:00002010), including plankton (ENVO:xxxxxxxx)" | depth 40 m
CACAAATGGATACATAGCAGCAAGAACCTATCTACAGTTAACAGCATCTACCGCTCCTTCGAGTGGATCATACATAGGTAAATTATATGCCTATGGCAATACTGGCGCACAGTTGAACTACAAAGACGGCTATAATACTAACCACGCATTACACTCCGCTTCTGACTATAGACTAAAAGAAAACATAACCGACTACTCCAGTGACGATGCAGTGTCACTTGTTAAAGCAGCACAAGTAAAACGATTTGATTACATTGAAGGTTCGGAAGTTGAAGAGAACAGAACTAACCGTGTCGGATTCCTAGCACATGAACTGCAAGAAGCAGGATGCGATCTGGGTGCAGTAGTTAGTTTAGAGAAAGATGCGGTGGATAATTTAGGTAATCCTAGAATGCAATCGGTGGATTACAAAAATCTTGTGCCTGTGCTTTGGGCAGCATTGCAAGACGCATTGAAGAGAATTGAGGAGTTAGAGAATAAATAATGAAAAAATACGACTTATTCATTGTGATGGGACTAGCATACGGTAGCTCAGTTTTAGCATTGGGCTTGATTGTAGTGACAATTTTGAAATTAATTTAATGGCGGGAACAGTACAAAACATATTTGATTCGTTATACACGGCAGTGTCACAAGCACAACGCGCCGTGGAAGAAGAACAATCTAGACGGTTTTTAGAAACTTATTTCGATAAAGAAGGAAATCCAAAAATCGTCAAGATGGTTCTTAATGACAAAGAAGTTGAAGTTCCACTTGTCACATTAGTTCCACACAACCCTTTAAAGATTGCAGAGTTAGACATTGATTTAGAAGTCAATCTCGATCACGATGGAGAGAAAGCATTAGGATGCCTTGGTAAATTAAGGAAATCTAAAATGGCTGGAGTTAAAATAAAATTTACTGGCACTAACCAAGCTGAAGGTTTGGCAAGAGTTGGTGACAATCTAGTAAAACTAATACCTACAATATAATATTATGGCAGGAGAAGATGATAAACAGTTGAAGGATTTTCAAGGCTTACCTTTAGCCTCGCTAATCGGCGATCCACTTATTCAGAGCGCACGCGCCCAGTCTAAATTAGCTGGCGTAACTTTGGATTTTTGTAACCAGTTTGGTTTTATGCCAGACCCAGATGACCCCAAAAAGACGATTACAAAAACCGTCGATGTTGAGGTAGAGCAATTAGTTAAAGGTCAGTTAAAGCCTATAAAGCGAACAGTTAAAATGCCGCTTTTATCAATGGTTACAATACCTAACCTTTCAATTGACGACGTTAAAGTCCATTTTGATATGGAAGTTAAATCGCATAGCGAAAACACCCAGTCATCTGAAAACACACAAACTGACCATTCAGAAACCGAAGCACACGCTTCAGCTAGTGGTTCATTTTGGGGGGTAGGATTTGATGTTGGAGGTAGCCATTCTAGTTCACACACTGGAACCGTGACTACTAACTCAAGCAATACTCGGTCAACAGATTTTTCTGCAAGATATTCAATTGATGTTGAAGCTAAACAAAATCCACCCGCTGAAGGAATGGCAAGGTTTACTCAAATGCTAGCTTCGACAATTGAACCCGTAGATACACAAGCAAGTACTTAGTTATGGCAGCAAAGAAAAAAGATTCAAGGTTAACAAAAACAGGAGTTAGTGGTTACAATAAACCAAAGAGAACTCCTAGTCATCCAACTAAGTCGCACGTTGTTGTGGCTAAAAGCGGCGACCAAATTAAAACTATACGATTTGGACAACAAGGTGTTAGTGGTTCGCCTAAAAAAACAGGAGAAAGCAAAGCTTCAGCAGCAAGGCGAAAATCGTTTAAGGCAAGGCATTCAGATAACATATCTAAAGGTAAAATGAGTGCAGCTTATTGGGCTAACAAAACTAAATGGTAATTTTATGGCAACAAAGAAAAAAGGATTATACGCAAACATTCACGCTAAACGGCAACGTATTAAGGCTGGTAGCGGAGAAAAGATGAGAAAACCGGGCGCAAAAGGCGCACCAACAGCTAAAGCATTTAAACAGTCTGCTAAGACTGCTAAAAAAAGAAAGTAACATTATGCCACAAGGAAAAGGAACATACGGAAGTAAAGTGGGTCGTCCACCGAAAAAAGGAAACAAAAAACCTAGTAGTAAAAAATCTGCTATAAAGAAAAAGAAATATTAATATGAGCAATACTTATAAGCTGGTTCGTTTTGAACCACGTTGTTTAAGCGACAACCAAGATTGCTGTTGCGAATTGGTAATCGGCCTCACCGGAGAAGATGGTGAAGGTAATTCTGCATACATTGATGGAATCTGGAAACCAGAAGAAGGCACAATGCTAATGCTTAACGATTTAACTTCTGAAAAATCTTCAGAAATAGTTAATCAGTTTGCTGCCGATAATAATTGGTGGAGTAGTTTGGATTCACAAATAGAAGCTCAGAAAGCTCAACCCGTGAATGCGGAAAACTTTGAAGCACCAGTAGTAACTTTGGATACAACAATAGAACCAACGGTAGTTGAAAATCCTGATTTACCAGAGCCAACTCCAGAACCTATTGAAGAAGAGGAAGAAGAAACAGAAGATACTGAAGACACAGAATAGTATGGTAGATAAACCTAAAGAATTCTTAGATGCTTGCAACGGTAACAAAGACGCGGTTCGTTTTTGCGACGTGTTTGTTGACCATTGTCATGTGTTAGACGACATTATTGATGAAGATAATCCAGTAACCGACGAAACGTTAATTAAGTCTCAACTGGATATGATGTTAGAACTGACACTAAATCCATTTTTTGTAGCAAATAAAAGCTACTTAATGCCGCTCATTGTGCAATCATTCAATGCGTGGCTGGATTCAAATGATTGGGAAGATCATGCAGACGAAAGATTTCAGAGAGGCGCAGACGTGTTAAAAGGTTTTTATCACGAAGTTGTCTATGGGGTTATTTATTTATGTAGCGGATTTGAAGGGTTGCGAAAAGCAACTAAAGAAAACCGTGAATACGATTTTGATTTTAAAGAGAAAGATTAAACATGGGATGTTGTAAAAAGAAAAAAGTAAAAACGCAAAAGCAAGATTACGCGCAACAGATAACAGACATTACAAGAGCGCAAGTTAAACTGCGACCTGAGTTGTATGAAGCTGAAAGCGAATGGCGACCAAAAGAAACTCAGTTAGACATCGACATTGCAAAGATGTCTACGCCGCAACTTTTGGACATATATGATACTGCTCAATCAAGACTAGCGGGCATGGATCGGAGAACCCAACGAGAACAACGTGAGGCGGATATTTCTGCTATTGAAGAATTTGGAGGTCGTGCTAAATCTGCAATTGACGCTGCAAATCCAGAACAAGCAGCATTACTATCATCACTCAATCAACAAGCTCAAGACGATCTTGCAATGGGTGGAGATTTAAGTAGTTGGGAACGCCGAGAACTTCAACAATCAGCCCGCGCTGGACAAGCAGCAAGAGGTATGGGGTACGGAGTGAATGATGCGGCTATTGAAAGTTTAGCGCAAATGCAAGGTGCAAATGCAAGAAGACAACAAAGACAAGGGTTTGCTCAGTCAATGGTGCAATTAAATAAAGCAACTCAAGCCGATCCGTTTATGGCAATTCTTGGACGACCTAGTAATGTAAGTCCAGCTATGGCTGGCGGGGTGGTTGGTCAAGCTAGAGGATTCAATCCCGGTGCAACTTTTAATCCAGAGAGTGGTTTTGCTCAAGCATTATACACTAACAATCAACGTTCACAATTAGCTGCAAGTCAAGCGAACGCAGCTAACTCTGCGGCAAGATTTGGTGCGGTGATGGGAGGACTTGGCGCATTAGGCGGAGGCATTTTAAGTAGACCTAGTTAAAAATTAACACATCAAATTAAAGAAACAAAACAATGGCAAATTATTTTAGAGGAGGAGGAAACGTAGGGAGTGTAGTCCCACAAGGATTTTTAGCGTCTGTTAATGCGGCAAATCAGAACATGATGCGTGGCGTTAATCAATTTGCTGAAGGTATTTCTGAAGGCATTGAAAAGTATCGTAAAAATAAAGAAAAACGAGAAATTCTAACTGAAAAAGGCGAATGGGTTGCAGAACGAAAAATGGAAGACCTTGCAAATTGGGTTGATGCAGATCCACAACGAATGGACACTAAAGAGTACGAAGAAAAACTCAAAGATGTTCAAAAATTTAATGAAGGAATTGCGGATATGCCTTTAGGAAAATTAGAATCTGCAATTTCTAATTACGCTTTAGATATAGAAATTGATGAGCGAAGACAAAGCCGACTAGACACAGAAAACTATCGAAATAAAACTCTCGAACAAACAAACGAAAGAATTAATTTAGCAGAACGAGAACTTTCAAATACGGAAACTCAAAAAAAGGAACAAAAAGAACAAGAAGACGCTTTTGTAGAAGGAATGGGACGACTTAGCGGAGTTCCAACTACTGTCACAGAAGAGGTTCCCGGTTTCAATGCTTTGCTCCCAAGCACATGGTTAGAAAAATCACCTAACGCTACTGCTGATGCTAGTGCAAAACCGGCGTATAAGTGGATACCCCCAACAACGAAAGAACGAACTTTAACTCCACAAGAACGATACGCAAAAATACAAGAGATAGAGCAAACGTTTGGCCCTAAAATGGGAGCCGAACTATTGAGTAAATTTAGAAATGTTTCGACTCAATATGATCCAAACGCACCATCTCCAATTCGTGAAACAGAAGGAAAAAGTGGTCAAGAATACTATTACAATATTCAATCTAAAGCATCTGGATTAGTGCCAAACAAAAACGCCATATCTTCCACAGAACGTGCCGGTCTGCAAAGGATAGCCGCTAATAAAGAAAGAGACGCGAGAAAAGAACAGGCTAAAGCTAAAGAAAACCTTGGTAACGCAATAGATGAATTAGTAGCATTGAAAGAAGACTCAGTTCCAGAAGAAGGTAAGATTAAAGCGGCAGAAAAGAAAGTGGCGCGACTTCGTGCTGCATTGGACGAAATAACTGATCTTGGTGTATTCCGACCCCTTGAAGATGCTTTTGTTAAATAACAATTACAAAAAGAAAAATACATAATGCCAGATATTTTAATTGAAGGAATTGGCAAAGCGTCTTTTCCAGACACAATGGGTCGTGAAGAAATTGCTGAAGTTATTCGTAGAAAATTTGCCCCACAGATTGAAGCACTAAAAGAAGAACAGCGTAGAGAAGAATTTGAAATTGCCCAAGAAAAAGCACAGAAAGAAGCAGACGAACAAGGGTTTGTTACAAGTTTTTTACAAGGGATTGGCCAAGCAAAAGATGATTTTTTACTTGGTAAAACTTTATTAGATTTACAACCCTACGAAGCAAAAGACCTTTTAGAAAAAGAATATCAAAAATGGAAAAAAACTCCTCAAGCAGAAGAAGCAAGTTTGTTAAGCTCTAGGGGTTTTGGAAAAGCTTTAGGTGAAGCTGGAGTAACTATTGTCCCAACAATAGGTGCGGGACTTGGAGCGGGCGCAGTGTCCACTCCGTTAGGTGGGTTAATTACCGCTGGAGCTACTGCGTCTGGAATTCAAGCAACTTCTTCAAAGGGCGCAACTTTTAAAAACGATTACATTAATTTAAGACACCAGCAAGATATGGCTGGAAAACCAAATTTAGATGCCGCTTTTGAAACTGCAAGAGACACCTCTAACAAAGCCGCTATGATTGCAGGAGGCGTAGCAATTGCATCAACGGCTGTCCCGGTGGGGAAATTAATTCCAGTAGGTTCTAGTATTAGTGGAACAGTAGCAAAAAAAGTTGGTGCGGAAATAGCATTTGATTCTAGCCTTGGCGCAATGGAGTCTGTGGCAAGCGACGTGTACGCAGAAAGCCAAGGTGTTGACAGAGGAGATATTTTAGAAAACGCACTTCGTAGTGCTGCGGCTGAAGGTTTAATAGGTGGGCCGTTTTCTGCTGTACGAGGACGAGCATACTTTAAAGAAACATATAAGCAAAAAGCAGATGAGTTTGTAAAAGATCGTTTAGCTCCACCAACTCAATTAGCTTTACCCGCTCCACCAGAAAGACTTGCACTCCCGGCTCCAGACAGTCCCGCTGCGTTGTTAACTGGCCCTAGTTTAACTGATCCTGACACATGGCAATCTTCCCGCAGTTTTCCTGACGTAGCAGAAGTTCCTCCTATGATTGTTGACGGGCCTATTATTGACGTAAAAACTGGAAGGCTAATTGACCCATTGGATGCTCCAAACGCACCAACAGCGTTATTAGATAGCCGTGGTAATGTCATTGATTTTGGAGATCAAAATGATGCTGGTAGGCAAGCTGCGAAAGATGTAGAAATTCAAATTAAAAACAAATTAAGAGAAGAAGCTTTTGAAACCGATGAACGTATTGCAAACAAACGGACTGAGCAAGAAGATGGGAAATTAGGGTTTCAAAGAACAGCAAAAGATTTTGAAGATGTAAAACCGCGTGATCCAGACGTAGATGCGCCAACTCCAAAAACTGAACGAGAACTAACGCCTACATCAAAAACAAAAGCTCCCACAACACGAAGCTATCAAGAAGGCGTTGAAGCAATATTTAAAAGCGATGTTGCTGAACAAACAACAGAAACCACTCAAGCAAAAGAAACAGACTCTTTTCGAGAAGGTTACGATGAGATTTTTAGAAAAGAAGAAACTCAAAAAACAGAAGAAACTACTGAGACTAGAACTGAAGAATCTACAATTCCAGAATCAGAATCTAAAATTAGTGAAGGAGAACAATTACTTTTAGATCATAAAAAAATAATGAACGAGCTAGGTAGTCGAGTAGGTTCTGGAGTTGATCCAATCGCTGCTGGAAAAGCCGTTTATAGTCTTTATAAAATGGCAGCATACTGGAGTAAACAAAATGTTAAATCTGCATTTGAATTTGCAAAAAGAGTAGGCGTAAAACTAACTAACGGCATTCGTGAAATTTGGAATGACACTATTAAAGGAATAGTTCGCACTCCTTCAGAATTTTCTAAAGACATAATTGATTCAGTTGCTAAAGAAAGTGAGAAGACTAGAAAAACAGAATCTAAAAAAACATTTGGACAATTGGTTGATGAAAAAATATTTGCAGCAAGAGCAAAATTCAACCTTCAAGACCCAGACTCAAACGCAAATAAAGCTATTCGGAAATTAGTAGATAGATTTGTAGATTTAAAAATGCTTCAAGATGCTATTGCGGCTGGAAAAAAGATCCCAGACACAATGAATGCGTATCTGCGAATGGAACATCTTCAAGATCGTGTAGGGTTTTTGAAAAAAGAATTAGACGAGACTGAACTTGAACCGTTTTTAAGTGAAATGCAACGTCTTGGAATCAGTAATGAAGATTTGCACGATTATCTTCATGCTCGTCATGCGCCAGAAGCAAACAAAAGATACGCTGACATTAACGAAGCTATGCCAGATGGTGGGAGTGGTATGACCAACAAAAAGGCAAGGGAGGTTCTGGCGAAATTTGAAACCGATGGAAAAACAAAAAATCTTCAACAACTAGAAGTTCGCATTCGTAAACTACTCCAATCACAAATAGACATGGAACTTGAAGGAGGGTTAATTGACAAAGCTAATCACGAAAGATTGTCTACTTTTTATAAAAACTATGTTCCATTAAATCGGGAAGGCACACGGTCTGATCATCTTGAAAGTGGTAATCGAGTTTTCCGTGGACATCGTAAACGAAAAGGAAGCGATAAGAAAGTAGTAGACATTCTTTCAAACATTTTCCATCAACACTACAACACAATTGAACAAGTTGAACGTAACCGCGTTATGGCTTCGCTTGAACAATTAGTTACAAAATTTAAAAACAATGTGGTAGCTCCAGCTAAACCAAAAATGCGTCCGCAGTTTAATAACGAAGGACAAGTGGTTAGCCAAGTTGACCCACGTTGGAAAGATGACCCTGAGTTAGTTTCGTATTTCATTGCTGGGCAAGAGCGATATCTTCGTGTAACAAATCCACATCTTGCAAGAAATTTAAACAACGTTGGTTTTGGTTCATTAAACAAGCTAGTTCAATGGATGGGGGCTGGAAATAGATTTCTTGCTTTAATCAACACTCAGCTTGCCCCAAGTTTTGTAATACCAAACTTTTTACGAGATTTGCAAACAGCGCAAATAAATCTCACTGCTTCAGACGCAGAAGGGTTAAGACAGAATGTGTTGAAAGGGATTCGCCCAGCATTTAAAGCCGCGTGGAAAGCTGAAGTAGGGGCAAAAGGAAAAAAAGCATACGAAGGTGAGTACGGAGAATATTACAAAGAGTTTACCGAAATAGGTGGAAAAATTGAATTCTTTGGACTTAACGAAGTTAAAAAAATAAAAGGTAAAATCAACTCTACGCTATCTAAAAACAAAACAGTTAACGCTTTGAAATTTTTAAGAGAAAAGGCTGGAGACATTAATGCTTCTGTTGAAAACACTATGCGGTTATCTGTGTACGCTAACGCTAGAAAAGCTGGCATGACAAAGTTACAAGCCTCTAGTTTAGCAAAAAACATTACTGTAAACTTTTCCAGAAAAGGTGAAATGTCTAGTGCATTAAATAGTTGGTTTTTGTTTTTTAACGCTGGGGTGCAAGGCACATACCGTATGGCTCAAGCTCTTGAAAATAAAAAAGTACGGAAAGCTACAGCGGGAATTGCAGCTTTCGCTGTGGCTCAAGATTTTGTAAACAACATCATATCTGACGAAGATGAAGACGGTGAATCTTTTTATAAAAAAATTCCAGAACACGTTAGAGAACGCAACATGATCGTTATGAGTCCTTTTGATGGTGAAGAATATCTTACAATTCCAATGCCGTATGGGTTTAACGTTTTTCACTACGCTGGGACTAATCTATCAAGAATGTTGCGAGGAGAAATATCTAGTTGGGATACGCTATCACACACAACAAGTTCTACTTTAAATGCGTTCAATCCAATTGGGGGTGCAAGCGATTTGTTTTCGGGGCCGGGAATACTGCGAGCCGCTACTCCAGATGTGTTAGACCCATTCACTGCGGTAGTTACTAATAAGGATTGGAAAGACGCACCTATTCGACCAGATGAAAACCCATACGACAGATACAAAAAGCCAGATTCACAATCCTATTTTGGTAATGTGTCTGAGATATCAAAAACAGTTGCTTCAACTTTAAACTCTTTAACCGGAGGTACAGAAGTTAAAGCTGGATTGGTTGACGTTAGTCCAGAAACTTTTGACTATGTAATGAATCATTTGTTTGGATCAATGGGTAAAGACGCGCTTCGACCTTTCACCCAAGACGGGGCAAAAAGCATTCCGGTATTAAATCGTTTTGTAGGTGGACAAACTATTTATTACGATCAAGAAAACTATTACAAATTGAGAGGTGAAGCATACCAAGCAGATGATCAGATAAAGCAATATCGGATTAACGGTGAAGTTAAGAAATTACAAAATTATGTGAAAGAAGCATTGCCTCTTCGTAGAATTTTGCCGCGCATTAAAGAAACTGATAAACGAATTAAAACCTTAACTCAAAGAATGAAAGTGATAGAGGCAAGTTCTAAATTGTCAGAAGACGAAAAAGAAATACGACTTGAAGCATTGAAAGAAGCCAAAATTAAACTAATGAAGCTTACTAGAAAACGTTTTTTGATGCTTTCTGAAAATGAATAGTGGATCGTTCAATGATCATAGGGGCAGTCGGGGAACGACTAGTCGAGGCCGAATTATTAAAACAAGGTTTTTTAGTAGCGCGTCCAAGTATTGATATTGATGGGTGCGATTTGTTAGCTGGAGTTGATCACAACTACTATCATCGTATTCAAATAAAAACTTCCAAACTTCCAGCATTGATCGACGGCAGACCGACTGGGTATAGATTTACCAATTTTACTAGTCGTGCTGCCGATTTTTGCATATTCGTTTGTCTACTCCACCCCGCATTTTACATAATGCCGATGAGTAAGGTCGGGTCTGGAGTTCGATTTTCTGGAGATGGGAGTGGCCAATCTAAACATGAAAAATATTTTTCAGCGTGGCACATTTTGAAAGAAAATTGTTTTGAAAATAATTTAGAAAAAAATCCTAAAAATAACTTGTAAAGCATTTAAGACTAGCCTAAGTTTGGGTTGGTCGATGACACAACAACACACAATAACAATAAAACTGGACACTGAGGATCGCGAACAAGCGAAACAAAAAGCTCGCGATATGGGACTGCGACTCAGTGAGGTATATAAACAAGCTCTCCAGCGGGGTTTGAAAAATTTAAAACAAGTTCAGAGCATTGAGCAGTTAAACGAAGTCTAAAATTATGAGTTCCCCACTTATTAAATGGCAAAGAGCGTTTTGGAAAAACGATTCGAGATCATGTGGGCTGAATTGGAAGGCCCGCCTCTTGTTGAGGAACACAAATTCCACCCAACAAGAAAATGGAGATTCGATTTTGTCCACATGGAGACGAAAACAGCAATTGAATTGGAGGGAGGCGTTGGAAAACACTCACGACACACCTCCACGTCTGGGTATATCAAGGATTGCGAAAAATATAACACTGCAACGGCCCTCGGACATCACGTTTTCAGATTGCCGGGGTACTGGCTCAAATTTGACAAATTGATAGAAATTAAGGAATTCATAGAATGCCAGATGAACACGCAAAACACTCCCCGTCGCAATTAAAATACAAGAGTAAATGTTCTCAATGGAAGAATGACGACAGTGGGCCAACTCAAGCCGCTGATGAGGGTACATTTTTACACGCTATTATGGAAAAATGGGCGTTGATGGTAAAGGCAAACGAGGACAAATGAACGACACAGCGATACCTGATAATTTATCATTTGAACACGAAACTCTTTTGGGGTTTTGCATGGGCCATAATGAAACCTATTTGCGACAAGCTGACGAGGTTCAAGTTGAGATGCAATTGACCATTCCCGAAGTCACATGGGGAACGTGTGATTTGGTTTTACGGTTTGGTAAACGATTAATTTTAATTGATTACAAATTTGGCAAATGGAAGGTGGATGATCCAGCGGAGAACTATCAAGCTCGCGCCTATGTGTTGGGTGCATTCCACGCCTTTCCAGACTGCGAAACTTGTGAATTTATTTTTTTAACTCCACGGTTAAAACTGGTGCAAAAACACACTTTTACTAGAGAGGAAGCGTTGTCGTGGACGGACGAATTTAGAAGCATTGTCAAAAATGCAGACGACCCCAACGCACCGTTTAAACCAGATAGTGAGAACTGTCTGTTTTGCGGTAATAAAGTTCAGTGTCCCGAATTACAAAAACGAGCCATGCAAATTGCAAACGATAACGACGGGCTGATGCTACCTGAGTCAGCGAAAACCACAGATTTAACGAGTCCCGCACAAATTAAACGTGCGCTAGACGTAGCCTCAATTGTTGAAAGGTGGGCAAAAAACGTGCGGTCAGCAGCACTGGAGCGTGTACTATCTGGTGAGGAAATACCGGGATACGAATTAAAGGAAACACGGGGAAACAGGAAAATCAAGGATGTGACCTCAACGTGGGGTGCGTTGAAAAACGAAATGGGGCAAGAAGATTTTTTAGAGGCTTGTTCAATATCAATTGGTGCGTTGGAAAAGGCGTTAAAAGCTCAAGCACCGCGAGGCAAGAAGGCAGAATTTACTGCGTCGGCTTTAGAAGTTCTAGATGGACTAGGACTGGTTGAACGCGGTAGTGACAAAATATATTTGTCAAAATCACGAAAATAGAAAATAGGAAATAGAAAACTGTGAGTAAAAAATCACTAAAGAAAAATGAAGACAGCACTACTGAAGTTGCTGTGGCGCAGCCAGCGGTGTCTGGTTTAACAGGAGTAATTGAGCAGTCGGATTTGGTAATTCCAAGTTTGAAAATCGCTCAAAAAACAGGCGAATTAGGAGAGTTGTTTATGCCCGGTTCACTGGTATTGAACAACGAGTATTGTTTGTATGGTGCGCGGTCAGACGAACCAGAAAAACGTACAGATGCGCCTGTCTGGATCACTGTCACTGGTGCAAGGAAATCGTACTACGAAAATCTGCCGTATGGTTCAGATACCATGCCGCAAACCGCAGAAACACTGGATGAGGTGTATGAAAAAGGCGGCTCGTTGGATTGGGGGCCAAACAACCAAAGGCCAAGTTGGAACCCACAGTTAACGTGTACTTTGTTAATTAAGGGAGAGGACGAGGCCTTGTTTCCCTTTGAATACGAAGGCGATAACTACACGCCAGCACAATGGACGATTGCATCAATTAGTGCGTACACAGCGGCGGCTAAACCCATCCTTACAGCGGCGGCGTTTAATTTAAAGGCTGGACTGGAATTCGGTAGTTGGGAGTTGACTACCAAATTGAAAAAAGACACGAACAAGTCGTGGATTGTTCCAGTTTTAAAAACTGGGCCAAAAAATGATGAGGCGTTCGTAAAATGGGTGCGAGAATTGACTCGTTAAACAGGGGAACATAATGGGTCAGGGCGACGGTGGGGTTTACATATTTGTCCACTGTCGCCCAACCTAACTTAAAAATAAAATGCAATTAGAACTATTTACAGAAATCGACGGCGAGTATGTGTACTGGCAATGATCGCAATAGATTTTGAAACATACTACGACGCGGATTGCACCGTAAAAGGTCTTGGGCCTGACGCATATTCACGACATCCACAATTTGATCCGTACATGGTCAGTATTTATGGAGACGGGTTTGACTATGTTGGCCCGACTCAAGACGCACCGTGGTGTGATCTGCCCGTAGAACCTAAGTTGGTGGCTCATAATGCGGCATTTGACTCAGTTTGTTTTCAAGCCGCACAACGAATGGGTATGATACCCGGCGATTTAGCTCCAGTGTGGAGTTGTTCGGCCAATCTTGCTGTTTATATTCAGTGTCCCAGAAACCTAAAAGGGTTTGCTGAACAAATGTTAGGGGTTAAACCTGACAAAACAGTACGAGATAATATGAAGGGTAAGTTACCGAAAGACCTCGATGACACGCAGTTAACGTCTCTTATTGAGTATGCCCGAATGGACTCTGTTTTATGTAACAAATTGTGGGAGACTTACGAAAAACATTGGCCATACCACGAACAAGTTATTGCTAGGCACACAATGACTAGTGGTCAGAAAGGTGTTCACATTGACCAAGATTTATTGACGAGGGGGTTGGAGCAACTCTACGAAGTTAAGGAAAAAAGCGCAAAGCTTGTCCCGTGGGTCGGGGATGACGAGCCAGTGAATTCACTGAAGCAACTCAGAATCTTTTGCGCCAAGGAAGGAATTCCAGCCCCCTCATCAACAAATCAAACTGATCCGGCTTGCGCTGAATGGGAGTCCCAGTATGGGAAAAAGTATCCTGTCGTTGGTGCATTGAGAGACTGGCGCAAATCAAACCGTCTGTTGCGGATATTTGAAACCGTACAAACTCGTTTACGAGAAGATGGATCATTGCCTTTTGGGTTAAAATACTTCGGTGCAGCTTTAACAGGACGTTGGAGCGGTGACACTGGACTAAATATGCAGAACCTCCCACGCGGTGAGAGTTTTGGCATTGATACGCGCAGTTTATTTGTACCAAGACCGGGTAAAAAATTTATAATTTGCGACTTAGCTCAAATTGAACCCCGTTGTTTAGCATGGTTGGTGAATGATACTGCGTTATTGGACATTGTTAAAAGTGGTAAAGACATCTATACGGCCCATGCTATGGCAACTATGGGGGCTAAACGGGTCAGCAAATCAATGCGCCAGTTGGCAAAAATCCGTGTATTGGGCCTTGGATATGGGTGCGGTCACAAAAAATTTAAAGAAATCGCCGCTGGTTGGGGCATCCCATTAACCTCCAGTGAGGCACAACACACTGTTTCTGAGTATCGTAGGACAAATCCGAAAGTCGTTTGGTTCTGGAAGAATTGCGAGAAGGACATGGCCAATGACCACGGTGAGCATCATTTTTTAGAGCTACCTAGTGGGCGAACAATCTCCTATTTCAACGTAGACAGAGATCGTGGGCAGATGGTTGCCTCGATCACTCGCGGAGAGAATCCTCGTTATTGGTACGGTGGAAAAATCTGTGAGAACATTGTTCAAGCCACGGCCCGCGAAGTATTTGCCGAATGCTATTACAATATCATTAGAGCGGGGTATGAAGTGTTGTGGACTGTCCATGATGAGCTTATAGTAGAGGTTGATCAGAACGACATTGACTCTATTAAGGACATCGAGGCTATGATGAGCCGCACTCCAGAATGGCTTAAAGGATGTCCGATTGCAGCGGAGGCACATGAGACTGACAAGTATATGAAATAAATTTATGACAGACAGATTAATAACTATGGGATCGAGAGCTAATTTGGTTCAGACAAGTCTTGCTGGGCATCAAAGCTCTGAACGACTTTCATCGCATGAAATGAGTCAGCAAATAAGCAAAAAGATAAAGGAGAATATCTTGTCGGGTCGTTTTTATCCTGAGACTCCCGCTGAGAGAAAAATGTTGGAGGAGCATCTAGCAAACAAAAAATAAAATTTTAGCCCCGGCGTTTTCAAACCCACGTCTCCCGTGGTCATCATCTGGTACAAACCCGTCGGGGCTATCTCTTTGTCTAAATAAAATGGATACTCACAATACCCCATGTCCCGAATGTGACTTGATAGACTGTGTTTGCGACATAATTGGCACGATGGGCATCGTCGGGCTGACTGGAAAAAAACGCAGCGGTAAAGACACAGTGTTTCAGTTTATGGAAACACCGGGAACTGTTCGAGCCGCGTTCGCGGACAACCTAAAACGAGAGATTGCAAAAATCACTGGCCTCTCGGTTGCGGAAGTTGAACATAATAAAGAATCTCTGAGGTTGTTACTCCAAGCGTGGGGCGCAGATTTTAGGAGACAGTTTTATGGAGAAGATTATTGGGTTAAAGCTATGGAGGCTGACCTATTTAAATTAGAAGTGGCGGGTAACCAGTGGGCGATTGTCACGGATGTTAGATTTCCAAATGAGGCGCAGTTCTTGAAAGACGTTGGAGGAACCATTGTTCGTGTCCAACGTGACACTGACACAATCGACTCTCACTCTAGTGAAACTGCTATGGACGAGTATGAGGTGGACTATACCATCAATAACAATGGAACACTGGACGATTTAAAAAATGAAGTTGAGAAATTAAAACAATGGCTGAACGACCTATAAAACACTCAATGGTTGCCAAAGCGCGACTCCAACGTCGGGCCAAAGAAATTGCAAACGGCAAAGGAAAACTAATGATGCTGCGCCCTAATCTACCTAAACTAGCACTCTTGTATTTTGCAAGACACGCATCTCCAGAACAACTGGAAGAAGTGATTCGGGCTGCGGAGAAAGACTTAAACCCCAGACTTCAACGAACCTACATGGGCGAAGTTGAACAAGACATATTTTTAACATGAGCGAAATACTAATTCCCAAAATCAAAGACTGCCCACCAAATGGGACGGGCGTACACAAATGGATCTTCCATGCGTGTTGTAAACTGAACGAGGCTGGCTTCCCGCCTGACGAAATTGAAATCTATTGTGCAAAACACGCAACTAGACCACTCCAACCGGGAGAAGTTATTAATGCGCTTAAAAGCATTGGTAGAGGTGGCTTGGTTAGTCGCCCGATGTGGAGGAAACCAAATGAATATGCCATTGAATCCGTGATTAATGAAAATGGAACACTGGACGATTTAAAAAATGGCTCACCAGAACAATGTTCAAGCGCGAATGAAGCACTGGAAGCATTATTTATAGGCGATCCGTTGTTATGTTGTGGATTAGACTCTGGAAATTTTGCTACAAAGCCACGATCTGAATGGAACAACCTACCTCAACTCCAGTTTATTGTACCTAGCCCGATGACTGAAAAATTTGGAGAGACACAGGCGGGAAAACGTTCTCAACATACACTCCAAAACACTGGGCCAAGGATGTATCAGGTTGTGGAGTTTGATAATGGGACGCACGACACTCACGCTGGGGTTTTATTTCATCTAGCTAAACACATGACTCTACGTTGTGCTGTGATGAGTGGTGGCAAGTCGATTCATGGTTGGTTCGATGTTCAAGGCATCAGTGAAGATGCTCAAAAAGATTTTTTTCAAGTTGCTTGTCAATTAGGCGCAGACCCAGCGACGTGGACGCGCTCCCAATTTGTTCGTATGCCAAATGGTCGTCGCTCTAACGGTAAAATCCAAGAAATAATTTACTTCAACCCTTCTAATGCTCCCTTTTGAAATACACTACCACGCTGGCTCCGCTAAATTCTACATGAAAGATAATCGCGGAGTGTTTCAGTCGCTCAGTCCAGATGAGACAAAACGACAACTAAAATTGTACGGAATCGACGGGACAAAACAACAGGGTTCAATAATGAGTGAGGTTGAGCGCGTCATGGCTATCACGGTTCGTGAATCGTCGTGTGAGTACGCTGGCCCACTGGCGGGTCACACTGTCGGTTTGGAAATGTTTAAAAATAACCGCATTTTGGTCACGAATAATCCAATGATTATTGAGGGTGTTGCGAAACCGTTTCCAATGATCCAGCAAATACTGGAAGAATTGTTTATGGCCGGGACTACTGATCAATTGCACTATGTTTTTGGTTGGTTACACATGGCTCGTTTAATGATGAACGCTGGCAAAACGATGCCGGGACAAGCATTGGTCATGGCTGGCCCACGGAACTGTGGCAAAAATTTGTTCCAAGACTTAATTACGGAAATGTTGGGAGGCAGATTGGCTCGTCCGTACCGCTATATCACTGGTAAGACTGAGTTTAATAGTGACTTGTTCCAAGCCGAGCATTTAATGATCGCTGATGAGTCTGCCCACGCTGATATTACGTCAAGACGCACGTTTGGGACTAAGATTAAAGATTTTACAGTTAACCAGTTCCAGCAATGGCACGGTAAACACAAGGATGCGCTGATGTTAAGTCCGAGTTGGCGACTCACAATCTCTGTGAACGATGAGGCGGAGAATTTAATCATGCTGCCTCCGCTGGATGCGTCGATTGAAGATAAGATCATGCTGTTTAAAGTTGCGCCCGCTACAATGCCGATGGAATGTAATACTCCAGATGGTCGAGATGCTTTTTGGCGAGCGTTGATGGACGAATTGCCGGGATTTATCTTTATGATTGAAAATTACCGCATCCCTAAAGAGCTAACCGACCCTCGATTTGGCATTAAGGCGTATCATCATGCTGAAATCGTTGAAATTTTAGGGGATATGTCTCCAGAGGCGAGGCTTGCAGAGCTAATTGAGGTGATTATTCAGCCTAAGAAGAAGGTTTGGCGCGGTACTTTGCAAGAATTGGAAACCAGATTGCTGGATGACATGACTTATAGAGGTAGGGTTGAAAAATTGTTGAGCCATCCGACGGCTTTGAAAACTTATATGCGGAGGTTGAAGTCGTTAAGACCAGATGCGTACCAGACCCTCAAGAGTAACGGCCAACATCTTTGGCAGATTTCCAGTGGTTGAGAAATTTAAGGAATTCAAAAAGTGCCTCAAGTGCCTCTATTCATACCTTAAACATGGAAATGTGTGTGATATATGTATTATTTATATAGGGGAAGCTCCAGATTGAGGCACTTGAGGCACTTTAGGCACTGGATACGAAAAAACCCCGCCCAAGAAGATTGGACGAGGCTGGAGTTGCGGAAAGTTAAATTAGTCGTTGTCGGTCTGGATGTGCCGCCTCAAAAACACGATGAGTCCTTCCTTATTAGGTTGGACAATGTGTTTTGAAACCCTCCACCCACCTTGAAAATGCGCAGAGTCTCCCCGGTCACGGTATCCCCAGCGAATGTACTCCTTAACTTTAGCCACGTCTTTCTTTGATCTTGCCCAGTCAACTAATGTCCCGGCTTCCTTATCAGACCAAGTGATTTTATAAACAGTCATTCAACTATCCTCCATTTTGGAGTAATCACTCCGGCCTCAACTTGGGCTAGTTTTGAAAAAGCCCGTTTTGATAGGTCGAAATCTCGCCCAGCCACAAAAGGCCCACGGTCTGTAACTGTTACCCGCACTTGATTTGGCCCATGTTTAAACAATATTTTAGTCCCAAACGGCAACGATTTATGCGCCACCGTTAGTGCATCTGGATTGAATGGTTTTCCATTGGCCATGAGTTTATTGCGGTAGCGTTCGCCGTAGTAGCTACACACGCCTTTTTTCCATGTAGCAGGGGGTTTGATACCCCCCGCCACTAGAAACGCGCTCACGGCTAAGATTGAAGCGGCAAATATGGGTTTCATTTTGCGAAAGTTAGTTTGATTGGTTTCTCTGTTTCAGCGTCCCAAGCGTTAACTATTAATTCGCCTGTGCTGTCATCTATATAAACGGTTTTGCCGTTGATTGTGATATAAACTACTTCTTCTGTTTTCTTTTCTATTTTCATACTGCTTCCTCCTTCATCTGCTTACATAACTCGCCTTCTTCTTTGCCGCTCGCAAACCCTTGAAGCTCAGTTTCAAAACCAAAGCTGTCCGCGCCTCCTTGAATATTGTTTGACCAAGCATCCCAATCATTCAAAGCATCCGCTCTTGTTTCTGAGCCGTATGTTTCTTTAAACCCGTCAATGAAATCTTCACGAACCTCTTCGTACCAGTGATTGTAAATAACTTTTTTTAATTCAATTAGAAGCTTAATGCCTTGATGACCTTGCGTGTTATTATTTTTAACGTGTTTAAGTATTTCCTCCTTAGTCCACACTCCAAAACTGCTATAATCTCGGCCCGCTCTGTCGATTGCATCTCCTAAATCTCGGCTACTTTGGTCATAATCGTCGTCAACCCAATGTTGTAAAAGACTATCGACAATCTCGTCTTCGTTATCTAATACGTGGGAAACAATTGGTCTGCCTCGATGAGGAATTGCTACTATTACTGATTCGTTTTTCATATTATTTTTGATTAATGCTTGTAGAAAAATCTTCTGCGTTTTCTTGGTACCACTCACACGCCTTGTCTGATAAATATTGATAAATAGCCGCCGCTTTCCAGCCACACGGCCAACCCTCGTCTTTCTTAGCTTCTGCCCCAAAACAATTCTCGAAAGCTTCTTCGCACAAATGCCCGTGTAAGTAAAAAATTGTGTCTATTTCGTGAGTGTAAATGGGCGTGTTTCCGTCAATTATTTCGTGAAATCGTCCGTCGTAATCCAAGTCATTGTGAAGGCAGGGCGTTTCTGCTGGTTCACTTATGTCTGATTCTGGATTGTTTTGGAGCCATTCCAGCAATAATTCTTTTGTGCCTTCAATACATTGATCAACGGTGTCTTGAAGTGTGTCATTTATTTCTATTGTTTTTAGCATATTTCTACTGTATTAAGTCAATTGCACATTAGTAACAATTGCACCGTGTATCCCGTGGGACACACGCCGCAAGCGTTAATCGATGCCATCAATATTCCGCATTAGTGTAAGGGGTCAAAAGGGCCGTGCGTCCCTCGTTTGTGCGGGCCATGAAAGCTTTTAACTTTTGGGAATAGCGCGTAATTATTTCCCAATCGTGATTCCCGGTTTTAAATAATTCGGCCAAGTGGCACGTTGGGTTTTGCGCGTAGCCAATGCCAGTTTCCTCATTTTCTGAAATAGCTTCCCCGGCCAAGTCGGTAGCATACCAACCAAGCGTCCAGTCGAGGAAATAACCGTCTGCTAAACTGTCAACCGGGCCAAATAGCTCAACGTTGCCGTAGTTGCCGCGTGGATCGCCGCCCAAATGGCGTTGAACTGCTACATATACATCATTACTGTAGTACCACTCACCACATGACGTGTCTTCCGACGGTGAAAACACACAAAACAAAAAGTCACCGTCAAAATCGTTTTCGTCATTGTAAGTGTTTATCAACTTCGACGTAGTGTACTCGCACCCCGTCAATGTCTCAATTTCCGCCTTTATACGCGGCTCGTTATTAGATAGCCATTCATTGCCGGTGTTGATTTTGTCCAATAATTGGTCAATGGCTTCATTTTGCACCGATTCTCCGAGTGTGGATTTAAGCCACGCTTCGCGGTCAATAGTGCAATACTCGTAGTTTTTTTCGTCAATGTTTATCATTTTAAAAAAGTCTTTCACCACTAATAGTTGGAGATAAAAAATAGAGAGCCACCATTAACGCAATAGCCCCATAGACTAAAGAGGTGGCAATTATTAGACCGATTGTAGTCAGTGGTCTTTTACCCAAAACCACTTGAATTAATTTTTTCATATTTTAAAGAGCGTAATCGCTCCCCTATACCCTTCGCAGAGGGCAATGGGGAAAGATTAGTTAGAATTTTATATCTTTAGCGGGTATCTCTAGTTGCCTCTCTGGATCAACCATAGCCCCTAAAATGTTTTCCGAATCATTCCATTTACTATCATGCAAAGATAAACAGCCGCAAGGCATCAACGTGCCGGTGTCTTTAGTGCCGTATCGGACAAAAACAGGGTTCCCCATTTCAACTTCAAACGTTTCACCATGTGCAACGATAGATTGCTTATTGAATTTGAATATAACAATATGAGTAGATGATTCTGGATGCTGCACCGCGTATAAGCCCGTATTATATAAATATATAGTTTTGTCTTTCATAGAATTTGTCTCCATGCACAAAACTTTAATATGTTTTTAAAAAACGTCAACAATTATTTTTATGATTTTATTTGTGATTTTATTTTGAAAGCTATTCAACCCCTATAAACATTGCACAAAATACGTTTTTTATTTTTGTATTTTTTTCTTTTTTTTCGCTTTTAAAAGGGTAGATTTGGGGGGATTTAGACGGCTATGGCGGGCAATGAAAACAGTGGGAATAGAGGTACCCCAAAGAATAAAACCCCTATTATTAAAGAAAAAGAAATCTTGAGTCATCTAAAAGAAGGGAAGGGTATTCGAGAAACCGCCGCATTGTCCAAAGTAAGCAAAACCACGGTTGAGCGCATCCGATACGAAAACGTCGAGGATTTACCGAAATGGCGCAAAAAAACCGCTGAAAATATGATGCGCGTCCAAACAAAATTACTCGATAAGTTAGAGGATTCAGTCGACGAACTTGAACCAAGCGCAAAAAGCCTTGCCAGTTTATCCATTTCGATAGGGATTATTTCCGATAAACTAAAAGACAATTTGCAAACTGGGCAACAAACCATTGAACATAAGCACATTCATATTAATCATTCCGACGTAAACTTACTACTTGGAGACGTAAAAGCCCCAAATCCTAATAAAACTAGTGAAAAGGTCGAAAACACTAAGGAAAATGAACTTTTCAATTAAATATAATAGGTATTGTGCGAAAAACCCTATGACCTCTAATATTTTTGTTGATCTTAAATCTAATGACAAAGAAGGGGGGAGGGGGTTGGCGTTAAAAAGCCTCGCTGATATTACAATGGGTTTTAGTGTCACAAAATTTTTTACAAAAAGGCCATGAAGGAGACAGATTTAGCTGAATATTTAGGTGTTCCAAAAACGCAACTAGTTAAGTTTCGTAAACAAAACCCCGAATACACATATAAAGAAAACCGCATCATCTATTGGACAGATGGAGGTAAAGCGGCTTTATATATTGAGTTGGGACTGGATCGTCCGAAAGACTACAAACCTAAAAACGTTTTTGCCGTAACCGAACGCTGCTATTTCCCCAATCGTAATTTGATAGAAGCCCGCATGGACGACGGAAAATTAATATTAGTACGAGTAAAAGACTCAAAAATGTACGTCCCAAAAATGAAAATTCCTATAAAGCCGAACGGTAACGGCTGGATAGTCGCAAAGCATCCAAGACAAAGAGGAAAATTGTGAATCAACAAGACCAACTTATAGCATTCCATGATTCATTAACTGATGTCATACAAAGATTTTATGACGAATTTGATTTAGAGTATGTCCAGATGCTCGGAGTAATAGAAGTGATTAAATCGGATATGCTGGCAGATGCTTCTGAGTTTGTGACGTTACCAATACTAAAAGAAGCTTTAGGGCGCATAAACGAACACGACGACGAAGAAGACGAAGAATAGTGGCTTTTACTCCTACCCCACATCCAGTGCTGGTAACTCCTTCAAAAGAAAGGATGCAATTGTTTGCTTCCCGTGGAGAAGAAGGTTTAACCGAATTAGCCAACGCCTTAGAAAAACGAGAAGAACTTATCCGACTGGAGAAAGAAGACCCATACAGATACGGATTTGAACCGCCCCATTGGAAAGATGCAGACGAACTTTGGGAAGGGTGTGGCGAATTATTAATTCAAGGAGGCAACCGCGCTGGAAAAAGTGAATTTGCCGCTAAACGCATCGTGCAAATGATGACGGCTAAGAAAGGCGCGAAAGTTTGGGTACTTGGAATGACCGCGCAATCTAGCATTCGAGATCAGCAACAACTGGTGTATAAGTATATTCCAGCAGAATGGAAAAATATTAAAAAAGGCCGGGTGCAGAATGTTAGTTTTAGCCAGAAAAACGGCTTTACCGAAAACACGTTCATTCTACCAAACGGATCGCAGTGTTGGTTTATGAACTATAGCCAAGAAATGCGTGTTATTGAAGGTGGAGAAGTGGATATGATTTGGTGCGATGAGCTTGTGCCAATTACATGGATTGAAACTTTAAGATTTAGGTTAGTCACAAGAGCTAGTAGCCACGAAAGATCGGGACGACTGTTGATAACGTTTACGCCAGTAGATGGGTACACTCCAACTGTAAAAGAATACGTCTCTGGGGTGCGAATATTAAAAACAAAACCAAGCCCATTGTTATCTGGAATGGTGAACGTGCCGGGATGTCCAATGGGAACAATGCCGTATACGGGACAATGCCGCCGTCCAAACGCAAGAGTTATGTGGTTTTTCACAGATATGAATCCATATAACCCGTATGAAGAAATGACTAAAACTCTTAAAGGGGAAAATAGCATTCAGATTAAATTGCGAGCGTATGGGTATGCAGAAAACCTATCTGGAAATCAATTTCCTAAATTTTGTGAAGCGCACATTCTAAAGGCAGATAAAATACCAAAAGAAGGTACAAACTATTTAGCTGTTGATCCAGCGTGGAATCGCAATTGGTTTTGTCTGTGGGTGCGCGTAGACGATCAAGGGCGTAGATACATATACCGTGAGTGGCCAAATAGAAACGATTTCGGAGAATGGGCAATACCGGGAGAAAAAATAGACGGTGCACCCGGCCCAGCGCAAAGTGTAGGTGCTGGTCGTGGTTTGCCAGAAGTAAAAGAAATAATAGGCGAACTAGAAAAAGACGAAAAACTAGAAGCCAGATATATAGATCCCCGCGCTGGAGCTTCGCAAGCCGCTGGTCGCGAGGGCGGCACAAGCATTATTGATCTGTTAGGTGAAGGAGACGACCCTATGTATTTTGAACAAGCCGCTGGGATATCTATAGCAAACGGATTAACAATAATCAACGACTGGTTGAACTATGACCAGTCAGAACCCGTCACAGCAGTCAATGAACCTAATCTTTATGTCAGTGAAGAATGCGGCAACCTCATATACAGTTTGCAAGAATGGACAGGCAAAGATGGAGAAAAAGGAGCAAGTAAAGACCCCGTGGATACATTACGATATTTAGCAGTTATGGAACCAATTCATGTGACGGATTCAACATTTGCCGCGTCTGGAGGAGGTACATATTGATGAACTTATTTGAACTCCCAATCTTAGTTCGCCCAGAAGAAGCGGCAGGGATTACGGGGTTAAGCCAAAAACAATTGGCAAGATTAGCAAAAGTGAATGCACTAAGACTTTACAGAACGGTGGGAAACCATCGTCGGTATTATAGAGATGATTTAATAAAACATCTAAAAGGAGATAAAAATGGAAACAATTGACAAATTAGCAAGGGCAGCGGACACACCCGATGTGCGAGAACTAGCGGCAGAATATAGCCGCAGTCTCCACGATGGAGAATCGCTAGATAAAGTTTCCGACGTGGATAATGTTAGATACACCCGTTGGGAAGGACAAACAACTGATGGACGAAAGCACAGCGCAGACTTACCAGATGGAAAAGAAGCATTTCCGTGGGAAGGCGCGAGTGACACAAGAATCCCGTTAGCAGATCAAATTATAAACGATGCAGTAGATGTACTTACCACTTCGTTTAGTCGGGCTACTTTAAAAGTAGGAGGAACTGAAATAGGAGATGTTGATTCCGCTGGAGTTGCAAACAACATGATGCGCTGGCAAAGAGACACTAAAATGTACCACACCTTAGATCGAGAATCTGAATTGTTAGCACAATACGGCCAGCAATATGGATGGTCGTGTTTATTTGTAGGATGGGAACAAAAAAGCGCGATTAAAAATCGTAAGATTACAATGCAAGAAGTTGCTGCAATAGCTCAACAATCTGAAGGAGAACTAGCCACGTTAGTAGAAATGGTACTTGATCCAGCGCAAGAAACAGATGTTGCTGAGATATTGCAAGAACAGGCTCCCGGCCTTGGAAAACGCAAAGCTAAAAAAGCAGTGCGTGAACTGCGCGAAACTGGAGAAACTAAAATACCACAAGCATACTTAGCAACTAACCAACCTACTATTGTTGCGCTAAAGCCTTGGGAAGAAATTAGCATTCCACCAGAAACAACAGACCTACAATCAGCAAGAGTTATTTTTCGTCGAGTGTTTATGACTGAAGTAGAGCTAAGAGCTAAAGTTGTAGATGAAGAATGGAACGAAGATTGGGTAGAAGCCGCAGTAAAAACTGCTGGACGATCTACAGAGTTTCACGATTTCAGTCAACAAATCTCAGACATGACTTCTAGCCATGTAGACAGACAAGATAATCTAATCGAAGTAGTATATGCGTACTCTCGTCAATTAGATGAAAACGACATACCGGGTATTTATTACACTATCTTTAGTCCAATGGCTCAAACTGGAGATGGCGGAACAGATATTCACGCAAAACACGAACTACTAGACTATATGCACTGTCGGTATCCATTTGTAGAATACCGAAGAGAAAGACTAAAACGTCGTATTACAGAAAGTCGTGGAGTTCCAGAAATTTGTAGAACGTGGCAAGATGAAATAAAAACTCAACGTGATGCAGTTTACGATTCAACAAGTTTTGAAACACTTCCACCAATAATGGTAAACAAACGACTTGGGCTTGCAAACAAAGTCGGCCCCGCGGTTCAACTCCCAGTTATGAAATCTGGAGATTATGAGTTTATGCGCCCGCCAGCGAGACAACCGTCTACTGCGTTTAATCTTATCGAAACTGTAGAGCGTCAAGCTGATGAATATTTTGGTCGCGCTAATGCGGGAGTGCCGCCAGTGCAAACGCAACTTAAACAACAACGTATGGTCAATAATTGGTTAACGGTGTGGACAGAAGCATACCAACAAATGTTTCAATTGAGTTTGCAATACCTTTCACCAGAAGAAATTTCTCGCATTACTGGAACTGAGATAACTCCAGAATCGGATATGTATCAGTTTGATTTCATATTAAAGTTTGACGTTAGAGAAATGGACACAGATTACGTTAAAGAGAAGCTTTCTTCTATAGCACAATTTGTAGTGCCGCAAGATGTGAGTGGAGTTTTGGATCGAAGCAAACTAATCACAATGATCACTAGAGCAATTAGCCCAGACATTGCAGAAGAACTTGTCATAGACCAAGCCCCAGCTTCACAAAAAATGTACGATGACGTTAAAAGTCAAGTTGGTCAAATGATGCTAGGACTGGAAGCAAACTACACTGAAAACGATCCAGCCGCACAAACAAAACTGCAATATCTACAAGAGATAATGGGTCGAAATCCAAAAGCGCAATCTGCACTGGAAGGAGACGAATTATTTGGGCAACTTGTAGAAGCATATACTAAGAATCTTCAAATGTCCTTGATGCAGCAACAAAATGCTCAAATAGGACGTGTAGGAGTTAGTCAAGTTACATGAACCAAAACCTAACAGCTTTCCAATGGCAGGGAGAAAATCCACTATGGAACGCTATACTGGATAACCTAGATGCGTCTATTGACGTAGAACTAGTAACTGCCGTCAGTCCAGAAACGCAAGGCGAATCTCGCGTACATCAAGCGGGGCGAGCCGACGCACTTCTGGATTTTAAGAATCACTTGGTTGAGTTAAGGGAAGCGGCGATGCTGAAACTTAATTAAGGGAAATAGTGTGAACTCATAGTTAGCCGTCCATCTTGTAGTGAGGTGGGCGGTTTTTTTAAAATCCCATCCAAACTTATCCAAACCTTCCCAAACTAACCCTACAACGTAAAAACATTTTGCAAAAACACGCTTTCGTTCGTATAGAACAGTGCAAAGGTTTTCTGCGTATACCTATAAACGCTGCCAGCCAAACTTGCGGGCTACATAATCAGCATGAGCGATAAGGGAATCGAAGCCGTCAGTGATGCGGCACAAACGGAAGTCACAACAAATATCGGTGAAGCGTTAAATACCGATGGATTAGCCGCCCAACTGGAAATGCTGTTGGACGACAAAAAGGATACTGCTCCTTCCTCAGATGAGGAGAAAGCGGAAAGCGAATTGCCTCCCGATGAAGGTGAGTCGAGTGACTTGCCAGAGGATGAGGTAACTGCTGAAGAAGAAGCTCTTTCTCAGAACGAAGAAGAAACTGCGGAAGCTGAACCGGCTTTAGAAGCAGAAGAATCGTCTGAAACAGACAAAGCCAATAAGGGTTTGTTTAAACGGATTGATAAACTTACTGCAAAAAGGCGAGAAGCTGAAGGCAAGGTTGACGAACTGGAGTCCGAAATTCGGAATTTACGCTCTGAACTCGACGCTAAAGAAGAGTTACCTTCGTTACCACCTATGGATGGAAATCCATACGGTCATTTAAAAACACCTAAAGAGGTTGAACGGGAAATGGATCAAGCCGAAGAAGTGCTTGAGTGGTGCGAAGATAATGTTGATGGCGCAATAGTGAAAAACACTAAAGGAGAAGAAGTTGAGTACAGTGCGGAAGAAATACGGGGCATAAAGAAAAATGCTCGAAGATCATTAAAAAAACATCTTCCGAACCGATTAGATTACTTAAAAGAAGAATCCTCAGTAGCCGATCAAGTGGAGCAAGTTTTTCCATATTGGAAAGACCGCGCTTCTGAAGGGTATCAAGAGGCAATGGAAATCCTTCGTAATCGTCCAGATATTAGAAACCATCCAACGTGGAAAGCTGATGTAAGTATATTTCAATTAGGCTTACAAGCGTACCGTGAAATGGTTGACAACCCGCCACAAAAAGCAGCAGCGAAAAAGGAAGTTAAGAAAGCTCCCGAACAACCCGCTGCACCCGCCGCTGCACCAGCAACAACTGGAGCGACTAAGGCCCGTTCAGTTTCCGCAAGAAAGAACTTTAGTTCTGATAAAAGCGTGAATTCTTTAGCTAGTGTTTTAGAATCAGACTATATTAAATAGTCTATATAGGAAATAATTACAAATGGCACTTCTTTTAGAAAAAGGATATAATTCCGTCCAATCGGGCGGACGTGAGGACTTGTCAGACCTTATTGCGAATGTCGATGCAAAATCCACTGTTTTCACCAGTATGGCGAAAAAAGGGAAAAAACCCGGCAATGCTTTAATGTCTTGGCAGATGGATAGCTACGAAAGCCCCAGCGTAACTGGTTACGTTGATGGCACAGACGTAAGCATGGTAGAAGGCGGAAGCGGAGTTGGCCAAGGCGAATCCGCTTCTCCTAAAAACGCTTTGTTTGTTAACCCGGCTAAAAACCGTGTTTTAGCAAATAATTACGTTCAAATGTTTAGGCGCACTTTCCGCATTTCGAGTCTAGCAAACGAAATTCAAGTCGTTGCTGGAGTAAAATCGGAACTTGCAAACGGCATTGCTAAAAAACTAGTGGAACTCAAGCGAGACATGGAGCTTACTTTCTTAAATGACGGTGACGCTCAAGTTGACGCTGGAGGCACAACTCCATATTTGACTAAAGCAATGGGTTCATTTTTGGACGCTGATGGTCAAACTGGAAACTCTTGTGCAGCTAGAGTAGATAGTGACTTTTACACTACTGCAATAAACAGCACTGCCTCGGCAAGTGTATCTGAAGCAGACGTTCAAAATATGCTAAAAACTCTTTTTGAGGTCACAGGAACTATCCGTGATTACGATTTAGTTTTAGGCACAAGCTTGAAAAGAACTTTTACTGGTTTTACTCAAAGCATTACTAATGCTGTTCGCGGAGCAGATGACGCTAATCAACTTGCGGGTTCTTCAGCATCTATAATCAAAACGTTTAATCAAGATGCAAGTTCAAGGTCTTACATCAATGCGATTGATTTGTTTGAAGGAGACTTTGGTCGAATTCGGTTACACCCTAGCACACACGTTGCGAAGGCTGGCAGCGCGGTTAATTATCGCGGATACCTTATTCCTTTTGATCAAGTGGAAATTCGCTACGGTAAATTACCACAGATTAAAGAATTAACTGATAACGGCGGCGGCCCAGCTAGATTAATAGAAGCAGTTGCCGCACTTGTAGTAGAAAATCCTACCGGATTTGGATTTTTTAACGCTACATCTTAATTAACAATGTACGCTCCAGAAGGATTAAGTGATGAGATGGCTTCCCTTGTGGGGCAAGCACTTCAGAGACAGTTGGCTCGCGAGTATCAAAGCTCGCGGGTCAACCAATCTGGAGGATTAGCTAAAGCTGGAAAAACTGAAGCTTACACTACTTCTATTGGACAGCATAAAGCTAGAATAGAACCTACGTCATACCACTATTGGGGCAAACGCCTTGGGTATGATTGCTGGAGTGATCGTAAATTCATTAAAGAATATCTACGAGACAACCCAGAAAGTAGGATCAAAAGTAAAGGAAGTAAAAAAGCTCAAGCTGGATACGGTGGAAAAAAACCACACGGTTACTACGACACTCCAGTTGGACGAGTTACTTTTCGCAAAGTGTATGGATCAAATCCCCGTGTTGAGGTAGATGCGAACGCTTAAATTTAGCTCTGTTTTATATGGTGTAGCGCAACTCGCTGGACTAGATAGAGACAATCTGCCAACGCATTTCTTTAAACAAGTGCGAGATTTGGCAAACCAAAGACTTTCAGTAGCATGGGAATCGGAGCGTTGGCCCGATTTAGTTCGCGTTTCAAGCGCAACTGTTACTACTGCAAACGACATCAACACGGCTCCGTACCCAACCACTGCGGGAATAATTTTGCAGGTTTATCAAAAAGACCCTAGAAGTACAACAAATGCTGTGCCGGTTTCTTATTCTTTGTACGACACTGGAACCGCACAACAAATTGTTTTACAAGAGTCTTCTACTCCTGTGTATGTGGAATATTCTATTACCCGACCCAACCTAATAGGCAACACTTACAATGCAAACACTGATTACGCAGTTGATGATCAAGTGTACTACTCTACCACTGGCCAATTTTACGACATGATCGTAAATGCCGGGGCTGGAACAGTGCCAACGACTACAAACAACTGGGCAGTTACAAGTATCCCTAAGATATTTGAAAACTATTTAATCCGTGGAATCTATGCAGACTATCTTCGGGCCAACGGCCAGATCGAGATTGCATCTTTAGAAGATAGAACTGCGGAAGCATTTTTAACTGTGGAAGCCGATAAAGTGTATAGACAACAAGGACAAGTTAAAAAAATAAACTTCGTAGGTTATTGATTTGGTTATGGATAAATCCAAAATAAAAGAAGCACTAGATATACTGTTCGTTGCCTCCGGTAACGCTCAGTTGAACCGACAACAACACGAAGTTGTCACAAACGCAGCCCGTGTAATTATGAAAGAATGCGGACTGGAAGAACAACCTAATGGTAGTCAAGAAGTTCTTGAACCAGAGGTAGTGAAAGACGAATAATGACAAATAATGTAAGAATTACATCAACTAAAGTTGGTACAAATTCCGCAACAAATGTAGCTGCAACTAGCGCAGTTACAATTGCAGCTAATCCAGATCGTAAGAAAATAATCATACGAAACAACGATGGATCTGCGGAACTTAAAATATTATACGGAGGAGCGACAGCAACTACTAATAATTATCACGACACAATTGCTGTTCAAAAAACTTTAGAACTAGACAATTACGTTGGCAGCATTTCTATTATTGGAAATAATGGTCTGCGATATGTTGAGTTTGTGTAATATGAACGCAGTGACACTGGACGACATTAAAGTATGCTTGGCCAGTGTAACTGGACTTGGAAACTGGATGGTAGACATAGACTTACTTTTAAAGTTAGCAATTAGTTTAGCATCCTTAGTGTATATATTATTAAAAATAAAAAAGTTAATAAACGATTCAAAATAATGTTAAAATCAAAAACATTCTGGACTGGAGTCACCGGAGTAATTGGCGCGTTAGCCGGATACTTAACTGGTGAACTTGAAATAGGTGCGGCAATAAATGTAGGGATTACTTCAGTCCTTGCTATTTTTGTTCGACACGGAATTAAAACTGAAACCGGGAACGGTTAATGGGTTTAATCAGCGCATTGGTCGCGTTGCTCAAGGCCGTTCCCTCGTTGGAGCGGCTTTTTTTGCAAATATCAGATGCAGTGCGAGAAGCTAACGCTAAAAAACGATATGACGCAAAAGTTGATCGGATTGACGCTCTTGTTGATGGTGTGCGGGTGCAACACACCACAATTGAGCAACGTGGATCGTCTGACGAAAATGAAGGGGTTCAAGAAAGCAGCATACGCCAGCCCCGATTGGACGAAGGAAGTGCTAAAGACAGTAGCTAAATTAGAATACGAGATAGAAAAAAAGTAAATGCCAACTCCCGACCCAATAATTGATGGAGATGCCAGTTTTGCTGGAATCAATATGCGTGTTGATCCCGGCCAACTACCACCGGGGTTTTGTGCGTTTGCTAAAAATAAAAGATTTGTAAATGGAAAAGCTGCAACTAGACCCGGTATTAAAAAAATGCCGTGGACAAATAAAGCGGCAGACGCTTGGACAAACGATAATAATAAAAGTTACGCAATTGGAGACATCGTTACTTACAGTGGTGTTGCCGCTGCTGTTAGTGCCACAACACTAGCTGGAATTTCCACAGGAACTTTAGAGTTACAAAATGCAAACTCACTTAATTTACAAAACGGTACTTTTGTATCTAACGCGCATTGGGTATTTACTGGAGCTACTGTAGTTGCTGCTCAAGTAGGAAACAATGGACAAACCTACAATAGTAATAGTCCTTTCAGCATATACTCTTTATCTACAGCACTTTCATCTGGCGACACTATAACTTTTCAATACGGAGGAGTTTTTACGTTAAGTGCAAATGCAAGTGTTGGAGCTACTTCGCTTCAAGGCACTATTTCAGTAGCTAATGTTGCTTTTCAAGAAGAAGCATCTATTAACTCTGGTTGGGTTTATAATTCAAACGGTTACGCTGAAATGACCAGCGGGACAGGATTACTTAACTTATATCAAGACATAGGGACTCTTGTAGGTTGTTCGTATGTAGTAACATACTCTATTTCAAACTGGACGGCTGGATCAATCCAACCTTTCATTAGTGGCAGCAATTCTGGAACAAAAAGAACTTTTTCAAGCAGTGCAACTGGAACTTTTACAGACACAATTACACCTAAAGGATTAAAACCAGAACGACTTTACATACAAGCTAGTGGAGGTTTTAGAGGTCGCATAGACAATGTAACAGTTACTACATTAAGTCTTCCAGATAAAGTAGACTTACTTGGAACCTACGAACAATACACTGATTTTTTTAGAGCGGCGGGGCCAGCAAGCAATAGTACAATTGGGCCATACTTTAAATCTAAAACAAATTCTAACACAAACAACCCGCCAATAACCACATACACTCCAGTTAATGGCAACACTCCAGCTTCAAGCACATTAGACAGCACAAACTGGGAAGATTTAGGTCAACGCACTTACGGATACGGAACAGTTTACGGAGTAGGAGTATTTCGTGACCCATCTGGAGTAGAAAATTTATTAATAGCAACGGCTGAAGGAGTGTACGCAACTAAAGAATCTAGCACGTCTGTATTATTGCCGGGAATAACAAGCATTACTACTGAGGTAGAATTTGTGCAATGCTTTAACGTAGTTGTCATGTTCCGTGGAGAAACTTTACCACCAATGGTAATGGAACAGATTGGAGAAGGTTTTAAGTCTATAACGACAGAAGCAACCGACACTACAGTAGATGAAAACGATTCAGACGGAACTGAAGAAATCCCAAACGCATCTACTGGATTGTTTTTTTCAAACAGATTGTTAATTCCACATTCTAAAGATTTAGTTGCGGCATCTGATTTTCTTAACTACACCCGGTATCAACCAGTGTTGTCTAATTTCCGAATTAATCAAGGGAGTGAAGACGATTTAGTTTCTTTAGTTAGAGTAAACAGTTCTACTATTGCCTGTTTTAAAACTGATAGTATTTATGTTGTGTCAAATATCTATGGCGATATGTCTGACATCACTTTAGATGAAATCACACAAGAATATGGAGCCGTTGGTCAAAGATCAATCGTTCAAGTTGGAGATGACGTTGTGTTTTTATCCAGCAAACGTGGAGTAACTAGTTTAGGAATTGCAAGCAGTGGTCAAATTTCTGCGGTAGATGTTCCACTATCTGAACCAATCCAACCACTTATAGATCGCATCAATTGGAACTACGCAAAAAACGCAGTTGCCGCATATCACAATAATCGTTTATACATGGCAGTGCCTTTAGACGGTTCAAACTATAACAATGTGGTTTTAGTTTACGATTATTTTACAAAAGCATGGGCCGGGTACGACTCAGGAGAAGCCATTAAAGTTAAACGTTTTATTGAAGCAACATATCAAGGCAAACGACGTTTATTTTTCTTGTCTACTGACGGTTTTATCAATTTGTACGACGATGATTTAGCACAATGTGGTTTCGTCGATGAACGACCTACCTCAACAAACGCTAGTGACGCTAACTTTGGAAAGCTAACCATTGATCAAGTCAGTGACGAAATTACTACCCGTGGATATACCGCAAACGACATTAGCCCTAAAAAATGGAAAAGCGCAGAAGTTCAGTTAGAAACAAACAATCCTAACTTTACCGTAAAAACTGTTTTTGACGGGCCAGAAGAAGATGACTTAACGCTTACTGTTGGAGCAGATGGAAATCCCGGCAGTAAAACTTTTTCTCGTACAAAATACGACAGACCATTTGACAAAGCAGACTTTGTAGAGTCTATGGCAAACAACGATTTTTTTACTAAATTTAGACAAGACTACTCTGTAGATTTGAACACTAACATCCAACTTCCAGATGCGACAGTTGCAAATGGAGTTACTACTTATAATGATGCAGGGTTTGATCCAGATTTACATCAACAATCTACTAACCGATACAGATTTAGAGGCAGTGGTAGATACGTTCAATTAAACATAACAAACATAAGTGGGCGGGCTGAATTAGTCGGCGCAAAAGTTGGGGCAACTCCCGGCGAAAATTTAACAACAAAACTAGTATGAGCTTAACAGTAACAGTCCAAAAAGGACACGATTTTAGTAGCGGCAACGTAACGAGGGCTGCGTTAAATGCGGGGGCAACCCCAACAGTAGCGGTAACAGGATCAGTAGGTGCAACAGAATTAGCGGCTAACGCTGTAACAAGCACAGTTTTAAAATCTGATTCTTCTTCTGGATCGGCTGGAGCCGCTGTAACGGCGCATCACATTGTTGACGGTGCGGTGAACACAACTAAATTAGCAGACAACACAGTATCTTTAGCTAAACTTTCTCATTACGGCAATAAAGGTCACATTGTTAAAATGGGAGACACTGCCGAAGCCGGAACTGTAATTCCAGAATCTTTAGATTGCACAGGAAGTGGTAAACTTTTACTTGGAACTGGAAGCGACGTTTTATCATTAGCAAGTTCAACAGACAACTTAGATGAAGCTGACACGATTGCAGCGAACACTCCAAAAAGTCATATTGCGATTGCTCCAGCAACTTTTACTTCTCCAGCGACAGAACCCGCTTCAGCTTTGTTGACTGTTAAAAATGGATCATTACCAGTTTCTTCTTTAAGGACTAACAAAGTAGGCGGAGAGCTTAAATCAGGCATAGTTACTTTTAACAATAGTGGAGTGCCTACTGTTTTAGAAACAGAAGCCGCAGACAAAATTGTTGCTAGTAGCCTTAGTGGAGTTACTTTAAAAATTAGAGATAAAGAAGTTCCACTTTTAGGTGCAAGCGGAAGAACAACTGTCGGTACTAGCACTAGTCAGGACACTCATGATTTTACTTTTGTGGGCGCACACGGACTGACAAACGTTCCAAAAACAGTTTCAGTGTATTTAGAAGTTGTGTCAGGGCAAACGAATTTAGGATACGCGGCCGGAGATAGAGTGATGGTAAGTTCTGGACAAACTCCAGTTGAAGGAGCGTACTATGCTATTGTTACTTGGGATAGTACTAATGTAGTGCTACAAATGAGTCATAACTTTCTCATATATAACAAAGCTACAACTGCTGCGGATTCTGTCCAAGCACAAGAGTATATTGAACACGATAAATGGAAATTAGTAGCTTTAGTTAGTGAATAATGCCAAGCAGAACTACCATAGACCCGCTTTCAATTACTGATGGAAAGATTAGTAATCAAGCAAAGATTAAGCCTTCTAAACTTGCACCCGGCAAACCCGGTCAAGTTTTAATCGCTGGATCTGACGGTAAATTTGCTGCGGGAACTTTAGAAAGCGGCACAACTAATACAGTCACAAACACTGAAATGACTGCTACTCAAATTAAAAACAAACTAGGAATTATTGGAGATGCAGTCGGTACTCAAAATTCACAAACAATAACTCACAAAACTTTAGCAAGTTCTTCTATTGATGGAGGAACTTTTATTAGCACAGGATAACAATGGCAAATTTAATACAATTAAAAAGAGCAAGTAATTATAACGTATCTGAAAATCCCGGTAGCCAAACTTTGGCCGAAGGAGAATTAGCGTGGAACAATAAAGGAGAGACGTTATGGATAGGTAAACGAATTGCTACGACAGGCACACAATTTAATTTAAAAAGGTTAAATCCTGTTATCCAAGGTACGAGTAACGAAATTGAAGTTACGGCATCAGCGGCAGACGCAGTAAATCACATAGCGGCTGGAGAAACTTTAACAGTTGGGCTTCCAAATGATGTTACGGTTGGAAACAACTTAACGGTTAACGGGAATTGTATTTTAGGAAACGCAACGTCTGACACAGTTACAATTGCAGGGGATTTAACAGTCAACGGCACTACTACAACAATAAATTCTACTACAGTATCTATTGATGATAAAACTTTTGTATTAGCCGCTGATGCTGCTGATTCAAATGCTGCTGATGGCGCAGGGATACACGTTACGGATGACATTGCAAGGTTTACATATTCGCATAGCGGGACAAAGTGGGTATCTAGTAAACCACTTGAAGTTACTGGAAACATAACAACAACTGGTTTAGTTGACGGACGAGATGTTGCCGCTGATGGATCTAAGCTAGATGGGATTGCTAATAATGCAAATAACTATGCCTTTAATATCCAAGCAGATGGAGGTTCTGCTGCTGCTGTACCATCAGGATCTAATTTAAACATTGTAGGTGGATCTGGAATCACAGGATCACGCACAGGCACAGCAGTTACGTTATCTGTAGACACAACTTCAGTATGCACTATAGATGCAACTCAGATTTTAACAAACAAGACAATAGACGGCGGCACATTCTAGTTAAATGTCTAACACCATAAAAATTAAACGACGAGTAGGCGGGTCAGGAAATCTGGGTGCTTTAGCTGTCGGTGAACTTGGTGTTGATATTGATGATAACAATAAGCTTTATGTCGGCACTTCCGCTGGAAACAAACTAACTGCACTGCCAACTTCTGGCGGCACACTTAGTGGAACATTAAATGCACCTTCCGCTGAAATAGGAGGAGGTTACGGGTCTACTGGGGCTAGTATTACCAGTGTTGGAAATATTAATGCTAATGGGAGCTTAACTGTTGATGGTTCTGCTGATTTTGGAGGAGGTTATGGCAATGCTGCTGGTGTGAGCATTTCTGACACAGGAAATATTTGGGCTAACGGGGGCCTTGTAGTTGATGGGTCAACATCTCTTAGCAGTATGCTAACTTTATACCGTAATGTTAATGACTATTTACGGTTAGGCCATGACTCAGATACACATTACATTTCAACAGTTGGGTTAAATAGGGATTTACATATCAGTGCTTCGGGAACAGTAGACGCTGCTGATTTAAAAATAAATTCAGATGGGAACGCTATATTCAGTGGAACAGTAACCGCAAGTGCTGTCACACTTACTGGTGACATAACATCAGGCAACACTACCAATACCGCTGCATTATTTTCACAATCAGTACGAAGTGGAACAGTGGTTACTCGTCTAACTGCTAACCGCGCTGGAGGTGATGGTGTTGTTGGAACTAACTCTGC